>Ga0206810_1009_pt1 | contig 39264 bp, 37 predicted proteins | sample Alteio_BWOrgCont_56_FD_152889 | JGI IMG/M metagenome (GOLD analysis project Ga0206810, IMG submission 152889) | Enriched cells from forest soil in Barre Woods Harvard Forest LTER site, Petersham, Massachusetts, United States -... | ecosystem: Environmental > Terrestrial > Soil > Temperate forest >...
GCTCCGCTGCCTCGCAAATTGCCTGGAACGGTAAACCGGAACGCTCCGCGATATCCAGAAGCGAATGCCTGCCATCAGAAAGATTGAGCACCCAGAGCCGAGCCGAAATCTCCGCCCCCATGGCGTCACCACCTGTCGTGCGGTATAAGTTACGCCGCCCAAGCTGCGGCTCACAGCAGGGATTTTGGTTCCAGTACCGGCGATTGTTTTCGACCACGTCCACGATGGCGGTGCATACGCGAAGCGACTCGGCCAGTTGCAACGGTCGAATAAAGTTCAAATTGTCGGCGGACGTGTGATATTCGGGAAAAGTCCCCCAAACACTCCGCATCAGGCAGCCGACGGGAAGATTGAAGCCCGGAGAGCAGTACTGCCGCTCGTCATAACCGTATGGAGAAAATTCCAGAATCTCCTGGTTCTCGCTGCAGTGGCTGAGCACGTGAGCGGCGGCCCGGTCAATCTCGGCGTCTCCCCGGCGGCTTTTTTTGTAGTGAAAGCCTCCAGAGTCTCCAACGCACGTCAGCACCAGCCCGTGACGGATGCGTCCCGCGGCTTCGGAATTCCGCGCCAACCACGTGATGGCTCCAATCGTTCCAGGAATAAAAAGAAACCGATACGAGTACCGAAGATCGTGGCCGAAGAGCGCCTCGGCCAACGCGGTGGCCACGGTAATACCCGAGAGATTATCATTGGCCAACGACGGATGGCAGGAATGGCACGAGATAAGAACTTCATCTGTGGAACGGCCCGGCAAATAGCACTCGCCGTAGGACAGGTGTCCGTCTTCCAGCGTCGAATCGATGCAGACTTCGTATTCGCTGTCAGCGAGCGCCAGCATCTGATTGTGCGAAAGGCAAAAGCCCCAGTTTTCCAGATAATACGATGTCCGATACGGTATCCAATCCGGATTATCAGGGAGTGTAAACAGATGCGTCTTGAGCTCGCTCAGTGGCATGACTGCATGCACGGGAATACTATAGTTCATTACGTGCAGGTTGTTCTGAAGGAAGTCGACAACCCGTCTTCCGCTCGCATCCTTGATGTAAGCATCCCGGATATTCCACTCTTTGGGCACAGTCCAATCGAAGACGTGCGTTCCTGTAGGCACTTCGAAAGTCTGTAGCGGAATTTTGTTTTGGATCGAAGCCAGAGTTCGCCGCATGCCATCGCCGGTAATGCTCCTGCAGATGGGGTAGAGTTCCTCCGCGAAGGCATGCAATTCCCGACCGGCTGCGGCGCTGTCCTTACGGTCGAATTCTTTCAGTAAGCCCATTGCAATTGCTCGAAGCTCGGGAGGGTCCGGTCACGTTCGCAAATTACTTCGACTCCACGCGGCCATACAATCTGAAATGTCGGATCATCCCACCTCACCCCCCGGGCCAATTCCGGATAGTAGAACTCCGACATCTGATAGAACACCTCAGTTTCGTCTTCCAGCGTCAGGAATCCGTGCCCGCACCCTGCCGGCACGTAGACCATATTCCTGCCAGTGCTTGTGAGAACTATACCAACCCACTCTTTGAACGTGGGTGATTCCGGGCGGAGGTCAACCACGACATCGTAAATGGCTCCGCTGGTGCAGCGCACTAACTTCGATTCCGGATAAGGCGCCGACTGATAATGCAAACCACGCAGCGTTCCCTTGTGTGAGTTAAATGAAACGTTGCATTGCCGCAGGTTGGGGTTCAGTCCGTGTTCCTCAAATTCTCTTTGGCACCAGGAGCGCGCAAAAAAGCCGCGTTCATCGAACCTGCAGTCGAGGTGAATCTCGAAAGCGCCGGAAATTTTGGTATCTTTAAACTTCATTAATTACAAGGCCCTGATTCAGCGATTTATCCAGCGATTCATTCAAACCGTTTGTGCCCAAGATTTCCCTGAGTTGCAAAGACCTTCGACGGAACCAAGTCCGCGCCGTTCAAAAAAAGATTATCGAACTGCTCGGCCAATTTAGCGGCATACACCTCCACCGCCGCCGACGACTTCAGCTTTGTGCTGCTGCTCGCAGCAACTGACGAGCGAAATGCGTCGATCAGCCACTCGCCATCGAACCCCTCTATGTCAGCACAAAACCGATCCTGCCCTGTGCCCCGCATGGCAAAATCCATTTTCCTGTGATAGCTTAGCGCTATCACAGGTTTCCCGAGCAAGTTTGAAAAGATGATGCCGTGAAATTTCGACGTTACGACGACATCGAACTCCGCCATTTCCTCCAAAACGTCCTTTACGCCCCAACTCGGGCGCTGGAATACCGAAGAAACCAACTCAGGCGAAAGCTTCGAAAGCAACCCGGCCCTCAGATCTTCGATCGCATTGTGATCGACGCTGGTTTCATTGGTGAACACTCGCAGACTATAGCCCTGCCCCAGCAGCCAGACCGAAAACCGGGTCACTTTCTCCAGATACTCGCGGTAAACTGAATCGTCCTTCCGCGGCCAGATTCTTGGATCACAGAAGCCGATCGGATTCAGACCTACGACCGGCATCGAACTGTTGCGACGCGGGCGTTTCAGATGATCTCCGACTTCCAGAGCGTAAGCAGGATCGGGATAGACATGCATCACGGATTTGACGCCGAGGCTGCGGACCAGGTCTCGCGAATCATCGTCCCGAAAGGACCGATAATCTGCAAGTTCGACGGCGCATCGCACGAAAAATCTGCTTAACGGCTGCTTCAAAGGCCCGGCTCCGACGTTGAGAAAATACAACTTTTTGCGCGCAAGCCGGGCGAGAAGGGAAAATTTGAAAATCGTATAGGGATGAGACCACGGCCCCCGCCATAACTCACTGAGTTGTCCCCCGCCCGAGATAATCAAGGCATCGAGGCTTCTGACTGCCCGGTAGGAACGCACCAAAAATACTGCCTCTCGCAAAAACTCCAAAACGGGTTTGGCCCAGATGTGAACAGCGCGGCTGTTCTTTAATGCAGATTTCAGCCGCGAACGGAATGGTCTCCTGCCAACGGGCGCAGCCGCAGTCTTCTCAAGCCTCGGATGCCATCGCAGGATTGGATAGCACGGAATACCGTGTCTCCTGGTCGTGTCTTCGGGCACCAGCGAGAAACCTACCAACTGCGCAGCCGGCAAACGTTTCTTGATGTTGGCGATAACGGACTCCTGTACGGCCGCATCCCCCAGATTGCCATAACCCATATGGTCAAGGAGGCCGATCACCCGTAAGCCGCCTTCACGAATGTACAACGGTATCCAATCCTTTCGAGGGCGCGGGCGACTGCTCCCCTGAATTCGCAGCGCTGCCTTCAGCAGAGGCCACCTGAAACGCCGCAGCGTACCGGATTTTCCAATCCGACTTGTGCCTGTTCAAAGGCTCCAATCCACCGTAATGACACGGCCAAATTCTTCTCATGTACGAATCTCCGTCGTGAATCTCCTCCAGCAACTCCTCGATCGGTCTCCATCCCGAATCACACGCAACCTTTTCCCGGACGTCCGTTTCCACCCCGGAGACAAACAGATATCCGCCGGGCCGCACTAGCCGGGCCAGGTTACGCAGGCATCTCTCTGCTTCCGCACTATCCATGTGGCAAAGAAAATTGTTCGCCACCACCATCTCTTGTGGACCAAGCAGATCGATCATCTCCGAGTCACCCGCGTCCCCGACCTCCCAGCTGATGCCTTCTCTTATCCATGATTTAACTACCATGTGATCGCCATTTCTGTCGAATAACTGGTCCATCTCAGCCGAACTCATCTGTTCAAAAACAGCTGTAGTCGACAGCTGTGACGCTGTCAATGAGTATGTGCCCTGTTTTGCAAACTCGACCGCCTGCCTCGAAATATCCACCGCATTGACGACAAGATGTAAATCGGTCCTTGCAGACCTTATTTTCCAGGCAATTGAATAGACTTCGGCGCCGGTGCTGCACCCCAACACGGTCAGTTTCAATGTCTCGCCCGCGCCTTTTCGATCAGCGAGGTGTCGTATCAATTCCAGTTCAGGCCGATTTCTGAGAAAAAAAGTGCTGAACGCTTGTGCGCGACGGCCGTGTAAACACGCTAACCCATGGAGGACCCTGCCGTAGAAAGGCATTGGGCCGGCGATGACGACGCTCGAAGGAATTTTGTTCCACAGCCATTGATTCAGACGCAGGAAGGCACTGACGGGAGATTTGCCGAAAACACGCGCTCTGAGTAACTGCGTCCACCAGGATGGGCCATCTTTTGCACAAGGAGTGTCTCGGCCAAAGACGTCCGGGTTCAATCTGGTGAAAGTATCGTTACCGCTGAACCAGCGTGGCCTTGAAAGAACAAAAAGCGTCATGGTGCCCGAATAACAAAATTCGACTTTTGGCGGAACTTCCACAAGAGCTCCCGTCCCTACCGGGTATCGCTCGTTGTTTATGGTAAAGTACCCGCTTCCGGACAGAACATAATAGGTCCGCGTGATTTTTTTACTTATCATGAACACGTCATGCCCTTTTTCGACTTCGACGTAGTATATCTCAAGGTCTTTCTGATCCAATGAGCCAAAGGAATACCCCAACAGGCCTTTGCCCGTAAACGAAACCGACGTCGGAAGAGTATATTTGTAGGCCATTATCTTTGTGTATCCGATAACATTCAGATTTCAACGGACCGTGCTTTGCGCCAACTACCTAACCGCGAAAGTGGCCACAGCCCCAGTTCATAAAAAAAGCTTTTGAAGAGTGGGGTCTGCTTCATGACAAAAAGAAGGACGATGAGGTAAATCGCGAGAAAGAAAGTCGTAGTCGCCGCGAGATGTAAAAACGTGGGGTCGATTGACGCAAAAATGCGGTCGCAAAGTAAGCTCCCGATGGCTGCGACGACAACCGAAACGAGTGACGGCACCGTAGACCTTGAGATGTCTCTCCAGTTGATCAGCGTTCCATGTTGTCCGTGTTGCGCCCAATGCAGAAGGGGAGCAACCAATAAAAGCAACGTTATGGAAAAGCCGGCGGCGACGCCCCGCGGGCCATGGCTAAGCCCGCACGCATACCCTAGTATTATGATCGGTGTAAATACCACCGCCATCTTGAGGCTTCTGCGCACCTGACCTGTTGCCAAAAGCAGCCAGAAAAAGGGATTGATCAGCCCGAATGCGGTGATCGTCGGAGCCAAAAGACGGAACACGGCCGCCGCTTCATGCCATCGGGGTCCAAGAAAGACGCGGATTATGTCGTCGGCAAACAACGCGAAGCTCACTGTAATAGGCATGTTAAGAGACAAAAACAGACGGTATCCTTTAAGAAAATAATTCCTCAGGCGCGCCGGTTCGTTCTGAAGACGGGAAAGAGCGGGGAACGCCACGAGCGCGAGGGTTGAGTTCAGGTTCTCGGTGGGGAGATTGGCAAGCTGGTAGGCGCGACCGTAAATTCCAAGTGTTTCCGCTCCCCAGAACCGCCCGAGTAGAATTTTGTCCGTATTGTAAGCAAGGTACGAAAGCACTGTATTGAGGGAAACGGCCCCGCCAAATCGGAGCATGCTGCGGATTTCTCCCAGCGGTCCCGGCGCACCCGGGATCCACCCTTCCGTGAACCAGGTCCCGACTGAATTCAGGACTGTCTGACCTATCGTCATCGAGACGAGTGCCCAGTAGCCGAACCCGTTGGCCGCCAAACCAATAGCCAGAGCGATGCTTCCGGCCCAGGAAATAGTATCAATCAACGCCAGCTTCCGAAATCGCATATTGCGCTGCAGGATTGCCCGGTGCTGCGCTGTAGCGCCCTGGAATATAAAGGCGATTCCAAGAGTAACCGTTATCCAGAACAGACGCGGCTCGTGATAAAAATTGACCAGAGCAGGGGCCATAATTGCGGACATAGCGCCAAGAAGGCATCCAACCCCGAGGTTGATCCAGAACAGCGTGAAAACATGTTCCCTGGTTAAGGTATTGCGCTGAATCGTCGCCAACGATAACCCGGCATCCCGAAACAGGCCTATGAATCCAGTGGCCGCAGTAACCATGCCGACCAGTCCAAAATCCTCTGGAAACAAAAGGCGGGCCAGTATCACCATCGACAGCGTACGGAGAACAAATGACACGCCCTGCGCGCTACTGGAAAATAACGCTCCGCGCGCAGTGTTCTGTTTAAGGGAACCGCCCACCGACGCTAAGATTTTGGCCCCGTCGCTTTTTAAGGGACCCTTATGGTACGGCTCCGGCATCTCACCGACTTCATCTATTTGAAGTTCAGGTACGTTTTGTCTCATTTGGAAAGCACTATTCTGGAATGAAAACGGGATCGAATACTCTAGGCGATGTGCCTGTAGGCTAAGTCACGGGCCGTCCTGAGGATGCAATCCGCCCACGTAGGGCAGAATCTTCGCGCTGTGCGTTTTCTCCAGTCAGCGCCGGCGGGTGAAAGGCCCGCTTCGACTGCGCCGAAGCCAACACCGGACGTTGGTGATCAAGGTCCGCTGGGCGTGCCACTATCCTCGGAAAGCGACAAGTCCCGGGTGCTCACTCGGACCGGCCGAGATCAAACGTACGTAACCAGTCACGCTTGGCCTCCTGAATCGATCTCCAGAACAACAACTGCATTCCACTGAGCGGATGGAATCGAGCGTCTGAACAGCCGTACTTGTACACCAAGGTGTCCGTGTATCGCAGCGTAAGTATGGCTGCGATCGGCATGCCCCACCTAAGCGCAATGCGAATTTTCAGCGCTTCCCCGAAACAATCGATCAAATTCGGAACCACTTCTTTGGTTATGGAGGAAGCAGGTGCCGACGCCGTGTCAGGAGCAACAAGCGATAGAAGCTGTCGAGCATAATTTTCGAGCGGCCCTCTCATAAACTAGGCCCTCGCGCTGACCCCGGCGGATTTTTCTTTGTGTCGAATCTTTGTCACAATTCCCGCCGTACTTCATTGACCAAAGCCGGGATGACAGCGTCCAGATCGGACTTCGTGTCGACTAATAGATCAGCGTGGTCTGAAAATGGAAGCGAAATCAGCCGCCGCCCGGTCAGCCAGCTCTCGAAGCGACAAAAATACCGCGGGATTCCTCAAGTCGGCGCCTGGCGGACTGGTGGTAAACGCAATCGGTTCGTACCCATAGGTCCGGCGAAGAGCTTCGCGCCACTCGGCGGTATGGAAAACCGATGAACGTGGGTGGTGCTGCAGAAATTCGCACCATCGAGGAATCGACAACTGTCCGTCAACGACAGATCGCTGCTGCGTTGTTTACCGCTAAAAACCACGGCGCCTCGCTACGGACCGATGTTCAACGCGTCGGACACCAATTGTACTCTTCTTTGGTGCTCGGACAGACGGCAGCCCTGCTAAAGAATCTCTGCCGGATGTCCTCAAGAGAATCCGAACGATGATATTGTGCCCCCGGCATTTCTCCCCCGGCGACGCCCTCGCAGAGCAGAATCGTCGTGCCGATTCCAGCCCTCCTACCCGCCCAGACGTCCGACACCTTGTCTCCGATGATTATACTCGATGCCAAATCCAGGTCGAGGTCTGCCTGCGCCTGCAGCAACATGCCCGGATTGGGCTTCCGATCCGGTGAATCACGTTTGTACTCGCCAATGCCGTGCACCGGGTGATAAGGACAGTAGTACACCCGCGCCAGCTGCACCTGGTGGCCCGCAAATTCCCGAACCATCCACTGCGTCAGTTCAAGGAACTCCGATTCACCGTAGTAGCCTCGGGCTATACCGGCCTGGTTTGTAACCACGACCAAAACATACCCGAGCTCCTGCGCCGCACGGCACAGCTCAAAAATGCCCGCCTGAAAGCGAAAGGCCTCACGGCTATGGACGTAGCCTTCTTCGACATTGATAACTCCATCCCGGTCAAGGAACAGTGCCTTGTTTTTGCCCATGGACAAGTTCAGGTCAGTGCCCGACTACCGCGTGCTCACCGCGCACAGTCTGTTGGAATAAAATGGCCTGCTCAACCGCGTCGCAGAGCGCATGTCCGACGAGAATGTGACACTCCTGTATCCGGGGAGTTTCTTCCGACGGCACGGCGATCAATACATCCACCAAGCCATGCAGCTGTCCCCCTGAACGGCCAGTGAGCCCTATTGTGATAAGCCCGAGCCGTCGCGCGCACTTCAAGGCTTGAATTACGCTGGGCGAGTTACCCGAAGTGGTGATGCCGACAGCCACGTCTCCAGGCGCGGCAAGCGCCTGAAGTTGACGGGCGAAGACCTGTTCATAGCCGTAATCATTCGAGATCGCTGTAACGGCAGAGCTGTTCGCGTTGAGCGCAAGAGCTGGCAGCGGATCGCGCTCGCGTAAATAGCGTCCGACAAACTCCGCGGCAAGATGTTGGGCGTCCGCAGCACTGCCGCCATTGCCGAAAAACAAAGCCTTGCGCCCCGCACGATAGGCCAGAACCAGCGCGTCGGACGCTGCCGCCAAAGCCGGCAGACACTCGCCAAGGAGGCGGCCGTGCGCCTCGATGCTGCGCTCGATATTGTTGCGAATAATGTCGGTGCTCATGTCACTCGAGCAGAGTTATCAGCGATTCATGCGCGTGCGCGCACAGGCTCTCGCGTTTGAAAATTGCCGGGGAGAAGAAGATACAAGCCGTACTCTCCACCAATCGAGCATGTCCTGCAGCGTTTTAACCAGGTCGATGTCCGGAGTCCAACCCGTGCACAAGCGGAACTTGGTTGTGTCACCGGCAATCACAGGTTCATCGCAACCGCGGATTAACGCCGGATCCTGCTCGACACTAAAGTCAGCTCTGCAGTGCGTTCTAATGGTCTCGATCAGCTCCTCGACCGAGTACACATGGGTGGCTCCGACATTGTAAACTTCGCCCGCCTCGCAACGCTCGGATGCCAACCAGAGTGCGCGCACCATGTCACGGACGTCGATAATTGCCCGGCGCGTGGTAGTGTTACCAACCTTCAACGACGGAGCTAGCATTCCCATTTCGATTTCCACAGCCCGTCGAGCCAGATCGGAGCATACGTCGCCAACCTTGCCCGGTCCGGTGCAATTAAAAATCCGAATCCTGACAGAAAAAATCGAATAGTTGGCGAAGTATTGCGCGGCCAACAAGTCCTGCGCTACTTTGCTGACGCCGTATGGGTGCAACGGTCGAAGTGGATGAGTCTCCTTTGTGGGCAAGTCGCTGCTGGCGACCGGCCCGTACTCCGCACTCGAGCATGCCACAACTACAACAGGTGTTATCAGGCAGGACCGCACGCATTCAAAAAGGTTAACAGTGCCCCCTGCGTTTATATCCATCGTTTCCCGCGGATGGGTGAGCGAAATCGTGGGGAAACTCTGCGCAGCCAGATGAAATATGCGGTCGGGCCGGAAGTTTGAGATGAGTCTGGATAGGTTTGCCTCATCCCGGACATCGCACAACTCGAAGCTCTCACCCGAAACGACTTCAGCCGGCTCGGAAACATCGATTCCAAGTACCGAACAACCTGCATCTGCAGAGAGCCTGGCGAGAAAACCGCCGATGAACCCTCCGGCTCCGGTGATCATAACGTTCATAAATAGGCTTTCCCTTGCAGAGTGATGTCCCGCGCTTCAGCGTTTACCAAAATATCCTGCGCGTTCCGATATCGCTCCGGCGTACCAATGTCGACGCACTTGCCCAAATGTACGAACCCCTTGATGTAACGACCTTCCTTCAGCCATCGGGGAAGAAGTTCTCGTTCCAACGATAACTGAAGTCGGGGCGGAATATCAAAGAGAAGATCTCGCGACAGAAGATAGATACCGGCGTTCAGGTATTGCGCCCCAAACGGTTCTTGTTTCTCCCCAAGCCGCATCAATCTGTCGCTTTGATCCAGAACCACCGATCCGCCGTCACTGCGTCCGTCAGCGGGCACCACAATCATTGACGCCTCAGCTTTGGATTCGGCAAGGTCAGCCACAAACCGAATCAGGTCGGCGTCCGCGTAACTGTCTCCGTTCGTGATCAGCACGATATCAGACTGGACGAGGTCGGCGGCATTGCGTAACGCACCACCCGTCCCGAGCGGCGATGTTTCAACTGAGTATATCAACTGCAGCCCGTGCGCAAGCTCGCCGAAGTAAGACTGGATCGCGTCTCGCTGGTAACCGACCGCCAGAATTATGCGCTCGAACCCGTTCCTCTGCAGCTGTTTGAGCAAGAGGTTCAAAAACGGGCGGCCCGCGACTGTTGCCATCGACTTAGGCCCATTTCCTGTGACGTCGCGCAACCGAAGGCCGGCGCCTCCACACAGTACCAAGGCATCGGGGACCCTAGGCATACACCACCTTATGCTCGCTGCCGAGAGATCTGTCGTACACTTCATCGGGTTCATAGACCGCGACACGACTGCCCTGACTGCAGAAGGAGAACGGAGCGGTCGCCGAACTCGTACCCAAACCGGATCGGGCGGACAGAGCGGCAACATGGTGAATTTGGACACGTTCGTCAATGCCAAGGAACTGGAGACAGCCACGCATCGATGGATGCTCGATCGCGTCGTTACGGCGCACATTTTCAATCTTTGAGTAGGAGGTGCGGCTGTGATACTCGCTGTGACACCCAAGGAAGGGCGGCATGCGCCGACAGGTGATGTAGCAGCGCTTGTTGATGGTGGTCGCCGATACGGCGCCCCGGTATTCCCGATGCCAGACAGGACAATCGGTGCCGCCACCGAAAAATGAGATGCGAAGCGGAGTGCTGGTAATTACCATAAGAATAGTTTTCCTCGCCGACTGCTCGCAAGATATTCCGTCTGGGACGGACCCGGTTCATGTCAGGTGTGCCAGACCCCACAGATCGATCCCCGAATTCCGGTCCAGTATGTCTCAAAGCTGTCGGGTCCGCCAGCTGCGGTCAACCGATAATCATCCTGCGGGCGAGGACCAAAGACCGAGGGGGCACTGCAAAAAGCCACTCCATCGAGGATCATTAAGAGGCTGGAGGCTTTAAAGCGTCTGCACGCTTTGGTTCAAGTGAACTCTTCCTCCTAAAAGCTGGCGCCGCTGGAGGCCGATACTGCCTTGGTCGACTCGCCTTGGGACAGCGCTTTTCTGTAAGCAGCGAGCAGGTTTTCGACCGAATAATCCCAAGCCAGTTCGTTCGCGACCCGCTTGCGGCCGATTTCGCCCATGCGCTCTCTTTCTTCGGGATTGTCGAGTAACCAAAGGAGTTTGGCGGCGAAATCGGGCACTTGGTTCGCAGTGTCGGCATACACCGCGGCGTCTCTGGCGCTAAACCGGCCCTCCTTGAGATCAAACTGAACAATCGGTTTTCCCAGAGCCATGTACTCCATGATCTTGATCATCGTAGAAATATCATTCATCTCACAGGGTTTGTCCGGATTCACACACACATCGGTGGTGGAAAGGATCTCCAGGAGCTTCTGGTCGGGAATCCTCCCTGTGAAGTTGAGCATGTCGCTGAGATCTTTCTCTTGCAGCATCTTCCGTAGGCCCGGTAGTCCGGGTCCGCCGCCAACGCAGGTGAAATGAATGTCGCGGCGCCCCAACTTCTTGATGTGGAGAGCAACGTCCAAAAGAATATCCAAACCGTCCTGCACGCTCATGGTTCCGACATAGCCAATGAGATACTTCTTGCCATACTTGAGAGAAACGTCGGCGGGGAGGAGCTTGAAAGTCCCCAAATCAGGACCATTGCGGACAATAAAAACATTTTGCGGATCCAGACCGCCCCTCGCGATAGCGAGTTCCCGGTAGCTGCCATTGGTCGCCATCACGACATCGCTAACGTGGTATGTCAGCTTTTCCAGCCACACTTGGATGCGATAGATGATACCCTTCTTGCCATACTTCGACAAGTAAAGCTCTGGATTCGCATCATGATGGTCAAAAATATATTTGACCCCAAAAACCTTGAAGGGCAGGGCGATCAGGAAGATGTTGTCGGGCGGGTTACAGCCTTGGATGACATCGAACCCTCTGCGCAAATAGATCCACCAGGTGTAGACAAATTCCCAAAACAACGCGAGGGCATACTCGCGCACGTACCCCAAGGGACTGTTTGCTTCCTTAGGTAAGGGGTGTCGGTAAACGTGAATGCCATCAAGAATTTCGTGTCCCTGTTCGCAACCCTTTCCCCGCGGGCATAGTACCGTAACGCTGTATCCGGCTTTCTGAAGCGACGAGGCCTCCTTCCAGACCCGCATATCGAAGGGAACCGGCAAATTCTCCACGATGATAAGGACCTTGCGTGTCATAGATATCGCTCTTATAGGCTCTTGTATAGCCCAGCCATCGCGCAAAGCATCGTCGCTTGCCCCCAGTGCAGGGTGGGCGTTTTGTTAACCAACAAAGTCGAGTAACGTCGATAATAAAAATAGCCGCTGGCATCCTGCATATTTTTGATCGTCCACGCGGCAATCTTCAGGGCCAGAGAGAGGTTTCCTGGATCGCGATCGTTGAACAACACTAGTGTATCAATTGCCTGTGAGCAGCACTGAATGTCGATGGGAAGTGTCTTATAATGGTAGTAGCGGGGAGTTCCATTCTCGAGAAAGAACGCTTTCTTCCAGAACTCGTAGCCGTTCATCATGCACTTATCAAAGCGCTCATCGCCCGTGCTATGGATATAGTGCTTGAAGCAGTCCAATACATAGGCTGTGTGAAAGTTATCGACCCAGTGAAGATTGGCTGCTTCACCATAATACCAAGATGAGTCTGCCCTCTGGTATTGCGCCGTGTACTGAATTGCTCTCGCAGCCAGCTCTCTGTAGGACTCGTTGCCCGTGTGGGCGTACGTACGGGCCAGCAGGCTGGCCCCAAGAACGTTTGCGTTGTGAACCTGCTTGTTCATCCCGGGGATGTAGCTAATGCAAAGACCGTTCTTGTCGGCCAATGTGTCCAGATCCCCTAGGATGTGCTCGCAGGAGCTGACGGCGATATTTAGATAACTGCGACTCCGAAACAGATCGTATGCTTCCAGGAACGCCTGACCGATGAGTGAGGTCCACACGACTGTGGGTACGTTCTTCGGCAGGTAAAAGGTCCGTGATTGATAGTCAAAATGATTTCCCCAACATGCGCCGCTGTATCCTGGCGACTGATTCTGTTGCAGCCATTGGAGAACGAACTCCGCTTTAGCACGCCAGGCTAAATCACCCGTAGCCTCGTGAAGGCGCATGAATCCTCTCGCTAGAAAGCCCATGCCTTTGGTCGAGTGGCTTTTGCTGATGCCCAGTAACGGGCGCATGTTAAGGGGAAACCTACGGACTCCCTGTTGCAACACGGTCTGTAGAAAGCCACTGTTGAAGGTTAAAGGACGCAGGTATTTTGCATTCAAGCCGTCGAACGTATCATAACCACGATAGTCGTTCTTCTCCAGCCAGTTTGTTAGCCGGCAGATCGACTCAAATAGTTCATTCTTCACAGCCTTGTTATCGTCCCGAATCGCGAGTTGGCTATCCGAAAGCGTGCGCATAATTTTCTCGGAGGCAGCACCGGGTCCGGGCTACCAGCAAATACCTTCATACTTGCCCGCTTCGCTCCTGCGCCCTCCGGCAACCCGCACAAAATCAACAAGTATCTGATCATTGCGAAGTCTCTTGGAGACGTCTCCGAACTCCGGATCGCTGTTGCCGATCACGACCGTCTGAGCATGGTCCAAGACGTCATCGACACCACTGACCATAAGCTTGGATATGTGGGGAATGCGATTAAGAATGAAGTCCCGGTTCGCGCCGACCAAACTGGCAATGTTGACGTTCTTGTCATATATCCGCAAGTCGTAGCCTTTGCCGAGAAGTCGTTCGGTGACCTCGATCACGGGACTCTCTCGAAGGTCGTCTGTTCCAGCCTTGAAACTGAATCCCAACACTCCAATGCGTTTGTGCCCCTTGTCCATGATCAATTGGAGACCCCTAGCGACTTGCATTTCATTGCTCTGCAGGATCGAGTTAAGAATCGGAAGTTCCAAGTCGTGCATCTTAGCTTGATATGCTAATGCTCGCAGATCCTTGGGAAGACACGATCCACCAAACGCAAATCCCGGCAAAAGGTAGGCCGGAGAGATGTTGAGCTTCTGGTCTTGACAGAATATCTTCATGACTTCGTGAGCGTCAATATCGAACGACTTGCAGAGATTGCCGATCTCATTAGCGAAGCCAATCTTCAGGGCATGCCAACTGTTGTCGCTGTACTTAACCATTTCCGCCGTTTTCAAGTCTGTCCGAATCAATGGGCCGGGGATCCCAGCGTAAAGCTGAGCCAATAGGTCCCCGCTCGCTTTATCCAGCTCCCCAATCACAGTCTTTGGAGGGCAGTGGAAATCCTTCACTGCCGAGCCTTCGCGCAAGAACTCGGGGTTGTGGCAGACGCCGAAATCGATTCCCGCGGTCTTTCCGGAGGATTGCTCCAAGGCCGGGACCACGACTTGGCGCATTGTCCCTGGGAGGATGGTGCTGCGGATGACGACCGTGTGCCATTCTGTTTTCTCCTTCAGCGCTTGGCCAAGTTGCTCGCAGACGCGCCTGATATATCGCAGGTCGAGGTTGCCATTAGGCTGACTTGGGGTTCCGACGCAAACGAATGATAGCTCGGTCTCTAGGGTCGCCCGGAGTACGTCATCCGTAGCACGCAATCCGCCAGCCTCGACTGTTGAGGAAATAATTTCGCTTATATCCGTTTCTATAATCGGAGAGCAGCCATTGTTTATCAAGTCGACCTTGGTCCGAACTGGATCGACACCGATAACTTCGTGACCGGCGCTGGCGAGACATCCCGCCGATACGCTACCAACATAACCTAATCCAAAAATGCTAACTTTCAAGATAATATCCTTTCGCTAATCGTCGTCGCGTGTCGTTGGGGTTTCCGCTCGCGGCTGTGAACCCGGCGGCGGAATGAAAAGGGTTCCGGCCAGAACAACCCTGTATCGAATATCAGCCAGAGAAAGAGAGGCATGATACGACAGTTCTTGTGGTGCATATCGGGAGGCTTCCGACGGCGCGGCGCCATGCCAGGATCCGGTTTCCGATCCGGAGACTCGTGCTTATACCTTATCTACAAAGAAAACCGGATGGTACGGGCGGTAGTAGAGTCTCGTAATAGACACTTTTTTCTCCGCAATTGGATTATCGTCCAGCCCGTCAAATCGTTGAGCTCTGACTCTGAGTAATAACCTCGCGCGATTCCCACCTGGTTGGTAACCACGACCACGAGTTAACCCAAGCCTTTGAGCCGCGCGGCGCAACTGAAAGATCCCGGGAATGAATTCAAAAGACTCGCGCCGATGCGAGTACCCCGTGTCGACGCTGATCACTCCGTCCCGATCCAGGAACAGCGCCCTGTTGCGGCCTACTCTCATAATTCTGCGATGATTGCACGTTCGACTGCATCACATAGCGCGTCACCACCGGATCCGTGGCGTTTCCTCAGAAGGAACGTCAATCAGGACATCAACTAGTCCCCGCAGCTGACCGCCCGAAGCGCCGGTCAGGGCGTCGCGGTACGACCAGGCTCACGTGCGCAGACTAGGAGCCTGTAAGCGAGCTTTGCTTCCGCACCGCGCGTCTTCCTGAAAAGCCGCGCAAACGGATCGGTAAGCGATTGGTGTGTGTCATTCTTTCGGTTTTGCTTGTGCCAGTTGACCGTCGGGTTATTCCCCGCATCGCGCGGCGGCGGGTTCAGGACGTCATCAGCGCTCTTCCTTCGCTGGAAGCTCCTCTCTCCGGCCCAAACTTCGATCAGCGTGCCGTCAACGGTCAAGTGTTCGTCGGAAAGCAGTTTCTTCGCCCGCGCCGATCAGTTGACGGCACGACGGGTCAGACCCCGCAGGTCGCAGATCGCCTGCCGAGGGATGAAGTTGGCGCGAATCATGCCGTGAAGCACCAGCTTCGCCAGAAACTGACAGTCGTTCCAGTCCGTTTTATGACCGCGCCTCGCCTTCACATCCTTGCCGTTGGCCAACACGATCTGAACGCCGCTGCCCTCCGGCGCCGCATAAACCGGCTTCCAGTATGAGCCCGTGCTCTCCGTGATAACGTGGGTGCAGGCGACCTCCAGCAACCACTGCCGAAGTTTTTCCAGTTCCGCGTTGAAGGTCCCGAACAACCACAACTCCACAACCTGATCGGAGCACGCCGACAAATCATTGAGTAACTTGGGTCAGGCCCGTTGGAGGAGCCACCGATATTGTCTGTGTGTTGTAGCAGGTAGCCGCATTGAACGTCAGAACGCTCCCGGTTCCATCCGGTGCCCCCCCCATCGTGTTCAGGTAGCAATTCATCGCCGCGTTGGCGTTGGAATGGCCAGCCCACGCAGTTATGAGTGATCCGCCGGTGCATTGCCTGGAAGATGTCGCCGCCATACCCGAGTAGGTTCCTCCAGAGCAATTTCCCAGATTCCCACTGGTGACATCCGGTCCCGTCACCGGCCATGAAACGCTACCAAGAAAAGACGGCTTGGCAGAATAGTAGAACGATGCTGGCATCGCCGATTGTCCAGCCCCGACATCTCCAAGAGTCGGAACGGCGTTTGCATAAGGACTTATGGTAGTGGGAATCTCGCTTGTACTGCCACAGATCGCAGACCAGCCGGTGTCGCTGGAATTTCCGCACCATCGCACCGCTGCCGTCACTACATCGTAATTGCCCCACCGGAGAAGATATCCGAATACCTGCGCGTCCCAGTCGCCGTAGGGTGCACTTGTCACGCCAGAGCCTTTTGTCGTGCATGATCCGGCTGGGAGCGAGTTGCAGAAGGCATAGGCTACAGGGGAGTACGTATTGAAGATGTATCCCGTGTTATAAATCATGGCATCGTGCGAACCGTTTACCTGGTATGCCGCAGAACAGGCTGTGGTGCCGGTCGCGTTGCAGTTATACGACGTGTGGAAGTTAGTTCCGCCTGTCAGTGGCGTTGCGGCCTGCCCGAGAACGTTCCCCACAACGTTCATATATCTCGAACCGGCTGTGAGAGTTATAGGGATCGTCTGGACTACGCATCCAGTCGAGACGCCCGGACAGTTAGACTGCCATCCCGGGAGCGTATTTCGAAATACCGTCTCCAAATGGTGCGTACCGTGGATATTGTCGGTCGAGAAGCCTGGGCCGATGTTGCCTTCCCACAGGTTCAGTACATCGCCTCCAGAGTGGAGGAAAAACGGCGGAACGATGTAGCCGCTTCCCGTTCCATAGGCGTTGTCCACGTCAAAGTTATAGTCGATCACGTTGCCCGCACATGGACCGGTGCAACTGGGGTCTGAATCGGTGATCTGTTGTGTGATGTTGTTTTCCAGCAAGTGATACCAGCCACCAGTGATTTCGTACCCGTAGCTGACCGTAAGATCGCTTTTATTCAAGTACATGTAGCTGTCTCGAAAGACCTGGTGGACCGAGAGGAGGGTTCTAATATGAGAACGATTGGCGTCTATGCTTCGCACACCAGCGACCCAACATCTATTGCAGGCCAAAAGATTGATATTTGACCCGAAATTGGCAGCGGGGACGGAAGTAGCGTTGATTGACAGGTTCTCCAGACCGATGTTGGACACGGAAGTTGTGGGGAAAAATGCCTGTGGTTGCTGGCTCGTTCTCCACTGAGACAGGTAAAGAGGTTCAGATACCTGGACTACTGACCCGACTATCCCGACGACGGTAAATCCCTGTTGCTGGACCCGCTCACAAGTCAAACCGTTACAGGGGCCGTTAGTCCTCATCCCTCCGCCGTCGCCGTTCCCTGCGCATCCAGCGCCTCCTGAAGTAGTCGCCGTCACAGCGCAATTCCATAGCGTTCCGTTGTCATTTGTCTCAGCTAGCTGATCGACGATGATTATGCTGCCGACTTGGAGGTTGGATAGAGTACCGGTAGCCGGAGTAGAACTGCCGCAGTTTGTGATGCTCAGGTAGGTAGCACCTTGGGTGTATGTGCCCGCCTTTACCGTTGAGGTTGTGCTCGCGCCCGCGAATACACAGACATTCTGCTCCCCGCCATTCAGGTAGGCACAACTGCCCTCCAATGTTATGAGATTTCCGTAGCACCCCCCCCCGCCTGTTCCGCTTCCAAATACGATGAGTGTCTGATTCGCCCCGGCTCCGCGCAGCGCCACGTTGCTTTTTATGCTGCCGTGATCGGATATGATAATCGGCGCGGCAAGATTGTAAGTCCCGGCAGCGAGCGCGACGTAGGTATCAGATGGGGCGGAGGCAACCGCTGAATTAATCTGGCCAGCCGTTGCGCTGGCTCCGGCTGTAGTTACCGTCTGGCAAGCCGTGGTCACGCATTGCGACCAAGCTGAGTCAGGCAGAGTACCGCCCGGAAATCCCGCCACGCCTTGCCACGTAACGGCACGGGATGGATCAAGAACGCCGCTCCAGAGTTGTGCGTGAATCGGCGCCGCCAAACCGAGAAGAATGAAAAACGGCAGTATATGTCTGTGTCTCATAGTACCAGCAAATAGTACAATAGTTGGTCCGAGAAGGCACGTTGTCAAAAGTTAAGAGTTTTACGGTGGGCTCGTCTCATTTCAAGGATAACCCCAATAATATCTTTGGGTTATCCTAACGGCTGTTTGGCAAATCGGATCTTGCCTCGCCAGTGATGGACATTACGTTATAGGTGTTGACCCGGGCAGACGAAAGTCGCTTTGATCGACAACAAGCAATCGCCTATCAGCGAAGCAGATACCAACGAAACCATCCCGTTATCCACTCACGCCCGCCGGTTGCTGGTGGCAAACGACCCGAACGACGCGATCTGGAAAGCCAACTTGGCAGCAAACTCCCAAGAGATGGCGCGCGCTTTGCGTGGGCACCTCGATGAACCGCAACTGACCTGGAAATACTACCGGATACAAGCGCTGTTTGGCTGGAATCTTGCCAAATACGCTCAAGTCGTCCCGCTTGCGGCCAAATGGGCGGCCGTCCGGCCATGGGACCGGGCAATGTTCCGGATCGGGCATCGAACACTTACCGGCAGAGAAGCGGCGTAATAGCCTTTCAGGAAGGCAAATTGGTGATCACGCGCGCTCCTCTTCGACTTTCGCTTTTCGGCGGCGGCACCGGTTTCGTTTCGCGAGCACGGGCAGGTCTGTCCTGTCAACTACAATAGACAAATTCTGTTACGTCACATGCCGATGGCTGCCTCCGTTCTTCGATTACCACTAACCGGCCCCCAGCGACAACCGACAAGACTATGAAAATCCATTCCGGGCCAAGCATCCTGAAACCAGCCTCACTGACGTTATACATGACCGCAGTAACAATATAGGCTACCAGCAGGCCGCCCAGCAGCGGATCGCGCCGAAAGGTAGCGACAGCACGGCGATACCCCTGCCCAAGCACCAGAACAATCAGGACCAAGCCGATCCCGCCCAAATTCAGCCACATCTCAATATAGCCATTATGCGACTCGTTGATGCCCGGAAACTTGCGGTTCATGTATTCCAGGCGCGGTCCGTACCAGAAGGTCTCGAAGCCAGCGCCAACGATCGGGTTCGTATCCATTCCCTCCAAGACCTCCCAGATTTCCGTTCGTCCAGTAAGATCTGAACTCCTTCCCATCCCCTTCATGACTTCGCCCTGGATGCCGAGAAGTTTGATGAGGCTGCCACCAAGAATTATAACCAGAACGAGCGCATGCAGAGCCGCAGGACGGTGTTTAATCAGTGGGATCGCAAGCATTAAAAAACCGCCGAGGGCGAAACAAGCCGAGGATGTCGCGGAATGGGCCATGACCAAAAGTTCCATGCCTAAGGAGAGCAAAATACACTGCGCAAGCAAGCGTTGGCCGCGATGAGGCTGCTTCCTATCGCGGAGGAGAGTGAGAACCTGCCAGAGCGCGCCCAGTGCCAAAAGAAAAGCCCCAACACCGAGTAGATTCTTGTTGGTCGTCACTCCACCAATCAAAAGCAGTCCCTCTGGAGTATAGTAGCGACTCAGCTTCGGAAAGTACTTGACCAAAAGGATCGAAGCGGGAAAGAGGACAAAGCCTGCCCGTGAGAAGAGGCGCCTGAGAGCCGCAGCCGGCTGCGCTTCCGTAACAACGACCATGACCATTACTAAGTCGCCCAGACTTCTGAACCATCGCTTGAGGCCCCACCCAAAAAAATCGGAAAAGAGAAGACTAAACAGGCAAAAACAAAAGTACACCGCTATCGGCCAGCTGGCTCTGAGCACAGCAATCGAAGTTCTGCGGCGCTGGATGATAGCGATGGTGCCAAAAAGTATTAAAAGCCCGGCAACAAGCTGGTCGATTAAGTTGCCGGCTGGAGCCGTGCCTGCAGCATCGGAGGCCATCCCCAGCCAAACCGAGATAGACCGGGAGGCGCTTATCCACAGCCAGATGACCGGCAGCCAGAGGAATTTCGACGTACGCTCGGAGTTATCACGGTTGAGGTAGAAAAGGCCACCAATTCCAGCGGCGAAAACGAAAAGTGCTAGCGATGAACCCATCAGTCGGTCTACTATGAAACGCCAAGGCGACGACTACTCGGCCGTTGCGCAACTCGTCACATCGAAGGAACTGACGACTGGCGGAATCCCGCTCAGTGAAGCGATCAAACGGACGGCTCGAGTTGTGGAAGTCTCGATCATGCGACTGTAAGTTCCTTCCTTGCCACAACCAGAAATTGCTTGCCGAAAAGTGGCCAAGCAAATGGCAACTTTAGATACCAACGCAACGCCCAGACCGGCCGCTCAGCGCTCCCAGACATCGTGTAGGGCAAAAACCGCGGAATCCGTTCCTCGATTGCGAATCCGGTCTCGGTCATCACTTCACTTAACGACAACTCTGTGAGCGCCAAGTAGTGGTCGTAAAAGTCCCAATACTTACCCGGCAGATAGCGAATATTTGGTCCCATCGCAATGATCCTACCTCCGGGGCGCAGGCAGCGCCAAGCCTGCATCAGGGTATCTCGAAGATCGCGCTTTGTGTACAGATGTTCGAAAAAGTTGCTGGTGAATACGACGTCCAACGAATCGTCCAGCATAGCCCACGTTTGCGAACAACTCTGCGTCAGAATCTGGACACCTGGGGCGGCCCGCTGGACGGTATCGGGATTGAGGTCCATGCCAAAGCGATGTTCCGACCGAGCGTTGTTAATGAACTCGCAGTGTCCGCAGCCCAGATCCAGCACAGTGGCACGCTCAGGAACCCACCGCGCGAAGAATTCATCAACCAGGACTCGCCAAATTTCTTCGCGATACTTGCTCTTACCGGCAAACCGTTTCTCGTAGAGTCTCTGCAGTTCCGCCGGCGAATATGTCGTGCTCATGCAGATTCCCTTTGGTAATTTCCGCCGCCCAGACGCTTCTCCAATAACAGGTATAGAACGGACGAACGGCGACCAACCATCATAGTCGCGCACCCCAAAGGGCGGAAGCGTCCAGAGCCGTCTCCCTTCGTGCGGACGTCCAGCACTTCTGCCAAATTGACACTACGGCAACGCTGGCTGGAATCGCCAGGAACGCAATAAGTGGAATACTGTAACGAGCCTCTGCGGCAATTGCCACATGAACTGCCACGGCGGACAGGACAAACATCAACATAATGCCCATTTTGTGTAGCAAACCGCGCCTGTGTAGCAGGTAGAGACCGCTTAATGTCAAGATGAGCACCGGGATCTGTATGAGCATGTTTAGGGAAGTGACTACCCACGTTTTGCCCAAGAACCAAAAATTAATAGCATTCCTCGCAACGCATGTCGCAAATAGTGCGGGATGTCTCACGTATTCTGCCTTGGCCCCTTGAAGTAAGGTGTTGTTAAGCTTCCACTCGTCGCGGGCATCAGCGAACACTTGGTAGTACTGAGTTCCTGACGGAATGCCAAGTCTAGCCGCCAAGTCGTCTCGCTCTTGACCTGCTTCGGTCTGCAATACGTAATAGTTTTTACCAGATGAGAAGTTCTGGCAGGCGTATTGTCCTTCTTGAAGGGCAAGTCCTTGGACTGTCGCAGTCGGTACAAACTCATGGACCAATAGGTAATTACGAATTGTCCATGGCGCCATCACGACCACCATCCCAAACACGAGAATGGCAACATTCGAAACCGCCCTCAGCCGTTCGCGTGCGCTATTGGCGATAAGGCCGAGGTGGAATAACAAGAACACCGGAAACACCATCGGCGTACTGCGTATTTGAACCACGATCCCCAACACCAGGCCGACGACCAGGTAGCGCCAAGGGCCGCCTTTCTCCACCGCCCAATGAAGCACCAGCATAAACACAAGAATGGCGAATATAAAGAGGATTTCAACTCCTCCCCTCGCCTCGCAAATGATGGTGCCGGGATGGAGCAGAAACAGCACACTCGCGATCAGAGCGACTCTTGCATCGTCCGTTACGAGTCGGGTCAATCGCATAATCATGATTGCAATGCCAATCGCCAGTAGCCAGTTGGCAAATCGGGCCGCTTCGAGATGGTAGCCGGCAACTTTAAATAGGGCCGCAAGAAACAGTGGGTATCCGGGCTCCCGAATCATCGTCTCACCCTTATTCGCCTCCAAACGATACCCGTTCCCATTAACCAGATTGTTCGCTATCAGATCATAGCCGTCCTGAAAATGCGCACTGTACGTGTAGGCGAACACTCGATCTAGCTTCGGCAACACCAGAAAAAGTAGCGCTGCGGTAACTAGAAACACCACCAGAAGTACAAGCCATACTGAACTGACTCTGTCGCTCGACGAAGTCGTCTTTTCCTGCAACACCATCATGTAGGTCCCTAATCCCGATGGGCTCCCTGGATCGTCGTAATGTTCCTTTTTCCCACACTGACTCCAAGAGGCGAATAGTCGTTAGGCGAATGGCTGGGACAACCCACTAGTGGAGACAGGCCGCCCGAAGCTGGGGCACTTTCAGCGCGTTCATGCTGCTTGTAATCCCCGCGGCTGAAATACTTCTCCAGCCAGCAGTAGAGGGTGATAAACAGATACCGACTGCCCATTTCTTTGATTTTGAGCTTTGAGATTCCAGAGCGTCGGTTGCGCCATGTTATCGGCGTAGTGGTCCAGGAGTACCCGCGAACAATTATCTTCAGCGGCAGTTCCACCGTAAGGTTGAAATGCGGCGAGAGGAACGGACGACAACCGTCCAGGGCGGTTCTCCGGTAGGCCTTGAAAGCGTTTGTGAAGTCGTTCAACCGTGACCGGAACATCACCCGCAGGAAAGCGTTCGCCAGGCGGTTGACGAGCAGCTTGTGCAGCGGATAGTCGATTACCCCTCCACCGCGGATGAAGCGGGAGCCGAAGGCCGCGTCCCATCCCTGGCCCAACAGCTCCCAGTACTCCGCCACATCACGACAGTCATCGGACTCGTCGGCCATCATGATTACCACCGCGTCGCCTTGACTGCGGTCAATGCCGAAGACGATTGCGTTTCCGAAGCCGTGCGGGCCAGTGTTTTGAACCGCATTCAGCTGTGGGATCCTCTGCTGGAGGTTGCCCAGTAGTTCCCAAGTCGAGTCGGTGCTTCCGTCATCCACCACCACGATCTCGTGCGGAATGCCGCGCAGGCGCAGCGCCACATGAAGATGCTCCACCGCGCCGGCAATACTGCCTTCCTCGTCACGGGCCGGGATCACTACCGAGAGGAGTCGTAACGGCTCCGTCGAAGTGGGCCGAGAGATCTTGGTCATAGTCTGCTCCTTTCCAGCCAGTCGGGATTGTCCTCCGCATGCCGGGCGATCTCTTCTAATAGATCAACGGCAGGCGTTTCGATCTTCCAGCCGAAGTCCCGCCCTGCGTCGTGACTGTCCATCACCACCCAGGGAATATCATAGGGGCGGTCCGCCGTATCGGCAGCGGGCGCGAATGCCTCGAAACGGGTATCGCACCAGGCCGTCAATTGCGACAGCGACATGGCGTTCGCAGTTCCACCGCCAGCGGTGTAGACACGCTGTCCTCCGGCACGCCGGCAGGACATCTGCGCGTCCAGTAAGCCAGCCAAGTCCCGCGGATGGAATACGTCGCGCACCTGCCGGCCAGTGCCATCGAAACCGATATAGCGCAGCGGGCGACGGCGCAGGTGCGCATTGATCCAGTAAGAAAAGATACCCTGGTCCGGTGTTCCGAACTGGCCCGCTCCTGCGAGTACGCCGCAACGCGTGATCCAGACCGGAAAGTCAAACGCCTCGCCATATTCGAGCGCGACCACCTCGGAAGCAAGTTTGGTGCTGCCGTAGAGCGAGATGGGAGGCGCGGTGGAGAATCCGCTTCCGATTCCCTCAAGCGTCAAGCCAGCAGGCAGTTTAGCCGTTTCGTCCAAAACGAACCGATCTTCATCCATGCGCAGGGGGAGCGATGCCAGTACGGGAATCGAATAAACCCGGCTGCTGCTCAACAACAACAACCCGGCGCCATGCATCTTGGCGAACTCCAGGACGTTCACAAGGGCGGCAAGGTTGTGCTCGAAGAGCTGACGGCTGGAGAAGGTCCCGCATACGCCTGCCAAGACACTAGGATTCGCCGCCGCGTCGATTACCCAGTCTGCGGCGTGCAGAGTAGCGACGTCGCTCGCGGAACGGATATCGCCGTGTATCACCGTGACCCCGAGCTTACGCAACCTCAGACGGTTGCCCTCCGAACCGGGGCGTATCAGGTTGTCGATCCCCGTGATGCTAAGCCCGGCCCGCCACCGCAGCAACCACTCCGCGAGGGCGCTCCCGACGAAGCCACAAACTCCAGTGATCAGGATCTTCATCGGGCGAGTTGCGCGTGCCGCTCTATCCAACTCCCGGCAATCTCCTGGAAAATCTCACCGAGCGGCTTGGTGATGCCCCAATTCGGATAGTGTGCTTTCATTTTGCGCAGATCGCTGTAATAGCAGATATGGTCGCCGATCCGGTTCTCCTCCACATAACGCCACTTCATCGGCTGCCCCGTTACCGCTTCGGTCATGCGGAATGCTTCCAAAACGGAGCATGCATTCTCTTTTCCTCCGCCGAGATTGTAGACCTCCGCGACGCGGGGAGCTTTCGCGAATTCGTACATGAAGCGCGCTACGTCCTCCGAATGGATGTTGTCGCGAACCTGCTTTCCTTTGTATCCGAAGAGCTTGTATTCGCGCTCCTCGATGTTGCACTTAATCAAATAACTGAGAAAACCGTGCAACTCAACGCCGGAATGGTTCGGCCCGGTTAGGCAGCCACCTCGAAGACAACAGGTCGGCATGCCATGATAGCGGCCGTATTCCTGGACCATCACGTCACCGGCAACTTTGGAAGCGCCAAACACGGAATGTTTGCTCTGGTCTATGGAGAAATTCTCTGCGATGCCATTGCTATAGTTCGGATCCGCATAATCCCACCGCGTCTCCAGTTCCGTAAGCGGGATGGTATTCGGCCGGTCCCCATAGACCTTGTTCGTCGACATGTAGATGAAAGGCGTTTCTGGACAAGCCTGACGTGCCGCTTCCAGCAGATTCAACGTACCGACCGCGTTGACTTCGAAATCCAGGAAGGGAATAGCCGCCGCCCGGTCGTGCGAGGGCTGCGCTGCGGCGTGGATGATCAGGTCCGGGCACAGTTCCTTCATCAAGGCCAATACGCCGTCGCGGTTGCGAATATCCAGAGCTTCATGGCGATACCCGGGGATCTCGCGCCGCAGGCGGCCTCGCACCCAACTCGTGTCCCCTTCCGGCCCGAAAAACACAGCTCGGTGGTTGTTGTCGATACCTGTGACACGGAATCCTTGATTAGCGAAGAAGATCGATACTTCAGATCCAATCAGCCCGCATGAGCCTGTTACCAACAGGTGTGGTGAATGCAATATGTTAGTACCGTTATCCAAGATTGATCGCTCCTTTGTCTCGCAGATCGGCGAAAATTCCAACGAGTTGCGCTGATTCACGGTATGATTTTGCTCGCGCATCGCATCGGCAAGCGGGTGATCATCGAGGGCGCCGAGATCGCCGGACAGTTGAAAAGTTTGCGCAATCTCAGTTAATGGTCAGGTGCGGGGTTTCTTTGCTCGGCCGCCTGGACGCGTTTCGACGAACGGCCGCAAGAAGTAGCTACCGAACAGCCAATTGCGTAAGGGTGTTAGCCTGCCATTGCGAGATGGCGGAGGCCGAAGCGTTCGAGCCTTGCCCGATCCAGCGCGTTCCGCCCATCCAGCACCAATGGCGAACGCATCCGTCCCGCCATCGCTTCCCAATCCAACTCGCGATACTCCTGCCACTCGGTCACCAGCACCAGCGCGTCCGCATCGTCCGCTACCTCTTCAGGCGATGCGCAACAAACCACCCCCAAGTGAGGATAATCCAGCTCGAATTTGTTTAGCGCCACAGGATCGTGGACCTTAACTTTGCATCCGCGCTCCACCAACTTGCGGGCGATATCGATGGCTGGAGCTTCGCGCAGATCATCGGTATTGGGTTTAAAAGCCAAGCCCAACAGACCGATGGTGCGGCCTTTCAGGATTTTCAGTTCGCCCAATAGCTTTTCCACCACGCGCTCACGCTGGCGGCGATTAATCTCGCGCGCGGCTTCGACGATCGGCATCCCGATCCTGTATTCCTTGGCCGTAGCTACCAGCGCCGACGTGTCTTTGCCGAAGCAGGAACCGCCCCAGCCGATACCCGCCTGCAAGAAACGAGTCCCGATGCGGGCGTCCAGTCCGATGCCCCTCGCAACGTGCGAAATATCGGCGCCGACCTTCTCGGCCAACTGCCCGATTTCGTTGATGTAGGAGATCTTGGTCGCCAAAAACGCATTGGCGGCATACTTAATCAACTCAGCCGAAGCAAGGTCGGTGGCGATCAACGGCACCGCGCCCAGTCCCTCGGGCCGCGGCAAATAAGGCGGCGGCGCGAACGTCTGATCCAGAATGGGACGGTAAAGCGAATAAAGTACTTCCAATGCGCGGCTGTTGTCGGAACCCACCACCACGCGGTCGGCATATAGGCTGTCGTGCAGCGCCGCGCCCTCGCGCAAAAATTCCGGATTGGATGCCACTGAGAAGTTTCCGTTGGCCTTGCGTCCGTGGTGTTGCTCATAAGATTCGCGCACCAGGGAGTCCACCCAATTTCCACTTCCGATCGGCACGGTGGATTTGTTCACTACAACCAGAAAATCTCCGTCGTAGTGCTGTCCGATGCCTTGCGCCGCAGCCCGCAAATATTTCAGGTCAGGACTGCCGTCCGGGGAAGGTGGCGTGCCTACCGAGATGAAGATCACATCAGCGTCTTTAATCGCGCCAGCGTATCCGGTGCAGAACTGCAGGTTGGGTTGCGCAGCCGCCATAAGGTCCGTCAAAAAGGGCTCGTAGACGGGAGTTTTGCCGGCCTGTAGCATCCCGATTTTCTTTGGGTCGGAATCGATACAAGTCACCTTGTGCCCCAAATATCCGAGACACACGCCGGTGGTCAAGCCCACGTATCCAGTTCCAATAATCGATACCCTCATCCTTTGTTCTCTTTCACTACGGTAATAAAGGGGCCTTCGCCTACCAATGATTGATTAAGTAAGGTACCGGCGCGATAGCCTAGTTGCCCAAAGCGTTTCATTGCTGTTAGCCTAACCTCAATTTGCTTGCTACAAGCTACCGCACATTGCATCGCCTACATCACCGTAACTTGGCAGTACCTTAACCCTAAGACGCATAAACCAAGGAGCGCTCCTCCGCGAGAGAGTGGTCGTATTCTTCCTCCGGTTCATACACGACGACATGACTGCCTTTGCTGGAGAACCTGAATGGAACACACAGAAGCTTTCTCAGTTGGGCCCTCAAAGCCGCCTTCCGCCCTGGGGACACAAAGAACAGCATAAAGCCTCCGCCGCCAGCGCCTAGTAGCTTACCTCCGAGTGCACCGGCGCTTAATCCGGCCTCGTAAATCTCATCTATGGATGAGGTTGTGATCTTCCCCGTCAGCGTTCTCTTTATCCGCCAGCTCTCGTGCATCAATTTGCCGAACTCGTCCAGTGGGCCGTGCGGGTTCGTCAGGATTGCTTCAGCGTCATTGACGAGCTGCTGCATCGCAGCTAGCTCCTTCTGTTTGTGAGGCGTCATTTTGAGTTGCTCTTGCGCAACTTCAGAAGCCGTGCGAGAGAATCCGGTAAAGTAGAGCGCGAGATGCTCATTAAGCTCCGTCAGCCGATCCTCGCTGCACAATATACGCCTTACGTCGATGGAGCCGTCGCGGTTGAAATTAATGCGATTGAGACCTCCGTATGCTGCGCTAACCTGATCCTGGGACCCCACTGCCTCCTGAATCACGTCCTGCTCAACGTGAATGGCGTCGGCAGCCAAGGTATACTTGTCGCGTATCCGACCTTGGAGCGCGTAGAGACCGAGCAGAAGGCCTACGGTAAAGGCCGAACTCGTGCCAAGACCGGTCCGGGCGGGCAAATCCGCGACGTGCTGAATCTCGACGCCCTCGTGAATGCCTAGAAATTCCAGACATCCCCGCACCGACGGATGTTCAATCGCGTCGTTTCGATCAACGTTTTCAACCTTCGAATAGGCAACCCGGCTGTGGTAGTCGAAAAAGGGGGGACAGCGCCGGCAGGTGATGTAACAGGACTTGTCAATCGTTGTCGCCAGCACGGACCCGCCGTGCTCCCGGTACCAGATAGGATAGTCAGTGCCGCCACCGAAAAAAGAAATACGTAGCGGCGTTCGTGTGATGATCATCAGATGGATCCTTTCAGCATTCAACTCGTCTTCCGGAGGTGCCAAGCAATCCGCCGCCCTTGCATTCGAAATAGCGCCTTGTCCCACGAGCGTCGTAAGGACAACCGAGCCGATGGAAGCAACACTTGGGCGCGTTTGGCCAAACCCCACCCAAAGATTGCCTTGATCCCGGCATACTTCCAGCGCAATTGTGGAACCGCTAGTTCGCCCCCCAGGCTGCGGGCCGTTTCCCTGGCGCGCTGTACGATCTCGGTCATTCCCGGATAGAAAGTCAACAACCAGTTCTGCAGATATTGAAGACAGCCCGCTCGTACCCTCTCGCTGTCTTCCAGGGACCTCAGGTATCTAATGTGCAACTCCATGGAGCGCCAGTGGGCCTCCATCTTTTTTTGCGACTGCCCGATATGGCTCAAACTGGCGGACCCGGACAGGCGGTAGTAAACCTTGGCCTCGGGAGCGAATTTGACGCCATCGCTGGCAAGAAGCACGCGGCAGAAGTACTCGCCGTCATCATCACCAAGGAGTTGCGTGTTCCAGTGTCCCGCCGCTTCGGTCAAATCACGGCTGACGAGCCACGTGGCCGTCTGCATGTGCAGGTTTTGCTGCATTTTGCGGAGTAGCCAATCAACAGGAGTTAAATCACACCAGAGGGGAGTCGGGATGAACTTCGCACGATCATATCTGTACAAGAAGTAGGCCCAAGGTCCGGAAAGCAGTGTTCGTTTGCTTCCCCGTTCTTCCAAAACTTTCATCTGCTGGGCTATCTTGTTGGGAGCCAGCAGATCGTCGGCGTCCAGCCACTGGATGTATTCGCCTTGGCAAAGAGACAGCAGCCTATTCCGGGCCGCGGCGGCGCCTTGATTCTTCTGCGTGACGATGCGGACGCCTTCTCCTTCAAACTTTCTCGCGATGGCCAGGGTTTGATCAGACGAGCCATCGTCTACCACAATGATCTCTTTGCGTTCCCAGGTCTGCTCGATCGCCGAGCGAAGTGTCTCGACGAGGAACTCCTGCGCGTTGAATGCCGGAATGAGAATGGATACGAGTGGCTTCAATTGCTACACTCCAACGGGGACAACAATCCTGCAGAACACTTCGCTCTTGGGACGCTGTATTGCTCGAGGGCGCGCGAGAAATCCGTTAGGCTCACCCAATCCTCCATAACCAGGCGGCAGTCGTTACCGAAAACGTAGTTGAACTTTCCTTCAGGAGGCAGGCGTCTGAACAACTCGACGCATTCCAACCCCTCCCTAGCCGTTTCGCCTCAACAAATAAGGAAGTGGCCGGCGCAGGCCGCGCAATACGGGCACTTCGTAGCTTCCACATCAATCTCGACGAAAAAAAGAAAACCATGAACGGCAATCAACTCACCGAGCGTTGTGCATCGAAATCAACCGCCCTAGGCTGACCATTCGGCATATAGATCTCGTGTCGTCTCACCCACGACATCCCAGGAGTGCTTTGCACTAGCGTGCGCCCGAATCCTTTCCCGATGGGTCTCCAGAGACTGGAAGAGATCGCTTTCGAAATACTTCTCGACGGCCTTTGCCAGGTCAACGGAATCGCACGGCATGCACAGGAATCCGGTACGGCCAACGACCACATCATCCGCGAAGGATCCGACGTGCGAGGCAATCACGGGCAGCCCGAAGCTGTAAGACAAGAACAGCACACCACTTTGAAAAATGTCCGTATAGGGCAGCACGGCGACATCTGCTGCCTTGAAATACAGCTCCGTGTCGGCGTCTGGTACGTACTGGATCGCTTCAATCACTCGGCTGCGGTTTGCATCCTTGCCGATTGTCAACCTGATCGAATCTACGTATTGTTCATAGCCCTTCTTCCGCTCGCCCGCGATGATCAGCCGATAGTCGGGGTGCTTCGCCGCCAATTGCCCAAATGCATCGACGAGGTACTCGAGTCCCTTGGACGGCCGAATCGCTCCGAAAAATAGCATCGTTTTCTCACCATCACGGATGCCGAGCCGCCGCTTGGCTTCGGTGGGTGTGAGTTCGGTATGTGGGACGGCGTTGTTGACTCCGAAAGGAATGACGCTAACCGCATTCTCCTTTGGACCGAACGCCACGATGATCTCATCCTTCATTTTTTGTGTATGAACGAAAATGTGATCTACGAGCCGATACTGGACCTTTAGCGAGAAGCGATTGAGCGCGGAGTCGTTGCCGTCCCGAGCCCGCGTGTTTACGTTGTGCGCAGTCAATACGATCTTCTTTCTCAGCAACTTGAAGTACAACATCAACAGGGTTCGATCGAAGAGCTCCAGTTTGTTGTTCCAGAGGACGTGGAAGATCTTCGGCTTGGCCGTCGAGGCATAGCGAAGAAGGCGAACATAGAACGCCAGGATCTTCCTTGTGCGCCGAGCACGACCGTGATTGGCCTGTGAAGTGCTTTGCAGATTCAGGAACTTCAGTCCCGCAGTGGTGTGCATCTCCGCGCGGTCTAGCTTATCGCTGCCGATTACATCCAGGCAAATACCTTTGGAGATGAGCGCCATTGTCAATCCAAAGACGTAGGGAGGATCGATACCACCAGTAAGGACGGCAACTTCAATGTTCGCCGCCTCGACGCGTTTAGCCGCGTTGATACGGTCGGCGATCCTCGTAGCTTTTGTTTCTAAAGTCGAATGAACCATCTCCGGTAACGTGGAAGACACTTCGGATGTCGGATTGACGCAGGCCATCAAGAGCGTGAAGGTGGAAAACTGTCTTTCTGGTCATGAAACCAACGCGACTTGACCGTTCCACCGAAGGTTTTGGGCGGGCTCTTTGTTGGTGATGTAGCCCTCTTTGCCTCGCGCGCCGCCGGCACAGCGAAGCGTGCCCAGTAGATGACGATCCAGCGAGAACCCAAGTCAGCTACAGGCCGTTGATGAAATCGAATACCAAATGCGCTGGGTTGTCGCGTGTCGTTTTTCAGTATCGCCTCCAGGCGCTGGTGAGCCATCACCGCGACCATATGGTCTCCTGCTATGACACGATCACTGTGGGATCAAGAAACAATCGGTGAAGAAGTTCCACTGTTAGTAACTTGTGGATCTCGGCAGTGTAGTTTCGGCCGCCCTTCGTATGACCTTCGACGACGGCTTCCACGCCTCGCCGGTCGATATATGACCTGGACAGCGTCCGCGAATCGAGCAAGATCTGCCGGACATATTCAGAAAGTGCGTTGCGGTACCACACTCGATAGTGCGAGAATTTGTGCCTTCCGAGAAAGAGCCGATCGAGGCGAAGCGGCGCTAAGGTATGATCCAGTTTCGACAGCCACTGGGGCATCCCGTAATCATAAGCATACTCGGCCTTGAATGTGAACTCAAGAAAACCGTGGGCGACGGCGGATGAGATGCCCGGCTCTCCGCCGACACCGCGATCGCTCCGGAGCCGTCCTAGCGCCAAATTCCCATCGCTGATCAACCGGAGGCGAACGTCGGAGCTCAAATCACTGGCTAGCGGAGCCCGATAAACCGTGCGCACAAAGTCGTTATCGAGATAGGGCGACCGGACCGTGAGCTGCGTTTGCTCCAAGGCGAGGATACCGGAGTGATACCATGGCGACTGTCGGAAAGCGGCGAAGGTGACGGGATGTTGCCGCCGGATCTGCCCATAAGTCGATTGCGCTTGCTCGGTGTAGGGGTGAAACTCGGGAGAAAACAAACCCGGATGTAACGATGCCGGCTTGAACATGACCGCATGGCGAACGATTTCGCTACCATACGTCCCCACTATCTTTACCGGCGCGATTTCGCGAGCTATCTCACTTACATACAGGTCGGAAGAACGATAGACGTCCGCACCGCCTTCGGTTAAGTATACAGTTCGCTCGGCGTAGTGGGGAAAGCGTTTGAGGAACGCTCCTCCGACTGTAATCACCTGATGCGATTGCTGGCATAAATTGGCCACTCGCCGTGCCACCGCGACGTCCTGGCACTCTCGCAACATACCTCCGAACGTGTAACATGGAACCGTCTCGGGAGCGTGCTTCTGCCACGCCATCAGTATGCGGGTGTCCAGACCCCCTGTGAGAGCGATTCCAATCTGTTCCCTGCCAGCGAAGTACCGTGGAAGTTTTCGCGATAGGACATCTCGCAGTTCTTGATAGTAGGAGTGCGGATCGAGAGTGGTTTGCTCCTCCCACTCGCGCGGCTCGAAGTACGTACGCCGCTCTTTCAGTGAGCCGTCGCGAAAGACCCAGGTGGAGGCCGAGGGCAGCACCTGTATGCCCTGAAAAATCGTGCGATTCTCCAAAACGCATCCCAGGGAGACAAACTCCCCAAGTCCCCGCGGGTCCGCCCGCCGGAGTTCGGTTCGCACCGCGAGAATCGCTTTGGCTTCGCTTGCGAAATAGAAAGCCTCCCGGCTTTCGTGATAGTAAAGCCGGTGCATGCCGAACCGGTCGTTGAAAAGTGTCGCAGTACCTAGTGTCCGGTTCAAGACCAGCCCGTGGAACATTCCGTTCAAGCTGCGTGGGAAAGAATGATCTTCTTCGTAGATATGGACCAGGTACGACCGCCCTTCCGTATCAACCGAATGGCCGCGCCCCCTCAATTCGCCAACCACACCCGGCTCCGGGTACTCCTCGCCGGAAAAAACCAGATCGATATCGCCGCATTCATTGGAAAGCGGCATTATATCGGGATTCGACTTTTTGGGGGCCGTCCAACCAACGTATACCCCCAGGGATTCATCAATTTTCGATCCCGCTTCGTAGAACGCTTCGTGGCACAGCACGTCAACCATGTGCGACAGCTCGTGCGCCGCCCTTTCGCGCGGCATCTTAGTGATAAGACCAACAATTCCTGGCATCGATCGCTGGTTAAGCTTCTTTCAGTGTTTTGAATTTTCGGCTATAGAAACTCGTCCGAAAATCTCGCAGCGTGGATGTTAGAGGCGCGGGCAGATTATCGACCAGCCTATGGTGTAGCCGCAGGCTAAAGGCAACTCGGCCGAGGCTGGTCAATGGAACATAATAACGGAGAACATTCACGCGCTCGAATCCATTCACTTCTTTGAAGTGACTGAGGCTGTCGCCCACTTTCTTGCCGTAAGTGAAGTGCTCATACACTAGATGTGAGATTCTCCGATCGGCGCAGGAGCGCACGGCCTGTGCGATCAGGGCGTTTGTGGGAGCCTTCTCCTTGTGCTTCACCATCGAGAGAATATGAATCAGGCATGCCTGTGTACGGGCCGCATCGGTTATCAGCTTGCCGAATCCGATCATATTGTTGTCAATAAACGCCCCGATGAAAATACTCCGGTCGAGAAACGTCCCTGCGTACTCACGAGCTCTCTCAATCGTCATCCCATAATGCGGAAACCGCTTTCCCTGACGAATTGGGCATTCGTTGTAGACCTCGCAGATTCCCCGCAACAAGGCTTCATCGAACGGAATCTCGCGAAGGACAACCCCCCGTTTCTCTGCCTGTCGCGCTCTGTTTCGTGGATAAGAACGAATCTGCTTGTGCCACCAATGCTCAAAAGTCGAGACTGGCAGCACGGCAAGATTGTCCCATTCCGTTGGGTAAGGAAACCTCGGGACGGGTTCTTGAAATCTTTGAAGAAACGTGAAAAGATCTATGCGGTTGCCGCAACTCCGCAGTTCCGTTAAGATCTCCTCTGGAGCGTCCGGAAATTCAAACTTGTCTCCGTCCAACCGAGCAACCCTCACAAGACGCCCGTTAATTTTTATGTTTTTTCCGCAAACGTTCATATACTGCCTACAGTATTACGCCGTGTTTCGCCAGGATCGCCTTGATCGACGCCACGTTACGGAAGTTATCTGCGACGATCTCGTCGACATCCACAAACACGTCGTATCGTGACTCCAGGGCGGCCACCAAGGCGGTTAGATCTAGGGAGTCCAGCACACCCTGTTCGAAAAAGTTTTCCGCGCCTGCGAAGTCCTGCCCTTGTCGGATTTCGTTTAGGATTGCGATTACGTCGTCCATTGAAGTTTAGTTTTTGTCGGTCAAATTAATCAAGGATGGGACTCCAACTCGCATAGGGTCGATGGCTGTACCGGTAGAGAATTTGGCCGTAAAAAAGTCGCGAGCGGGCCCGTTCCGCGGACCGTCTGCGGGCGGCGCGGTAACGCGATCTGCCCCGGCGGCTTGCGCCTGTGCGAGCGTGTATCCGAGCAGCGCTTCCTCGATTTTTTTGCCCATCACGCGGCAGCTCATGACGAAATCGACGATCTTTGCTTCGGGTCCGAGCAGCGTCAGGCTCGCAAGACCGGTTAGGCCGAAGTCGCCAAAGCGATCCGAGACGTTGAAAACATAAGCGGAGTTGCAAGGCTCCGCTGCCCAATCCCAGAGCGTCTTCTCGTCCAGACGGCGCAGACTGAGATTAAACTGATTGGTTTTATTCAGCAATTGCGCCGCTCGCGCCAGATTCTCGCGCCGTAAGGGAGTGGCGCGGACCTCGATTTGCAATGACCGCAACCAGTTGTCCACGTCGCCTGATATGTCCAGAGCTTCCTTGCGCCCGCGCTCGGCCCGATACATGTCTGCCCGATCGAAGTCTTCCTTCCCAAGGCCGGTGGTCTCGAAGCAGGTCAATGAAGAGACAAAAGGCGCCAAGTCGGAAGGCGACGTTGGCAGATCGGGAGTGAATACCCGCGGTAACAACTGGCGGACCTGATCGCGCTCTTGCGGGCTGTCGTCGAGAAACACAAACGAGTCAATACCCAAGTTCAACTCCTCAGCCATGCTCAGAAGATTTTCGGCCTTGTCTTTCCAGTTGATCCGCCACGCGACGAAATCGCTCTTACGCAGGACCATCGCCGGGTGCTCGTCGATCACTGAAAGCGCGAAGGCCTCATCGTTTTTGCTGCAAATGGTAAGCAAGATCCCGCGCGCACGCAGTCCCTTCAAAGCTTTTTGGAACCCATGAAAACATTCACCGACCGCGTCGGACGCACTCAGCTTGATTTTGTCGCGACCATCGTCCCCAGCCACGCCACCCCAGAGAGTATTATCCAAATCGCAGACAACCACTTTCTTCGTATGGCCCAATGAGGCGCGCAGCACGGCTTTCATCTCGGCCGCTGCTTTCTCAAATAGAGCATGGGAGTAAAGAATTTTGGCTACCGCGTACATCCTGGGATCGTAGGAGGGGCGCGCCAGCGCTGCCTGCCAATATCCGGCGTCCAGCAATGTGATACTTGGAGATGCCGAGAACTTCTCGGCAAGGATCAGGTTGGCCCTGGCGAGCAAATTTGCAACACCGAATCCTTTGCGCCACGCGAGCGTCTGAATCCAGCGCTCGTGGCTAGGCAGCACCCAGGTTGGGACAATCACCAAGCCGGTGCGAGTAGCCGCTTGGACCACAGCATCCGCGAATTGCTCCGCCTCGCCCAGCGCCGCCTCAAACATGGCTGTGACCGATTCACCCTCGAAGCGAATCAGCTTCTCCACGGAAGGTAGCGTCAGGTGCGGCGCAGTCCAGACCACGAGAACGTTGGGTTTAAAGGCCCACGCCGAATGACCGCCATCCAGAAGAATCTGATACACTTGGCCATAGGGTGCGACGGAGGTGGTCACGGCCGGGGCATCTGCGCTGCGCTCCAGCAGACGCGCGAGCGGGTCAAGCGTTGTATCGCCCGCCAGAAGCACCCTGAGGCCGTCCGATTTCCCGTTCTCGGCGGCTTTCATCGGCCCTCCATTCCCGGTTGGCGGCCGGCGGCCGAGGAATAACTAATGATCGGTACCTTGCCGTAGATGGTGATACCGCGGCGCGCCGCGTCTATCAGACGGTCGGTCACTATTCCGGCTCGTGGGATTGCAAACATCGTCACACCGTGGAATCGCCATTCCCTCAGTTCCTCCTTGGAAAGTACCGACCAAAGAACCCGAAGATCCAGTTTTTTCGATCGGTCGGGAAGTCCCAACTTGTAATAGAAACGGGTGCCCTCATGGTCGACGAGCGTAACCTGGACCGACCGGTCTGCAAACTTGAGCGGGAACTCATCTCCCATTTGATAGCGCGCCGTATGGGCGTGAGTGAGGCAGCGGTAGTACTCTACTCCCAGTCCTAAAATCGCGGTGTCCCGCCGCGTCATCACCCCGAAAGGGCTCTCGGGACTAAAGCCAGTCTCTGCGATGTGGTGGCCAGTGGTCAGTTCGTGGCTCAACGGTCCGAGAGCACAAACACTGCACGTCGGATGAAGACTTCTCAAAACGTTCGGTGTTCGCCGAAATATCTCGGCAACCAAACCCATTTCCGATGGTGTGCGGCGAAGGTCGAACGGCTGCGACTGAAAATACGCGCTGGTATCGAATGTGCGTCCTCCCATAACGAAGGAAGGCATGACTAGCGTGCGCTTGCGCCCACAGAAGTCAATCAAACCGTTCACCAGATCTTTGGCGCTGCCTTTGTACATCGGCAGGAGCCAATCGAATGAGCTGTGGACCATCAAGATCTCAAAGTTTTCCGGCAGGCGCCGCTCGAGTTCCTCTAACAATTCGGTTGTGGTGAAACTCCCATAAACGAGAGACAACACTGGCGCGAACCGTTTCCGCGCCGATCCCTGGAGACGTTTCAGCTCGTTGCGGCGCTGCTGACTCAATGCTCTCCGCAGCGTCGCGCGAACGCCGGACCGGACGAAACTCAGAGTCCGGGCTGCGCCCTTCACAGAATACCCGCCACCCGCTCCATCAGATTGATGAGCGAAGGCCTGCGCGAGAAAAGAAAACATCGGCTAAAAGTCCGCATGGAACCAAGTGATCTAAGCGTTTCGAGAAGAACCTTGCCGCGCCAATTGGGGCGGTGCGTTGGCAACACTCGCGCGTGGCCTGAAAACTACGATCGTTGTTGCACTCAAATCGTCGTAGTCGGCCTTTTCGATGACGTTATAGTCGTCCTCGATGGTGCGAATCACCGCACTCGGACGAAACCGCTTCTCGCCCTTGGGACCAGACAGATAGAGTCGAACGATGAATACGCCATCCTCAGTCAGAAACCGTGAATACTTATCCAGGATTGTGTTCACCTGACCGATAGGTACATGGTACATAGACTCGCGGAACAGGATCACGTCAAACTTCTGGTCCGGAGCGTAGCCGAGAAAATCGGCGCAGGCAAAAGAAACTCTACCGGATCGGCCAGCGTCCGCTGTCTTTTTCCGGGCTCTTTTGAGGGCCACTTCGGATATGTCCACGCCAACGTAGCGTTGGTAGGCAGACGCTAATTCGATCGCCGTACCTCCCTGCCCACACCCCAGATCGAGGACACTGCCGTGGCCGACATATTTTTCCAGGTGCGAATACACGAAATCGCCGGAGGTATCGTCGGCGAAGTTCCATTTCCCTCTGGCGAACTCCTTGTCCCAGAAAACCTTCTTCATGCCGCTCGGACCATATCTCTTCAGTAGTCCGCTCGTATAAAGGGCGAAGCGCGTTACAGCACCCATTACCTGATTCCTCCCCCAACTATCGCTTTGTTCTTGAAAGGCCAAGCTAGCCGTACGAGTGATTTCCTGTCGGAGAGCCCGCTCAGCCGCTGCATCTGCTCACGCCGAGTAAACGCGACCAGATCGTTGGAAACTCGTCTCGGTACGCGCCGGATCATGGACCAGAAATAGCCTACCGCCAGTGCCAGCCCACCGATGACGAAGGGGCGCTGCTTCATTTGGTATACCGCCCGAAACAGCTCCCAGAGCGGGTGGTTTCCTACAGCGTAATCTTTTGCTCCGTAGTTGAACTTAGCCCGCAATCCACCATTCTGCGCGGTCTCCATAATCCGATGGTGCAGACACACGGATTCCGTAAAAGTTCTTGTCCTCCATCCTTTCATTCGTGCGGAGACGACCGCAATATGATCGATGGACCCACCTGGGATGGCGACATAACCTCCGATGCTTTCAAAGCATTCCTTTCGGAACAGCTGGCAGCCACCCCACACGTTTTCGATATTCGTGAACCGGTAGTCGTATTGGTATGAGCCCTCACGGAATGGCGCACCCACGACCCCCAACTGCGGATGCTCCGCGAATTTGCTCACAAGGTCACGAAAGTGACCTTCGCCAAACGAAACGTCGGCATCCAGGTTCCCGATTACGTCGTAGGCCAGATCCGCGGTCCGGGCGCGCCCGGCGTTGAATGCATGAACCTTTCCGGCGAAGTTCCGCTCGCTGCGTTCCGGCATCCGGAGCAGCTCGATCCAGTCGTGGGTATCGGTGAACTTGCGTACGATCTCATCGGTGCCGTCTGTTGAACCGTCGCTGACGATCACCCACCTTAAGGGACGCACCGTCTGGGCCACTACGGACTCGATCGTCAGTTCGATAAACTTCGCTTCATTCCGCGCCGGCGTGATCAGAACGTAGGTCGGGAGCATAGAATCGTACGTGAGTGCGAATTGCGGCTCTAGACAAATTTGGCGGCCAGAACGAAACTGTTGACTGCGTTCAGAACCGCTTCCTGCTGATCTGCGCGCAGTCCCGGGAACATCGGCAAGGACACGATTTCGGCTGCGACGTTCTCCGTAACCGGGAAATCGCCCTTCGAATAGCCCAGCGTCTCGTAGGCCTTCTGAAGGTGGAGCGGAATCGGATAGTGGATTCCCGTGCCGATGCCTACCGCGGCCAGGTCCTTCATCAGCGCATCCCGATCTTGCGCCCTCACTACAAACAAATGGTAAACTGCCCTGCTCCATTCCGGCTCGTACGGCAAGCCAACCGTAGCATCCGCTGACGAAAACAGCTCCCGATACCACGCCGCTGCCTGACGGCGGCCTTCGGTCCACTCCGAAAGA
>Ga0206810_1010_pt1 | contig 36990 bp, 35 predicted proteins | sample Alteio_BWOrgCont_56_FD_152889 | JGI IMG/M metagenome (GOLD analysis project Ga0206810, IMG submission 152889) | Enriched cells from forest soil in Barre Woods Harvard Forest LTER site, Petersham, Massachusetts, United States -... | ecosystem: Environmental > Terrestrial > Soil > Temperate forest >...
GCTTCTGCATGGAGACGAAAAAGTGGTTGGTGTGGGACGGCCGCCGGTGGACTTCCGAAGACACGCGGCGTGTCCGACGCCTGTTCAAGAAGACGATCCGTGAGATGTACAAACAGGCTGCCGAGATTACGGACGGGGAACAACGGAAGGCAGCGGAACGACATGCGAGGCTATCAGAGGCAGCCACGAAGATCCGAGCGGCCCTTGAGTGTGCCGAGTCCGAAGATGGGATCGGCCTATCGGCGAACGCGCTGGACCAGGACCCTTTCCTGCTCAATTGTCTGAACGGAACGCTCGATCTTAAGCTCGGAACGCTTCGGGGGCACGACCGGGGCGACCTAGTTACGAAACTCGTCCCTTTCAACTATCATGCCGATGCCACCTGCCCGCAGTTTCTGCGCTTCCTTTACCGGATCATGGGCGATAACCCTGATGCAGAACCAAGCGAGAGCGCCCACCGTCTCGTGGCGTACCTCCAGAAGTGCTTCGGCTATGCCCTGACGGCAGACGTTTCTGAGAAAGCGATCTTCTGTTTCTTTGGCTCGGGCAACAATGGCAAGACCACCCTTCTGGAAGCCGTCCGTTTCATTCTCGCCGAGTACTCGACTCAGGTGCTGATCGATAGCCTCATGACGCACCAATCCAGAGAGAGCAGCACCTCTGTGGCGGACCTGGCGGATCTCCGCGGCGCCCGCTTCGTGACGACTTCGGAAACGGAAGAGGGCCAGAAGCTAGCGGTGGGAAAGCTCAAATACCTGACGCAGGGCATGGGGAATATCAAAGCCTGCCGCAAATACGAAAATCCCATCACTTTTCCGGCTACCCATAAGCTTTTTCTCGATGCGAATCACAAGCCAATCATTCGGGGCGGGGAAAAAGCGGTCTGGAATCGTCTGAAGCCGATTCCCTTCCTGGTCACAATTCCGGACGACGAGATCGATAAGACGCTACTCGAAAAGCTGAAGGCCGAATCAGAGGGCATCCTCGCCTGGATGGTCGACGGGTGTCGGCGATGGTTGCAAGAAGGGCTTGGAGATCCGCCGGAGGTGTTGGCGGCTTCCATGGTGTGGCAGGCCGAATCTGATCGACTGCGGGCGTTCATCGAAGAGTGTTACGTGGTTGATTCAGACGGTTGGGTTCACGTCACACAGCCATGGTCCGCATACGGCGACTGGTGCGATTCCAATCGCGAGTCCGGCCGACTGTCGAAGACTGCGTTCGAGGCAAGATTGGCGGAACTCGGATGCAGAAAAAGGTTTCGAAACAACGGCAAGGTGCGGGCTTGGATCGGGATTCGGGCGAGAAATGCGGACGATGACGCCCCCGACAGTGACAAAGTGACAGCCAGTGACACAAAATTATGAAAACAAACCCACCTCGCGCGCGTGATGCAAACTTTCAACGAAATGAGGTCACTCCGTGTCACTTTGTCACTCTCAAAACGGAGCATGTTCAATCGGGCGCAGCAGCAGTGGCGAGACGATTCCCGCCTCGGGCAATAACGGTAGAGGAGGCGGGTTTCGTGAACGTGCCTGGCGAAGTGGAACCTTACCCGGCAGCGCGGTGGAAGGTCCGGGATTGGATGTTGAAGGAGATCGGCTGGACTTCCCGGGAGGTCCTGACCTGAGACTGGATCGGCGAACTTCACTCACGATCGATTCGATCGTGGACTTTTTCGCGTCCGCGGTGGCGGCGAGACTTCGCGCCGAGGCCGGCGGCGCCTCGGGCGGAACGATAACGCCTCGCCTTCTGACGGTCGACCAAGCGGCCATATATTTGGGGCGAACTAAAGAGGCCGTTCAGCATATGGTCGCGGCCCGGAAGCTACCCGTGGTTCGCGATGGTCGCCGCGTGTTTCTGGATGTTCGCGAGCTCGACGGATGGATCGAACAGAACAAGGAAGCTGCCGAGGTGTAATATTCCGACATGCCCAGAAAACCGCAATTCGGGTCTATCTACCAGCGCGGCGCTGTGTGGTGGATTAAATATTACCGGGACGGCAAACCGTTCTATGAGTCGAGCAAGAGCGTCAAGTCGAGTGACGCCCAGCGTCTGCTCGATAAGAGGCGCGCAGAAATCTACGCGGGCACCCACCTTGAAGGGCATGCCCGACGGGTACTCGTCGGCGAACTGCTTGACGGTCTGGTCCGCGATTACAAAATCAACGGCAAGGATTACGTGTGGTGTGAAGGTGTGGTGGAAAATCGGTTGCGGCCAAGTTTCGGTAGCCAACGCGCCGCGACGCTCCGGCACGAGGATGCGGCGCACTATATCGAACAGCGCCAGAACCAAGGAGCTCCTAACGCCACGATCAACCGCGAGATCTCGTTGCTTCGACGATCTTTTAATCTGGCGAAGCGTGCGGGAAAGCTGAACCAAATCCCGCTCTTTCCCAGCAGGCTTGCTGAGAACAACGTTCGGAAGGGATTTTTTGAACGTGATGAGTTTGTGAAGCATCGGCAAGCGTTGCCCGACGAGATTAAGCCAGTTGTTACGTTTGCGTATTGGACGGGCTGCCGACGTGGGGAAATTCTTTCGTTGCGGTGGCCTCAGGTGGATTTTCGCGAATCTGTGGTTCGCCTTGAACCGGGAGAAACGAAGAACGACGACGCGCGCATCATTCCGCTTGCGGGTGAATTGCTTGAAATGCTACGGATGCAGAAGCAGATTCGAGACGAGCAGTGGCCTGCATGCCCTTGGGTATTTTTTCGCTCAGGCAGACAGATTAAAACGTTCAACGGTGCATGGGCTAAGGCATGCGTCGATACTGGGCTGTTTAGAGTGGTGGATGGCAAAAACGAACCCGACCGTCTGTTTCATGATCTGCGCCGCACCGGCGTTCGCAATCTCATCCGCGCTGGCGTTCCAGAAAGAGTAGCGATGGCCGTTAGCGGTCACAAGACGCGTTCAATTTTCGACCGATACAACATCGTCTCGGAACGTGATCTCCACGACGCGGCTCGCAGGCTCAATAATTACATCGCAGAGTCAGACAAAAAGGCTAATGGTGACATTATGGTGACAGCAGCCAAAGATGGACCCAAGGAGTCCGTTTTCGAGAAAGCCTTGAAGTTATTGAATTGATTGGTGCCCGGGGCGGGAATTGAACCCGCACTCTCCTTGCGGAAAAACGGATTTTAAGTCCGTTGCGTCTGCCGATTTCGCCACCCGGGCGTACTGAAACCAATAAACTTACCACGCAACACCTGGATTACCCGGCTCACCGCAGCCCGAGCCTCCTGGAGTCTGGCGGAGTTTCACCGGCGTCATGCGCTCAGTTTAACGCGAATACCCAGCAGTCACCGTAATCGAGAAACCTATGGCCGCTCGGCCGACGCGGTGCGCACAGTCGTTTCGGCGCGCCAGAAGCGGTAGCGGACTTCAACACCAGCGGGGACATAAACAACCAGCGGCACACGACTGTTATAGCGAACGAGTGTCTCGCTGCCGAGACTGACGAAGTGTTCGACCCGCGGAGCGTCTGGAGGGACCGCCATAAGAGTTCCTCCCATGGGACCGAGTTTGGGAAGTACGTAACGATCAAAGCCCCAGCCGGGAATGGTCTCCATCTTGAGGTCGCCGGCGAAGAAGTAGCGGTTTACCGTGTCCGTTCTTACCGTCTTGCCGACAATGAGCTCGATCTTGAAATCGCTTTCGTTCTCCTGTTTCGGAAGGCGGATGACGTGGCGAGACATACCGTCTCCGGCGGGAGGAAACGGCTTCAAATCATCCGCGGCGGAGGCGAGAGAAAACGACGCGACCATCAGAAGCGTCATCAATGAGTTTCTTCTCATCCCTGGATCCACCCGCAGCAGGCCCAGTCAGGCGCTTCAGAGCGGATTGAAGCAGTGTTACACGTCGAAAAAGCGCGCCACCAGCGTATCGATCAGAAGTCCTCAGTCTTGAATCGGCGGAAGGATTCTATTACGTCCGCCTCTTCCGCGGTGACGAGCACCATTTGCAATTCTCCCCTTGACCGGTCGGCCCGGGCACAGTCCTCAAGTTCTTTTATGGCATCTCGCAGCTGTGACACCCCCGGTATCATCATGCGATTGTCCTCCTGTTCAGTCTCCGTCTGAAGCGGTCGTCCGAATCGTCTTGAGCGGATCGAAGGTGCGCACGTGCGGCGTGGCAGCGTGTCAACATTCCGTTCAATCCATGGAATACAAATCCATGAAAGATCATAATAATAAAATTTAAATCGCAACGCCAGCCCACCGCATCTACCATCAATCCGCCTGCTGGCTACAGCGACCAGGTTCTTCACGAATCCCAGGCCTCAAGCCGCTCGCTGCCCCCCGGAGGCGAGAAGACCAAGAAAGATTTTGAATCGATCCTTAAGAAACCTTCATTTCAACCGGCGTCCTTCCTCTTCGTGAGGGGGCACCGAATTGACGAGGATAGGAACGAACAAAATATGGCAAAACAACCTAACATCCTGATTCTTTGGGGCGATGACATCGGCATGTGGAACACCAGCTACTGGAGCCGCGGCATGATGGGCTACAGGACTCCGAACATCGATCGCGTCGCCCATGAAGGCGTCGCGTTTACCGATTGGTACGGCCAGCAGAGTTGCACCGCCGGACGCGCGGCCTTTATCTGCGGCCAGAACCCGCTCCGCACAGGCCTTACCAAGGTGGGCATGCCCGGCGCGCCCGTCGGACTCCAGGCGGAAGACCCCACTATCGCCGACCTTCTGAAGTCAGTCGGTTACGCAACCGGCCAGTTCGGCAAAAACCATCTCGGAGACAAGAATGAATTCCTGCCGACGGTGCACGGATTCGACGAATTTTTCGGGAATCTGTATCACCTGAACGCCGAGGAAGAGCCGGAACTGCCCGACTATCCGAAGGACCCGGCGTTCTTTCAGAGATTCGGACCGCGAGGCGTGCTGCACTGCCTGGCGACCGACAAAGACGACCCAACGGTTGAACCACGCTGGGGCAAGGTAGGCAAGCAGATCGTTAAGGACACCGGCCCGCTGACCAAGAAGCGCATGGAGACTGTCGACGAGGAGATCACAGCGCGCGCTCTCGCCTGGATGGAGACGCAGGCCAAGGCGGACAAGCCGTTCTTCCTGTGGTACAACTCGACGGCCATGCACTTCAGGACCCATCTCGCCGACAAGAACCGCGGCAAGAGCGGGCAGGACGATTACAGCGATCGGATGGTCACCCATGACGAACAAATCGGCGAAATGCTCAACAAGCTGGATGAGCTCGGTATCGCGGATAACACGATCGTCATGTATTCCACCGACAACGGTCCCGAGAACGACACCTGGCCGGATGGCGCCAATACGCCCTTCCGCAGCCAGAAGGACACCAACTGGGAAGGCGCATGGCGTGTTCCGTGTTTCATGCGCTGGCCCGGCAAGATCAAGCAAGGCACTGTCCAGAACGGCATCGGCTGCCATCAGGACATGCTGCCGACGTTGCTGGCCGCAGCGGGCGCCCCGGACATCCCCACGAAACTCCTGACTGGCTACAAAGCCGGGGACACGACCTTCAGGGTGCATATCGACGGAATCAACCTGCTGCCCTGGCTGACAGGCGAGGTGAAGGAAAGCCCGAGAGATTTCTTCTTCTACGTCAGCGATGATGGCGGAATCATGGCGCTCCGCACGGGTGACTGGAAGTTGGCGTTTGAAGTGCAGAATGCAACGCAGATGCACGTCTGGCAGCATCCTTTTGTGAAGCTTCGATTGCCGTACATATTCAGCCTCCGGCGCGACCCGTTCGAGCGGGCCGAGTTCAACTCCAATACGTACCTGGACTGGATGGTAGATCATGTTCCGCAGTTGTATCTCGCGCAAGCGCTGGTGGCGGGGCAAATCGAGAACTACGTCAAGTATCCGCCGCGCCAGAAGGCGGCTTCATTCAACCTTGACGCGGTGATGGCGCAATTAGGCCCGGCAATCGCGGCGGAAAAGGTAAAAGAAGAGGCTGCCGCCAGGAAGTAAACCAGGCATATCAAAAGCATCACCATCGAAAGACCGAACCCCTCGGCGTATTTGCCGAGGGGTTTCGTCTTTGTGGGCCGCTGATCGGAACTCCGTTCGTATGGCGGCGAGTTTCAATGGCACTACTCTGCCCGGCGCGAGCTCGGTTTAACGCCGAATGCCCCATCCAGTCAGCCTGCTCGCGGGTCTACGGCAGTTCGGCCGGTGCGATTCGCGCAGTCGCTTCGGCGCGCCAGAAGCGGTAGCGTACCTCGACACCAGCTGGGACATAGACAACCAGCGGCACACGACTGTTATAGCGAACGATGGTCTCGCTGCTGAGGCTCACGAACTGGTCGACCCTGGGAGCGTCTGCCGGAACCGCCATCAGAGTTCCTCCCATCGGGCCGAGTTTGGGAAGAATATAACGCTCGAATCCCCAGCCGGGAATCGTCTCCGGGCTGAGGTTGCCCGCGAAGAAGTAGTGGTTTGCCGTGTCCGTTCGAACCGTCTTGCCCACAATCAGCTCGACCTTGACATCACTTTCGTTTTCCCGTTTTGGAAGTCGAATGACGTGACGAGTCATTCCTTCTCCAGCGGGAGGAAATGGCTTCAAATCGTCCGCGGCGCAGACGAGAGAAAAAGATGCAACTGTCAGAAGCGCCAGCGCAGCGATTGTTCTCATTGGATTCGAGGGGTACGGACCACTCTACCAAGCCATCCAGGTACCCGCAGTCCGCCAGATAACAACTTCCGTTCAACTCGTACCTGTCTTTGATGGAAAAAGTACGCGTTCGGCGCATTTCTTAAGAGGACTGATTAAGGGAAACGGATGGGGCAAGAGCACGTCGCCCCAAAGGTTGCTGACCTCAGACTGTGTTCGGAGACGCAAGCCGGACGCCGTATAGCCCATACTCGGTAAAATAATCTACATCCGAAATCCGGAATCGCCATTCTAATCGCTGTCCTTCTTTGACGTGGCGGAGAGTCGATTGAGGAGAGCAAAATAACTGTGGCAAAACAAATCTGCCGCGGGAAAGTCAGGAATTGCAACCTTGGCAATGAGCCAGCAGGGAATATCATCTCCGCCGCCCCCTCTCGATGTAGCAGAGGAAGTCCGCGACTTTTACGAGAGGATGCCCTATCCGCCGCCGCTGACCAGTCTGGACGACCATAAGAAGCTTTACCGAAATAACCCGGGCCGTCGCCGGGTGCTGTTCCATCGGATCTGGCCGGCCCGTCGTCCCGCCGCAAGCTTGAAGATCCTGATCGCGGGTTGCGGTACGTCGCAGGGGGCCATGTACGCGCTTCGCGATCCCGATGCGAGTGTTACCGCAATCGATATCAGCGAGACCAGTCTGCGTCACACGCGCGATCTTCAGCAAAAATACAACCTGCGGAATCTCGAACTTCATCAGCTTCCGATCGAGCGCGCCGGGGAGCTTGCGCGCTCATTCGATCTGATCGTTTGCACTGGAGTATTGCATCATCTGCCCGACCCGGATGCCGGCCTGCGAGCCCTTCGCGCCGTCCTCACCCCGGAAGGCGCGATGCAACTGATGGTGTACGCGCCGTATGGCCGCGCCGGGATTTATATGATGCAGGAATACTGCAGGCTGCTCGGAATCGGCTCTTCAGCGAGCGACCTGCAAAGTCTTCGCGGCGCGCTGGAAAAATTGCCGCCGGACCACCCGCTCGCGGGCCTGTTCCGTCGCTCCAAAGATTTCTGGCGGCCGGACGCCATGGCTGATGCTCTGCTCCATCCCCAGGATCGCGCCTACAGTGTCCCCGAACTCTATGACTGGATCGAAAGGTGCGGAATGTCGTTCGGGCGCTGGGTCGAGCAGGCCCCCTATCTGGCGGCATGCGGTGCAATGGCAGGCAGTCCACACGCTGCGCGTCTGGCTTCGCTCTGCCCCCGGCAACAATATGCCGCCGTCGAACTCCTTCGAGGAACGATGGTCTCTCATAGCTTCATCGCCTTCCGCGACGATTACCCGGAAAAGAATCAGCCGATCACTTTCGATGGCGATCAGTGGCGCGATTACATTCCCATTGCACTCCCGTGGACGGTCCGCGTTGAGACACGAACGGCCACGGGCGGTGTTGCCGCCCTGATTAATCGGTCGCACACTTTTACGGATCTGGTCCTCGCCGTCGAGCCGTTCGAGGACGAGCTGCTCAAAGCTATCGATGGGAAGCGCACTCTGGGCGGGATTCTCCGCTATGCCAGGGTGGAAGGCGCCAAAGAGCGCCGGGCCCTGACTTTCTTTACACGACTCTGGCAGTACGACCAGGTTGTTTTCGATCTGTCTCAAGTCGCAGCAGAGACTCCTTGTCCCGAAAAGCAGGCATGACTTCCGTCCGCGAAACAAGCAAGATGAATGATACCGAGGCCCCATTCCGTATGACATCGCGCACACCCCCTCTTAACTCCGCCGCCGGTGAACAAATGCCGGGAACCATGGATCCGATGTCGGAAGAAATCGTGCAGCCTCAAACGCCACCCGGCATGGTCTGGATTCCCGGTGGCACCTTCCGCATGGGATCGGCGGACTTCTATCCCGAGGAACGCCCCGTCCACGAGGTCACCGTGGACGGCTTCTGGATCGACAGATACCAGGTAACCAACGATAAATTCGCCTCCTTCGTGGCGGAGACCGGTTTTGTCACCGTTGCCGAACGCAAGCCCAGGCCCGAGGATTTCCCAGGCGCCCCTCTGGAGAACCTGGTCGCGGGATCAATGGTTTTCCAGAAGCGAACGGGCCCGGTCGACCTGCGTAACTATGCGAACTGGTGGGCCTGGGTTCCTGGAGCAAGCTGGCGTCATCCGCAGGGGCCTGGGAGTTCACTCAAGGGTCTTGCTGACCATCCAGTCGTGCACGTCGCTTACGAGGATGTCGAGGCCTATACCCATTGGGCCGCCAAAGAGCTGCCTACTGAGGCTGAATGGGAGTTTGCCGCGCGCGGCGGCCTCGATGGCGCGAAGTTCACCTGGGGGAACGAGGAATCCCCGGATGGCAAAGCCATGGCGAACTGGTGGCAGGGCGAGTTCCCGTGGCAAAATCTGCTTACGGACGGGCATGAGCGAACTTCTCCAGTCGGCACATTTCCTCCGAATGGGTACGGGCTCTATGACATGGCCGGTAACGTGTGGGAGTGGACCATCGATTGGTATGAGCCGCGCGGTTCCGAACCAACCGTCAAGTCATGCTGCATGGGCTCCGTCAACCCGCGCGTTGTCTCGCCTGAGAAGAGCTTCGACCGGCGCCAGCCTCAGTTCCGTATCCCGCGGCGGGTAGTTAAAGGCGGTTCTCATCTGTGCGCCCCGAATTACTGCCTTCGCTATCGTCCCGCCGCGCGGCAGCCGCAGATGATCGACACTGGGATGGCTCACCTCGGTTTCCGCTGCATAATGAGAGCGAAACAGATCTAGCAGCCCGTGGCGCAGGGGACGATTTCTTATGGTTTTTCGAAGGCTCTTTCAACTCGTCGTCGTCTTCGTCCTCCTTCTGGCAGTGGCATGGGCCGCGACTGCCTTGTACCTGGACGGACCATTCCATAAGTTTCCGCTCGTGTTGCCTCTGGTCTTTCTGGCCATTGTAGTGGGAATTTTCATTCGGGCGCGGCCACGAGCTCTGGCTATAAGCCTGTGCTTTGGATTATTTGCCGTTGTCGTCGCGTGGTGGCTGACGCTGAAAGCTTCGAATGATCGACCCTGGTTGCGGGATGTGGCGCAAACTCCATGGGCAGAGGTTCATGGGAACCTGGCTCTCATCCACAATGTGAGGGATTTCGATTACACCACCGAGACCGACTATAAGCCCCACTGGGAAACCCGCACTTACGATCTCTCTCAAATTCAGAGCATGGATTTATACATGAACTATTGGGGGTCGCCGGCCATTGCTCATACGATTCTGAGTTTTGAATTTGCCAATAGCCCGCCGATCGCGTTCTCGATTGAAACCAGAAAACAGGACGGCCAGAGTTACTCGGCTTTTCTGGGTTTCTTCAGGCAATTCTCGCTGATCTATGTAATGGCGGACGAGCGGGATGTTGTTCGCGTGCGGACCAATTACCGCAAGGGTGAGGACCTCTACCTCTACCGCACACGCGCAACGCCTGCCAACGCCCGCGGGATTTTTCTGGATTACCTGAAAACGGCAAACGATCTGCGCGACCATCCACAGTGGTACAACGTACTCACGAGCAACTGCACTACGGATATCAGACCCCATCTGATGGTCGGAGGCGACCTGCATGTGCCGTGGGACTGGCGAATTCTGATCAACGGATATGCCGACCAGATGGCGTATCAACGGGGAAATCTGGCGGGCGACTTGCCGTTCGATGAGCTCAAGCGCAGGGCTCACATTAATGACGCTGCAAGGGCCGCGGATCAGTCGCCCGACTTTTCGCGTCTTATTCGGGTCGGCCGTCCGGGGTTTGGCCAGCCAGCCGAAAAATCAGCCGCGACATTCTAACGAGCGCTTACTCACCCGCGCACCCCACTTACCGAGCCGCGCGCATAAGCAAGCGGTAGCAAAACCGCCTTTCCAGCATCATACTGACTAAAAGGTAAATCGCCCCACCAGCTGGCCGGATCGCGGTGAAGCTCCCGCACCGCCGCCCACCGTGTTGATTTGCCCGAAGCCGCTCAGCGTCTGGCCCGTGCTCGGGTTGGTCAGCTGAGTCGCGACTGAACTCGTGGAAACCGGATTCGGAATATAGGTGCGGTTGAAGATGTTGGTAAATTCGGCGCGCACTTGAATGGTATAACGCTCTTTGATACGGAACAGCCGGCCCAGCGACACATTCTCGACGGGATGCCGCGCGTAACGGTAATCGCTGTAATAGGCGGCGGCCGTGCCGAACTGGAGCGGGCCAGGCTCCGTCCACGCCGCCGGATTCAACACGAAGGTCTTGCTGGGGTCGAAGCAATGGCAGTTAAGATTCTGAGTGAACAAGGGCACACCAGGCACGCGGTTCTCATACGTGCCCCGGAACAGCGAAGTGCTCAGACTGTTGTTCGCCGTCGGAGCCAGGATGGGCAAACCGCTTCCGTAGCGAAGCACCGCTCCTATCTGCCAGTCGCTTATAACCGCTGATATCACTTTGTTCTTCAGGAAACCGATTTCCGGTTTCGGCACCGTATAAGTAGGAGCGATCACCAGGAGGAAAGGCTGATCATAGCCGGAAATATACTTGTTCTGCTGGCGATTGAATACGTCGTTCACCTGCGCAGCCGGTCCCACAAAGTAAGGGTCGGCGGCTTCCGTGCCCAGGGTTTGCTGTTTCGCCCAGGTAAAGGAGCTCTGAACGGTCAGCCCGTGGGAATAACGCTTGGTGAGCTTGGTCTGGAGAGAGTCATACCAGGTGTCACCGAGCGCCGGCGACAGAAAGAAAGTCAGGCTGCCGAACTGGGGGTAAGGCCGCAGAGACTGGGCCACCGTGGCAGTCGAGGGAAAACCGGCATAGGGCGCCTGACCGATTGTCGTGTTGGAGGGCAACCCGGCAGCGGCCAGAAGCGCGGGCGTGACCTGAAAGAGCTTGGTGGCGAGCAGATTCTGTACTGCCTGTGCATTATTCAGATTAAATCCGTCGGCGGCAAGCATCTGGGGAGTGATTGCGTTGGGCGCCGTCTGGTTTGGAGCTGTCCACCAGACGCCCCGGTTTCCCACATACGCAGTCTCAAACAGCAGGTCTTTGGTAATTTCACGCTGGATGCCGACACTCCACTGAACTTGTCTGGCAGGCCGGCCCGCGTCGGTAGCTATGGATATCAGGGGCGTAGCGTTCGTACCTGGCAGCGGATACTGACCCGGATTGAAATTGGGCCACGTGATGTTATAGGGCGAGCCCTGCTGCAGGTTAAACAGCGGCGTACCGTAGTTGGGATTAGTGGTGATCGGATAGTAAGAGCCGACTGAGTACGACAGGAATGCATTCGGAGCGGCGCGGGAGTATGCCACGCCGGCGCCCACGCGAAGCACGGTCTTGGGAGTCATCTGGTATGCGATGCCGAGCCTCGGTCCGAAGGCGAACGGATAGTTCTTCGCAAAAGCGCAATTGCACGTTGCCTCGAACTGCGTCGCTCCCACACGCCCACCGGCGCTCGGGTTCACCAGATTCGGCGCGAAGTTCGGCATGACTCCGTTATCGGATTTCAGATAGGTCTGATAGTCGTAGCGAAGACCGTAATCGAGAGTCAGCTTCCGCGTAACTTTCCAGCTGTCCTGCGCGAAGAATGAAAATGCGTGATTCCCCAGTCTTGTGGTCGTCGGAACCCCAATGCCGAAAGTATCTACTCCGCCCAGCAGAAAACTCGCGTAACCGTAGCCGGGCGAGCCTGTGATCTGTGCGCCATTGAGGTAAGGTAATCCTGTTTCAGGCGCTCCGAATCCGAAGTTGCCGTTCGCATATGTTTGAACATAAGCCGGATATCCATCGATCAGCATCTCGCCGCCAAATTTATAGGTATGGTTTCCTTTAACCCAGGTGAGGCTCGCGTTTGCGGTTGGTTTGTAATTTTTCACCAGAACCGGAGTATACGGCCCCAGCGTTCCGCTAAATCCTGGCTGATTGGCGGCGCTCAACCCCGTTATATAAGGAAAGAGGTCCGTATAGGTTCCATTGAGACCGAGCTGAGTTTGCTGATTGAAATGATCGACAGCCGGTAATTGATGGTCATTCGTGTACAGGAAACCGATTCCCAGATGCAGCAGCAGCGTAGGAGTAATGGTTTGGTCGTAATTGAGCCGCTCCGTGTTCGTCGCTACGATGCCCGCAATACTGGTGGTAATCGGGGCGGGCAGGCCGTCGTTGTTCGGTACGCTGGTCGCCGTCCTTCCCCAATAGCCCGAGATTTTGATCGTCGCGCTCAGGGCCTGGTCGATTTTGATCGATGGAATGGGCGAGACCTTCAAATTGGAATAAACCGGATTATAGTTGTTGACGGTGCCTGGGAGGTTGGGCGCCGGGAAGTAGCTCTGAATCTTGAGTGCAACCGGATCCATCATCGAGTACGGAATCTGCTGGCCCTGGAAAGGAAGCCGCGTCTGCTGACCATTTATGGTCGTCGTAGTTGACGGGTCAAAAATCTCCTGTTGGAAAACAGGGGTACCTTGCGGCGTTACCAGCTGTTTGCCGTTCAGCAGCACCGGCGAGCTTAACTCTACGCCCGAGAAATTGCCCGACTCCAGAGTGGCCGTCGGAACCGTATATATTCTGTTCGTCGTGTCGACGACCTCGCGGTACTCCTCGAAGCTAAAAAAGAAAAAAGTCTTGTTCCGGCCGTTATATACCTTTGGAATGATGACGGGGCCACCGACCGTAAAGCCAAAGTCATTTCTGCGGATTATGGGCCGGCTTAGCCCCGTGGTGCTGTTGGGGGCGACGGTAAAAGGTATACCCGCGTTGAGGATATTGTTGCCCCAGTACTCATAAGCGCTTCCATGAAGGGCGTTCGTGCCGCTTCGCATGGTAACGTTGAACACGCCGCCGCCCGCCTGCCCGTACTCCGCGGCAAAGTTGCTGGTTTGAATGGACATCTCCTGGATGGCGTCCACGCTCGGTTGGGTCCAGGACTGGCTCGTATAAATTCCGGAATAAGCATCCTGACCCTCGATCTTAAACGACTGGGTATTGCTGGGAGTGCCGTTGATCCGGATATAGCTGTCCGCGGCCAGATTGCTGCTGCCGGGGATGAGATTGACGACCGCATAAGGATTGCGAAGACCTGTCGCGCTCGTGCCGCCGATCTGCAGAACCGGCAAGTCATTCAGAGTGCTTGACGTGACGTTGTGGCTTACTTCTCCGCTTTCCGTCTGAAGCAGCGTCGCTTCCGCCGTAACGGTGATGGTGTCGTTCGCCGCGCCTACCTCGAGAGAAACGTCCAGCCTCAAGGTTTGGGCTACCGGTAGAACGATATTCGGATGCACATACTTCTTGAAGCCCTGCACCGTGACGGTCATTTCGTAGGTGCCGGTCGGCAATCCCATGACGTAGTTGCCCGTGGTGGAACTTCCGCCGTCATAGGTAGCGCCCGTCAAAGTGTTCCTGATCTGGATCGGCGCATTGGGAATAACCGCGCCGGTCGAATCTGATATCGTGCCTGTAATTGTTCCCTGGTCGCTTTGCGCCAACGCGCAAGACGCCGCAAGAATTACACCTATGGTTAAGACAAGCGGTCGCATAATTTCCCCTGTTCTGTGCCCAAGTAAAACTGGGAGCAACTCTATAACAGGCTTAAAACGGTGTCAAGGGAAAACAGGCAAGAAAAAACCCAGGGGGACACCCTGGGTTTGCATGCATTTTATTTATGGGGTGCCGCGAGGCGCGTCGATCTTAGCTCTTGAGCTTTAAAAGTCTGGCTGCATTTCCGCGATAGATCTGGTCTTTCTGCGCCGCCGTAAGGTCGAGGCTTTCGATCACCTTGATCGTTTCCCGAATATAAAGGCCCGGGGTTGGTTCGAAAGGAGTGTCGGAAGCAAACACCACGTTGTCGATTCCAAAGAAATCCAGACCGCACACCGTAGCCGCGCGGCCGCCGAACAGCGCGGTATCGGCCAGGAATAAGCGGAAATAGTCGATCGGCCGCTTCTTCATCGAAGCCAGCAGCGCTTCATAATTCTCGTCCGTTGTGCGCGACCCCAGCTTGTCCCAGCCATAGCCGACGCGCCCTTCAAAATACGGAATCATCCCGCCCATGTGGTGAGTAATGATCTTAAGGCCCGGAAAGCGGTCGAATAGGCCCGAGAACACAAGGCGAGCCATGGCCGCGCTGGTTTCATAAGGCCACCCGAACGTCCACCAGATTTCGTATTTCGATTTCTTCTCGGTCGCGTAATCGGAAAAACTCGCGCCGCGCGCCGGATGAATCCAGATGGGAATATCGAGTTTTACAGCTTCCTCGAAAACGGGCTGAAACTCGGGTAAGTCGAGCGGCTTACCGGCGACATTCGTATAAAGCTGAATCCCTTTCGCCCCGAGCTCGGTTACCGAACGATTCAACTCCTTCACGGCTTCCGTCGGATCGGTCATCGGAAGCGACGAAATGAAGCCGATAAAACGATCCGGATACTTCGCCACAAGTTCGGCCATGCCGTCGTTGCCGATGCGCGCCATCCGCGGCGAATCCTCCGGCCCGAAGAAGATCTCTATGGGAGGCGATGCGAGCGAGATCAGCTGAGTATATTCATCGAACTCGTCCATGCAGCGGAACCTCGCGTCCAGATCATAGATCGTGGGAATGTTCGAGACGCGTTTGCCCATGTCCTTCAGGCCGTAGCTGGAGTTGAGAAACTCCTCCCAGAACAGTTTCGGAAAAAAGTGATTAAAGAGATCGATTTTCAAAGACAAATTGTTCCTCGTTTTTATTGGTTGCGTTGGTTGCTGCCGTTGCGGAAGGTGCGATCGCGCCGCGCAATGAGAACATCAGGACGGCCGAGATCAAAGCGGGAAGTGCGGCCGCGATAAAGAGCTCACTGTTGGTCCAGTGACGCTTGAGCAGGATCCCTGCGATCAGCGGCCCCACGATCGCTCCGACTCGTCCGATTCCGAGACCGGCGCCGACGCCGGTCGCTCGCAGATCGGTCGGATAGTAAGTGGCTGAGAACGCGTTCAGGCCGGCCTGGGAGCCGGGTATTCCGATGCCCGCTGTAAAGATGAATGCGAACAGGATCGCCAGCGATAAATATGGCTGGCCGATGGCCGCGACACTGAGGCACCCGATCGCGAAGCATGCGCTCAATACAGCCGGAAATCCGAGGCGGCGGATAAACAAACCCATAACAAGAGTGCCGACGAAGCCGCCCAACTGGAACACCGCCGCGGAGTTCACGGCTATCGTATTCGAGTAACCAGCGTCCCGCACCACGGTGGGCAGCCAGTTGGAAAGCAAAAAGAGATTCAGCAGGTTCAGGAAATTGACCGCCCACAGCAGCGCGGTCCCGAGCGCTCGGCGGTCGGCGAAGAGCTGGAGGAGCGGCACGCCGCGTGTCTTCTGGCGATCCTTTCCGCGTAAAGCCAGGAACTGACGCGACTCGGGAAGCAGGAAAATCATCAGCACCGCTACAATCAGCGGCGTTACCGATCCGAAGTAAAACACCCCTCGCCACCCATAACGTGGAATGATCCATGCGGCGATCGGGCCGCCGAACGCGGCTCCCGCAGTGAAGCCATTCGAGACGATCATCATCGCCGTGACGCGCGATCGAGCGGGACTGAATTCGCCCACCAGCGCCATTGCGTTCGGCATGATGGCGCCCAACCCGAGGCCCGCGAGGAAGCGGATCGCCAGCAACTGACTAACGGTATCTACGCGGGCTGTCAGAAACGTCAGAGCCGAGAAGTAGATTGTTACTCCGATCAACACCGGCCGACGCCCGATCTTGTCGGCCAGCATGCTGAACAGGAGCGAACCGATCAGGACTCCGACGAGCGCCGCGCTGAACACCGGGCCCATCGAAGAGCTCGGGATCTTCCAGTCGCGAACCAGCGCCGGCGCGACGAAGCCGATCGCCTGAAGATCGAAACCATCCATCATCAGGCACAGGCCGCAGAGAAGAAAGACGGTCCACATTCGTTGGGTCTCCCGCATCGCTCATCTTATATGAAACCCTTACGCCAATTAAAATGCTTTCAGCAATCCCGCCGGACCGAAACTCGCCTGCCGCGCTTGCGTTGAACCAGGCGGAGGACAAGAGATGCAACTCAAGACATTATTCGCCGGATTGATTACTTTGACTGTTATTGGGGCCCCGACGCTCGTGCGCGCGGACGAGCCGGGCCGCCACCCCTCGTATCTGCACGCACGCACGGACCTGCGCACGGCGCAGGCGCTGATGCGAGTGGACGACCCGGACCCAAGGGTTATGAGGAACCTTCGGGAGGCCGCCGAGAATGTCGAATCCGCGATCCACGAGATCGACCGGGCATCGGTGCTCGACGGAAAGAATCTGGAAGATCATCCGCGCGTTGACGCGATACCGGATCGCGCAGGACGCCTTCACCGGATTCGCGAGCTGCTCAGGCAGGGCCGCGCGGATCTTGGCCGCGAGGAGGATGACAGCCGCGCTCGGGGCTGGCGGAACGCCGCGTACGCGCACATCGACGAGGCGATCGAGCACATGAATCGGTTGATCGACGGCCGCTGAAGAAGCGCGTAGTTACTGCAGCCAGACCTTGGGGTCGACGCTCATGCCCGGCCGCAGCTCATGGTTGGGATCCTGACCTTCCTTGAAACGGATTCTCACGGGCAGGCGCTGCACTACTTTAACGTAGTTTCCCGTCGCATTCTCAGGGGGCAACAAGCTGAATCTGGCTCCGCTTGCCCCCGCGAGATTCTCCACGTAACCCTCGTAATCGCGGTCGTAGGCATCCACGTGAATGGTGGCGCGCTGTCCGGGCTTCATGCGCTTGAGCTGCGTCTCTTTGAAGTTGGCCGTTACCCAGAGGTCCGCCAGTGGAACGACGGCCATCAATTGCTGCCCCGCCGAGATTTGCTGTCCCGGTTCGGCGTTCTTTTTCCCGATGACGCCGTCGATGGGCGCGTAGATCTTTGTGTAGGACAGGTTCAGGAGGGCCTGGTCGAGCAGGGTCTGCTGGCGTGCGGCTGTTGCTTCGCGGCTGTAAACAGTCGCGTTCTCGATGGCGATCTGCTGGGGACGGTTGCGCTGCGCCTCGACCTGTTTTGTCTGCGCTGCTTCGAGACGAGACTGCGCGAGCTCGATGTTTCGCGCAGCCGCTTCCGCCGTGGCCTTTTTCGCCTCGACGTCGGCAGCGGCTGCTTTCGCCGTGGCCTCCGCCTGATCGTACTGCTGCTTGCTGATCTCGTCTTTCGCGACCAGCTGCTTGTACCGGGCAACGTCGGCTTGCGCCCTGATGTTGTCGGCCTCGGCCTTTCTTATGTCGGCGGTCGCCGAATCGAAGTCCCGTCGCGCCGCGGCCTCCGACGCTTTCGCGCCGGCGATATCTGTGGCCGACGTCGACAGAGTGGTCTCGGTTGATACTGAGGTGATCGGCACGTTCGGCCTCGCGACGGCCACCTGACTGCGCGATTCGTTGAGGCCGGCTTTGGCCTGTTCGACGGCGACCTGGAAGTCCCGCGGATCGAGCTCGACCAGCAGCTGACCGGCTTTCACCTGATCGTTATCCTGCACGTAGACACCTTTGACAGTGCCTGAAATACGGCTCGTGATTGCGTAGATATCGCCATCGATCTGAGCGTCGTCGGTGTTCTCGTAGGAGTCCAGATAAATCCACAGCCGGTATCCGCCGATGGCCGCCCCCACGAGAACGACGAGGAAGACAAAGACCTTGATGGGGTGCTCGCGGAGCCGCGCTCCGAACGACTTCTTCGGTTTCAGGTCTGGCTTTTTCTCCGGCTGGGCCGGTGGGGCTGCTTTTGGTTGAGCTTCCGGCTGGGCTTCTTTTTGAACTTCCGCGGTGTCCGCCATTTCAGATACGCTATGTTTTGATGCGTGGACTTCGAATCGGGCTGCAGGCGCCCGCTACATCTTTACAGGGTACACGGCGAACACACTCCGGGCGTCACTCCTTTGTGATCCGCTTGCGAACGGCGACTGCGTTGTGGTGCGTTTTCGCGGCTTTGCCGGCGCTTGCCGCCAGTTCCGAACTTGACAGCCTGCTCAAGAAGATCGAGACGCGTTATAACCAGGCTGGATCTATTAAGCTAGTATTTTCAGAGACTTACGCGGGTATTCGGCGGCCGGTCCAGACCGAATCGGGCGTCCTATACCTGAGAAAACCCGGCAGGATGCGCTGGGACTACACCTCTCCCCAAGGGAAGGTATTCCTCTCCGACGGGAAGGAGGTATTCGAGTACACGCCGGGCGATCAGCAAGCCGTGAAGAGCAAGCTGAAGCAAACCGAAGACATGCGGGCCCCGCTCGCTTTCCTGCTGGGCAAGCTCGACTTCAAGAAGGAGTTCAAGTCGTTCCAAGCGAAGCCGGACGCAGCCGGAACCTGGATCGTCGCGGAGCCGAAGTCGGAGAATCTCGCCTACACGGAAGTCGAGTTTCTGGCGAGTCCCGAAGGCGAGATCCGCCAGGTGCGCTTTACCTTGCAGGACACGTCGAAGATGAGCCTCGCATTTTCGAACGAGGAGCTGAACATACCCGTTGTCGCCTCGATATTCACCTTTCATCCCCCTCCTGGCGTTCAGGTCGTCGACCAGAGTGAGCAGTAGATGTCCGACTTCGTTCTGAAATACGCCGACGCCCGGGGAGAGGTTAAAAGCCAGGTCACCCAGGGAGCTTCCGCGCAGGAGATTCGCGAGCGTTTCACCCAGCAGGGTTTCCTGGTTTATTCGGTCAAGCCCAACCGCGTGGCGCTGAGCCTCTCGGGCGACATCGCGATCCCCGGACGGCGCAAGCGCTTAAACCTCCAGAAATTCCTGATCTTCAACCAGCAGTTCGTCACTCTCATTCGCGCCGGCCTGCCGATTCTGAAATCGCTCGACCTGCTCGCCGAAAGACTGACCGACGCGAAGCTGACTCCCTTCATCAACCAGGTGCGGGAAGACGTTCGCCGCGGCGTTCTGCTCTCGGAAGCTTTCCGCCTTCAGGGTATTTTCCCGAAGATCTATGTGACCTCCGTGATGGCCGGCGAAAAATCGGGCAGCCTGGTCGAAGTGCTCGAGCGCTTTATCACTTACCAGAGACTTGCGCTGGGCGTGCGAAAAAAGGTGCTGGTTTCGCTGATGTATCCGAGCATGCTGATTATGCTCGTGATCGCCCTGATGGTCTTCCTGGTCACGTACGTGGTGCCCAGTTTCGCGACTCTCTATTCCGCCATGAACGCGCAACTGCCGACGGTCACGGTCTATCTGATCGCGATCGGCACGACGGCACGCAGCTATGTGGTGCTTTTCGCGCTCGCTCTCTTCGGCCTTATCAGCCTCTTTCTCTGGTGGGCGCGGAAAGAAGCGGCCCGCGAGAAGATCGACCGCGTCAAGATCCGCGTCCCGGTTTTCGGCGACATCTGGATCAAGTATCAGGTGGCGCAGTTTGCCCGCGTGCTGAGTACATTGCTTACCGGCGGCATCCCGCTGATGCAGGGGCTCGACACGGCGGCCGATTCCCTGGGAACTCCGTTGCTGCGCAAGACGCTCGAAAAAGCTGGCAAGATGGTGCGGGAGGGCCAGACGCTCTCCTCTTCGCTTTCCGCTACCGGCATCTTTCCGGAACTCGCCGTGGACATGGTCGAGGTGGGCGAATCCACAGGCGCTCTTCCCGCGATGCTGACCAGCGTCGCCGAATTCTACGAAGACGACGTGAACACGAAAATGACGGCGGTGCTTTCGCTTATCGAACCGGCGATCATGATCATCATGGGAATTTTTGTGGCCTTCGTACTAATCGCCCTTTATTTGCCCATTTTCTCGCTCGCGGATACGATTCGGTAAGTTACCATTACATTTCAGAATGCCCGAACTGAAATGGGACTATGCGCCGATTTCAGACGCCTTGACCAACGCGGTCCGCGTCGAAGTTTTGTCGCGCCATGCGACGGAGAACTCGCGTCCCTCGCAGGGTGAATGGATCTTCGAGTATACGGTCCGCATCACGAACCAGGGACTCGAGCCGGTACAGTTGATCAGCCGGCACTGGATCATCACGGACGGCTTCGATCATGTCGAAGAAGTGAAGGGTCCGGGCGTGGTCGGCAAGCAACCGCTTCTTGCGCCGGGCGAATCCTTCAAATACTCATCGTGGTGCCAACTCAAGACCCCCACCGGCGTGATGTATGGGACTTACCAGATGGCTCAGGCTGACGGGAAGCGATTCGACATCGAAATCGCGCCCTTCGCGCTCAAAGCCGGCTACACGGTTCACTAAGTTTTCGCTTTCCCCGGCCGCATTTTCATCAGCGGAGGCGGTGTTTTCGCTGGTCGAAAAAACGAACTGTTCCGGGTTGTGAGCGGGCTCGGGATTTTCCGATTCGATTACGGCCTCGGTTTGGCTTGCCTGTGCTCTGCGCTCGGCCTGGAGGGTTCGAAGCTGGTTCAGCGATTTGTCGAGCGTGCGCTGGAGGCGCTGTTCGTAGAGGCTAAGGTTGACGAAGGATTTCGAGTCGTCGCGGAAGACGCGGGCGGCGGTGAGGGCCGCATGGACCTGGGGATGTTCGGTCTCGATTCTGCCGGCGGCTTCGGAGTGACCGAGCGCGATCATGGCGTCTTCGATGGATCGGGCGCGGTTGAGACGCCACTGCGTGTCGCAGAAGGTCTGGGCGTACTGGCGCTCCAGCGAAGTCTCGGGGGCGAGGTCTGCGAAGAGCTCATTGCAGGCATGGTACGCCTGCATGTCTTCGTGGGGCATGACAACGGTGCGTCCGGTGAGCCCGTGGCGCATCGCGTTCAGCGCGGATTTTCGTTTGCCTTCGTCTTTTCCTTTCGGGATCGGGTGTGATCGCCCTGCGCCGGGGGCCGAAGATGGGGGAGATGGAGATACTCGATTTTGCGTTGAGGCTCGGAGCGGCCCTCCTGATGGGGACGGTTGTCGGGCTGGAGCGACAGTGGCGGCAGCGGATGGCGGGTACGCGCACCAATGCGCTGGTGGCGGCGGGGGCGAGCGCTTTCGTGATGTGCGCGTTCATGGTTCGGGACACGTCACGGAGCGAGGCGCAGATCGTTTCTTATATCGTGTCCGGCGTCGGCTTTCTGGGGGCTGGCGTGATCTTTAAGGATGGCGGCAGCGTTCGCGGGCTGAATACCGCCGCCACGATCTGGTGCTCGGCGGCGATTGGGGCGATTTCCGGTTTGGGATACCCGATTCATGGTCTGATTCTTACCGTGGCTGTGCTGGGTACGAATATTGTGCTTCGTCCGTTGGCGTACCGGCTTTATCCGGCTCAGGCTTCACATGACGAACAGGAAGTCAGCTATGGGTTGGAGTTGAATTGCCGTCCGGAAGATGAGGCGCAGATGCGGGCGCTGCTGCTGCAGGGGATGTCGCAGAGTCCTTTGACGCTGACTTCTTTGCGGAGCGAGGATATTGAGGGGACGAATAAGATGAAGGTTACTGCGCGGGTCAGGGGCGTGGGGCGGCGGGATCAGGCTCTGGAACAGCTGGTTGCTCGGTTATCGCTTGAGGCTGGGGTTAGTTCGGTTAGCTGGGCGGTTTATTCGGAGGCTTTGGAGTAGGGGTTGTTCAAGCCCGGAGAGCCAGGTGATACTGAGAACAATGGCGAGTTTGAGTATTCTTAGCGGACAGAGGACTGAGTAGGGGATCTTCAAACGACCTGCCCAACGCGGCCTCGGAACTCCTTTCGGGCGGTCAGGACACCGCGGGGTCAATGAGCGATTAAAGCCGATTTACCGTTCCCTAACAGGCTCTGCCAGAAGGGACATGCGTACTGCCGATTCCTGCTACACGCTTGACCCTTCGGTAGATTGATAGAGCGCGATCACTTGGTCGGTTAGCATTTGAATTGCTGAACTGATCGCACCAGACAATTTCTCGAAAGATTTCACGACTTCGGGAAGCTCTCCGAGATTCAATGCGATATGTGAATGTGGCATCGGTTGCTCAGCGGTAGAGACATGAATGTGAGGGCCGCGTTTATAGCGCGCATGTTTGAGTCCCCGGTGTTCCTCGGGCTCGTCAGGTTCATTGGGGTCGCAGTGCAATGCAAGAATCTCTTTCTCGTTTACATCTTCACGCCTGGCTCGCCGATACAGGTGAAGATAAGCTCGATCAAGGAAATAGCGCCGCCCTTTCGTATCGGCGGGAACCCACCGTTCTGAATATGATCCCCACAAAATCTTGACCGGTGTGGCAAAACGCCAGTCTCGGACCAAATCGCTCGGAGGTTGCAATCCCGAAAAGCTTGCCAAGACAATACAAGGCTGACCATTTCTACCTCGTTCATTTCTTCGTTGGCACGTAGTGTCACCGCGCACTAGGGGCCGCAGCATCACCCGAACCTCCTCGGGTCGCATGTGCAGCAAGTGCTCCTCGACCGTGCACACCATCAACGGGCTACCTCCATTCCAACGAGCCGTCGCTCGGAAGGAGTCATGCCATACAGATCTGCGACCACTTCATCAATGTCGCCTTCCAGGGAGAACATCTTTGGCCCTGCTGTCTCAATCCGTTCGTCGACAAGCCGAACCAGCCGTCGAACGATGATGGGATCGACCTTCAGAGGGTTCGGTATTCGCGTACGGCCGAGTGTTCTGGCCTCCAACCGTGAGTAGCCGCGTTGATAACTGTGAGAGTGTTGGGAAATATACCAGAAGCACGAGCTCGAATTCAGCACAGCGAGAAGAAACCGGAGATGATCGTACTCGAGTTCACGTACCTTCGCAATGACCATTGGTGCATGAGAAACAGCAAGGAAGCCAGTCGTATCGAGTGCAAACCGCGGAGAAATCACAAGATGAGGAGTAACGATCTTCGGGCGCATTAAAGTTTTCGGATCTCTCGGCCGTTCGGGACGCCACCACACGACACTACCGCTTATAACCGTCTTTCGTCTCTCCAGCCTTTCGCGATGACTTTCAAGATATTCCCAAGTGCGAGGGAATCCTTCACGCAGGCCGACTTCGTCTAATAATTTCCCATCGACGAAAGGATAGAAAAAGTAACGGGACGTACGTGGCGGGACGGTGTAAGCCTCCATCTCTCGATCCGACAAAAAGGATAAGTAAATCGAGGACTCACCCTTGGGGACTTGATGCTTGGGAATAAGAAAGACGTCGTCCGCACCAGTAATTATGCCTTGACTAGGCTGGGCAAATGATCGCAATTCAGAAAATTCGCTAAACTTCTTCTGGATCGCAGCACTCTGCGGAGGGAGCACCGACCAGACATTCTCACGGAATACCTCCTGCCCTACCTCGTAGATACTGTAATAAGGTGACTCGATCAACCGGGATTCCAGGACATCTTGCAGTGCCTGGCCGACCATGTCTTGAGCTCGAAGGATTGTGGCACGAGGAGCAGTCTGTTGCAGCCCTGGCAGCCGCTGGACGATCAAGAGGATGACGTACACGCCGACATCACCGAAAATCGGGACAGCTGACAGGTCCGCCAAGCAATGGATCCAAGCTCTCTCAGAGAGATAGGTTCTCATGCCCCTGGCGCTCTCGGCTAGCAGGAAATTCTGCGGAAGCACAAACAAACCGAAACCGCCTGGCCTCAGCATCTCCATGCCAAGGCGCAATATCGCGAGGTAGAGATCGACTCGCCCCTTTCCGGCCTCGCCAAGCAACCGACCCACTCGATCCTTGAGTTCATCGCTCTGGGCTTCAATGGTAACGAACGGAGGATTTGCGATCACTGCATCGATCGATCCCGAAAGCTCCGGGTGTTCCTGAAAATACTCGACAGATTCGGAATTCACGATGTGAATTATGTCGGGCAGTCTGTCCATCAAAACCAGCGCGAGCAGCGAGAGCGAGAGTCTCGCGGCCTGACACGCGTTGGGGTCGATATCCAGCCCAAGCACATTCCTAAAAAGCCTCGCGACTGCCTCAGTGGTCATGTTATCCAGCAATACTTCATGCTGAAGCTCCAAAATGGTGCGAAGGAAAATTCCTGAACCGCAGGCGGGGTCGGCGACCTTCAACCGCTGGAAAGTGCCCAAGGGCAACTGACGTCTGAGGTACTTTGCGAAGAAGCGGGCGATGAACTCCGGCGTATACACGTTGCCATAGGAGCGTTCAAGGTGCTCTTGGGCCAACGGCGGAAACAAAGTTGTCTGTCGCGTCTGCGGGATACGGAGGACCGATACATAGCGCTCGTAGATCCGGCTCAATGCGTGCTTCGACATTAGAGAGAAGTCGTATTCGAAATAACGCGCATAACGGTTCCTGTAGAAATCGTCGAGGAACTCAGATGCAGTTAAAGGGGACAGTCCATCGAAGACTGCCAACGCATCCAGATCTACAACTGATGCAGGGATACCGCCGCTGGTCAGCGTTGCGAGCGCCTCTCCAAGCACGCTTCGTAGAGTCAAATTGGCCGTCCGCTCAAAGATCTCCGGAAGCAGCCTGGCTGAAAAGGCGCGACCGTCGCTTTCAACGTGGCCCCTTGTCGCCCGCGCGTGATCTTCCGCGGCCCGAGCAAAGATGACGGCATTAAAAAGCGCAGAAAGCGACTCCGTCGACATGCCAGTCACCTCTGAGCCAAGTTGCCTTTTCCACAAAGATATCGTCTCGATCAGGGCATCATCGAGCGCCGGTACGTTAGGACTCGGATGATCTGTTGACAACTTCTCAAACTCACCGCTGCTCAGGCGAGCGACATTGGCGCGCGAAATGCGGTCACGGTAGACGTAGAATTGCGGCGGCTTGAAACGGTTGTAAACGAAGCTAACTCCGTCGTAGTCGATATTAATGTGCCAATCGACCAGATTGTTGTAAGAGGCGTTCAGCAGGACTTTCTGTTGTGAGGTGTTTAGATCCGGGAACCGGGACGGCTGCCGGAGAAAACTGATGACCGCCGTATTCTGAAGGCCATGCTCGACTATGAGATGTCCCAGAGCAAACTCGTCAGCCTCAGGCAGGTCCATACGGTCGCTGGGGCGCCAGCCCAGTTCATATGCGAAATCGTGCAAACGGCGGGACCGATCCGCGTTCGACAAGGCATGCCCCGTGAGCTGTTGAACGAGCGAGTAGTGATCTACCATCGCGGTCTTCGAAACATTTCTTAGCTTACCTGTTTTGGAGGCGGGCTGTCTCGGCGGACCCGCTCGGCGGCGATCTCGTCTCAGATGATGTCGCTGGCCATTTGATTCTATCGAACGGGCGAAGCGGGCCATTATCGTTTTCACCCTCCCGGGGAGGTTTCGAAAAATCCCACCCGAAAATGCTGTCTAGTCTGTGTGAATGAATCTCGTTCACTCCCGATAACGCCTTCGATCTCTACCGGAAGCTCTTGGGTACAACGTACCCGTTCTCACTAGATGGCGCTGCGGGAAGCGACGGACTCACTTGTCTTCCGAACGCCACATCCCCGATCGGAAAAGGGTGCTGCCATTTGCAGGGGGTCGCAGGATTTGTGAAATATGACGTCGATCGGGACCTCCGCCCGGCATGTTCGTAAAACACGGCGCACGGGCAGCGCGTATCAGGAAACGATGGTGATTCTTGTGAACGACAGGGTACAGCTTTGGTCGATGGCGAATGCTTTCCGGAAACGCAACGACACAACTCAGAACTCCGCGACCAAAGCGGCTCGCTGACCTCATCCAGACGTATACCTCCAGCTCCGCTTCCGAAGCGATGGCCCGCTCAACGGCCATAGTGGGCGCGTATCTTCAGCTTCACCTCGTCCCATCTCAGACCCGAATCCGGGTGTTTCAACAGGTTTGCTTTTGTGCGCGCCAGCTCCTGTTTCTGCCAATCGTGCGCCGGTATGGTTTTGGCTGCGTGGCAAGGTCGTCCCAAAGATCTTCGACCAGCTGGAGTTTTTCGGAGGGGCTGAGGTCGAAAATCGACGCTGGATTCATCGGGGTCTCCACTGTCAATTCTCTCAAACGGGCCGGCCACCGGATTGAAAGACTTGCGTCGGTTCCGAGCCGCCGGAAGGCTTGAAAAGTCACCCACGAAGTTGCGCGAAGCTTCCCGGCGGACACCGGCGACAAGATCGCCGGTGCTACCGGCTGGCGTAAAGTTCCGGGCCGGCCGGAAGGCCGGCTGCACCATTGAAGACGCGGCGCAAGTGGTTGAAAAAAACCGAGGCGGTAGAGGCCGCGTTTTCGCGGTTGCTCGTGGCGCGCAGCGCCATCCAGACAGGGCCGAAGCCCTGGCCCCACAATGAGAACATTTGTTGAGCCTGGCCTCAAATCATAATGGTGCATGGGCGCTTCGGCAAACGTTGTTTTCGCTTCCGATCTGGCAAAGAAAGCAGCCACTGGGACGGGTCTTCCTCGCGGGTGCACTTTCACCGAGACAGACTGGAATGCGCTTGCTCCGTTCTGATATCCGGTCGCCTTCGCGCATGAGGTGACCGATCGGCCTTATGCGGCCACGCTTCTCGATGAGCGCGTCGTGGTGTATCGCGTGTCGGATGGCACGCTTGTCGCGGCGCGGGATATCTGCTTTCACCGCGGTGTGCCATTAAGCCTCGGCCACGTCGAAGGCGACGAGATTGTGTGCAAGTACCATGGCCTTCGTTATGACCGGGAGGGAAGGTGCACGTGCATTCCGGCCCATCCGGGTGGAGCGATCTCCCCCAGGCTTCACCTGCAAATGTTCGCGGCGCAGGAGCTTTATGGTCTGGTGTGGGTGCGGCTGGCCGAGGGCGTGACGTCTGCTCCGCCGGAGATGAAGGAGTGGCAGGCCCCCGATCCTGCCCGATTCCGTTTCCCTTGCGGCTGCCGCAGGCCGGCAGGTTGAAGGCTTTCTCGATGTCAGTCATTTCGCGTTCATCCACAAAGGCTCGTTCGGGGAGCCGGACAATCCGGTGGTGCCCGACTATACGGTCGTAAAGACGCCAACGGGCTTCGTGGCCGATTATTACATCAGTACGGTGAGTAACTATACGCACGGGTACAAGCACCTGAATCCGCCCGGTTTCCTCTGGCGCAGGCGCTTCGAGGTCTTTCTTCCCTTTACGGCCAAACTGACTGTGACCTTCCCGCAGGGCGGTCAGCTGCATATTTTGAACGCGGCGTGCCCGGCTTCCGTGCGAAAGACCCGGCTGTTTGTTCCGATCTGCCGGAATTTCGACAAGGACGCTCGGTTGCAAGCGACGCTCGATTTCAACTATCAGGTGTTTGCCGAAGACATCGAGATCGTCGAACGGCAGTATCCGGAGGACCTTCCGATTGATTTCCATGCGGAGGCGCACTTTCCCGCGGATCGAAGTTCCATCGCTTACCGGCAGGGCCTTGCGGCACTCGGGCTCGGGCGAAGTTACACCGCTTGATCTCGCTCCTTTGCGAAGTAGAAGTGGTAGTGATTGCGGCAACCGGGATTGAACCTGGCATGACACCCTGGGCACTCGTTAGCGCAGGCAAAATACTCTGCCGTGGTGATCTCCTTTCCGCAGGCGCCGCACAGCACCGCCGGCTGGTCCCACTCGTCCGGCGGCCATACTTCAGCAGGGTGGCCGGCCAGCGCTTCGTGGCAATCTTTGCAGGCGTAGTAGATCCCGCAGCATCGCATTTTAATGGAGATGATGTCGAGCGCCGAGCTGTAGTGTGCGCATCGGTTTTGACAGTCGAGCCCGATACCGGTGACGGGCGGACGCGTTTCTGACATAGTGCAGCGGCGCTTCCTCCTGGTCGCGGCTCGGAAGTGTGCTCGGTGAATTCGAAGGAGTCACAGAGCCGCTCGCATCCAGCCTTTACTACAGCAAAGTTCTGGTAATGAATGCGATCATGGCGGTGTTAAATTGTTCGGGTCTCTGCAGGGGAGCGAAATGGCTGACGTCCTTGAGAATGATTAATTCGGCGTCCGGAATGGTTTGGGCCAGAAATTCCGCATGTTCGCGTTTGATGAATTCGTCATGCTCGTTTTGTACGATCGCGACAGGCACGCTGATCTGCGCCAGATCATTGGCCGAATAATTGGGTTGCGTCCGTTGCATGAGGGTGACGGCGTCAACGAAGTCTCTGAATTGCTCCAGTGTCGCCGATAGCTCAGCGTAGTCCTTCGCGTGTCGAGCGAAGCAGCGGTTCAACGTTGGAGTGGCTTCGAAAGGTTTCACGCCGCTCGGGTCCATGTTGCAGGCGAAGAAGAACACGCCCGCGACGCGCGAGGGCGCTTGCACGCTGAGGATTAGGGCCGTGCACGCGCCGTCGCTCCAACCCACGAGTGCGGCCTTCTCAAGACGCAGTTTGTCCATGACGGCCAGAACGTCGGATGCCATCAGCTCATAAGAGAATGGCCGCGCGTCGCGTGTGCTGCGGCCATGGCCGCGGCTGTCGATCAGGACGACACGATAGCCGCTCATGACCAGAGCTGGAACCTGATAACCCCAATTACCGCTGTGGCCGAGGCCGCCGTGCAGGAGGATTACGGGTGGGCCCGACCCGCAGGTGGTGTACCAAATCCGGGTTGCCTCGTGTTCCACGTAGCCCTGGTCGTTTGTTGGCGGCAAAGGCGCGGCGCCGTGGGATTCGAACTTTCTGAGGTCGTCATCGTAAACCTCCATTTGGGATCCCGGTCAATCAGCCGGCGCCGGAGTCGGTCGTTTCCGTTGCCGCTGCGTCAGCATACTCAAATGCTAAGACCTGACAACCGCTTCCTCACGGTCGCGGCTTCGCAATCTGACTAAGCAGCTGATCTTCCATTCCGGCTCTTCACTTCTGGCAAGGTGGGTCGGCAGACCGTAGAGCCAGCGGGATCAGGCGGGAACAGGTCCGGGTGGGACTAAGTTCCCGCTCCGTCCCTTTCGGATATGAAGAACACGTTCAACGAGCGAGCTCCCTGTGCGCCATGAACCAGGGTGGCTTCCACATCGCCCGTTGCTGAAGGCCCCATCATAAAGCATCCGTAGGCTGTCTGATCCAGGCGGACTCGGGCATAAGCCTCGTGCATATCGGCGACGATTTCTTTGGGATCGAGCAGAACCACGAGATGCTGGGACAGGAATCCCAGACTGTTTACGACTAAGTCCTCCTCCGTAAGCCAGACGGCGCCGCTCTCCGCAACGCCGAACTGCGCGCGAACCACACCGACATCTACATCCGCAAGTTCGTGTGGATCCCGAATCGTTTCCGTACGTCGTGTCCCGGGAATCTCGGGAACGGCAGAGCAGATCACCTGTGCCGCAGGGTGGAGCGATGTTAACTTTGCTTGCGCCTCCGCTCGCGTTCCGATATCGTGTGCGGCGGCGCCGGCTTTCTCAAGATGCCTTTCGAACGTAGCCTTGAGGTTCGTGTCCGTCCTTCTGAAGGTCGGAATCTGCGGATGCTCAACTCGTCCCTGCGGAATGTTAGCGCGGATAACGGAAAGGATCTGGTCTCGGCTACTGTTGGACATCCTCTTCCTTTCTCCTTGCGATATACCACTCGCGAAAGCTCTGCTCCGCAACCTCTGGCAGTTCCCGATCCCGCCCCCAGGGATTGAGCGACCGGTTGTACAGGAGGAAGTGAGGCATGTGATCCAGCGCCGGACCTGCCGCCCTTTCCGCTGCGTGAAATTCGTCCGGATGAGCAAAAACATGCCCGGCAACCGCAAAGGCGAGGCGCTTGGCCAGGGGAAAGTAGTTCTTCTGCGCCATTACCCTTCGCCACTTCAGGATCTGGTCGCTGATGTCGATTTTCACCGGGCAGACATCCGAGCAGGATCCGCACAAAGTTGAATGGAAGGGCAGCTCGCCGTACTTGAATTCGTCGAATCCAGGGTCGAGGATTACGCCAATCGGGCCGGAATAGGTTGCGCCGTACGCTATCCCCCCGCTGCGGCGATAAACAGGGCAGGTGTTCATGCAGGCCCCGCAACGAATGCATTTCAGGGAATGCCAGAATTCTGGCATGCCAAGCCGGCGGCTTCTGCCGTTGTCTACCAGAACAATGTGAAGCTCGCCCCCTTTTCTGGGTCCAGTGAAATGGGAAGAGTACTGCGTCGAAGACTCACCCACCGCGCTCCGGCACAGCAGGCGAAGGAACACGCCCATATCCTCTACTAGCGGAATCATCTTTTCGATTCCGATGCTCGCGATATGCAGTGGGGGCACGGCAGCGCCAATGTCGGCATTTCCTTCGTTGGTGCAGACCACGAATGTTCCTGTTTCCGCGATCGCGAAGTTTCCGCCTGTCATACCAGCCGCCGCGGCGAGGAATCGGGGCCCGGCGTTGTTCCGCATGGCTTCCGTCAAATAGTGTGGATCGTCATTGTTGGGGTCCGTGCCCATGGTTCGCGCGAAGAGCCGGGCTACATCCTGACGGGTTTTGTGAACCGCAGGCATTGTGATGTGGCTCGGAGGCTGACCGTCCAACTGCTGAATTCTTTCACCCAGGTCAGATTCCACCACGGTGATTCCCCGCTTTTCCAGGTAGGGTGTCATAGCGCACTCTTCCTGAAGCATCGATTTGCTCTTGATCAGCTCCTTGACACCGTGATCCGCAAGAATGGCGTGCACGATCTCGTTGTGTTCAGCCGCGTCCCGAGCCCAGTGAACCTGCGCGCCGCGCCTGGTCGCGTTCCGTTCAAACTCTTCCAGGTACTGATCGAGATGAGTGAGGGTATGCTCTTTGATTCTGGAGGCCAGCTCACGAAGTTCTTCCCATTCCGGGATGGCCATTGCCTGAGAGTCACGATGCTGCCTGAGCGTCCACAAGACGCGATCATGCAGCGGCTCGTGGATATTGTCCTGAAGGATGAACAGAGCAGCGTTTGCCGCCGGGTCAACTGGTTGCTGAGTGCTCATTACGATGACCTCCCGATCAGTAGGGCCCGCCATTCAGGACCTGAGCAACGTGCAGATACTTGAGATCGACCCCGGCCCGGCGTGCAACACCCTGCTGGTGCATCAGGCAGGACATGTCCGGCGAAACCACGTATTCAGCCCCATGGCGAAGCTGGTCCTGAATCTTGTCGAATCCCATCCGGGCGGACACAGCCTCGTCCGTCACACAAAACGTGCCGCCAAATCCACAACACTCATCGGGCCTGTCCAGGGACACCAGCACGAGTCCCTTGACCTTAGAGAGCAGCGCCTCGGTCTTGTTGAATGGCGGACCCATGATCTCCGACGGCCTGGCAAGCCCCAGACCTCGCACCGAGCTGCAGCTGTTATGAATGGCAGCCGAGTGTGGGAACTCCGCCCAGGGAAACGAGTCAACTTTCAGAATGTCATGCAGGAATTCAACCAGTTCGTACGTATGCTCACGAACGTGCTTCACGGCGTCTGTCTGATCCAACGTGTCGTAATGACAACGAACCTGTTTGACGCAGCTTCCGGCCGGCCCGATGACGCAGTCGTACTCCTTGAAGGTGTCAACGAAGAGTTGCTCTGCGCCCCTCGCATTGACCTGGTCGCCACTGTTCGACATCGGTTGGCCACAGCACGTCTGATTGAGCGGAAAATCGACGTGAAGGCCGAACTTTTCTAACAGTTCCAGAGTCGCAATGCCGACCTTCGGATAGATCAGGTCGACGTAGCACGGTATAAAGAGCCCGATCTTCATGTCGCGCGGCGAGGCGCCGTTGATTGATGCTTTGGTTAATGTCGCCAACCGGAAACACTCCCTTTATAGCTGTCATTCGGTCCGTGTCTGGATGAGGCACCCGCTTGAGGCGCTCCGACTCCAACTTGCCCATTTGTTCATGAGCGCCGAAACGGGCCAGTTTGTTGGCGGTCAGCGTAAAGTCATTTGCGATGCTGAAGACCCGGCACCGCGGCTTCCATCGATCCGACGAAAACTTTAGCCGGAACCGACCGATGGCATGATCTGACCCATTTCCATCGCATTACTCGACGGGATTTCCTGAAGAGAGAGCGCCAGCTGGTCGGTGGCAATTCCCGTGAGGTTTTGAAACATCGACCACAACTGCCGGAGCATGTCGGCTTTCTCCGTCGCGCCGTGCCCACTGCGTAAGACGCAATTGACTGCGGCAGTGGGAGCCGCTGCGCCGGCGGTATAACCGGAGTCCGCCGGATAACAGAGAAACACCACACGGACGAAGTTTCTCGGCACGTTCATAACGGTGGAATGGATCCGCGTAATCTCCTCGGCGATCTTCGCTTTGGTCCCCGTTGAAAGAGAATCCTCTTGCGCGACTACCGTGTACAGCGGCATACATAACCTCCAGTCTGGGTCTACAGCAACTTTCAGCTTGTGTAGAGGATCGGCTCAGCTATTTTGTTGGCCTCGATCTGCACCAATCCGGGGCGATGGACTAAAAATGAAAAACTGCCTGCAGCCGAGCACTTTTATGTGAAGACAGCGGCTTTTTGATTCTTGCGGCCAACAAATCGAGCCGGGATGGGATCTTCCCGCGATAGATCAATCCCTCAAGCTGTAGAACGGCGATCTCGCCGATACCGCTGGAGGGGGGTCGACAATCACAGTTCACAAGGCAAAGAGAATGCTAAAAGGCTTCAACTACCCTCTGACCCCGAAAGGGAAATCGACACTGAACCCGCCTCCGCCCTGGTATTATTCCGCCGACTTTCTGAACATCGAGTTTTGGGCGGATCCCTCCGTGGTTACTGCGACCCTGCCCTCCGGACTGGATCCCGATCCGAAGGCGGAAGGCCACGCAAACGCACTCTTTTACGATTGGCAGTTCTCGGGATCGAACGAAGAATACCTCGATCCGGCCCGCTACCAGTATCGTGAGTTCTTCATTCTTCTTGACGCACTGTTTGAAGGAAGGCCTGTCTCCTATTGTCCTTACATTTTCGTGGACAACGACGCGGCGCTGGCGCGTGGCTGGACGCAAGGCTATCCCAAGCGAATCGGGTCGATTTTCCAGACGAGGTATTACGCGGCAACCGGCAAAGCAGGCCCGGCACTGGCTGCCGGATCAAAGTTTGCCGGGAGCGTCTCGGTGGCTGCAGGGCGACTCGCGGAAGGCATTGTGACATTGAAAGAGCCGGTCAAGAGCCAGTCGACGTTTCAGCAGCGACCCGTGGTCAATCTTTTACACTTTCCGAGCCTGGCGGCAGGGAGGCATGACCACCCGGCGATTCACGAACTGGTCGAGAACGTTCCACATGACGTCAAAGTGGAACAGGCGTGGATCGGCGATGGCGTCCTTACTCTTCCGGTCTGCAAGGACGAAGAGTTATCTGACCTCGCCCCGCGCCGATGCGGTAAGGGCCTTCGTGCGTCTATGGCGTACGTGGTGGACGACCTCAAAACGCTTAAGGCTTTGAACAAGTAACAGGAGGGCGAGTCACGATTTCAATCAGGTTTGAGAAAGGACGAGAATGGCAAAGAGAGTGGCTGACCTGCTGGTCGACGTTTTGTTGGGAGCGGGCGTTCAGCGAATTTACGGCGTCCCAGGCGATTCACTTAATGGCATCACGGATTCGATTCGTACCCGTGAAAAGATCCAATGGATCGGCACGCGCCATGAGGAGGGAGCGGCGTTCGCGGCGGGCGCAGAGGCGCATCTCACCGGCAAACTGGCTGTATGCGCCGGAAGCTGCGGGCCCGGAAATCTGCATTTGATCAATGGCCTTTACGACTGCCAACGCAGCCGGGTCCCCGTTCTGGCCATCGCGGCGCAGGTTCCGAGCGCTGAAATCGGTAGCGGATATTTCCAGGAGACTCATCCGGAACAGCTCTTCGCGCAGTGCAGCCATTATTGTGAGCTCATCTCGCAGTCCGAGCAGATGCCGCGTGTGCTCGAGATTGCGATCCAGACTGCGATTTCAAGGCGCGGCGTTGCGGTCGTCGTGATTCCAGGGGATGTGGCCCTGCGAGATGCGGTTGAGCAACAACCGCGTTTGGTGTTTGCCGCGCCGAAGCCCACGGTGTGTCCATCCGATGATGAACTTAGCCTGCTTGCGGAAGTTCTGAATCGCTCAAAAAAGATGACGATCCTTGGGGGCGCCGGGTGCGCGGGGGCTCACAGTGAACTGGTTGAACTCGCGGGCAAGCTGCAGGCTCCAATCGTGCATGCTTTCCGCGGCAAGGAGTTCATCGAGTACGATAATCCGTTTGACGTGGGTATGACCGGCCTGCTCGGATTCTCATCGGGTTATCACGCCATGATGAACTGCGATACGCTGCTGATGATCGGCACAGACTTTCCTTATCGGCAATTTCTGCCCAAGCACGCGACCGTGGTGCAGATCGATGTTCGAGGCGAGCAGCTGGGGCGCCGCAGCAAAGTTGATTATGGCTTTGTGGGGGACACAAAGACCACGCTGCGCGCGCTTTTGCTCAGGCTGGAACAGAACCAATATGACGCGCATCTGAAAGAATCAGTCGAGCACTATCGAAAGGCGCGTCAGGGTCTGGACGAACTGGCAAGCGGCGATTCCGGCAGGACATCTGTTCATCCACAATATGTCGCGAGCGTTATTAATCGACTTGCATCCGACGATGCGATCTTCACTTTCGACGTTGGAACGCCGGTCGTCTGGGCTGCGCGCTATCTCCGGATGAACGGCAAGCGCCGACTCGTTGGTTCCCTCAACCACGGGTCAATGGCCAACGCATTACCGCAGGCCATCGGCGCACAGGTCAGCCATCCCGGCCGCCAGGTGATCTCAATGTCCGGCGATGGCGGCCTGGCGATGCTCATGGGCGAACTGCTTACGTTGCGGCAGCACGAGTTGCCGGTAAAGCTGGTCGTTTTCAAAAATAATTCGCTGGCTTTTGTGGAGCTGGAAATGAAAGCCGGCGGCTTTCTCGATTTTGCGACCGAACTTCGGAATCCGGATTTTGCAAAGATTGCAGAGGCAGCGGGCCTCCTGGGTTTGAGAGCCGAAACCCTGGACCAGGTTGAGCCTGCGATCGCACAGGCTCTCAAGCACGATGGGCCAGCATTAGTTGAGGTTCTGGTGTCACGTCAGGAACTCTCGATGCCTCCAACGATCACCTACGAGGAAGCCAGGAACTTTGGCCTCTTCATGCTGAAGGCCGTTCTCAGCGGACGCGGCGATGAAATCATCGATCTCGCGCGGGTTAATCTCCTCCGCTAGCCGGTTCCAGTTTCCCAGGGACGGCATTGCCGCGCGAGTAAAACCAACAAAGAAAGAAGGACCCATCAGAGTGGCATATCAAAGTATAAATCCGTTCAACGAAGAGGTTCTGCACACATTCGAGCAGCACACCGATCAGCAGATGGAAGGAATGCTCGCGACCGCCGATAAGACGTTTCATGAAATCTGGTTGGATAAGCCGATCCGCGAGCGAGCAAAGGTGATTGGCAAAGCGGCTTCCCTGATGCTGGACCAGAAGGAGAAATTTGCGCATCTGGCGACACTCGAAATGGGAAAGCGGATCGGGGAGAGCCGTGGAGAGGTCGACCTTAGTGCGTCCATTCTGAAGTATTACGCGGACAATGCTGAAACCTTCCTGACGCGTCGCCCGATCAACTCCGTAGCCGGCGAAGCCTATATCGAATATTCCCCGCTGGGAGTTTTGATCGGCGTCCAACCGTGGAACTATCCCTATTACCAGTTGGCGCGCTTCGCCGCACCTCATCTGACGTCAGGAAACGTAATGCTGGTGAAGCATGCTCCGGGAGTTCCTCAGTGCGCTCTGGCGTTCGAACAGCTTTTCGCGGAAGCGGGCGCTCCGGCAGGTGTGTACACCAATGTTTTCCTGTCCAACGATCAGGTCGCCAAACTCATCGATGATCCGCGCACCAGAGGTGTAGCGTTAACCGGCTCCGAACGGGCCGGGGAATCGCTCGCCGCTCGGGCGGGCAAGAATCTTAAGAAATCTACGATGGAACTGGGCGGAAGCGATCCATTTATCGTCCTGGAAGACTATGACCTCCAGGACGCTGTGAAGATGGCCGTTGTCGGGCGTATCGGGAATGCGGGACAAACCTGCATCGGCGCGAAACGCTTCATCTTCATCGGTCCCAGACTCGGCAAATTTGTGGCGATGTTCCGCGCGGCGCTGGAATCCCTCAACATCGGCGATCCATTCGATGAGAAAACCACACTCGGGCCTCTCTCATCCGAAGCCGCTCTTGCCCATCTGCTCGAGCAGGTGAACGAAGCTGTCGCTCATGGGGCGAAGGTTGTGACGGGGGGCAAAAGAGTGGATCGTAAGGGATACTTCATGCAACCGACCATCCTCACTGACATCACACCGGATAATCCGGCGTACCGGCAGGAGTTCTTCGGTCCCGTCGCGCTTATTTTACCGGCAAAAGACGAAGAAGAGGCGATTGCCATCGCGAACGACTCTCCGTTTGGCCTGGGCGGCTCGATCTACACGAAGGACATCGAGCACGGAAAACGGGTTGCCAGCCGAATCGAAACGGGTATGGTCTTTATCAACTACCCGTCGGTGAGCACGGCCGACTTGCCTTTCGGTGGAATCAAACGGTCTGGTTACGGTAAGGAGCTTTCAGATCTCGGCATACAGGAATTCGTCAATAAGAAGCTGATCTGTGCCGCCAATGGATTCTCTCTGGTCGCATAGGA
>Ga0206810_1013_pt1 | contig 36139 bp, 29 predicted proteins | sample Alteio_BWOrgCont_56_FD_152889 | JGI IMG/M metagenome (GOLD analysis project Ga0206810, IMG submission 152889) | Enriched cells from forest soil in Barre Woods Harvard Forest LTER site, Petersham, Massachusetts, United States -... | ecosystem: Environmental > Terrestrial > Soil > Temperate forest >...
ACAGTAAAGAAAGCCATTATTGACAGCGCCCGCAAGCTATTCAACCGGCATGGATTCGAGAGTGTCTCTCTCAACCAGATCATGGCGGGAGCGGGGCTGACGCACGGCGGATTCTATAGCTATTTCAAGAGCAAGAGCGACCTGTATGCGGCGGTATTGGGTTGTTTCTTCACTGATCCCGAGTGGAAGAGTTGCTGGGAGGGCGTGCATGTTGATTTGTCATCGACCGATGTAGGGCCGCAGGTCGTCCGCGCCTATCTATCGCGCCAGCACTTCGAGGATGTGGAGAACTCCTGCCCAATGGTCGCCTTGCCGACCGACGTCGCCCGCAGCGGCGTAGATGCGAGGCGCGCCTTCGAGACTGTGTTCAAAGCGATGGTAAGCGTTTTGGAGCGGAGCCTGGTGCAGAATGGCCGGCGCCGACACGCTACAGCGCGAAGCATAGCCGCCTTGTCCATTGGAGGGATGGTTGTGGCTCGTACTATTGTGGATCGCGCCCTCGCCGACGAATTGCGCGCCGCCTGCATGGCGGTTGCGCTCGAGCTTGGGGGGTGGGACAGCAAGAGCAAATCAAGACACGCCAAAGCGAGGCGACTCAAACCTCGCGAGGGTAGGTGATTGGAACAGAGTGAGTGGTAAGGAGGGCTCATGTACGAGGTGATTCTGAAGCGGTTTGAGAATCCGGACGAAGTGCGGACTTTTGAAAAAGGGAAGTTCGAAGTTGTCCGGGTGGGCGGAATGACGATTGGACGCGCGACTTATCAGCCGGGCTGGAAGTGGTCACTCCATGTGGGGAAGGCTGCTGGCGCGAAAAGCTGCATGGTGGAACATGTTGGGCTGGTGGTTTCTGGTCGGGCGACGGCGGCCATGGACGATGGCCGGGTCATCGAGATGAAGGCGGGAGACTTATTTTATATCGCGCCGGGGCACGATAGCTGGGTGGTGGGAGATGAGCCTTATGTCTCGCTGCATTTTATGGGCGCGAATGAATATGCGCAGCAGAAGAAATGATGGCGGCGGAATGTAGTGCGTGGTCCGCTTGTCTTAACTCTTAGCGTGAGCTGTGCAGACAGGTAAGAAAATGCATAGGTCCTTCGCGTAATGGTTTCCGGCGGCGCTAGCGCACGCGGGGCTCAGGATGACAAGTCAGAGTCTATGGCGACTGACACCTCGTGAGATCAGAGTTGCTGCTTCATCAAACGGATATAATGCCGCGTTCGTCTTGGTTGAGGACTTTCGCCTGGTCGTCAAACTATGAAGTCACAGTCTCTCACTTTTTTTCTGGCGGTCGCGATCCTGATTGTTGTTTGGATCGCGGCTTTTGCGGCGAAGCAGCGTGGGCGTCCCTTTCTGGAAGCGGAAGGCGGCGCAGTCGAGCGCTGGAGCACAGAAAAACTTTTGCTGGCCAGCTTTCTCACGCTGTTTGCGGAGCTCGCCTTCATTCGCTGGATTGCGGTCGAGGTGCGAGTCTTTGCTTATTTCAAGAACCTGGCGCTGCTGCTTTGCTTTGTCGGCTTCGGGCTGGGATGCGCGCTGGCCGGGCAACGAGCGCGGTGGAAGTCCGCCCTGCTGGCTTTTCTGGGGCTGCTGCTGATCGTGCGAATGCCGTGGCGCGGCGCGGAGTTGCTGGAAGGACTCTCGGAAAGTTTGGGAGGAGCGGGGGACATTGCGATCTGGGCGACGGGAAATAATTCGAACTGGTTGCAGTATGGGATGGCGGTGCTGGTTGCGGGAGCGCTGTTCCTGTTGATTGTTTCTGTGTTCGTGCCGCTGGGGCAAACGGTGAGCCGGCAGATGGACCTTGCGCCTAGCGCGTTGCGGGCTTACTCGTGGAACCTGGTGGGCAGCCTGGTGGGTGTGGTGGCGTTTTTTGCGGTGAGCCTGTTGATGCTGCCGCCTGCTGTCTGGCTGGGAGCGGTGGTCATCGGCTTTGCGTTTCTGCAGACTTCGCGGCGGGACGTTGTGCTGGTCGCGAGCCTCGTGATTCCTCTGGTTTTGCTGCTGCATGGCGAAGCCGGTCCCGATACGACGGTTTTGTGGACGCCGTACCAGCAGGTCCAATACACGCCGGTGCACACTCCGGATGGCGAGGTCTACGGCGGATTGATGCGGGTGAACCACGCGCTCTACCAGAAGATCGTGAATTTGTCCGATGCGTTTCTGGCGCGGCATCCGCGTGCGATGAGGGAGACACCGGATGAGAATCCTTACAACCTGCCGTTTCGTTTTGCTGTGCCGGACCCGGCGGTGATGATTGTTGGGTCGGGAACGGGGAACGATGTGGCGGCGGCTTTGCGCCATGGAAGCCGGGTAGTGGATGCTGTGGAAATTGATCCGGCGATTCTGGGGTTGGGGAAGCGGGAACATCCGGAGCATCCGTATGACTCGCCGCGGGTGTCGATTCACGTTGACGATGCGCGCGCATTTCTGAAGCGGACGACACAGAGCTACGACTTGATTCTGTTCGGGTTGCTTGATTCGCACGGGCAGTTTTCCGACTATGCCAACATGCGGATCGACAACTTTGTCTACACGACGGAATCGTTCCGCGAGGCGGCGCGTCACTTGACGCCGAATGGCTTGATCTTCGTGAAGTTTCAGGTTGACCATCGCTGGATGGGAACGAGGCTGGTTGAGATTCTGCAGCAAACATTTGGGAAGCCTCCGGTGGTGTTTCTGGCGGAGTCGAATTACAGCGCGTCCGCGACCTGCTTTGTGATTTCGCAGGGGGGCCGGGTGGAAGAGGCTCTGGGCGCCGATCCGCGGCTGGCGGAGTTTGTGAGCAAGAATCCGTTTGCGGTGCCAGCTGAACCGGTTCCGGTTACCACTGACGACTGGCCTTATCTTTATCAGGAAGGGAAGTGGATTCCGCGGACTTATTATTCGATTGGGGTGCTGGTGATTCTGATTGCGATTGGGCTGTATGCGCAGATTGGTGGAGCTCGGCGGAATGCGCCTTCGCTGTTTTTCTTCAGCATGGGCGCGGGATTTCTTTTGCTGGAGACGCAGGTGATCAGCCGGTTGGCGCTGTTCTTTGGAACGGTCTGGCAGGTGAATGGCATTGTGATCTCGGCGTTGCTGATTGCTTTGTTGCTGGCGAATGCGGTGGTCGAACGCAGCAGGAAAGACTGGCCGCGGTTCTGGATTTGGGCGGGGTTGATTGTCGGGCTGGCGATTGCCTACTGGTTTCCATTTGAGCGGATTGGCGGATCGCCGTCGGTTGCGGGAACGATTGCGGTGGTGGTGTTTTCGGTGCCCGTGGTGTTTGCGGGCATCCTGTTTGCGCTGGAGTTCAGGGCGACGGCGTCGCCGAGTGCGGCACTGGGAGCTAATATGTTAGGCGCGGTTGCGGGAGGACTGCTGGAAACTCTCTCGCTATTGTTTGGAATGCGGGCGCTGTTGCTGGTGGCGGTGGGGGTTTACTGCCTGGCGGGCTTGGGGCTGTGGCGACGGAAGCGGACGGCTTTGGCTTGAGGTGTGAGGGTCAGTTTGTTCGATAGAGAGGCGCGGTCGGGAGAACTTCGTGAGGCAGTTTCTTAAACTTGCCACGCGTCCGCAACGGCACTTAACACACACAAATTGGCAGCTGTGCAGCGCCTGTGCGATATTGACAGAGTGCGAGCCGTGTAGTGTGTGGTGCGGTAATACAGGCCGGGATGGCGAAATTGGCAGACGCAGCGGACTTAAAATCCGCAGGGGCGAAAGCTCTGTGGGGGTTCGATTCCCCCTCCCGGCACCAGGACCTAGTACTGCGTAGTATTCGGGGTGCGTTCCCGGGTGGAAGGAAATCGCCCGAGAGCCGATGCGTGGCGAGCGCACAATACGGATACTCGGCGCTCTCCGATGCCCGCTTTTATTCTCTTCCTTCCCCTTGGTCTCTGAACTGCTGTGTGGTTCCCACAAAAAATTCCTCGTACTTGCGCTTGCCGGCGGTTGCAGATTCTTCCCCGTTGATCTTGCCCCAAATAAGCTCTGCCGGTCCCGAGTCAGGGAGTGCGTGCACTCCCTGTGCGGAATAGTAATAGTAATGATCCGTCGCCCATCCATATTGCTCGGCGGAAGACGTTCGGAGTACTCCGCCGGAGGGAATCTTGAGAACATACTGTGCGCCTTCCATGGGCAGCGGCGGAGCGTCCTGTACCTCAAACTCAATTCGTACCCAACCCGTGTATCCCTCGGGAATCAGAAAGCGCGATGAGCGGTGCGTCGAATTCTGGGCGCTGATGCGCAGCCACCACACGAAGCTAATCAACAGGACAACAGTAAGAGCGCCGACGAAGACTCGCGTCGGCCGGCTCGCGGCGTCTGGAAAAATCCATCTCTGCTTGTGGTTCACAGGTTGCCTGAAGCTGACGACTGCGGAATACACCGTGGCGAAAAGCAAGAAGGCGATGGCTAGATATGGCAATATCATCGGGGTTATGGCAATCAATTTAGTCCGCGCCTAGTCTGCGCGGCGAGGTTACCCCTCCTTCGTCCTCGATCGAGAGCGTGTTCAAGCTAAGCAGCTTCCGGGGTTCTGGCGAAGAAAACAGATCCAGATCGGAAAGCACAGAACTGTGTTTGGTGAGTTTGGTCCGGACCGATTTTGCAATCGCTGGGCCGTAAAAGCACCAAATCATCAGGGAAGCGAGCAGCGCAAGCTTTGCTGCGGCATTCGGCTTAGAAAGGCTGACATAGGCGGCAATCAACAGACACAACGATCCCAATAAAGAGACGAGCTCTAATGGATTGAGCCGAGCCCCATACACAGCCAGAGCGAGAGTGTAAACATTGAACCCAGTGACGATTCCCGCGACGAAATAGAGGCAAAAGGGAAGCATATCGACAATCATATAGCCCACGAAACCGAGTTATCGATTGCTGGGCTGGTGCTTAGTATACAAATGCAAACATAACGACTACAGATGCATTAAGGGCTGATGCACAAGGTTCTTCTGTTCCTTGGTTTCCGCGGTGTTCTCTCCGCTCATTGTCAGCCGTTGATCGTAGGTCTCACGAGTGGTTCTGCGGCGAGCGGCGGCGACCAGCACACAAAGAACGACCGACGCAGCGACGAATGCAAGATAGATCATGCTCCGTTCCACTGTGAATAGCAGACTCGGCACTATCAAGGACGAGAAGAGCAGTATCCGTTTCATTACGACTCCTCCAGATGGTCGACAAGCCCAGAAGCAGGTTGATGCAGCATCTGTCGCACTCGCTAATTGGGTGGGTGCCAATAGAGGGCCACCAAAAGAAAAACGAGGGCAACAAATGCTCCGATCGAGAGCGAAAGAACAATTCCATGAAGAGTGGTGAACGATGATTCGTTCTTCTTCCTCTTTTTCTTCTTCCTTACCTTCATGACACCGGCCGCTCACAAATCGCAGGAAATCGATTTCGAGGTTCATTGGGTTTCTCAACCCAGGCCGCCCGCAAGCGATTCAACCGCTTTCATACGAGTTTTAGCTATCTCAGAGCCCTCTCGTTTGGTACTGCAAGACGGCCAAGGAAAGTCGATAGTCGTATCCAGCCTCAGCATTGCTGATCTCTGCTTGAGTTTGCTGAAGTTGTGCTTGACTCAACTCCACGATCGAGCCCAGGCCCAGGTTGTACCGCGTCTGCGCCAGGCTCAAAGCGAGATTGGCTTGCTCCACGAGTTGTTCTGTTACTCCTAGCCTGTCGAAAGCCGTGTTGGCGTTCAACCAACTAGTGCGCACGTCGCGGGAAATTCGGTCACGGAGGTCACGCAACCTCTCGTCGGTAGCCTGTGCCCTCAGCAGGGCTTCGCGCGCCCTGGCGGTATAGAGGAAGCCGTTGAAAACCGGAATTTCGACGTTAACCCCGGCCGCCCCATACCAATTGGAGGTAATGAGAGGATTTCGTACCGGAGTATCGCCTACTGCAGCGAGAGCACGGATATCGGGGAGGAGCAAGTCTCGTTCTGCGATATGAAACTTCTTTGCCGACTCAGACTGAAATTCCAGCGCCAGGATTTCCGGTCGCATCGCAAAAGCAGTTGCGATCAGGTCATCCACGTCACTTTGCGGAGGGGTGATTGGGGTCGAATCCTCTGCGAGCTGAAAGTTCTGCAGGTTTGAAAACCCCAGCACCGCAGAAAGCACAGCCAGCGTAGCGTTTTCGTTATTCTGCGCGTCGAGCAAAAGCAACTTGGCTTGTGCCAGATTCACATTGGCGAAGCTCAGGTCGAGTTCAGACTTCAGCTTGCTCTTGAACAGGGCGTCGATCTGGTCGGCCACAGTTTGACGCTCTTTGACGGTCTGCTGTGCAACCGTCAAGACGGCATGGGCTTGTAAAGAGTTATAGAACGCCTGATCCACAGCCAGAAGGATTTGCTCCTTGGTGGCAATTGCATTTTGGTTCTCCGCCTTGGCCGCCAGATTGGCGCTCGATATAAGGTTTGTCGTGCGTCCGAAATCGGTGAGCAACTGACTTACCATCGCTCCGCCGGCCGCGCGCTCATAGATGATGGGATTGTTCAGCGCTCCCGCTGTAATGCGGGCGCCGGTATTGGCATCCGCTGCAGTCAGATCCACGGTCGCGGTCGGCCAGAGATTCGACCGAACCTCTCGCGTTACTTGCAGCGATGCGAGTGCGGTCAGGCGAGCGACCGAAATTTGGGGGTTGTTCTTAAGAGCCAGCGCCTGCGCATTTTTCAGAGAAAGTACAATTGGCGTCCCTGGGCTATTCTGCGGGGCGCCGTTTTGTGAAGCTGCCATCGGTGCACTCGAAGGCGCTGGCGTGGCGGCCTGTTGGGGCATCGGAGCGGCGGGCAAGCTTGAGGACGCTCCCAGAGCGGGTGCTCGCTGCGCGAGGGTGAATGTCGACATCGCCAGTGCGAGACATATTGAGAGTAGGGTTTTCATTGCGCCGCCCCGGGCGTTGGATTCGCGACATCCTTGGCTCCGCGCTTGCCGTAGACCAGCAAATAAGCCGCGGGCACGATAAAAATGGTAAGCAACACTGAGGAGGTCAAGCCTCCAATGATGGCCTTCGCCATTGGGGCATACTGTTCCGCGCCCGTCCCCAATTTCAGCGCCATCGGAATCATTCCGATAATGGTTGCCAGAGAGGTCATCAAAATTGGACGGAGACGTACACGGCATGCCGTGATAACTGCATCAGCGGGCAGCATTCCTTGTTTCTCCAGATTGTGGGCGAAATCGACAATCAGAATGCTGTTGGAGTCGGCGATGCCGACCAGCATCAGGACTCCCATCAGCGACATTACGTTCAAAGTGCTTCCTGTCAGCGGCAAGATGATGAGCACGCCGACGAATCCCATCGGGATCGCAAGCATAATCAGGAAAGGATCGATGAAGGACTTGAACTGAGCGGTTAGGATCAGGAACAACAAGAGAAAGGAAATCAGGAACCCGAAGGCAAAACTCTTAAAAGACGCTTCCATCCCTTGTACCATCCCGCGCAGATTCACGCGGACGTTGGAAGGGATCTTCTCCGTCGCGAGAATGTTGCGAATCGAACTAGTGACGCGCCCCAGGTCTTCGCCGTTTGGGGTCACGAAAATATCTACGGCGCGCTGAATCTGGTAGTGATCCACTTCGGTCGGAGTCAGGACCTGTTTCACGTCGACCACATTCTTAAGAACAGTGGTCGGTCTGCCTCCTCCGAGGCATGCCCAGGAAGAGTGGCCCGTACCTGGCTGCGGTGGACCGGAGGGGCCGCAAGTCATTCCTGCTCCGTTGCCCGGATCGCGCAGAGGAATCTGTCCCAGGTCGGCCATGTTGTGGATGGAGGCGTCGCCATGCTCGAAGTACTGCACCGTGAGGTAGTAGTCATTCCCGCTCTTGCGATCAACCCAATAGTTGGGGGCGATCATGTAATTCGAATTGAGCGCGGTAATTACGTTGTCGACTACATCTTTTTGCGTGAGTCCCAACTCGCCGGCGTGCACACGATCTACATCGAGCCGCAAAGCCGGATAGTTCATATCTTGCGGAATGTAGATTTGGCCGACACCATGTACTTCGCGAATGCGATTGGCCAAAGTCTGGGCGATGCCGTAGATCTGGTCCAGATCAGGGCTGCTAACCTGCACGTCAATGGGAGCGGGCGCTCCCGAATTTAAGATGGCGTCGACCATCGAGCCGCTGGAAAAGAATGTACGAATATCGGGAAACTGGCTGGCCATCGCCTTTTGCACCCGGTCCATATACTCGAAGCTGCTGAGCCGGTGGGGCTCGTTTAGCGCCACCTGGACGGTCGCTGTATAGGGGCCGGAATTAGTGGTATAGAGCGAGGAAAAATCAGGAACCACACCGATGTTGGAGACGATCCGCTTGAAATCCTTAGGTTCTATTTCGTGCCGGATCAAATCTTCCACCTTGGCAACATATTCGTTCGCTATCTCAATGCGCGTGCCCGTTGGAACTTTGAGGTTAATGGTGAATTGCCCGGCGTCGGTCTTGGGGAAGAAAGCTAGTCCAAGTAACGGATAAATCGCCAGGCTCGCCAGGAACACTCCGCTCAAAATTGCGACGGTAACCCCTGGACGGACGACTGCCCGCCTCACCCAGTGTTCGTAATAGTCCAGAACTTTGTTAAACATCCGGTTGAAGCGGGCGTTGAAGCGTTCCATCCAGGAGTGCCCGGTTGTCGCCGTTGGTTCCAGGTCATATTCATTTTCCTTGTCCTTCTGCTTTTCAACGTGCGGAACCGCTTTCAGGAAGCGCGAGCAGAACAGAGGAATCACCGTCATCGCCACCACGAACGAAGCCAGCAGCGATAGACAGAAAGCCAGGGCCAACGCGGAAAAGAGAAACTTGGCTACGCCGTAGAGAAAAACGACGGGGAAGAAATCGACCACATCCACCAAAGTAGCCGCTAAGACAGCCAGGCTCACTTCCTGCCCGCCGACCTCGGCGGCGATCATCGGGGCGGCTCCCATTTCTAAATGGCGGTAGATATTTTCCAGAGAAATGACTGAGTTGTCGATCACGCGCGAAAAAGCGAGCGCCATTCCGCCCAGGATCATCGTGTTCACCGTTCCACCCATCATGGCGAGCACCACGAAGGCCGCCAGCGCTGATAAAGGAATGGAGAGCAGCACCGCCGACGTGGCGCGGAAGCTTCCGAGAAAGATCAGGATCATCAAGCTGGTAAGAATCAACCCCAGAAAGCCCTCATGCAATACGGTGTCGATCGCTTCCTTCACATACACGGATTGATCAAAGACGATGCTCGTCTTCATCTGCTGGGGAATGTCGTAGAGGTGCTTGATGAGTTGACGGACCCCATCGACGACCGCGATCGTGTTGGTGTCGCCACCCTGTTTCATGATGGGAATATAAGCGGATCGCTGACCATCGACGCGCACGATGTTGTATTGAATCTGGTGAGCGTCCTCGGCTTTACCGACGTCGTTTACCGTAACCCAGGAGTTGCCTTTGACTTTGAGCGGGACATCGCCCAACTGCTTCATGTTGTCAACCAAGCTGTTGGAATAGACGAAGTAATCGTACGGTCCCATCTTCACGTCGCCAGCAGGTAAGATCAGGTTCGAGTCGTTGACGGCGCCCACCACGTCCATTACGCTCAATTGCCGCGAAGCAAGCTTGTAGGGATCGACGTAGACCATGATCTGGCGGTAGATTCCGCCGAACACGCCGGGAATTTCGGCACCGGGAACGACTGCGATTTGGTTGCGAATCTGAAACTGGGCGTAGTCGTGGAGCTGAGTTTCGTTGAGTCCCTCGCCTTTTACGGTAACCAGGGCCACGGGCAAGCTGGAGGCATCAAACTTGAGAACCACGGGAGGAAGCGTTCCCGGCGGCAAACGTTTCAAGTCGGCAAGAGCTAAATTGGACAACTGGCTTACGTCAGCATCCGCGCTGGTTCCGGGCTGGAAATAAACGCGGATGATACTGACGCCTAACATGGACCGCGATTCCATGTGGTCCACCCCGGATGCCAAAGTAAAGAATCGCTCCAGGGGGTCGGTGATATCGGTTTCAATATCCTCGGGCGGCATGCCTGTATAAAACGTAGCAACTACTACTTCCGGCAGGTTGATTGGTGGGAATAAATCGACCGGCATCCGCGCCAAGCTGGTCACGCCGATGACCAGGAGAGTCAGGCAGATCACTATGATGAAGTAGGGATTGCGAATTGAGAAGCCTGGCATAAACTTTGTCCTTGTTGCGTTCGCGCCGTATCAAATGGCCAGATCCGCACCGTTCACTGCGCGTTTTCTTCGTGGTACTCCATCACGGCTACTGCCTGCGGATGAACCTTTTGGCCGGACCTCATCCCGCTGCGATCGCTCACCACGACCTGTTCTCCTTCATTCAATCCAGAAATAATTTCGGCATCGCTCGCCGTCTGCAAACCAAGTTGCACAACTCGGTCGACCAACTCCCCATCCCGATTGACCACAAAGACGGTTGTCTTGTCGCCCTCGTGATTCAACGCCTGGACCGGCACAGTCGGAACATCGTTTTTCCGGTCGAGGGAAAGCTTGGCATCGGCATAGAGGCCCGGCAGCAGAACTCGTTGCGGATTTTCAACATCCACTTCCGTGTGCATGGTGCGGGTGTCTTCCCTTACATCCACAGAAAACCGCGCGACCTTGCCGGGAAAAGTGCGGCCAAGGGAGGGAACACGAACATCCACATGATCGCCAATGCGGATATATCGAACGTAAGATTCCGGAACTGGAATTACGAGCCGGAAAAGATCATCCTCGGACAGCCGGACGATCGGCATGGCTTGCGTGCTCGAACCAGTTCCGGCCTGCACCAAAGTTCCGAGGTTTGCGTAGCGCTCGGTCACCACTCCGGAAAACGGAGCCGTGATCCTCGAATAGTCGAACAGGCTTTGATCGTGAACCAGCTTCGCCTTGGCCACCGAGAGCTGACTCTGGGCCGCTTCCAATCCCGCCTGTCCAGCGTCTACCTGAGCGGATGCCGCCAGATCCTTCCCCTGCGCATCGTCCACTTCCTGCTGCGCGACAATGCCGGGCTGGCTTTCAAAGACTCCATTCAAACGCGTGTACTCCAGGTGAAGAGCCTTGTACTGCGCCTGATAGCGATACAACTCGTGCTGCGCGCGGCTCACTTGGTTTGTCGCATTCTTGATTTCCGCCTGGTCTTCCTGAAGTTGCGCTTCTAACTCTGGAATCTCAAGAATCGCCATCACCTGGCCAGCCTTTACGTGAGTCCCATAGTCCACGGATAGACTCTTCACGTAGCCCGACTCTTTGGCATAAACGTCAATTTCCTGAAAGGGCACCAGTTCGGAAGACAAAGTGAGTTCTCGGCCGAGTGATTTCTTCACCACATTCGTTACACCGACGGTGATTGTCGGACCCTTCGCTTCAACCCGTGCATCGCCACTCCCAGAGCAGGAAGATAAAGTGAGAGTGACCGCGGCCAAAACGGCAGGAAGAACACAGAAACCCAATCTCGCTGATCTACGACGGCGCCTCTTATCGGAGCTGTTTTGGTTCTGAATCATCGAGTTTCCTTTGACCAGCATTCCCTGGCCGGCTTTACCTCAGAGTTTTCATAACATCGCTCAACTTTGCGACCGAGAAATCCCGTGATCGGCAAAAGTCGATTATTGTCTGCTCGGCACGACGCAATCCTTCCGCAGCCTTGGGAACCTCAGTTGCAATCGCGGGCGGAACTGTGAGGACACCATGACGGTCTCCGTGCAATAAGTCTCCAGGCCGCACGTCCATTCCACCTACTGTGACCTTGACCCCATAGTCGAAGATGTGTGCATAGGCATGGGAAACGGCAACACTTCCAGCAAACAACTCAATGCCCATCTTGCGCACTGAAGGCAATTCACGCACGGCGCCGTTGGTCAAGCAGCCCACGCAACCCAGGGCCTTCAGGATTGCGGCATGGACATCTCCAACGAAAGCACCGCGTCCAGGTGGATCATCCATGTCCTCCAATACGAGAATGCGGGGTGCGGGAACTTCGAGAATGCTGTTCCAGAAATCGGCGCGGTCACGGAACGTACCGACAATGGGTGGTTCACCGCTGCGAAGGCGAGCCGTAGCTGCATAACCCACCATGGGTGGTGCGTCCGGGAACATACAGTGCACCCTGGCATCGGCAAATCCTGTGTTGCACAGCCTGACATGAAATGATTCGATCGCGTTTGCGACCATGCACGTGTCGAACTGGCGAAGGGCGTCAAGCTCTTCTTGGGTTAACAAAGGTGCAGCCGGCATGGATGTTTCCTCTCAGCCATCGGCTTGCATCCACGGATGCAAGGTCATCTTTTCAAGGGTTCAGCCAATTCTCGCAATTGGAGGGAGCCCACTACTCGGCTGGTACCAGTTGACCTTGCTCTGCAACGCGCAGAGGCAAAATTCGGTCAGCAGATTTGCTAAGCGTGCCGGGGCTCGCCGTGAAAGTACTTAGGAGCGAAATTCAGAGGATGGAGGCGGTCGATCGAAGAGGCTATGTTCAAGAAGGAGACTTTGGGCGGGAGGTTCCGCAGGCGCCGTTCGGGGATAAGAACTAGGAGATCGCGATACATCGAAACCGACCAGGGGAGGAACCCAGTTGGCTGCATCTTTGTCGAGACGCTGCTGTTTCGCCTCCGGCGTCGAGTGCGCTTGCACGGTTTTCACCGTGGGCGCCGAAACATCGCACGAGTAGGAATAGCGCGTGGCGACGCTCACAGTCAGCGAGCATACGGCAACAAAAACCACCACCGCGCACCAAGTCTTGCGCCGTTGATCTTCGAAATGTCTTAGCGGTGACATCTCAGGAACAGGTACCGATCCACTTGTTTGTAGCATATAAAATTCAGCCGTTGCAAACAAGGGGCTCACTATCACTACAGTAACTAGGGTGCAGCATTTTGTTGGATAGCATAGTTTGAACGTTGGTTGCCTGATCTTTAGTTTTCAGTTCGACGATGCTGCTTGGGGTGCGCTCGCGTCCCAGACTATTTTTCCTCCGACAATTGTTTTGAGAACTTTGACGTTGCGGATGTTTTCCGGAGCGATGACGAAGATGTCGTCGCTTAGCAGGACCATGTCGGCCAGTTTACCGGGGGTGATGGAGCCTTTTTCTTTTTCCTGAAATTCGGCGTAGGCCGAACCCATGGTGTAGGCTTCGACGGCTTCGGCTATGGTTAGTTTCTGCTCGGGGAACCAGCCATTGGGATTTTTGCCGTCCAGGGTGGCGCGGGTTACGGCCGCGTAGAGGCCTAGCACCGGGTCGAGCGGAGCTACTTCCCAATCGGTGCCGAAGGCGAGGCGGACGCCGTGATCGAGGAAGGTGCGGAACGCGTAGGTGCGGCTGGCGCGGTCGTGTCCGATATGGCTTTCGGCGAAGCGGCCGTCGTCGATGGCGTGGTAGGGCTGGACGGAGGCGATCACGTGGAGCTGGGCGAAGCGGTCGAAATCTTTCGCAGCCATGTGCTGGGCGTGCTCGATACGGAGACGGCGATCGGCTTCGCCGTGGGCTTTGATTACGTCGGCGTAGAGATCGAGGATGGTCGATATACCTTCGTCGCCGATGGCGTGGGTGCAGATCTGGAGGCCGGCGGCGTCGGCTTTCATGTAGCGATTGCGCATGAGCGAGATGGGATGCATCTCGTCCGCCAGCAAGCCGCGATTGGTTCCTTGATTCAGGAATGGTTCGTAGAAATAGGCTGTGCCAGAGCCAAGGGAGCCGTCGGCATAGGCTTTCACGGCACCGATGCGAAGATAGGGGCCACCGAAAGCGTGGCCGATACCGAGCTTCACCTGGTCGTCGACGTGGGTGATGAGCGGGGCGACGTAGATACGAGTTGTCAGTTCGCCGCGGCGCAGGAGTTCGGAATAGACCGCTATATCTGCGTAACTGGTCTCCATGTGCTGCACGCTGGTGACACCCACCGAGGCGGCATACGCCAGCGCTCGTTTGACAACTTTTACGCGGCGGTCATGGGAGAGCGGCGGGATGACTTTGTAGATAGGATCCATGGCCGCGTCTTTTAAGGCGCCAGTGGGATTGCCTTGAGCATCGTGGACGATGGTGCCACCCGGCGGGTCCGGGGTTTGGGCGGTGATGCCGGCGAGGCGCAAGGCTACGGAGTTGGCTAGTCCCATGTGGCCGTCATAGCGGCTGACGAAGACGGGAGTGTCGGGAGTCAGCGCGTCGATCATTTCTTTCGTGGGCATATTGGGCGGGTCCCACTTGGTTTCATCCCAATTGCCGCCTTGGACCCACTCGCCTTGAGGAGTGATTTTGACGCGCTCGGCGATGCGGCGGGCGAATTCCTGGGGATTGGTTACATCTTTTAGCTGGACGTTGTCGAGTTGTTCGCCTCCGGAAACGAAATGCACGTGCGCATCGTTGAAGCCCGGGAGGACGAGTTTGCCCGCGGCGTCGATCACTTTTGTGTTGGGACCGCTCCATGGGTCGACTTCTGCATTGGAACCTACTGCGACGATGCGGTCGCCTAACACCGCTACGGCCTGGGCGATGGGGAGGGACTTGTCAACTGTCCAGATCTTGGCGTTGGTGATGATCAGATCAGCTCCAGATTTTGACTGGGCCTGAGTTGCTCGTGACGGCAGGAGCGCGAATGCGATCAGCGAGTAAAACAAACAGCGTGTGAAGTTTGGCATGGTCCCTCGAGCAAAGATTTCAAGAGGCAACGGTCAGAAACTATAGCGCAAGGCGAACTGCATGACTCTGGGTTTGGTGAGTGTGTTGCTGTAATTCCCGAAGACTCCCTGGGGCTGGTCGAGCTGTCCGGTAGTTTGGGGCAAGGCGGCAACGTCAAAGCGCACCGAGTTGGTGACGTTGAATATCTCCCAGCTGAATTTCAGGTTCTGGGATTCGGTGATCGGCCACTGCTTGCTCAAGCCAGTGTCGATGCCGAAGTAGCCTGGTCCGCGAAGCTCGTTGCGCTGTCCGGATTCGCCGGGGTAAGAGTAGCGGAAGTCGCCCTGGGCGGTGGTTGGGTTCTGGAATACGTTCGGATTGCCGTTTGAATCAATGAACTCGCCGGTCTTTGGTTTTGGACCGGTTAATATCGCGGCTGAAGGCAGTTCCCAGTTTGTAGGGAACGAGGTGAAAGTTTCGATGGTGGTGGGGAAGCCGCTGGTCCAGCGCGCCAAGCCGGACAACTGCCAGCCGCCGATAACTCCATTTACTAGTCGGTTCGAGGTTGCTGCGAAACTCTTGCCGCGACCGAAGGGCAGCTCGTAGACCCAGTTGGTATTGAACTGGTGAGTGGTGTCGAAATCGGATACGGCACGAAGCTGGGCGGGCGACCATGAGTTGATGATCTGATCGGCTTGGTAGTAGGCGTCGAACTGGTTGATGCGCTCGGCGTTGGAGCCTATATCCATCGACTTCGAGAAGGTGTAGTTGAAGTCCCACTGCAGGCCGTGGGTCATGCCACGACGTAGAGTGACTTGCAGGCCGTGGTAGGAGCTGGTTCCGGTGTTGCGCCAGGCGTAGAGCGAGGTGAATTGGGGATTGAAGAAGGCGTAGGGGGTGGCCTGGCCACCAAGAGTGGCGCACGTGGGAGAAGGAAAACACTGGGTGCTAGAAGCTCCTGAGCTGGACAGACTCTGTTGAGCTTCTCCAGGCACGTCGGCGTTAATCAGGGCGGCAGTTTCATTGTGCTGGAAACAGGAATAGAGACCGTACATAGCTTGCGTTGCGCTTGTGGTTGGTCCAGTGAAAGTGGAGGACCCGGGAGCGCAACCTAAATCTGTGTTGTCGAGAAATGTGCCCTTTGCGCCGGGGAAGATATTCTCCCAGAACGGAATGGGGGCAAGATTCTGGATTGGCACACCGTTTTCTCCAGCCTTGGTCAGCATAGTTGCGGCGGTGAAGTAATCCATGCCGGATTTGGGGTCGCGGATGTCCAGGGGCATGGCCAGATCTTCTTCCTGCAGGAGGCGGCGGCCGAGGCGCCCGATGTAGGAGGTTTCGAGAACAAAGTTGTGAGGGAACTCGCGGCTGATCGAGAAATCGAAGACGTGGGAGTACGGAGTTTTCATGCGGTCGTCGAGTCCCCAGTAAATTGTTGCACCGTAGGGAAGCCCTATTGGCGGCGTCTGAGGGAATCCTCCGGATGGAGGCGGAGCGATTAGCGCGGACGGGATGTTGTAGAGACCGGTGAAACGCGGCGACGTGTCGACGGTGAAGTCATCGATGGGGTTCGCGATGGATGTGGTCAATCCAAAGGAACCGTTTCGGTCGAAGCTGTCGACGATGCCTTGACCGAAGTGGTCGTAGTACATGCCGTAGCCTCCGCGAATCGAGCTTTTTCCAAAGTCGCCGAAGACCCGCTTCCAGAAGCCGTTCTCAGGCTTAGGAGACCAGGCGAAGGCGAGCCGGGGGGCGACGTTGCCATAATCCCATGCCCAGTATGGCGCGCGGCCGTTGGCTTGCCCGGAGAGGGCGAATGTGACCAGCGGGTTGTAGGTTTGCCCGGCGAGCATAGCGGCGGAACGGCTTTGGAAAAAGTTTTCAAGACTGATCGAAGGCGCCACTTGAGTTCCGGTGGTCTCATACGGCGGCTGCAAGAGCGTGTAGCGCAAGCCGTAGGTTAGCGTCAATTGTGGAGTGGCGTGCCAGGAATCCTGGATGTAGGTTTCAAATTCATGAGCGAGGAAATGGCGGACTGCGGGCGAGCCTACAGGCTGAGCGTTGCCCTCTTTGGTGATGTTGTAGTTCGAATAGGAGGCATCGAGCAATCCAGTGAGAGCCATGACGGGCCAATCGTAGCCGGTCTGGAAGGTGTTTGAATCGACTGCCGGGTATCCGAAGGCCGCGGGATCGAGACTTCCGCCGGAGCCGGCGACTTTTCCGATGGGAGCCAGCCAGAGATCGTAGATTCTAGCGTAAGGGAAGGAGTCTTCGTTGGAGCTGCGGTTGTTGGTAACGATGCGGAGGTTGGCGCCGAATCCGAGTGTGTGTTTGCCTTTCACCCAATTTAGATCGTCAACGAAATTGTGCACTGGCACATTCACCTGGGTGGTGTTGGTTAGAGCGTAAAGAGGAGTGGGGCCGTTGCCGAAAAGGACGTAGGGTTGGGCGATTTGGCCGATCGTGCCATATCCCTGACGGATGAAGCCGTAGCGGAAATTATTGACGAGGTTCGATCGCAAGGTCGCGGTGTAAGCCGCGATCACGCCTTTACTGGTATTGGTCGATACCAGGCTTTGCGGCTGGTTGGGAAACTCCGGCCCGGAGCCGGTGTTGTCGCCTTGCATTCCGCCGCGCACGAAGACGTGCTGGTTCTGATTGATGTTGAAGTCGAACTTGGCAATGTAGGTGTTAAGCGAGCCGGGCGTGGGCGCGGCAAAGGTGTAGCCAACAAAGTTGTAGCCGTCTCCGACTGCGGTGGAGTTGGGCTGAGGGTATTGATTAAAGAGCGCCTCGACATTAGGATCAGGGCCGCAACCGGCCGGAGTCGCCCAGGGACAGGTTCCGCTGCCCGCGGCCTGCGTGTCCATACCTTGTAGTTGGGCAGCGGTTAGAGTCTGAACGTCATCCGTAACTGGGCATGGCGAAGCGTTGGGGGTTGGGCAGTACAGGTATTGCATGATGCCGTTGCGGAGATTGCTGCTGGGCACGGTTTGCGTCAGCTGGGCATTTTCCCTGGTGCGTTGGCCCTCATACGCTAAGAAAAAGAACACTCGGTCTTTGTGGATAGGACCGCCAACCGTCGCACCGAAAGTGTTGCGGATCAGCTGGCCGGGAGCATTGGGAAGGCCAGATTCGAGTTCCGCTTGCTTATTGAACCAGTCGTTGGCATAGCCGACGTTGTTGCGGTTGTACTCGTAAGCTGTGCCGTGGAAAGTATTGGTGCCGCCTTTGGTGACCAACGCTACCTGGGCTCCTGAGGAGCGGCCCTCGTCAGCGTTGGAGTTGCTGGTAGTGACGCGGAACTCCTGCAGGGAATCGAGAGTGGAACGCAGAGCGCCTTCGAAGGCGTAGCCTTTGACTTGGTCGTTATCGTCGATGCCGTCGAGCGTGATGTTGGTCTGGTCGCTCCGGGCGCCGCTCACCGATCCGCCGCGGCTGTCATTGTCCTGTTGCGCGTCGGTTTGGGCTCCTACAAAGGTAACGCCGGGTTGTAGACTGAGAATCTGGGTGGGATCGCGGCCTTCGAAAGGCAGCGCGGCGATCTGCGCGGTGCCGAAGGCGTTGCCGATGGTGGCGTCCTGACTATTGACCTGCACGCCGGTGCTGGTGACGTCGACCACGTTTACTTCGCCTTTGATCCGCATGGAAAGGTCCGACGTAGCCGGGACGTTCACGAGCAACTGCAGGTTGTTCTCTTTGAGAGGGGCGAATCCGGGCTTGTTTACAGTAAGAGTATAGGTTCCAGGAGGAAGCTGCAGGAATTGGTAGACGCCATCCCGGTCGGTCTTTGTCGATTTGGAAAAACCAGTGGCTGAGCCGGAAAGAGTTACGGCGGCATCGGGCAGAACTGCGCCCTGAGGATCGGAAACAGTTCCGCGAAGGGAAGTCGTGGAGGACTGCGCCTCGACGAACGTAGTGAGAGGAAGAGCGCCGAGAAGCAGAATGACCAGTACTGCACGCGTTAAACGGTGCATTGCGCGCTCCTTTTTGATGCACTTGGGTGCGCCGGGCTTGCGCTAGGAATGGCGCGACTGAACGGCAATCGTGCCCGCAACTTTATTTCCCAGTGAGCGCGATTGTCAAGATCGTGTGTTCACTAGGCGGAATCGTTATTCCGGGTCTGGGACTTTCCCAGATGCGAACGGGAAGTATTTGATACTGTGGAGACCATGATGCGGACAAATGTAGTTACCCTGCTACTTGTTTCGGCTGGTTGGGCGGTTCTTATGCCTTTTGCAGGCGCTCAAACCAAGCCTCGGGCGCGGGACCTAGGCGTACCTTTTGATGGTGCGCCGGGGCCGTTGAATGCGATTACCGATGTCAAAGGGGTAGAAGTTGGCCACACTACGCTGATCTCTGGCGACGGGGCTTTGAAGGTGGGCGTGGGACCGGTGCGGACGGGTGTGACTGCGGTCTTTCCTCGTGGAAAAAATTCGAGCGATTTGGTGTTTGCGGGATGGTTCACGCTGAATGGTAATGGCGAGATGACGGGCACGACATGGGTTGAAGAATCGGGATTTCTGGAAGGCCCGGTGATGATTACGAATACACACAGCGTGGGCACGGTCCGCGATGCCGTGATCGCGTGGCGCTTGAAACACGGCGGGCCTGACAAGGAGGGCTATTCGTGGTCCTTGCCGGTTGTGGCCGAAACCTGGGATGGCTACTTGAACGATACCAACGGGTTTCATGTGAAGCCTGAAGACGTTTTTCATGCGCTGGATAGCGCACACGGCGGTCCCGTGGAAGAAGGAAACGTGGGCGGTGGAACGGGGATGATTTGCAACGAATTCAAAGGCGGTATCGGGACGGCTTCGCGGGTGCTGGATGCGAAATACGGCGGATACACCGTGGGCGTGCTGGTGCAGTGCAACTACGGTCAGCGAGATCAACTGCGGATTGCGGGTGTGCCGGTGGGCCGCGAGATTGGAGGAGCGAAGGTCTGGGATGACGACGTGGGTTCGATCATCGTTGTGGTGGCGACGGATGCTCCGTTGATTCCGACACAGTTAAAGCGCGTGGCCAAAAGAGTGTCGCTTGGACTGGGGAGGGACGGGAGTTATTCCGGCGATGGATCGGGAGACATCTTCATCGCGTTTTCTACGGCGAATGCAGGAGCGGCGTTGGCGCACCATGCCACTCAAATCAGCATGCTGCCCAATGATGACATCAATCCCGTTTTTCTGGCGACGGTGCAAGCTACGGAAGAGGCGGTGGTGAATGCGATGGTCGCGGCAAAAACAATGACCGGCATCGACGGGCATACCGCGGTGGCGCTGCCCCATGATCGACTGCGGGAGGTCCTGCAGAAATACAACCGCCTTGCGAAGTGAGAAGAGGGCGACATCCACGAGCCGGGCAACTGATGTAGTCTGTAGTTTCCGCGCATGAAGCTTCTACGAGGACAATGGCTCGGGCTGTCCGCATTGGTTTGGTTGACCGGCTGCGCATCGATCGGTGCGCCACTTCCGCCCTCGCTGGAGCTGCCACGACCGCCGGAGGACCTGCGCGCGGCGCGCAAAGGCGACAAAGTCACGCTCACCTGGACCATCCCTCCGCGAACCATGGACCGGCAGCGGGTTCGCTACCTGGGGAAGACGGATGTTTGCCGGAGCCTGGATTCCACTCTTACCGCTTGCGGCGCGCCTGTGGGCGAGGCAGCGCCCCCGGCGGATTTCGCGCGCAAGAATGAGCCGGGCAGCCAGAAGTTGACGGACAGCTATACCGATACTTTGCCACTCGACCTACGGGTTCGTACTGCCTTCAGCTCGGCGACTTACGCCGTGGAAGTATTGAACCGGGACGGCCGCGCAGCCGGATTGTCCAATCGAGTGCACGTTCCTCTGGCTGGAACTCTGCCCGCTCCCACGAGTTTCAGCGCCCAGGTCACGGCGCAGGGCGTCGTGCTGAAGTGGACGGGGGTTCCATGGTCTGTGCGGATGAACGACCCTCTGCGCCTGAGTTACCGCGTCTATCGCCGGGCCGAAGGCAGCCAGCATGAGATTCTCGTCGGCGAAAAGAACGTGGCCGATCCGGATCAATCGCTCACGGATCAGAGTTTCGAGTGGGAGAACACATACTACTATCGAGTAACGACTTTTACGATCGTCGCTCAGCCGGGAAAACCGGAGGTGTCGATCGAGGGCGACGATACCCCTGAAGTAAAAGTGTTTGCCGATGATGTGTTTCCGCCGGGCGTGCCGTCGGGATTGCAGGCTGTGTTTTCCGGGCCCGGTCAGCAGCCGTTCATCGACTTGATTTGGGCGCCGGTCCCCGACGCGGATCTTAACGGGTACAACGTTTATCGGCATGAGGAAGGAGGTACGCCGGTCAAAGTGAATTCCGAACTGGTGAATATTCCGGCCTATCGCGATGCGCAGGTGGTTTCGGGCAAGAGGTATTTTTATTCGGTATCGGCAGTGGATTTGCGTGGGAATGAGAGTGGGCGGTCGGAGGAAGCGAGCGAGAACGTGCCGTAGGGTGTGCCGGACTCTGGCGCGCGGCAGAATTCGGCGTGGACTGTCGTAGAAACTCCCCGTAGAGCCGGAGTTGGCACCACGGTGCAAGGGGTCCTTCGACTGCGCATGACCGTCCTTTGGACAATCCTGCTTCGCTCAGAATGACATTAGAAAAAAGTTTGGAGTTATTTCCGGGTCTCGTGATTAGATAGAGGACGATGAAATATTGCCGCTTTCAACTGAATGGTGAGGCTCACTACGGGCTGGTCGAGTCGGTCGCGGGACGCGAGTCGATTTTGCGGATTCTGCTTACGGCTCCGGAAGAATCCGATGGCGACGTGGAGGGTTTGCGCACACGCCGGATCGAACCGATTGCGTTGGAAGAGGCGACGCTGCTGGCGCCGGTGCGGCCTTCGAAGATCATCTGCGTGGGCCGCAACTATCGGGAACATGCCGCGGAGCTTGGTCACGAAGTGCCTAAGGAACCACTGCTGTTCTTCAAGCCTAATTCGGCGCTACTGGGGCCGGGCGGCGTGGTGCGACGGCCGAAACTTTCGGAGCGCGTGGATTATGAAGGTGAGCTTTGCGTGGTCATCGGCAAGACTTGCTATCAGCCCCCGCCGGATGAGGATGTGCGGCCGTTCATCCTTGGCTATACCTGCCTGAACGACGTGACTGCGCGCGACTGGCAGAATAAAGATGGTCAGTGGGCGCGGGCCAAGGGATTTGATACGTCGTGTCCAGTGGGGCCGCTGGTGGTGGAGGCCGCTGATCTCGATCCGTGGGCTGGGGTTGGAGTGGAGACGCGGGTCAATGGCGCGGCGCGGCAATCGGGGAATACGCGGGACTTTATTTTCCCGCTGGATGTTGTCATCCGCTACATCGCGCAGGTGATGACGCTTTTTCCTGGCGATCTCATTGCTACTGGTACTCCGCAGGGCGTGGGGCCGGTGGTCGCGGGAGATGTGATGGAGATTAGCGTCGAGGGTGTGGGAACGCTGAGGAATTCTGTGGTGGACGAATAGGCAAAGTCTTCAACCACAGGGGACACAGAGTAGCACAGGGTAAGGCGCGAACACTTAGTCAAGTGCATGTCACGAGGTTTGCTTTTTTATTGCAGGCGGAAGCGTTCTCGCATCAGCCGCTGCAAGCGTGGTTTGTAGAGCAGATCGTAGGCCAGCTCTTTGTCGGGAAACATGGCGAGGGCGGCGCGCTTGGCGCCGGCGGCAAGCTCGGAGGCTTCTTCTACGGTGAGGCAGGGGTCTTGGCTGATCACTGACGTTACCATGCTCATCATGACCTGGAGGCGGCGGATTCTTCGGGCCTCGTCTGCATCTTGATCCTGCGGCGCTCCCGCCTTTTGTCCCGCCAGAGGTGGATTCTTACCGTGATCCGCTGGTTCCCCGTAGTTCATGCTGGCCCCTCTTTTCCTTTACAGCTTTTTCTCGTCCATAGCTTTAGATGTTCCTGCCGCAGCCCCGGTCGCGGCCGCTTCCAGCATTCTCCTCTAATTGGGAAAGAAAACAACGGCCCGAAAGTGCTGGCTGGGTCACCAACGTCATCTCAAGTTCCTGTAGAAATGCGGAGGTCGAGGCGATGCGGGCTGTCGGTTTTTCCTGACGACACAAGGCTCGTCTAGGGCGCGTGCGACGCAGCTTCTTCGATCAGAGCAGCAACCTCTTTGGGGTGGGAGACGTAGACCGCGTGGCTGGCTCCCGGGACTTCAACCTTGTGGCTGTTGGCTCGAGTGGCGTACCAGCGCTCGAGGTCAGGATTGATGGCTCTGTCGCTTGCGGCAACTAACATCCAGCTGGGTTTGCTTTTCCACGCAGGCGCAGTGATGATCGCTCGAAAATTGTCAGCCTTATTCAACACCTGGGAACGCGCCATCAAAGCCGCCTGTTCAGCAGGCACGTCAGCAGCGAAATACTCACGAAACTGCGCCGGGTCGAGGTAAGTGAAGCCGTCTGCTGTCTTCTTTATCACGTTGGACTTGTTAAGGTCACTTGGATAACGCTTTCCATCGTCAGACTCGTTCTCTCCCGCGTCCGGCATGTGAGCTGCGATGTACACCAAGCCGGCGACCGACGGGTCCGTCCCTGCTTCGGTAATCACGGCTCCGCCGTAGCTGTGGCCAACAAGAATGCACGGTCCTTCCTGGAGAGCAAGGACGCGCTTCGTAGCCGTGACATCCTCCTGGAAGGACGTCTCAGGCTCCTGCACGATACTGACATTGAAGCCGTCCTTGACCAGAATGTCGTAAACGCCTTTCCAGCCTGAACCGTCGGCCCAGGCACCGTGCACCAGAACCACATTCCGAATGCGATGGTCTGGTTTGGCGTTCTGCGCGGACAACGCGCAGCAGGCTAACAGGAGGAATACGATGCAGAAAAATTGAGGCACTCGTCGCATGGCTACCTCCGACGGGCTGCGGTGCGGTTAATTGTTTCGCCTGTAGGTAACTACTGTGTTCCCTCTATTGCTTGGCAGTCTGCTCGGCGTCGTTTTTCAGCAGGCTGACTTCGATGCGTGTGCCAACGGTATGCTTTTCTTTAGCAGCGTTGCCCATCCCGATCACGTAGATGCGGTAGGCCGGAACTTCCTGGTTCAGGACCAAATAACGTTCGACGGAATCCGCCATCTTTTTGGAGTTGAGGATAGCAGCCTGGCCGCGGCCTGCGGAAAAGCCCTGTACCTCGATGATGTAACCGTGCTGATCCTTCACTTGCGCGACTAATTCATCGAGGGCGTCCTTGGCTTGCTTGCTCAACACGGTCTGGCCGGGACGGAAGCGAATCTCGGTCTGAGCGCCGGACTTGTACTGATCGATGTTTCCAACCACGCTCTGGTCGTTGGCGATGCGAGTGTCGAGGGAGGCTACGGTCTGGTGCGCCATCTGAGCTTTGTTGGCCGCGTCTTGCGCGTGTTCATCGGCGAGGCTGGTCTTGGCGGAAACCAGCTGAATGCCTTTTTGGGCGCGGCCGTCGATGTCCTTGATCATGCGGCCGTGTTCTGCGGTGATCTCATCGAGTTCGTTGACTCGGTCCTGGATGGGCTGAACATGCCGCCGAACATACTGCTTGCTGGCGAAAGGATGCAGGACGAGCCAGGTGAGGCTGGGCTCATCGCCGTCCCAGAAATCCTGGGGCCGAGGAGACTGCAACGGTCCTTCACCGGAAGCAGTTAAAGGCTGGGAAGCGGCAGCGGACTGGTTCGCGGATGTTGCCGCCTGCGCGCTTGAGCTGGAAGTAGTCTGTTGCGCGAAGGCGGACAGCGCAAGCCCCACTGACAACAGCAATATTACGAGTATGCGATTCGTCATATCGTCTTCCTTCTGAGTGAAAATGCTGAGAGGTTCACTCCTGCCCAAACTGCGAGATGCGCGAGCCTGCAATCTCGCAGTGGTATTGTAGCGCCAAAGCAAGAGAACTTCGGCTAATAAATTTGCTTCTCAAAAGTGACTCAAGTACAGCAATACCGTGCTCAGAATGACAACCGTTCCAGGATTAACCGCTCATGTGGAGATTTAGTATCAAAGGGGAAAGGAACGGGGCGATTTGCTGAAATACCTGATGGTCGGCATTGGAGGCGGTCTGGGTTCGATCTTGCGCTTCTGGCTGGGCAGTTACATTGGCACAAGAATGGGAACTCGTTTTCCCTACGGAACGTTCGTGATCAACATCACTGGATCATTTCTCATTGGCGTGGTGTTTGCTTTCTTGACCGCCAGGACGCAGTGGAGTCCCAACTGGCGATACCTGATTCCTATTGGTTTCATTGGAGGCTATACGACATTTTCGAGCTTCGAGTATGAGACGCTGCAGACGATTCGGGATGGGCAGATAGGGCTCGGGCTGCTCTATGTAGCCGCGAGCGTGGCAGTGGGGTTCGCCGCGGTGTGGGGAGGGATGATGGCAGGGCGGGCCATCCAATGATCCACAAGACGGAGGCGCTCACCGGTTTCGTAGTTCCTGCCCGAAATGCCTATGCCAGAGGTTTGGACATTTTGACGAGATGGCAAGGCATTTTGGGAGGATACTGATCGCTTGGAAAAGGCAGGGTGCCGTTTTCCACATATCCACGACTCCGGTAGTATCCGGGCAATTCCGTTCGCAGATTCACGATGGTGAGGTCCATGAAACGGCAGCCGGCGGCGCGGCAGTACCTTTCGGCAGCGTCGATCAGGCGAGAGCCCATGCCGGCTCGCTGGCGCGCCGGGTCGACAGCCAGCAAACCGAAATATCCGCGGTCGCCGCGCAGCTCAACGTAGACGCAGCCGACCAAGGCGCCAGCGTCCTCGGCTAACATGAAAGTGCCTTTCTCCAGAAGCGCCCGCACTTTGTCTGGATCGATGCGGTCCGCGTCGATGAAGAAGCGTTCGGCACGGAATGCAGCGTTCACTAGATGAGCAATCTTTTCGGCATCTGCGGGGTCGGCGGTCCTTGTCTTAAGCTGAGCCACGCCGATGGGCATGGTTTTCATCGGTTGCATCGATCTCGATTCTAACCGAAGTCCCACACCGGCTACGGCGAGTTCGCGCGGCCTGCGCTCCAACTAGAATTTCGGCACCGCTCACGCCCCCGCTCGGGCCGCTCTGGCCAGTTGAACAGTGCGCGGAGTTTCTTCCGAGTGGCGAAAGTACAGCCGGTAAGAGCGGTGGATGCCATACATCACCGGGAAAACCACCAACGCTGCCTTCCAGCCCAGGTGATGGCTGATCGTGTTCACCATGGAGGTCATGCCCGCGCTAAGTACGTAATAAGGGAATGACAGTTGAACGATGCTCAGCCAGACGCGGCGCATGGCCGTGCCCTCGGCCAGTTTGATGATGCCAGCGACCGGAGCGGTCTGGCCGACAAAAAACGTGGCGGTTGCCGAGGCCAGCATAAGCGGCTCAGAAGCCCAGGCCGATCTTCCCAGCCAGCCCGCATTCCAGATCAAGCTGGCCATGCTGGCGGCAAACGCCATCATGCTGACATTGAATAGCATCTGTTCCGGCCGGAACTTGCTGCCCGATTTCGGCCAGCACTGTACGACGGTGGAGACGCAAGCGATCGAGACCGCTTCAAGCGCGCTCAGATTTACCACCGCCATCAGCAGGAACGGCAGGTTGACTGACATGGTGCCGTCAATGCCGGGCAGCTTAATCTTCATCTTCGAGGTGGCCGCGGCTAGTGTCAGTATGGCAAGCGCGTACGCCGGGTGCACGGCATGTCTTGCGAGTCCGGCATATACCGTACCTGCAACGGCCGCCAGGGCCATGCCGCCGATGAATGCCTTCGTTAGCCGTGGATTTCGCTGCATATTTCCTCCTTCCCTTAGTGATCACACACGGCTACTGCTCATCGTCTCCGGCATCAGAGAAAGCCCCGTCGGCAGTCGACGCCGCCGCACCCCACACGACGCTTGTAGCTTGCGGGCCCGTGCCAGTGCTCGAACCCCACACTACGCTGAATGCGCTCAGCAGATTGTCATTCCAGGGCAACGCTGCCCCCCAAACCACAGAGCTGCCGCTTACGTTTGCACCCCAGACGACCGAGGCTCCCCAAACCACCGAAGATCCCCATACCACCGAACCGGCTGCGACGCTGCCATTCCCTTCAACCATGGAAACCACGCCTGTCGAGGGGTTGTAAACCAGAGAGGGAGACAACGCCGCGCCCACGGTAGCCGGAGCGAGGCTTGTATCGACCAGAGCATTCTGCATGTCCAGCAGACCCGAACCGATCGAAAGTAGATCGTAGAAATCGGTGAAGGTCTGCTGCAGATGGGGAACATAAGCCCCGCTGGAGTTAGGGAATTGTTTATAGGTATCTTTCATCAGCCGCGCCTTGACCTGGTCGGGAGTCAGCGCGCTGTTTTGCTGGAGGAGCAATGCAACCGCTCCGACGACGACCGGCGTTGCCATGCTGGTTCCGCTCAACGTGAAGTAGTCGTTGTTCCCATCATTCCCAGTGACGAGCTCGCTTTGATAACTTGCTTCCAGGGTTGCGCCAGGCGCCGCCAACGACACGATGTCGTTGCCCGGAGCCATAATGTCAGGCTTCACCACGTGATCGAAGGTGGTGGGGCCCTTGGAACTGTAGCTGGCTTTGGTCTCAGCCGCCGGGGAAGACGATCCATTGCTCTTCATGGCGCCCACCGTAAGCACGAAGGGATCGTTGCCCGGAGCGGTAATCGTTCCGAATCCGTTGCTGCTGTTGATGCTCACGCGGCCGTAGTTGCCCGCTGCTACCACTACCACGATCCCGGCTTTCCAAGCCGATTCCACCGCTTGGCAGAGAGGATCCTGGGTATAACTGACGAAGATGCCGCGTCCGAGCGACAAGTTGATGACTCGGATGTTGTAAGTGCTCTGCAGCGCGATGGCTTCCTGAATGGCAGCGATTACGGTACTGTCGGTGCCGACGCCATTGAGATCGAGTGCGCGCAGGTCCACCAGGTTTACCGCGGGCGCGACTCCGATGTAGTTTCCGCTGGAGAGGTAACCGTTGCCGCCGATGATTCCGGCGACGTGGGTTCCGTGACCGTACAGGTCGTATTTTGCCCCGCTCGAATTCGAAGTTGCAGTGCCGGTAAAATCCTGGTGATAGACCACGCGTGATCGAGTCTCAGCGGAATTCCACAGATCGGGATGGCTACCGTTAATGCCGCTGTCGATCACCGCTACGCCGATCCCGGCCCCGTTGTAGCCCGCGCTCCAGGCCGAGGGCATGCCCGTGGCCACGTCCGAGGTGTCATCCAATTCCTTCATGGGATGATCGATGGTCAGGGAAACTACGTCAGGGTCGGCCTCCAGGGCAGGTAGCGCGCTTACCGGAATCGTCAGAGCGATGCCTTTGACCATGGCGAGGCGGTGGTTCAGGCGCGCACCGAGGTTCAGTGCTCTCTGCTCTTCTATCGAGTGCGGCACCTGCTTGTACTGCACGATAACCTTCACGGTCTCATCAACTGCTGAAATGTGGGCGCGCGCGGCAATAGGCGCGAGATCGGGCGCGAACTTGCCCACGAACTTACCGTCGCCTCCACGATTTTGGGCGAAGGCAGTTCCAGCAACCAGGAGAAGCAGCCAGCTGATGCGCTTTCCCCAAGCTGCGCTATGACGCTGGTCTCGACCCGGGCTCTTAGATTTCAGTGTGTGCAACATAAGTCTCACCTTTCCTGTCTGGTGCGAACCAATCTGGCGCGAACGAATGTGGAGCAAGACTGTGCTGTACCCACCTTCGGTTGTGCACGGGGGATGCCAATTCGTCGCCCGTAAGTGACTGTTATGATTGAAGATCGACGAAACTGTCCTGAGAGCCTTGGGCCACTCTGTCCTTCCACGCGGGGCGCGGGACAGTTTGTCCCGCTAGGTTTGGCTTCGCTGCACTTACGGGGTTTGACTGGAATTGGTTACCGCTGCAGATCGAAGGGCGACGCCTGGAATCCGGAAAGGAAGAGTCTATGGCGCGGTTGCTGCCTCGGCCTTCATTGGTAACTGCGTGGCCGACGGCAGTAGCCGCGGCATCGCTGCCATGAGCCGCTGGGTGTAGGTGTGCTGTGGATGTGCGAAGATCTGCGCGGTCGCTCCGCATTCTACGATCTCGCCTTCGTGAAGAATGGCGATGCGATCGCATATCCCGGCCACCGAAGCCAGATCGTGAGAAATGTAGAGGATTGCCATTCCGGTAGAGCGGTTCAGTTGGCGAAACAACGCCAGAATCTCCGATTGCGTAATCACATCGAGAGCGCTCGTGGCTTCATCGGCGATAAGCAGCGCTGGACGATGCATCACCGCCATAGCAATCAGCACGCGCTGAGCTTGTCCTACGCTCATCTGCGAAGGATGTTTACGCAAGAATTCGTCGTCGGTCGGTAGGGAAACACTCTCGAGGGAGGCTCGGATCGCGCTCGCGCAGTCTGCGGCCGTGCCCGAAGCATGAGCTCGCCACGCTTCTTTGAGCTGGGTTCGGATCTTGAGTGCAGGATTCAGAGAGGACAGCGGGCTCTGCAACACCAGAGCAACGGCCCGTCCCCGCAGCGCACGCAGCTCGCGTTCTGAAAGCTGCAGCAGGTCGGATTCCTGCAACCTTATTGTGCCTTCGACCTGCGCTCTCTTATCGAGAAGCCCGAGAATCGCCAGTGCCAGCGTGCTCTTGCCGGAACCGCTTTGTCCCACCAGGCCAAGCACTTCGCCGCGCTGGATTTCCAGATGCACGTCGCGCAGCACGGCCGGCTTGCCGGCATAGCGCACTGAAATCTGCGCCGACAACAGAGTCCGGTTTTGCGAAGCTTCGGACGCCATCTTTAATTACCTGCGCAGTTCCTAAAGTTCAGATCCGTGTAATCCGCGGCAAAGAATTGTCGATCACTTCCCGGACACAGTAAGCCACTCCACATTCCAGAAAGTTTGCGGAGACAGAATTACCGGAGCCGCGCCGTGTACTGCCGTCGAAACTGCAGAAAGCGAATTCCTATTAATCAAAAAAATGAATGGTTCCTGCTCGACTACGATTTCCTGTACGCGGTCAAACGCTTCCTTTCGCTTCTTCACATCGCTCGAGGAGGCCTGCGCCCGCATCAACTGGTCAATCTCGGCTTCCCACGCGGTTTCCGGAGTCTTTTGCTGCGGGTTCCACTGATGATTCTCCGAAGAACTCAGCCACACATTCATCTCGCCGTTCGGATCGAGGTCAACGTTGGTCAGGCCCAGGAGAATCGCTTCGTAATCGAAAGTCTGGGTCATGCGCTCGATCAAGGAAAGCTGGTCGAGAGTAACCACGTTCACGTGGATGCCGATCTTCTGCAGATCGTCCTGGATTAGCACGGCCATGCGTTCCCGCGATTGATTGCCGGAGTTCGTGATGATGGAAAACACAACCTCATTACCGTCTTTGTCTTTGAGTGTTCCATTTTCCATGCGAAAGCCTTCGCCCTGCAGCTCCTTCAAAGCTGCATCGGGACTGTAAGTCTGAGGTTTCAGTTTGCTGTTGAACCAGAATTTATTGGCTGGCGAGAACGGCCCCGCGGCCGGCTGGGCATGACCGTGGAAGACCACGCGGCTTAAGTCCTCGCGGTTGATCGCTCCCGAAATTGCGCGCCGGAAGTTCGTCGAGCGAAACCAGTTCTTTTTGTAGTCCGGTATCGGCGACTTCGCTACCTCGTTGAACCAGAGCTGCTCGCTATCGAGCGACGGTCCCGCATCGTGCACGAGTTGCGGCGACGTCGCGACCAGCTTGTCGAAATACTCGCTGTCGAGAGAGTTGATGAGGTCCAGTTCGCCGCGCATGAAGCGCAGCATCTCCACGTCGCGGTTTTTCTGGATGTCGAGCTGTATGGAATCCAGATAGGGCAGTCTCCGGCCCTGTTCGTCGGTCTTCCAGTAATTAGGATTGCGCTTCAAAAGTACCGACGATCCGGGCTTGTAATCGGCCACCATGAAAGGACCTAGCACGGCCATTTCTTTCTTCGGAGAACGCTGGGAAAGAATCGCAACCTGATCGAACAGGCGATCGAGCCCGGCCACCGGAGCCGGAAACCGGATCGATATCTGACTCGGAGAAATCACTTTGGTTTCGACATTTCCTGCGCCTGAACGGAACGCATCGCCAGTCGGCGAATGCAGCGCCGGGTCCATCAATTGCTGAATGGTGTAAGCCACATCTTCAGCGGAGAATGGCGTGCCGTCGGAAAACGAAATGCCGCTGCGCAAGCGAAACGAAATTTGACGGCCATCCTTCGAAACCTTCCATGAGATCGCCAAACCAGGCTCGAGGTCTTGAGTCTGACGATTCACCCGAGCTAGGACGCCACCGGTGAGATAACGGATCGCGCCGGAAGCATCGTCTTCAACTTTCAGCGGGTCAAACGTTTTCGGTTCTGAGCGTAGGCAAAATCTCAGTTGACCGCCGCCTTGAGCCGGCGCTTGCGCCAGCAGCGACCCCAGACAGAGCACCGCGACTGCGATTGCCTTTCCGCAGGGGCTTACCGATTGCTTTAGCTTTTCTTCGCGACGCATCATGCGGCTAACTCCTCCTGCCTGGAAAGCAAAACTTGAAACGACGTCACTACCACCACCAGCAAAATCAGGGGCACAAACTTCCATGGTTCTTCACCAACTGAGACCAGTCCTTCTAACTCTTTCAACAGACTTCCCCACGAGGGCATCGGTTCGGCGACTCCCAGCCCGAGGATTCCGAGGTTGGCTTCGCTCAGGATGAAGACCGGAATCGAAATCCAAAACTGCGCGTAGAGCACGGGTTTCAAGTTCGGAACTACGTGGATCCAAAACAGCCGCTGTCCGGGAAGCCCCGCTGCTCGCGCCTGCCTGACAAAATCTGACGCACGCAGCGATCCTGCGGTCGTGCACAACACGCGAGCCGCGGCCGTCCAGCCCAGAAATCCGAGCAACAAAAATGTGACCAGCACCGAGACCAACGGAGATACATTCAGCGGCATCAGTGCCCGCGCCGTGATCAGCAGGAACAACCAGGGCAGCGACATAAACAAGTCGGTCACCGACATCGCCATCCGCGCCCAGATGCCGCCCAGATATCCTGCCAATCCTCCAATCAACGCCGCCATCAACGTCGAAAGCAGAGCCGCGGCCGGAGCCAGAAGCAAAGAAATCCGGGTTCCGTAGAGCACGCGGGCAAAGCGGTCGCGCCCAATCTCGTCCGTTCCGAGCCAATGCATCCGCGATGGCGGTGCATCGGCTGCTTCCCGGTACTGTTTGGCGTATCCCGCGGGAGCCAACCAATTTGCGGCGAGCGATGCGCCGATCACCAGCACCAAAACCACGCACGCCAGTTTCCGCCAGAAGCTCATGTTTCCTGGCCTCGCACCACATGACTGATTACATCTGCCCCGCAATTAGCCAGCAAGGTTACGAGTGTCACTAGGATTGTGATGTTAACCAGCAGTGGAAGATCGCGGGCCAGCGCCGCTTGCCATGCGAGCTGTCCGACTCCCGCAAGCCCACACAAAGCTTCGACAGGAATGGCCGCACCCATGGCCAAACTCACCGACACTCCAGCAACGGCCAGCAACTGCGGAGTCACAACTGGCACGACATGCCAGAAAAGAATGCGAGCCTCGCCCAGGCCTTTGGCTCTTGCGGAGATGATGTGAGGCCGCGAATAAGCTTTCACCAGTAGATTTCGCGCATACCGGTAAGTGTGCGGGAACACGATCAGCGCGATCGCCAAGGACCCGGGCACATTCCAGAGCACCGAGAGCAATGCCAGCACGGCGGCCGGAAGGCAGAGAAATGTTCCGCTCAGCACCGTACTCAGTGTGTCGTAAACCGAAAGCCGCAGCCACGCCGCACTCAATGCCAGGGTAAGGGTAAGCATCCACGCGAGTGCAAGACCCACACCCAGCAGTCGGAGCGTGAGCGGCAGGCGATCGCGCAGCAGCGTGCGCACCGGCTGTCCCAGGGCGAGCGAGGTTCCCAGATCACCATGCGCAGCTCGATTCATGTAAGAGAAATAAAACTGGAAGACGTTGCGGTCTCGATTCCGGGCATCATGCAGTGCCTGCAGGCTTTGGGCGTTCAGGTGCGGATCCAACTCCCGCTCATCGACGTTGAAGCCCGGCGCCAGGCGCACCAACGTTGCGGAGAGCAATCCCCCGAGAAGAACGGTTGCCAGCAGGGCCAGCGCATGCCCGGCAATTTTCCATCGCAGGCGTCGCATTTATTCCCCGGAGGCGCCGCGCGCAAGAGGGTCTTTGCCGGCGGAACCTTTCGCGTGGTGAGTCTGCTTCACGGAATACATGCGCCGGTCGGCCTCAGCCAGCAGCGCCTCCACGTCATAGCCGTCTTCAGGACAGAAGGCCGTTCCGACGCTCAGGGTGACCACGTCGCGTCCGCAGGTGTGGCGTCCCGCGTCGACGGCCGCTTCGTTCAAACGGATTGTCTTTTCCTCGACCGCTTCCACAGCGAGGCCCGGAGCCGTGATCACAAATTCATCGCCGCCCATCCGGGCAACGTAGTCGTAACCGCGGCAAGCATCCTTCAGGCGCGTGCTGAACTCGCGCAGCAGTTTGTCTCCTTCGAGATGCCCGAAGGAGTCATTGATCTTTTTGAGCCCATCTATGTCGCAGACCATGACCGCGAGCGAAGTCTTCATGCGCCGGCAGCGCGTCACTTCCTGCGCCAGATGCACAAATAGCGAGCGAGCGTTGGGCAGCCCCGTGAGGAAGTCCGTGGTCGCGGAACTTTCCGCCTGCTGATATTTCAAGGCATTCTCCACCGAGAGCGCCACCTTCGAAGCAACGGCTAAGAGAATCCGGAGATGGTCTGCCGTGAAAGCGTCCTGAGTCGAGTGATACATCGCCAGCACGCCCACGACGCCATTCAGTCCCTGCAACGGAACCGCCAGAGCAGAAGACAAGCTCGCGGTTTTCGGATCGGACACGTAACCGGACTCTACCTGCGGGTTGCCATTGATGATGGGCTTACAGTTTTCCGCAACCCAGCCGCACAACCCTTCGCCCATGCGGATTTTCAGTGAAGACAGAACGCGAAAGTTTTCGCCGCTCACCAGCTCCGGCAGCAACCAGCCATTCCGGTTCACGAATACGGCAATGGAGTCATACGCAATCAACTTGCGCAGCCGCATCGACAGCACCGAAAGGGTTTCGCTCAAGCTTAGCGAGTTTCCCAGATCCTGGCTCAACTCGAACATGGCTTGGGCCTCTTGCCTCGCCGATGCGATCGAGGTAAGGAAGTCAGAGTCGTTCTGCGAGTTGGTGGCCCATTTCTCGAACCCGGTGGCAGGAGCGAGGCCGCGCTCGACCCGCAGCTCTCTGGAGAATCCGCGCGGAATAAAGCCGTCCTCATAAGTTTGCGCGATGCGTTCCAGATCCACATAGCGGCGCTCCAGAACTTCCACGATCTTCGGGTCGAACCACGTTCCTGCTCTCTCTTTCACTCGATCCATGGCCCGATCGAGCGGCATCGCCTGCCGATACTGCCGGTCTGAGGCGAGGGCGTCCAGACAATCCACCACCGCCAGAATTCGCGCGCCGATCGGGATCGCTTCGCCGCTAAGCCCAGCGGGATAGCCCGACCCATCCCATCTTTCGTGATGCGAGCGCACGATCGGGGCCACGGGATAAGGGAAGGCGACCCGATCCAGGATTTCAGCGCCCACCAGCGGATGCACCTTCATCTTCTCGAACTCTTCGGGCGTGAGCCGCCCCGGTTTGTTGATGATGTGCTCCGGCACGGCGAGTTTGCCAATGTCATGCAGCAGTGCCGCAGCCCGCAGCGCTTCGATTTCATCCGGCAAGAGACCGATCTCTTTGGCGATTTCGACAGCATAGGTCCGCACCCGTTGCAGGTGCGTGTGCGTAGTGTGGTCCTTGGCCTCGATCGCAAGAGCCAAAGCCTCAATGGTTCGCATGTTCAACGAAGCAATCTGCTCCACATGCCGTTTCTCAACTTCCACGCGCTCTTTCTCGGCTTCCAGCCGTCCTAGATACAGCCGATAGGATCGATACACCCAATAGATCACCGGCAGCACGAGCAGCGAGGTCTGCCACCCGGCGCGCTGGTTGATGATTCCAACCAATCCCACTGCTGCTGCTCCCACGAGGTAGTAAGGAAATGACCAGAAGTAGCACTCCTTCCAAACCTTGCGGCTCGATTTGTTTTCCGTAAGCGCGATGACCACGGAGATGGGCAGCGTATTCGCCAGAAAAAAAACCAGCGCAGCCAACATCAGCAAGATAGGTTTGTTCGTCCCGACTCTCGGCTCAAGCCAGTGATAACTGACGAAACAGAGCGCGCTAGCGTTTGCCATCATGCCGAAGACATTGAACAGAACTTTGACTGGATCCAGCCGATTTTTTGTGTGCCAGATGCTCTGTATCAGGGTGGCCGCGCAGCCGATCACCAGAGTTTCCGGCAAACTGAGCTCCATTACGCCCAGAAGAATGAATAGGAAGTTCACTGACATGGTGCCGTCGATGCCAGGCAACTGGACCTTCAGGCTGGAAGCCAGGACGGCCACAGCCAGGTAACACATAAACCGAGTCGGGTCCGCAGATTGCCAGTGCCACAGGGCGGAGCACAGCACCACCATTCCGAGCGAGACCGCGATCCCGACAAATAGTTTCGTTCGAGTCGACATTGCGTTGTTGCTGCTATCGCAAGGGGAGGCGGCAGACTGCGTCCACGGCGAGAGAAGTCCTTCCCGCGCACACCTCGGGCGAGCCTGTTCAGTGAAATGCTATTGCGGTTAAGGGGTTTTAAGTAGCTTACTTCAGTAACCAGAGCCAGCGCCGGCTGGGTTGTTCGGCGACTGGGCTGAGCGAGACTCTCCACCCTGTCCCGTGCCTCTGGGTGCGCGGTTACTTTCGTGATCATCCGAGGCTGCATACTCAATCCAACCCTTGTTTGCTGTGTCAAGATCAACTCCAAACGCGCGGGATGCCACCGGTAAATCTCAATTCGCAGTCGCAAGGGTCAACCATCGATGCCGGCGCAGTCGGCGGAATCGCGGTTCTATCTGCCAATCTCAAAGGGAAAATAACTGGCTGCGATGAAGCTGCCCTGAAGGTCTTCGGCTGTACCGCCGCGGAAGTCCTCGGCAAAACTCTGGCAGTTCTTATCTCAGTAAAGGACGGCGCCGGGCAAAGTCAACTACTAAAGACCATGCTCGCCGCGGTGCTGGAGCACGGTCAGTATCGATCTTCACACTCGTGTCAGAACAAGGCCGGCAAGAACTTTACGGCGGACTTGGTGCTCACACTGCTTCGTGACGACAGATCGGCGCCGGCAGGAATAATCGCCTTGCTCTCTGTGGTTGAGGCGAAATCGATTTCCGGCTCGGTGCCCACCAAAGCGCGCGATACCAAACAGCAAGATGCCGATGAAGACGAGACCGCGCACACTGTTTCGCGTGAAATCGACGGCACCAATCTTATACTCGCCAGTCCAGTAATGCACCGCTTCATGCGAATGGTGGACCGCGTTGCCGGCCATGCTGAGAGCGTGCTGGTCACCGGTGAAACCGGAACCGGCAAGGAACTCATCGCCCATGCGATTCATCAGGCTTCGAATCGGCGCAGCCGGCCTGGGGTCGACATCAATTGCGCCGCGCT
>Ga0206810_1014_pt1 | contig 35924 bp, 34 predicted proteins | sample Alteio_BWOrgCont_56_FD_152889 | JGI IMG/M metagenome (GOLD analysis project Ga0206810, IMG submission 152889) | Enriched cells from forest soil in Barre Woods Harvard Forest LTER site, Petersham, Massachusetts, United States -... | ecosystem: Environmental > Terrestrial > Soil > Temperate forest >...
CCACCGATAATTTCGTAACTCGGCTGCTCATCAACGACTATTCGGTCCGCGAGGGCATTCCGTGGATCTACGGGGCGGCGGTGGGCAGCTATGGCATCGCAATGCCCATTCTGCCCGGTGATTCCGCGTGCTTCCGTTGCGTGTATCCCGAGCCACCTTCGGGAGCGCAGCCGACCTGCGAGACGGCGGGCGTCCTCGGCCCGGTCACCGGCCTGATCGCGTCTATACAAACGATGGAAGCGATGAAGGTCCTGAGCGGGCGTATTTCGACCGTGCGCCGCAGGATCTTCACCGCCGACCTCTGGAATGGCCCCGTTCGCGAAACTGCCATGCCGCCGCGCGACGCCGACTGTCCTTGCTGCGGACTTCGCGATTTCGTCTACCTCAACGGCAGACGAGCGCCTGTCAGTCTCTGTGGCCGTAATGCCGTCCAGATCCACGAGCGTCTGCGACCGCTGGATCTTCGAGAGCTTGCGGAACGCCTGGATGGTCTGGGCGCCGTTCGGAGCAACGAATTCGCACTTCGGTTCAGCAAGGGGAACCACGAGATCACCGTATTTCCCGATGGACGCGCCATCATAAAAGGGACGACGGATATCGGGGTCGCGCGCGGGATTTACTCCCGGTACATTGGGAACTGAGGGGGGTAACTGAGGGGGCAATTGAGTCCATGAGGTTCGTGTACCTGCATGGCTTCGCGTCCAGTCCCCGATCGAGTAAGGCATTGGCTTTTCAATCCGCGCTGGCCCGGGTCGGCATTTCGCTGGAGGTTCCGGCGCTGGATGAAGGCGACTTCGAACACCTCACGATTTCTCGGCAGCTCGCATTGCTTGAAAGAACGCTTCATGGCGCGGCGGTTTGTCTGATTGGATCCAGTATGGGCGGATATCTTGCGGCGCTTTATGCGTCGAGTCATCCCGAAGTCTCCGGACTGGTTCTGCTCGCGCCGGCCTTCGGAATGGCTGAGCGTTGGGACGCGCGAATAAACGAACCCAAACCGGTTGATATCGAAGTCTTTCATTACGGCGAGGGGGTCATGCGCCGCGTCCATTACGGCCTGATTGAGGACGCGCTGCGGTATCCGCCTCTGCCCGATTTTCGCCAGCCCGCACTGATTTATCATGGAATTCGCGATGAGGTAGTGCCGGTGGAAAACTCACGCGCATTTGCTGCGGCGCATGCAAACGCTTCGCTGACCGAACTCGATTCGGATCACGAGCTTTTGAACGTTCAGCAGGAGATCGCCGCGAGCGCGCTGCCTTTCATCCTCAACCTGAGTAATGCCTGAGGCACTGGAAAGCCGGGTGGTTCGCTCCGCAGAAGCGGCGGTTGCCGAACAGAAGTACGTCGGAGCACTCGACGTTTTATCGCGCATGGGACTGGTCGCCCCAGTGAACGTTGATGCCTGGCGTAAAGGCCGCATCGAGTTCATTGAGGAGTTGATTCAGGGGAGCGCGGAGAAAATTTCCCGTTCCATCGAATTGTTTCTCGAATGGGCTCGCGATGAGGGGCTTGTTGCGCACTTAGTCCGGTATGTTCGCCGCACGCGCGGTGGAAAGGCTGAGCCAGTCGCCGGAACGCGTTGTCTTCGAGATCCTGCGCGACTCCGAATGCGCCCAATGCAAAACGGAACTCGAAAGAGGCGAGTTGCTGATTCTGGACGGTAGGGAAGCGCTGTGTATGGAGTGCGCCGGACTCGCGGATCTGGAGTTCCTCCCCTCGGGGGATGCCGCGCTGACGCGCCGCGCAACAAGATACAGCGGCGAAACGGTAGTTGCGGTGCACTTCAGCCGGGCCCGAAAGCGCTACGAGCGCCAGGGCATTCTCGTGGAGAAAGCGGCGCTCGAACGGGCGCAGCGCGCGCTCGGGGCGAGTTTGGGGGCTGGCACCTGATTGCCCCGCAGAGGGGAGTGGGCGCGTACGTCATTTCAAATTGTCAAGGATCTGTGGACCGAATCACCACCCCTTTCGGCGCGGCTGGTCGGTCCCGGCGTTTTTGAGGCGAAAAAGTTATGCTGCTTCCGGGAAATGGGCCGAAAAGTCGGGCGCTTGGTTGGGCGGCGTCTGGTCGGGTGGTAAGTCAATTGGCAATTGGGTCAGAACGCGGAAGCAATTGGCGCTCATGACCATCTCGGGAGTGGTTCTGCCAAACGAAGCCAGATCGAAGTGATCTCGCTTGTTCTCATGGCGTTTGCTGCGGGGGGCTGATTCTCGTTCTGCGCGCTCAGCACGGTCGCGGGCGATGCGTTCTTTCTGGATGCGCTCGAATTCCTGGGTGTATTTGAGAAGTTGCCGTGAGAGGCGGGTTTCGTAGCGGCCGAGGACGTCGAAGGCGTGGGATTGCTCGATCCAGGCGCGGGTCTGGGCGACCATCACTTCTACGCGATCGTCGTGTGGCGTGTCGGTGGTGTGCTGGATTAAGCCGAAATTGAACATGTTGTTTTCTACGCCAGCCAGACGGTTCAGGCGGAATGGTCCATGGCCTTTAGCCGCAACGGAGGATGAAAAGCGCCGACGCCGACGATCGGGAATTTTAAATATGGAGCTTCAAACGCTCTAAATCGTTGATTCGGCGAGGCGGAAATTCGGGCTTTTCGAAGGAATGGCTTATCGAGGCTCGACTACAACGGGCCAGGAGAAACCCGTGGCGCCAGCGAAGCAGCTTCCTGCTGCTCAAGGCTCGTCGCTGTCGCCCTTGATGAAAAACGGCTTCATGTCCTTGTACTCCAGGATCTTCACGGTCGCCTCCCTCGGAGCGTTGCTCTGCGCGATCGCGAGGAACGCCTGCTCCGACTGCGCCACCATCGCGCGCGCGAGGTCGTTCTTGTGGATCGAGTGGTACCTGGACGGCATGGCCCAGTGCAGCAGCGGCATAACACAGCCAAGGACGCCCGGCGTGTTGGAGTTGCCGAGAATGACGGCGGGACGGTAGACCCCGAGGAAGTCGAACCTGGCGGACTCGACAGCCTTCTCCTTCTCGCCGATGATCTTCGCATACTTCGCGCCGGCGCTGGGGTCCGCGCCCGCTGCTGTCATGACCCCGCACACGCGAGCGCCTCCAGCCCTGGCGGCGCGGCAAAAGGCCAGCGGGTAGGCGATTTCGATCTTACGCACCTCCTCCTCGGGCATCCTGGCGCTGCCCTTGCCGACGCCGAACGCGGCAAGCGCGACGTCGACTCCCTGGGCATGCGGCGCAACCTCCTCCTCGAGTCGGTCCATGTTGACAACCACCTCGGAGACCCTGGCATCAGCGAAGGCGTCCGTCTTGCGGCGCGTCACCACGACCACCTTCGTGCACAGCGGGTTCCTGACCAGGAGCTGCACGATGCGACCGCCCACGTTCCCCGTCGCGCCCAGCACGATCGCCGAGTACTGCGCCTTCGCCGCTGCGGCTGCCATCGTCACGTCACACGCGGAGCAAAAATACTCGCAAATCCGCGAGCGATCGAAGTTTTGTTGGATCGGGTGATTTCTTCACATCATTTCTACTTTCACACTCTATTTATGATGTTTCGCTCGTTCTGTTAACGGCTGCTCAATGTTCGTCGCGCTCGCTCTTGACGAAGAAGGGCTGCCCAGGAGCGTTGCCTCGCGCAATCGCGAGGGATGCCTGCTCCGTTCGAGCCACCATAGCATGCGCCAGGTCGTTCTTGTGGATCGAGTGCCGGTGGGACGACATGGCTTGGGACGCCTCCGGTGAATGGTCGGCCATCCGGACAGAGGGTCTCGCTGTATTGTCCGGCCGAGAGCGTTCTCCGAGTCGCGCGTGATTCGCCCAGAGCGCGGCCGACGCTTCCCAGGTCGGGACTTCCGGACAAATTCAGCGGGATCACTTCCGCGAGAGGGGCGTTCTATACGGCCAAGTGATAACTGCAGGGTCGGGTCCGGATATTCCATACCTGTAGGCGCCTCGAACGATTGCCGGGTCGGCACTTCGCGGTGATCCTTACGGCACGGTACAATCGTCTGGTTTCGTACCGCCTCGGCGGGCGGCCGGAGAAAAACACCAATGATGAGACGATCGCGCAGATTCTATTGCAGAAGGCATCTGAAAACGCACCCAATCTGTTTGTTCGTGGCTGTTGCTGGTTTGGGATTCTGCGCCACCCCGTCCAAACCCGGGTCCGTGCCGAAACTGAAAGCCGGGTTTCTGGGTCTGCCACTGAGCTTTGAGGCTAACCAGGGTCAAACCGACGTAACCGTGAATTTTCTTTCGCGAGGTGACGGGTATGCGCTGTTCTTAACCTCGGATAGCGCCGTGTTCAAGCTCCGCTCGCCCCGCAGGATCTCGACTCCCGACGGCCCGTCTCCGTCCGTTGTCCGGATGAAGCTGACCGGAGCTAGTTCTCACGCCAGGATCTCCGGCGCTGATCCGCGGCCCGGCGCCGTCAACTACTTCATAGGTAACGACCCCAGCAAATGGGTGAATAACGTCAGCACTCTTGGCAGAGTGAAGTATCAGCAGATTTATCGGGGCATCGATCTGGTCTATTACGGAACGCAGCGCCAGCTCGAATTCGATTTGATTGTGTCGCCGGGCGCGGATCCGAAGCAGATCGGGCTGGAATTTGCGGGCGCCCGGCCCATCCTCGGGTCGGACGGCAGTTTGGTGCTGACGCTCAATGGCGCTCCGCTTACTTTCCGCAAACCTTTGGTCTATCAGTTAGTCGCGGGCAGAAAGCAGATAATCGCCGGCAATTACGAAATATCAGGCGACCGCATTCATTTTGCTCTGGGCCAGTATGACCACAGGCGAGTGCTGGTGATCGATCCGGTGCTGAGCTATTTGACTTACCTGGGCGGCAGTATGGACGAGATGGTGGGTAACACCACGTATGGCTCGAATCCGACGCAGGGCGCGGTCGTTGATTCAGCGGGAAATGTGTATGTCACGGGTTACACACAATCCACCGATTTCCCGGTGCTCAACGCGATCCAATCCGCAAGCACCACGACCGCGCCCACGGGCTTCATAACCAAACTAAACGCGGCGGGCTCGGAGCTCATCTACTCCACCTACATTGGCGGGAGCGTGGCCGGCGACGGCACGACGACTCGACCTTACGCGATCGCCGTCGACAGCTCCGGGAGCGCTTACATCACTGGATTTACCAACTCGCCCAACTTTCCGGCTACCGCTGGAGCGTACCAGACGGCTTGCGGTTTTGTAGGCGCCAACGGAAAAAGCAACTGCCCGGGCGCCCAGAGCGCATTCCTGACCAAACTCAGTCCGAGCGGCGGCCTGGCGTATTCGACCTTCTTCGGACATAGCAACGAAACCGCCGTTGCGGTGGCAGTCGACTCTCAGGGCCAGGCCTATATCGCGGGAAATACGGTCGACCAGTGCGCCGCACTGAGTGGAGGGAATGCGGTCGGGCCCGCCACGTGTTTCCCAACGACCGCGAACGCGGTGCTGCCGGGATCGACTTTCAACCAAACCCTCAACCCATCCAACGATAATCAGGGTTCTGCCTTTATATCGGTGTTCGATGCGGCCGGCGCCAAGCTGCTTTACTCGAGTTTGTTCGGCGGCACCGGAAATCAATCGACCGGCAACGGACACCCCACCTATGGCTCCGGTGTCGCCGTGGATGCATCTGGATACTTCTACCTGGCGGGAACCACCGGAAGCAATCAGTTGCCGGTAACTCCGGGGGCGTTTCAGACTACCTATTACGGCAATCCCACTCCGGGTTTTTCCACAGCCACTCGCGGGTTCGTCGCCAAATTCAAGCCGGTGAGCTCTGGCGCATCATTGTTCTATACCACTTACCTCGGCGGGACCGACCCCACCCAGCTCGCCTACCAGGACTTCGTTTCCGGGATTGCCGTTGACGCGACCGGCAATGCGTATATCAGCGGCAACGCCTCATACGACTTCCCGGTTACGGCGGGCGCGTACGATACGACGCCCTGCCCCTCTACCCTTTGCGAGAACCGCGGTTTTCTGGCCAAGCTCAATCCAGCCGGAAGCGCGCTGGTGTGGGCCACGTTTGTCGGGAACCAGGTCAGGCCGGACCTCAGTGTCGCCGATACCATCAGCCCCCCACGCCTCGACGCTCAGGGCAATGTGTATGTAGGCGGGGTTGCGGGCGATGGCATGGAATATCCGCTGGTGAATCCGTTGCAACCCGCCAATGAGTTCACCGGCATGTACGTCACGATGTACAATTCCACCGGAAGCGCCATTGACTTTTCCACGGTCATCTACAACACGACGAATAATACCGGGGTGGTCAACAGCGGCGTGGATGTCGATTCGCAGGGAAATATCTATGTGGCGGGCTACACCTCCGCATCCAGCCTGCCGGTTACCGCCGGCGCTTTCCAACCCGCTACAAACGGCCCGGCGGGAACCAATAACGGGTTCATCGCGAAGATCAACAACTCCATTCCCTCCCCAACCGTGACCTCTGGCGGCGTCGTTCCCGTTTACAGCAGCGTCTCGATCGTCCAGCCGGGCGAATGGGTTTCCATCTACGGCACTAATCTCGCCAGTGGGGTCGCATCCTGGAATCCTGGCACTTTCCCCACCCTTCTGGATGGCACGAGCGTAACGATTGATGGCAAATCAGCTTATCTCTGGTACGTCAGCCCCACGCAAATCAATCTGCAGGTCCCGAGTGACATGACCGTTGGAAACGTGCCAGTAGTGGTCACGACAGCCACGGGCGCCGCCTACTCCACCGTAACCCTCGCGTCCGTCGCCCCTTCTTTCAGCCTGCTCGATGCCAAACATGTCGCCGGCATCATCATCCGGTCCGATGGTTCCGGCGCGTACGGCGACGGGGCTTACGATATTCTCGGCCCGACGGGGACCTCACTGGGCTACCCGACGGTCGCGGCAAAAGCAGGTGACATCGTAGAACTTTTTGGCGTCGGGTTTGGGCCGACCAGTCCCTCCGTTGCGGCGGGTGCGCTATTTAGCGGAGTGGCAGCCACCACAAACCCGGTGACTCTGAGCATCAACAACGTGAGCGTAACGCCGTCTTTTGCGGGGGAATCAAGCGCCGGCCTCTACCAGATCAACCTCACAATCCCGCCCGGTCTGGGCGCCGGCGACATGACGCTTCAGGCATCCGTGGGCGGCGCGCAGACGCAGCCGACTGTGGTGATTTCACTGCAATAGGCGCGAGGGAATGCCTGGACAGGTGCGAGCCTGAAGCCACCTCCAATCGTAGCCACCTCAGCATCGCGCGAATACCGACGCCGGTGCTGCTACTGGCAGCGCCCGCATTTGCACAGGCAATTACGGATCTTCTCCAGAAAGGGATCTGGGCACAGGAGACATCGGGAAACCTTGACGTTTAAACGGCAGTCACTACCATCACAGTCCATAAACGGCGTTAGGGCAAGCGTCGTCCACGCTCTGAATGTATGGCCGGCTATCCGGACAAAGACAGGTCTGCCAGCCATTGTCCGGGTTAGCGCGTCGTTCGTTTCCTATCCTGACGAGGACGGAATCTCGACTATACTTCGTTGATCGGGATGCTGTAAATGGCAGCGACAGCCCAGATCGATCCGCCTATGGAAGGTTTGCAGCCGGCGCGAGGGGGGTCTTGCCAGCCACGTTGCGTTTCGCTTCTGTTTCTTTTACTTCGGGCTGTTCTGCCTCCTCACTCAGATCGTAGTGAGCTTGTTTTTCATCTCGCCGGACATTATTCCCGGACCCGGGCACGCTCTGACCGTTCGCGCAAATCGTTTCCTGGGCCGCTCTCCATGTTTTGGGCGCGAGGCTCCCCTGAGTTGGGGCGGAAACAGCGCCAGCGTGGACGACCTCTTCGGCTGGGCAACGCACTTCTGCCTGCTTGTCTTCGCCATGCTGGCGACCGTTGTCTGGTCTTTACTCGACCGCAGACTCAACAGCTACCCGTCCCTGCATAAGTGGTTTCGGGTGTTCATTCGGTTTTCGCTTGCGGGGCAAATGCTGAACTACGGTTTCGCCAAGGTTTTCCCGTCGCAAATGCCTTTTCTCATCGCCAGACTCGTCGAACCCTTCGGCGCCTTCTCGCCGATGGGGGTGCTTTGGTCATTCATGAGCGCCTCACAGCCTTACGAAATCTTCGCCGGCTGCGCCGAAGTGCTGGGCGGAATCCTGCTCATCCTGCCCCAGACAACCACACTCGGCGCGCTCATCTGCATGGCTGATATGACTCAGGTCTTCATCCTGAATATGACCTATGACGTGCCGATAAAAATCTTCTCGTTCCATCTGCTTCTGTTATCTGTGTTTCTCTTCGCGCCGGAGGCCCGGCGAATGGCGGCATTCCTGTCCGGTGACCGCAATGTGGGACTCTCCACACAACCTGAGCTTTTCACGGCGCGCCGGGCGAGCCGGATCGCACTAGCCGCTCAAATTGTATTTGGCGTCTGGTTACTGGGGCTGAATGCGCATCTCGGGTTGACCAGGTGGCAAGCCCACGGCTCAGGGCGAACGTTGCCGCCCCCTTATGGAATCTGGGAGTGGAAGAGTTCCTCATCGACGGTCAGGTTCGGCCGCCGCTTCTCACAGATAGCGGGCGCTGGCGGCGCGTCATCGTTGACCGCCCCGGAAGGACAGGTCTTCAGCGGCTGGATGACTCATTCGCCGCGTACGGAGCAAAGATCAGCATGAACGACAAGACCATTGTGCTCTCGAAGGGCAACGACAAGAGCTGGCATGCCAGGTTTCGATTCGACCGCCCGACAGGAAATCGGATGAGTCTTGACGGTGAAATGGATAACCACAGCGTGCGCATGCAACTGCAGCTGGCGGATCGCAACGGGTTCCTTCTGGTCAATCGGGGCTTCCACTGGATTCAGGAACTGCCGTTCAACCTGTAATGCGCCTCGTAATGGATTTCGGCTGAAGATACAGCACCTGCCGGGCGGTGGGTGTCTTCATGCCGGTCCGCGAGGGCGGGAAACGCAAGGCTTGATCGACGGCTACACAGGGGTCTGATGGTCCTGAGCCGTACAGAGGGTCTCGCTGTACTGTTCGGCCAAGAGGGTTCTCCGAGGTGTGCGCGATTCGCCCGGTATTCTCACTTGCCAAGTCCGGCAGTGAGCGCAGAGAATGAAAATTACCCCAGTTACCGTGATCGGAGCCCTTGGCGAGCCGGTCGCCAACGCGGCAGAACGCCTGGCGAGCGATCGTTCGGGTCTCGTCAGCAGTCGCGGCGGTGAGGCTTGACCAAGCTTTCGGCGCAAAGCACTGCGCAATATCTCCCAAGAGAATGAACATGAACAATCTCGACTCTATGTTGGAACGTAACAAAGACTTTGCTGCTCAGCAGTCTGCTGCAGGCACACTGATGCCCTCACTTCCTCGGGCGATGCCCAATGTTAAGGCGATCATCATCGGTTGCGCTGATATGCGTGTCGATCCGGCTCATGTACTTGGAATTAAACCGGGCGAGGCCGTCGTGATTCGTAACATCGGTGGTCGAATCACCCCGGGGTTGTTGGAGCAGTTGGGCCTGCTCGGGCGAATCGGTGAGGTTGCGAGAGCGATTCCAGGAGGCGGCGGGGAGTTTCACATCATCGTACTTCAGCATACGGATTGCGGTATCACTCGCCTTGCGGGCGACCCCTCCATGCTGACGCACTATTTTCAAATACAGGAAGGGGAACTCAAGACAAAAGCGGTCACCGATCCCCGCGTGGCGGTTGCCGTCGACGTTGCTTCGCTGCGGGTGATTCCTGCATTGCCAAACGGGTGGCTTGTCTCGGGTCTCGTCTATGATGTGGCGACCGGACTGGTTGAGGTCGTCGTACCGCCGGCGCCGATTCGTACTGCATAGATATCATGCGGGGGCGATGGTACCCTTCGTAAAGAAGTATATGGCCCGCAGTTTGTTATCATTCGCTGCGCTTCTGCTGGTGGCTGGTATTCCCGTTCACAGTCAGATTATGATTCCGGGCGGTGGTTATCCCGGTGGCGGATATCCGGGCCGCCGCTATCCCCAAGGCGGTCAGCCTTATCCGGGCGGCAGCCAGAGCAACAAGCCCGAGGCCACTGACTTTACCGGGATGTTGCGGAAAATCGCGGACAACGCACTCGTCGTCGAGTCCGATGACCGAACGATTACTAACTTCACAAGCGGGAATTCGACCAAATACGTCAGCTCTTCCGGTGGTTCGGCAAAGATGGGTGATTTTCAGCCTGGCGATCACGTCAGGATTGTGGCAAATCAGGACAATCACAGTGTGTACCACGCCACCAGAGTGGCTATGGTTAAGGAAGGCACCATCGAAGAGCACGCGGCAGCGTCGCAGGCGATGGATGACACTTCACGCCCCATAACCAAAGGTTCCACCGACCATTCCGCAAGCGATTCCTTGAACGTTTCGTCAAACGACAGCCCCCGTAACCGACCCGTGCTGCGGCGGGCTGCTTCCAGTTCGGACGACGGCACGACCACCTCCGCCAACAGTTCCTCTCGCAATGACGACCCGCCGGTCTTGCGTCGGGCGGCTTCAAGCGCGGACACTCCCGCCACCGCTTCATCGAGTAACTCATCCAGCTCTCCGCCGCCCGGCAACGACAGCGACGATCGTCCCAGGATGCATCGCGCGGTTTCAGGCGCCGATGACGGAGGTCCCCGAGCTCAGATCGCCCCGGATGCTTCGTCCACAATTGCAACCCCGCGCCCATCCGCATCGGCTGCGCCCACCTCGACAAGTGATTCAGGCAACTCCAGCCTGCCAGTCTTGCGGCGCGCTCCTTCCGCCACAAACGCCGCGCAACCAACAGATTCCGGAGCGGTGGTTGACGGCTCCCACCCGAGCCTTCACGCCGATGACGCCGGCGGTGTAACCAGACTGCCCCCGGTGCCGCAGCCTGGAGTGGATTCAGAAGGAGCGTCGCCCGCGAGTTTGCGGATGCCCGATGGAATGCCGCCAACCGGGGATCCTTTAATTTATAAGGCGCGGGAAGCGGCTTTCTCTTTCACCGAGACCCTGCCCAATTACGTCGTAAAGCAATTTACCACTCGCTATGCGACCTCCGCCGCGCACGGAGGCAGAACGTCCTGGCAGGCGCTCGATGAGGTCACTGCCGACGTGATCGAGGAGAACGGCACCGAGAAATACAAAAACATTCTCGTCAACGGCAGACCTCCCCGAGAGGATGTCGAGAAGTCTGGATCATGGTCGCGCGGTGAGTTCTCCAGTCTCCTGCTGGATGTTTTGTCCCCTTCGACCAACGCCGACTTCCGCGGCAAGCGAGCCACAACCATCGTGAACCGGCCCGCGTTTCGCTACGATTTCTCGGTGGAGCAGCCGAACTCCCACTGGCATGTCGAGTCGCAATCGCAGTCGTATCTGCCGGCCTATACCGGTGCGATCTGGATCGATAAGGAGAACTATCGCGTATTACGCGTGGAACTGTCGGCGCAAAACATGCCGAGATCGTTTCCTCTCGACACTGTGGAGTCAGCTGTCGATTACGACTACGTCGCCATCGGGGACGGCACATATCTTCTGCCTGTCCATTCGGAGGCGTTAAGTTGCGCTCGGGGAACCAGCGATTGCAGCCGCAATGTGATCGATTTCAAAAATTACAAGAAATTCACTGCCGATAGCAGCATCACATTCGATCCGGATAAATAGGCCTGAAGCGCCGGATATTACGAAGCCTTTCTCGGTTCGGCCATCACTCCCTTGAAAAAGCGCCGGGGACACCGGCGACGTTTTCGTAATAGTTGATCGAGGCGCCAGCGCTGCTGCTCCTGCGGCCGCTCTCGCCCGCTACTTTCGGGCGAAGTTACTCAGCGCGGAGGGCATCCATAGGCGAAGTCGTACCGGCACGAACTGCAGGAATCAGAGCCGCCGCCAGCGCCACAAGCGCGAGTGCGATCACGGCTGCTGACAACACGGCCGGATCGTATGGACTCAAACCGTAAAGCTGGCTGCCCAGGAAACGCCCGGCGGCGAGCGCCAGCGGCAACCCGATCAGGAGTCCGAACAGCGTCAGCAACAAAGCGCCGCGGATCACCAGGCCAACAATGGCGCCCCGGGCCGCGCCCACCGCCATCCTCACGCCGATTTCACCGGTGCGGCGGCCCACGTTATATGCAATGAGGCCATACAGCCCGATCGAAGCCAGTATCAGCGAAAGAATTCCGAACAAGGAACTCAGCCGCGCAATCAGCCGCTGCTGTATGAACTGGCCGCTGACCTGTTCTTTCATTGTGCGAATCGCAAGGATCGGCAGATTCGGGTCCACCGAGGCGAGCGCCCGCCGTATCTGCGCATTGATCTCCGCGGGAGGCGGACTGATGCCTGGGCGGAGTTCGATGACGATGTCCCGCATGAAGTGGGAGCCATATTGCTCAACTTCTTTGCCGCCTGAAATATGAAAGTAATCATGCTGCGTTTCGGGAAGAACAAAGAACGGACCGACCGGTTTGTCGAGAGGCGGAAATGAGGAGAAGCGCGCATCCCGCGCCACGCCGACGATTTCGTATTGAGTGTCTGAGTAGGGAAACTGGCCGAAATGCCTGCCAACGGGATCTTCGTTTCCGAAGAAGTTTCGTGCAAACGCCTCATTGACGACCGCGACGCGCCTTGATTTCTCCGTATCCAGCTCCGTGATGCCGCGGCCGCGGATGATCTGCTCTCCGATCACGTCGAAGTATCCCGCAGTCGCCCGATTCCATGCGGCGGCATCTCTCTCATCTCCCGGTCCTGCCGGTGGGCGTCCCGGTATCCGAACCAGAGCGCCCCAATAGTTGCTGCCCATTGGTGACCAGATGGCGAGAGCGACCGCTGAAACGCCCGGGACCGTGATCAGCGAATCGTGTATACGGCGGTAAATCGGGGTGAGTTGCTTCTCCGTGTACCCCGCCTCTCGTGGATCGGTGTTCACCACCAAACGGCGGTCCTGCATGAATCCAAAGTCCTGCTTCTCGAGCCTGTGAAGTGTCATCGTCAGCAGCCCCGCGGCCGATAGTAAGGTCAACGATAAAGCCGTCTGGAGAATCACCAGAGCCCTCCGGGAGAGCGACCCCGTGCGAGCCGTGGCGCGGCCGGCGCCGTGCAGAGCTTCAGCGGGGTCGATACGGGTGGCCAAGCACGCCGGGCCGAATCCAAACACGATACCTGTCAGAAGCGAAAGCGCAGAGACAAACAACAGCACTGGCAGCGAAGGAGATGCCGCAATCGGGACTGCCGCCAGTCCTGCTTGCGCCGGAAATGCGGCATCGAGAATGACCCGCGTGCCCGCGAACGCGAGCGCAAGACCGGCTGTGCCGCCGACGAGCGCCAGCACGACGCTTTCAGTGAGCGCCTGCCGCACCATTCGTGGGCCCTGCGCACCGAGCGCCATGCACAAAGAGGTCTGCCGCCGCCGCTCCATACCCCGTACCAGCATCAGATTGGCCACGTTCGCGCACACAATAAGAAGCACAAACGCGGTGGTGAGCATCAGGATGCGCAGCCAATGCTCATATTGGTCGCGCATGCTGGTGATCCCTGCGCCTCCGGGCCGAACGTAAAGGGTCTGTTGCGGGAACAAAGCGCGCTCGTTCGGATTCATCTCGCCCCAGTGAGCACGCAGCCATTGCTTCAGCCCGGTTCGCATTTCGACTTCAAGAGACGCCGCGCTGATGCCAGGACGGCTGCGGCCGATAATATCCAGCCAGTATTGGTTGGGAGTAACGACATCGGCTTCATCGGCGTGCACGGGCAGGAAAAAATCGGGTGGAGGATTGCGCAGCTGATCGCCGTAGAAGCCCGGCGGCGTGATTCCGATGACTGTGTAAGGTTTGTCGTTGAGATTGAAGACGCTGCCGATCACGGAAGGATCGAGGGCGTACCTTCCCTCCCAGAGCCGGTAGCTCATCATCGCGACGGGCGCGGCTCCCTGCCGATCGTCGGCGGGCGCGATCGCGCGTCCCGCATAGGGCTGCACGCCGAACATCGAGAAATAATTCCCGGAAACGTGCTCGCCTGGATAACTGCCGGCCGGTTCCGCGGAACCCCTGCGCCTCACTCCGAAAGAGTCTTCGCTTGCTGAGAATGCGGCGAGTTCCGCAAAACCTCCGACATGATCGCGGAGATATGTATAGAGATCGTACGAAAAGAGCGACCATTCATCCTTCTGGGACCATGTGCTCCAGAAGCAGCATCGCGATTCTTTACCCGCGCGGTAGAGTTCATTCGGCTTTGCAACGGGCAGCGATTTCAGCAATACCGCATGCGCGAGGGTGAAGATCGAGGTGGTCGCCCCGATGCCGAGCGCGAGCGTCGCGACGGTGGCGATGGTGAACGCCGGAGCCATTGCCAGGCGCCGCAATGCCAGCCGCAGGTCCTGAATCAACGTTTGCATGAAGGGCAGGCCTCTCTGGTCGCGGTAGGTTTCCTTGATTGCTTCGACGCACCCGAATTTCAGCACAGCCTGGCGGCGCGCCTCGGAAGGGGACAAACCGGCGCGAAGATGCACCGCGGTTTCCAGAGCGAGATGTTCCTCGATCTCTGCGCGCAGCCGTTCCTCTTCCTGGCCGGTTGTGGCCAGGGACGTAAGCCGGCAGAGGAAGCGTCTCAGGCCCTTCATGGCAGATCTTCTCACTGCAGATCTTGCGGCTTCACCGAGAAGAAGCGCGCGATGATGGCCGCCTTTTGTTCCCAATCCCGCGTCTCTGCAGCCAGCTGCCTGCGTCCGCTGCGCGTCAGCCGGTAAAAGCGCGCCTTCCGGTTGTTTTCCGATGCGCCCCAGTCGGAGGCGATGGAGCCCTCCTGCTCGAGCTTCAGCAGCACGGGATACAGCGTGCCCTGATTGACGGTCAGAAGTCCCCCGCTGATCTGCTCGATGCGCTTAACGATTCCCCAACCGTGGAGCGGCCCCAGGACGTCGAGGGTCTTGAGGACCATCAGGGCCAGCGTCCCCTGGAGGACATCGGTTTTTTGTCTGACATCGCCCATTGGTTTTCCCAATGGAAGAATAGCGCGCTTCTATTGGGAAAGCAACAGGAGCTGGCGAAGGTTATTTCAGTGACAGTCTGCGTAACCTCGAGACTCCGGGAGAATTTTCGATGGATCGCGCGTGAGGCTTTGGAAACGGGAGCTGTAGAAACTGGCCGATGGAACCGGTTTGGATATCAAAGTCTGCCATCCCCCCGGGCACCAGCAAATGGAATAAGATCGAATATCGCTTGTTCTCCTTCATCAGCCAGAACTGGCGCGGCAAACCCCTGTTCTTCGAACACGGCGCTCCGGCGCGCGATGGCGCTGCAAGCCTGGAGTGATAGTCCTCCAGATTACCGGGTTTACCTTCGTCAGGTATCAGCCGCAAATGTGCGGAAGGAAAGAGAGGCTCCGATGCTGCACACAATTACGGCAATCAAACAGACGGTACAAAAGGCGATCGACAATGCAATTTCCGCATTTACGGACGATAACATCCTGGTGCAAAAGAAGATGAACGACGTTCTGAACCCGGCGAGCGAGGCGCAACGGAACCAGTTTCGCCAGGAGATTCTCGCGGCGCTTCAGAATGCGAAGGCTGCGGCTGCGGGCGAGTCCAGCGTTGACAGCCGCAACTTCTTCGTTTCACGCACTCCGTCCGTCGGGCTCGCTCAGGCGGCCATGAATGCGGCCGTGGAACAAAATGCCACCACGATGTCGTCTGTCGCTGCCGCACCCTTTGAGCAATTCGGGCCGCTCGATTCGGGGTGTTACGGGGTGACTGCCTGCTTTCCCCGTATCTGTTTGAAAACTATGGTGGGCTCGAATAGATTCGAACTATCGACCTCTTCCGTGTCAACACAGCCCAGGCCCTTTTCCGGCTTCTCTTCCCGCCTAAGTAGTTGATTCTATTGGAGCGCGTTTGGGCCAATTTTGGGCCAAGCGACATTTCTCAGGGCCAGAACGGGCCACTTTACACGGCATCCCAGATCTCCTGGGGATCATTCTGGAAGGTGGGAAAATCAAGTTGTGACAACCATCGAACTGACAGGTTATCTCCGAGAATTAAGCAACGACTTTACAGCCGGCCGATTCGATCCACGATCGAGCAGGGAAACGCTCGAACGGTGCCTTGCGGTTCTCACAGGGATGACCGGGTTCCGGCATCAGCCGCTCGGAGCGCCGCTCCCCTTAATTCGGCCCGAACTCATGGACGCACGCGACTCCGTCGAGGCCGCGATTGATCGGGTAAATAATCGCGACCTGGAAGGCCGCGGCAATTCACCTCAGATCTGCTGCCGGCAAGATTGACAATGCAGGGCAACCTGAGTAGCACCACAAGCGTGTGTTGATTTCCTCGCGTCATTCGCTCGGCCACGACAGCGACCGCATCAACGCCCCGCTCCTCGATCTCCGGGTCATTCGGTTCCCGAATCCAGGCCACGAGCGCATACACAATGCCCCCGAAAAACGAAATCGCCTGAATGACCGGGATTGCCCACAACATAGGCTTCTCTATCGGCTGTCGGTGGTCATAACTTTAGCGAGTATCGAAAGATAAATGGCAAAAAACCAGCTCCATATGCGTGAATGAAAAGTACGATTAAGTACATTCAGGCCATCATTCCCCATTCGCAGTTCGGCGCTCCTGATTGTTACGGCTGCCTGTTCGGTCGGATCATCGGGAAACACGCGGGGATCATCTGCGACGAATGCAGAAAGATCATCCAGATGGTGCCTCCAGAGGATCTCCAGCATATCTTTGGATAAGCTCGAACTGAAACTCGACATCGCTCCCGCCATGTGTCGCCACTGTCGGGCTGTTAGTCTGCTACCCAGTTTCTCGCGCGTCGATGCGTTCGTCTGTCAGACGTGCGGGAAGGGAAACGGTTAATCTCCTCGCGCCTTCCGGCTATGGCACCAAGGCCAATCGCCAGGTATCATTGCGCGAAGGGCCGGTCCTGTCTCCCCCGAACATGACGATTACCTTGCGGTCGGAATCGTAGTCCATGCCGAAGTTGTAACGGTCAGGAGGCACCTTGGCCGGATGAATTTGCGTCCAGTTCGATCCATTCCACGCCCAAGTGTCGTTTGTAGAATTCGGCCAGTCTCCGCCTACGGCTCCGCCGAAAAGCGCGACCATACCCAGAAGCCCGTCATAGGCCATGCTGAAAGACGATCTTGCCGGTGGCGCAGAGGAGGGGAACTGCTGCGTCCAGGTAGCTCCATTCCAAGTCCACGTATCACCATACGCGGTTCCGCCTGATCGGGGAACTGCCACCTCCCAGTTGCCACCGCCGAACAGCACCACAGTCTGTGTCGCCGAGTCGTATACCAAAGGCGCTTGACGCGCTGAGGGACTCACGACAGGAGTCTGCTGTGTCCAGGTTTTGGCTACCCCGTCCCATGTCCAGGTATCAGCAAGGGCACCGGTACCGCCTCCGCCGCCGAATAGGACCGACGTCCTGGTTGCTTTCTCGTAAGCCAGAGACGTTACGCGTGGAGAAGGGCTAACGGGCGGGAATTGCTCGGTCCAGGTGATCCCATTCCATGTCCACGTGTCGTTGAGGAATGTACAGGCGGTGTCGGTCCCGCTGCAACCGCCGAACAGCACGACGTTACCTGCTGCTTCGTCATATGTTATCGCAGCGCCCGTGCGTGGCGATGGGGATGATCGAGGGAAGACCTGACGCCATCCCACATCGAATATCCAGGTATCCCCCAACGTTTCGGAAGGGTTACAGCAGCCACCAAACAGCAGTGTTGAGTGTGTCGCCGGGTCAAAGACCATGGCCATGTCCTCTCGCGCAGATGGGGTTGACGTCTCGTACCAGTTCACCGTTTGAGCCTGCATCGTTATAGCTTGTGCCATCACTGAGGCCGTCATGAGCATAAGCGCCATCACGAGGCGAGATTTGTGACAAGTTCCTTTCATAAGTTTCCCTCCGGGACCTTCATCAATCGTGAACTTGCAGTTGGCTTTGCGGCTGCCATATCAGGGGAGTATACTACCGCCTCGGTAATCATCAATGCAACCATGCCTTCCCTGGACCAATATCGAACTGTTTCTTGCGCCAACTTTACAGCGCCGCTCCCGATCCGATGTTTCGAGGTGGCGAATTTCCAGAAATAGAAATTTTTTTCGGTCCAAAATCGTTTAAACGCGCATTGAAAGTCCAATATCAAAACTTTGTTCGAGGCTACTGCGAACAGGCCAAACGCGAAAAAAATGGTCATGGGGGCACCCACGTACCCTCTCCGTAAACACGCATTACGACGGTCTGTAGCGCGGCCGTTGACTTACCGCCGAACGGCCGCGTACCTGGCAACAGCAATCAGTGGATCGTCCGCAGGGGGATATCCAAATCGAAAAGTTCAAGACTCTCCCCGCAGAGGCGTATTTGCACAGCCCGGATCTTCCAAAGGATATTCCTGATTGTGATGGCCTGTGCGCGGGTCAAGAAACTGCGGCCCGCGCGCCACAAATTGGCGCGTAACTGGCCCCAGGATTCACCCCATCCTCTTTTGGCGAGTTCCCGGACCATAGCCCTGAAAGGAACGTTCGAGATCGGCTTGAGGGCATCCCGCAGTTGAGCTTTAAGCTTAACCAGGCGTTGCCGCCAGAGCCGTTTAAGCCAGGCAACGTCGTGCATAGACTCGTAATTCGTGCGAATAAACGAGGTGAGGTCTTTCCATTGCTCCGCCCTGTAGCCAGTAATACCTGTCGAAACCTCGAAGAGCCAAAAGCCATCTTGGATTGCCGCGATTCCTGTGTTGATCCGGTAGAGGTTCACTATGCGTCTTTTATACGGTTCCACTAGCTCACGCTGGGCCGTGCTTATTCGTCTATCTGGTGTCATTTGCTGTCTCGATTCGTTTGATTTTGTTCGGCCGGGGCCCCAGCTGACATAGACGAATGTACACGGCGCTCGTACCGCATGTCAATGGCATTCGCGGTTGTTAATGTAAACAGAATGAGTGAGTTGCAAGGAATTCCGTTGCGGCCATCAGGTTTAATTGGTTCGGGCGTCGGCAAAAAAACCTTGAAAAATGTTGCGGGCATGATGGGCGAAGGACAAGAATCGGAAGGGCGTGGAATGAAATACACCGTGGTTTTCGAACAGGGACCGAAGAGCGTTGGGGCGGAGGTTCCGGACCTTCCCGGTTGCTTCAGCGTCGGCGAGGATATGGCCGAGGCCAGAGAAAGGGTAGCTGAAGCGATTTCCCTTCACCTCCGGATGCTCCGCGAGGCCGGTGACCCGATTCCCGAGCCCACGCACGTCGCGGCGCTCGTCGAGGTCGCGGCGTCATAGCTGAACGTTCGCCAGGCCATGGGCCGGAATGCGTCCTGCCTGGAGCAGGGTGACGGGCAAGGGATAGCGCGCAAGGCCGCCCAGGCGGGATGACAGGGATCGAAAGGCCAAGGACTAGAAGCCAGATGCATGACACATCGCCACCGGCTCCGCGATACTATTGGCAGTGGCTACGATACTTCGGGCGCGAATGTTATAAAACCGGGCGATGGGAATTCTTCACGGGCGAGGTCGTCACGATCATCGCTGCTGGGCTCATCACTGATTCATGGAAAGATGTCCGTACTTATACGCTAGCGACACTGATCGTATTCAGTGGGTTTGCTGTATGGCATTTGATTAAGGTGCCATGGATACTTACTCAATCACGGGGAAGCGAATACGAGCCGGGGACAGGATCCGGCTTGTTTGGTGTCAGCGTTATTGTATTGATTGTGGGGTTACTTTTCTTTCTTGTTTACCTGAGATATCAACGAGCGGCAGCTCTCTGGGACAAACAACAAATCGGTAAACTTGCCCTTTCGTTTCCTTTAACTTCCCCGATTGTTTCGCTGAATGCACTACCCCAGACCGGCCCAGCGCCACCATTTTCGTTTCCTTTAACTCCCCCGGTCGTTCCGACGAACGCACAACCCCAGACCGGTCCAGCATCACCATCTCCGGTGCCCCCCATTTCCCCCCAGTTCATGACCGTCGGGGCCATGTATAGGATAGTCGACGCCTTCTACAACGGCGTTCGAAATTTCACGCCGACTACCTTTATAATCTCGGTGCCAGCGCCATCTGACCAGACGTGGCTACAAGAAGATCTTCGATTAGTGATTCGTCAGGCGTGCTTCGCATCATATGAGTATATTAACCTTAAACTCCTGTGTTCGGTTGAAGAGAACGTCCAAACTGCGCGAACACCTTCTCATCAAGGACTCGTCATTCATGTATTAGAAAGGGACATCATGGAAAAGGTGTCTCCGGAGAAGCCCGAGGGGCTGTTGCTAAATAGCCTTTATACCGCGCTAAGTCCATTTTTTATTATTCACAAGGATCTCGATTTTACAGAGCCTCAAGTCAACAAACTTGCAGGTCGTCATCCAACCTCTAACATAGTCTGGATTGAGATAGGAACCGGTCCACCCTGGTCAGTTCAAGATAAGCGGCTGACCGACGGTATTAGGCAGGAGGTCATCAAGCAACTGGAAGGCTGGGATGTTCCGCTGAAGGATCGTCTAATTAACGCAGCACAGAAGATGGAGACGAGTGCACCTAGAGCCGCCATGAAATACACGTCGCAGAGGGATCTTCAGGACTTCGTTTATGTGTTCTTCGTGCTTATGGACGTCGAGCAAAAGGGCTTCGACACAACAGAAATTCGGCAATTAGTTATAGATGCATACAACTTTAAGAAGCCAGGGGATTTTCACACAGACAAAATAAGGGCAGGACTGCTTGATCTGAGCAAGCGCATACCTTGAACAGGCTGGGATAGAGCTGCCCCTGTGCAAACCTAGCTACGTGAACGACAAGCCGGAGAAAAGGCGAATGCGCTCGCCGTCAGAATAAGACCTAATGATTTCATCGACGTTCGGCCGCAATTTATGTAGCATCGCGGCGAACGTCTTATCGCTTGGCGTCGGGTACCCGGCCTCGTCACAGGCCGCCCAATACAGCTCGCGGAGCGCGATCCGATCTATCGTCCAGCCTTCGCGCTCCACGGTCCATTGCTTGAGCCACGAGTCCAGGAAGGCGAGCTGCTCCTCGCTGGACGATGCAACTCGATTCCGTAGTCCTTTGCCTCTCATTCCTTGCCGATGGAGATTGCGGGCAGCGCCACGCGGCCTTGAGTTCGCAGGGTTTGCGCCTGCGATTGCATTACGTTCTCTTGGCTGACCTTCCGGAGAAGCTCGATTTCCGCCTCTGTGCTCTCGCGATGCTTTCCCTCCACGACTAGCCTCGCTCCAGTCTCGATATTGACCTCGATAGCCGGGGTGCCGGTGACAGCGGTGACGTAAAGAAAACCCGACTCATGGTCGCGCTGCAATTCCGCTTCCTTCGCTCTGCGACCGAGGTAATACTCCCCGATGCGTGACATTGGGTTTTGCCTTTCAATGTTGCGTGCCCGGCACTGGGCCGGGCGTGTGAGTACTGCTGTCCTTCTTAAATTCGATCACCGGCCAGGGTTCGCTGGACGGTGCTGTGCGACAATCCCAAAGCGGCGGGAATGTCTCGAATCGACTTGCCCGCGTCTCGCAATGCCCATACCTTCGGGCGATTGACGATCACCTGCGGACGGCCGAACGGCCGCCCCGATTTCGTTCCGACTTTACGGGCCTTAGCAAGACCCGCGATAACACGCTCCTGAATGCGGACGCGCTCCTGCTTCGCGATTGCTGCCAAGATGGCCAGCACAGCGTCCCTGAAAGCGCCAACGGAGCGGAGATACTCCTCACGATAGCTGAACCACTGAACGCCGTACGATGTCAGGCGCTGCAAATGGTCCAGCGTCTCTGTGACGCCGTCGCGCGAGAATCGATCAAGGGACCAGAACAGCACCATATCGAATTCCTTGCGGGACGCCTGCTCTATCGTGGCAATCTCGACGTGCCAAAGACGCGAAAGGCGAAGCGGGATGTGCCATTCGGCCAGCTCGAAAGCTACCTTCGCGCGATCTGGCCTGGACCAGGTAACGATGATGAATTCGTGTTCAGTGTGAGGACCTCGCGAGGGCTTTGCCGAGACGACCGCGACATCAACCACTACTTTCTTTCCAAGCAAGCCAAGGCCCTCGGTAGACCTCAGCGCCCAGGATCGAGCAGTCAGGGAGTTTCAGGACCGGATTTTGGGAAAACCTGAAGAGGAAACGGATTCAATTGGGCCACAATGGGCCAAATTCATCCAGGAACTTCACCCGGAAGTCCCGGATGAGTTCCGCAACCTATTGAAGGAATTGGCTTTAAATGGTGGGCTCGAAAAGATTCGAACTTTCGACCTCTTCCGTGTCAAGGAAGCGCTCTAACCAACTGAGCTACGAGCCCGAAGAATAAATGACTGGTTTGGCGAGAACGGCCACTGAACGCATCCCTTTCAGGCGCTCCTTGTGCCAATAACACAAGACGAGTCTAACACAGAGCTGAAATACGACCGAAAACCTCGCAGTGCCAGTCTAAACCTCAAGCGGATTCCCCCACCTCAATCCCGTAAATCGGCGGAAATCCTGATCCGCCGCAGCGAGGGACGCCCCGTGTTCAATTGCGATGGCAGTCAGGACTGCATCGCTTACCAGCGGACCCGGCGCGCCGTGCTCCCGAACGAGCTCTTCCAAAATCTCCAGGTGAAGCGGCCCCGCTTGCAATGGCACGACGTCCGGCTGCTTCAGCCATTCCCGAATTCTTGCAAATGCCTCCTCGGCGGGTCGGGATTTCGTCCAGATTCTGGAGTTGGTAATGATCCGAATAAACGCCCAGAACGTAACCCAAGGCAATCCGATGGTTTCGCCACTCTGGACCAGCCGTGTAAGCCATTCGGCGGCCACCCGCTGCTGCGGCGCGTCGGCGTTATACGCGTAAAGATAAGACGTCGGCGTCGACGATGGTCACAAATGCCGGTCGCCCTCGCCATACTCGAGAAGCGACTCGATACTGTCATAATTCAGCCCCGGCTTGCAGCCCATCCGACTCGGATTGATTTCGATCGTACGGCGATACGGTCCGCTCTCTGCATTCAGAAGAGCCTCACGCAGCAATCATTGAGGGTGTCCCGGAACGACGCGCCTCTCGACTGGCTTGCATGCTTCATCCGAACAACCACATCGTCGGCGCATCACACCCTTAAGCGGTCAACGCTGCAAACCGCGATCCCGCCCGCAAAACCGTTTCATTCCGCTCCGGTCCCGTCGAGATACAGCCGGCCTCCACGCCTGTCTGTTCTTCCAGAAACGAAATATACCGCTCCGCGGCCGATGGCAGCTCTGCCCATTCGGATATCCCTTTGGTGGAACTCCGCCAGCCCGGAAGGACCTCATAGACCGGCTCAGCCCTTGCCAGTTCCCGCCACGTTGGCGGTACATCGCGGACCTCAACCCCGTCGATCCGGTAACCGACGCAAACCGGAATCTCGGCCAGTTCGTCCATCACGTCCAGCTTCGTCAGCACCATGGTGTCGAAACCATTGATCGCAGCGGCATAGCGGAGCACCGGCACGTCGAACCAGCCGCAGCGCCGCGGCCGTCCCGTAACCGACCCGAACTCGTTCCCGCGCCGCCGAATCAGATCGCCCATCTCATCGAGCGCCTCCGAAGGAAACGGTCCGCCGCCAACCCGAGTCGTATACGCCTTCGAGATGCCGATGACCCCATCGATCTTCGTCGGCGGAACGCCCGCGCCTGTGCAAGCCCCACCCGCCGAAGCGCTTGAGGAGGTCACGAAGGGATAGCTCCCATGATCGAGATCGAGCATCGTACCCTGGGCTCCCTCGAACAGCAGGTTCTTCCCCGCCGCCATCGCGTCATGCAGCAGCCGGACCGTGTCGCAGACCAGCGGCCGGATGCGCTCGGCGGCCTGCGCATAGCGCTCGCCAATCTCGCTCACATCGATCTCTTCGTCCAGACCGAACGCCCGAGCGCGAGTGCGATGGTCGGCAACCAGCTGCGCCAGCGCATCCGGAAAGTATGCGCGATCGAGAAGATCGGCGATTCGAATCCCGCGCCGCGCCGCCTTATCTTCATAGCCCGGACCAATTCCCCGGAGCGTGGTGCCGATCGCAAGCTTGCACTCCGTAATCTTCTCCACGAGCCGATGCGAAGGAGTCAACACATGCGCCCGATTGCTGATGCGAAGCTGATTCGCAACATCGACCCCGGCCGCATCCAGTTGCTCGATTTCCTCCAGCAGCGCGAGCGGGTCGATCACCAGGCCGTTCCCGATCACGGCCGTTTTTCCCGGGCGCAGAATCCCGCTCGGTATCAGACGCAGCACGAACTTGCGCTCTCCGATCAGAATCGTGTGGCCCGCGTTATGGCCGCCCTGGTAACGGACAACATAGTCGAAGCGGTCGGCCAGGAGATCGACCAGCTTCCCCTTGCCTTCGTCGCCCCACTGCGCGCCGAGGATGATGATATTGCTCATGTTTATAGGTGTTGGCGGTCAATATTGGCCAAACGGGCTATTGTAACGCACTGTGTTACGCTGGCCTCTGATGCAACTTTCAGGCGTGTTTCTGCAACTCGGCGAGGAGCGCCTGCCGCAACTGTTACGCGGGATCTCGATCGGAAAACTGAAGACCTACCAGATGTATGAACGCTTCAAGACGCGCACGCATCTGGCGAAAGTGAATACCGAGAGTCTGCGCAAAGCCGCGCCTCGTTTCTGGCAGCGGTTGAACGACCATGACGAGGAGTTTGCGACGGATCTCTCGCAGGCCATTCTCATCTCCCACATGGACATGATTGCGGCGGTGCTGAATTTTATCGGCGTGCCCAACGAGGAGGGCTTCTTCGCGAAGGATCTCGACGCGAAGCAGTACCTCACGGAAGGCTGGCAGACGCGCGCATACGAACGCTTTAAAGCCGAGTATCCGGAGATTCTGCTGCTCTTCTACATCAATCACCTGGGCTGGGAATTGGGCGGAGAGCAGCAAGCCTACCTTCCGGCCGCGTAGCGCTCTTCCCGAATGCAGGATCTGATCGATAGCGCGCTTGCGCGAATTGAGGCGGCGTCCACGGCCGAAGAACTCGAAACGGTGCGGGTGGAAGTCCTCGGACGCAAGGGCGTCCTGACTCAGCTCAGCAAGGATATGGGCAAGCTCTCGCCCGACGAACGCGCCAGCCGCGGAAAGTTCATCAATGGGGCGAAGCAGGCCCTCGAAGGCGCATACGAAGGGCGCAAGTCCAGTTTTGAACGCGCGGCTCTGGCAAAGCGCCTCGATGCCGAATGGGTCGATCTCACTGTGCCCGCGCCCGGCCCGCGCCCGGGCAGCCTGCACCCCGTGACGCAGATCCAGTGGGAGATCGAGGACCTATTCCGGACGCTCGGCTTCACGGTTCTCGACGGGCCGGAGGTCGAAACCGAATATCACAACTTCGACGCGCTGAACATCCCCGCCGATCACCCGGCGCGCGACATGCAGGACACATTCTGGCTTGAAGGCGGCCATCTCCTGCGCACGCACACCTCGCCCGTGCAGGTACGCGGCATGGAGAAGCTCGGTCCGCCGTTGCGCATGATCGCGCCCGGCCGTGTCTTTCGTAATGAGAGCGTCGACGCCTCGCACGAGCACACCTTCTATCAGCTCGAAGGCATGATGATCGATCGCAATGTGTCCGTCGGCAATCTGATCTACTTCATGAAGACCCTGCTGACGGCGATCTTCAAACGCGACGTGACGGTGCGGCTGCGCCCTGGATTCTTTCCTTTCGTCGAACCCGGATTCGAACTCGATATCCGCTGCCTGATCTGCGGCGGCGATGGCTGCCCGGTGTGCAAGCATAGCGGCTGGGTCGAACTGCTGCCCTGTGGCCTGGTGAATCCGCATGTGTTGCGCAAGAGCGGCATCGATCCCACAGAGTGGAACGGCTTCGCGTTCGGGCTTGGTCTCACCAGACTGGTCATGATGCGATATGCGATCGACGATATTCGTTGGCTGCAGAGCGGCGATCTGCGTTTCCTGAGGCAGTTTTAGTGAAGTTCTCTTACAACTGGATCCGCGGGTTTGTCGATGGCCTCGACGTTCCCGCCGAAGCGCTCGAACGCCTGATCACGATGAAAACGGCCGAGTGCGAAGACGTGGAGAAAGTGGGCGCGCTCCTGGCAGACGCAGTCCCGGCCACGGTTGAAGCCGTCGAGCCTATCGAAAACAGTCACAACGTGAAGGCGGTGGTCGATGCGGGCCGCTATGGCCGCAAAGTCGTGGTGTGCGGGGCGAAGAACTGTCGTCCGGGCATTCGTACTGTCTATGTTCCGCTTCCGCCGAAGGTCGTTTCCGGAGTGGAAAGCGATGGCATGCTGGCCAGCGCGGCTGAACTGGAGATCAACCGCGATCACGCCGGCATCATCGAACTGCGGGGCGAACAGGAAATCCCTCTGCCTGATAGCGTGATCGAGATCGATAACAAAAGCATCACGCATCGCCCCGACCTCTGGGGCCACCACGGCATGGCGCGGGAAGTGGCCGCCATCACTGGTAAACAACTTCGCGATCCCGTGTGGCTGGGCAATCTGCCTCTGCCTGGCGGACCGGTCCAGATCGAAATAGAAGACTTCACGCTCTGCCCTCGCTACACCGCGCTGCTGTTTGAGAACGTGAGCGTCCAGCCTTCGCCGTTGTGGCTGCAAGCCCGGTTGACCGCGGTCGGTCTGAACCCGATCAACAACATCGTCGATCTCACCAACTGCCTGATGGCGGAACTGGCGCAGCCGATGCATGCCTTCGATCGTGCAAAGCTGCATGGCGATACCATCTGGGCGCGTCCCGCGCGCGAAGGCGAGCGGCTGGTCGCTCTCAACGATGAGGAGTACGTTCTCACGCCGTCGAATCTCGTGATCGCCGATGCGGCCGGGCCGATCGCCCTCGCCGGTGTGATCGGCGGCCGCGACAGCGCAATCTCCGACTCAACCACGTCGATCGTGCTCGAAAGCGCGAACTTCAACGCGGCGAGCGTGCGCAAGACCTCTGCCGCGCTCAAGCTGCGCACTGACGCCTCGATGCGCTTCGAGAAATCGCAGGACCCTCATAACACTGTCCGCGCCCTCGCGCGCGCCATTGACCTGTTGTCGGTGCTTTCGCCACTGGCCAGGCTCCTCGGCGGTCTTGCCGATTGCGCCGCCCCCTTCCGTGAACCGCCGCCCGTGCCGCTCGATCTCGACTGGCTGGCGCGCAAGCTGGGCCGCGAACTCGATGCCAAAAAAGTCGAGCACATTCTGAAAAGTCTGCAGTTCGGCGTCAGCGAAATCCGGCCGAAGCTGTTCTCAGTCACCGTTCCCACGTGGCGCGCGACGAAAGACGTCGCAATGCCCGACGACCTGGTGGAAGAAGTGGGCCGCATGATCGGTTACGACTCGATCGAGCCTCAACCTCCGCTCGTACCCTGCGCTCCGTCATTCGATCCTCCCGAGCGCGAGTTTCTGCGCGGGGTAAAGCGCGCCATCTCGGCACAGGGTTTTACCGAAGTCTCAAATTATTCATTCATCAGTGAAGAGGAGGCCCGCCGCCTCGGACTCGCGGTCGAAGATCACCTTCGCGTCCTGAATCCGATCGCCGCAGGTCAGGAACTGCTGCGTACCTCTCTGCTGCCTGGTATCCACCGCAACATCGTCGAAAACGCGAAACACTTCGACCACTTCCGCATTTTCGAAGCCGGCCACGAGATCCACAAGGGAGACAGCAGGAAACCGGACGAACGCCCGCACCTGATGGCCGCCCTTTTTTCGAAAGACGACGACAGCGCCGCCGGACTCCTTGAGTTGAAACGTACCGCCGAATGCCTCGCGCCCGGGCTGCATGTGCGTCCGGCAGCGCCGCGTTCGTGGGAACATCCCGCCCGATGCGCCGAACTCTGGTGGAACGGCCGCGAATTTGGTCGTCTCAGCGAACTGCATCCCGGCCTCGTGGAAAATGGCCGCGCCGCAATCGTAGATATCGACCTGACCTTGCTGCAAGAGCTAACTCCCGCGCGCCCCAGCTTCAAGCCGATTCCGCGATTCCCCACGAGCGCCTTCGACCTCTCCGTAATCGCCGACGCAAGTGAACTTGCCGGGACGCTGGAACTAGAGATCCGCCGCTTCGCCGGCGACCTCGCCGAATCAATCGAATATGTGCGCGAATACCACGGCGAACACGTGCGGGCCGGCAAAAAAAGTGTGTCGTTCCGCGTGGTCGCGAGCGCGCCTGACCGCACGCTCTCGTCCAACGAAATTACTACCCTCCGCAATCGGATTATCGAAGGTCTGAACAGCTTAGGCTACGAACTTCGGGTCTGAACGTCCGGCGATTTTGCTTGCGTTCAGATTGTCAGATGAGGCAATCTGCGTTCAGGCAGTGCCTCGGACGGCATCTATGCTGCTTCTTGCGAGTCTGCGGTTTCGTGCTTCTCCAGGCTAACCGGAGACGTGGTCGCGAGAATGGTCTGCGCGCGTTCGGCTTCTTCCGGCGTGCCATGCACAACAAGCACGAACTTGTCCGCCTTGATTTCGCTTTCATACTTGATGGCGCTCTGCTTCGGAATTCCCTGGCTCACCAGACCGGCTGCGACGGCGGAGAGACCGCCCACAACTACAGCGGACTCGAGGGCACCAACGAGGGCAGCCAGAAAGGGGCCACCAATCAACACTGGGCCGATACCGGGGATGAGAAAGACACCAGCCCCGAAGAGCAGCCCCCATATCCCGCCCCAGAATGCTCCCAAGCCACCCCATGACTTCATACGGTCACCGGTTGTGTAATACCCCACCACATTTTCCTGAGTGTGGTAGTCCTTTCCGATGATGGAAACCTGCTTGATATCGAAGGAGGCTGTGCTCAACTTTGCGACGGCCTGTTCAGCATCGGCATGGCTCCCGTAGACTGCTACAACTGTATTGGGCAAAGCGACTCTCCGGCGTTGAAAATCGACAACCAACTTGGCATTGTAGCTCGCCTTGTCAATAATATGTATGAACTTCGAATGACAGCTCCGGCGAGCGCCTGTCCAACCGCTGTAGTTGTGACTATAGTCTGCGTCCTACTTCTTCTTATCGAGCAGCGCCTTCACCTCGGCCGGAAGCGCAAACCGCTCGGGAGGAATCGTCACATTATAGGTAATATTGTTGAACTTCATGACAATACTCTGGCCCATCGCGTTCTCGGTCATCGCAAATGGCGTCAGAATGCCTTGCACCATCCGAAAGTCGGACATCGTGGCCTGCGTCGAAATCTCTCCCAGCGGCGATGACAGAACAGCCGATGTCTTCACCAGCAGCCCTGAATCCTTATCGAACAAGAAGGTTTCCGGGCGCCCCTCTTTGGGAGTCATCTCCACTTTCCACGCGGGTTTGCCGTCCACATCTTCCGACCCGGTGGTGCGCGCCTCTTTATAAATGTCCCGCCAGGTTGTGATGAGTGCCAGCGTAGCGGCTCGCTTCGCGGTAATCTTCTCTTCACCCTCCAGAATGCGCGGACCCTGCAGCGCGCTGTTCTCCCACGCCGTTTCGCCGTCGAAGCCCTCTTCGATCTTGCCGATCCCCGGGAACTCCATCGCCGTCCAGGATTTCTCACCCTCTTCAAAAATCCCAACGTCGCCCGAAATATTCCGCCCCTCGATTTCGACCGTACCCGTCATCGACATGTTCTTCGCTTTGGCGTAAGCCTGCGCGCCGCCGCTGCGGTCGATATAGCGCTGCAGCAGACTGTCGCCCGTCGGCATGTCGCCCGCCAGGGCAAGCGACACCGCGAACGTGAGGAGCGCGCCGGAGCGCGTGAGTAACCGCATCCCTAAATTGTGACAGCCTCACGCTCTTCTTCAGGAGCGCCGGCGAAACCAACGTACTGGACCTCTTCCTCGAGCGGAATGCCCCACCGCCGCTCAATCCGCTGCTTCAGTTCCGCAATGATGCCCGCGAGTTCGCGCGCCGTGCCGGAGCCCGCATTGTAGATCAGGTTCGCATGGTAATCGGCGACGTGGATATCGCCCGCCTTCATTCCCTTCGCGCCCACGTGTTCGAGGAACCAGGCCGACGGAACTTTGCCCTCGATAATCACCTTCGGCGGGATTTCCTCGACCACGCGCGCCGGCAGATCGGCCACCAGGAAGTTCTTGAAAATACTCCCCGCACATTTCATCGTTGGTGGATACTTCCGGTTGCGGATCCGCAGAATCTCATCGGAGGTCGCTCGCAATCGGGCCGCCTCGCCCTGCTCCATCTCCAGTTCGGCCGAAACGATAATCCAGTCTTTATGGCTCTTAAAGACGCTCTCGCGGTACCGGAACTCGCACTCGGCGTTATTGAATTCCCGCATGCCCGCGCCATCGAAAAACAGCACCCGCGAAATCCGTTCCATGATCGAGTGCCCATACGCGCCGGCGTTGCCATAAATCGCCGCGCCCGCGAGTCCCGGGATGCCGGTCATTGTCTCGAGACCCTTCAACCCCGCGTCGACGGCGAAATCGACCACAGCCTGCAGTGAGGCGCCGCCATCCACATGCACGGTCAATCCGTCCGCGCGGATGCCCGAATTCGAAAGCTTCAAAACCACACCGCGAAAACCCGCATCGGAGACGATCAGGTTCGTCCCGGCGCCGATCACAACCGTTTCCAGACCGCTCTCCCGCGCGATGCGCCAGGCGCGCATGAAGCTTTCCGGAGCGGCGGTCTCCGCGAACAGATCGGCCGGTCCGCCGATGCCGAATCGCGTATATCTCGAAAGCGGAACGTTGCGAAGAACAGTAGTGTCGGGCAGCGCGGAGAGTTCTGCAAACGTCTCCTCAACGCGATTCATTGCTCTAATTATAGGTATTGAGCTTATGAAAAACACGTTTCCGGGATTTTCCCCGGAGGGCATCGCATTTCTGCGCAATCTGAAGAAACACAACGACCGCGAATGGTTCACGCCCCGGAAGGCCGTCTTCGAGGAGACCGTGAAGAAGCCGATGATCGAACTCGTCGGCGCCATTCATCGCGAGATGCTCCGCTTTGCGCCGGATTACGTTGGCGAGCCCGCGAAATGCGTCTATCGCATCTATCGCGACACCCGTTTCTCGAAGGACAAGACGCCCTACAAGACCTACGCCTCCGCCCTGTTTCTGCGCAACGGCTTCGACAAGTACTCAGGCTGTGCCGGTTACTATTTCGCGATTTCGCCCGAGAACATCGAAGTCGCGGGCGGCGTCTATACACCGGATCGTGACGTTCTGCAGGCTGTGAGGCAGCACGTTGCAGACAACCACAAAGACTTCCGCAAGACCTTCGAAACGGCCAAAGTCAAAAAGCTCTTCGGCGAACTCTCGGGTGAAAGCCTGACCCGCATTCCCAAAGGCTTCGCGGCGGATCATCCGGCGGCCGAGCTGCTGCGGCGCAAACACTACCTGCTCGACGCACACATCGATGCGACGCTTGCTACAACACCGAAGCTGCTGGCCGAAATCGTGACGCGGATTGAAGCCATGACGCCGTTCATCGAGTTCCTGAACGGTCCGCTGCTCAAGCGCCACGCGAAGGAGCGCCAGAAGAAGCAGTTTCTGGCATGACGGCTTTTGGTGTCTCTTTTGGTAACGTGGAGTTTCAGATGGTAAAGACCTGGTACGGGCGGCGCATGAACGCTTGGGAAATGGATCTCGCTACGCGCTCCACCGATCGCGTAGTGCGTCCCTTCGGCTGGGGCCTCGACTGGACCGCCAGCTGGCCTTTCGAATCCAGCGCAGCGGACCCGGAAGCCCGTATTCGCGAACTCAACCGCATCGCGCTCAGGCGTAGTGCCGAATTTTTCGACTATCGGCCGCCGACCGACTTCCGTATTGAGAACTCCTGGCTTCGTTTCACCTCGGCCGTCGACTCGCCGCACCCCCTGAACAATACGGTCCACGCGCGATATTTCCCGGCGAACCCAAGGTTCAAACGCGGACATAAAGCGGTAGTGGTGCTTCCTCACTGGAATGCCAGCCCGCAGCAGCATGTTGCGTTATGTGAGGCCATCGCGAAGCTGGGCATCTCGACGCTGCGCATCAGCCTTCCTTACCACGACCGCCGCATGCCGCCCCCGCTCACGCGCGCCGACTACGCGGTTTCGTCCAACATCGGCCGCACGCTCGACGCCACGCGCCAGGCCGTGATCGACGTACGCTCCTGCTACGACTGGCTGGAACAACGCGGCTACACCGATCTCGGCATCGTCGGCACCAGCCTTGGTTCCTGCTATGCCTTCCTCGCCGCCGCGCATGACCCCAGAATTCGTGTGAACGTATTCAATCACTGCTCCACTTACTTCGCTGATGTTGTGTGGACCGGCCTCTCGACGCGCCACATCCGGCAGGGAATCGAAGATCACATCGACGTCGACCGCCTGCGCGCCGCGTGGGACTGCATCAGCCCGGTGCATTATATGGACAGGTTCGCGTCGATGCGCAAACGTTCATTTTTCCTGTACGCCACCTACGACACCACATTCCTGCCGGAGTTCTCGCGCCAGGTGCTGGAACACATACGGCAGCGCGACGTCGATCACAAACTGGTGGTGATGCCCTGCGGCCACTACACGCTCGGAGAAGCGCCCTTCAAGTTCCTTGTTGGATATCACATCTGTTCGTTCCTGAAGAGGAACCTGTAGCGCCGCCAGCCGCGCGGAAAACCCTATTGCTGATTTCGCCCGGTGATACGTCGATCTGCTCTCTCAAGCGGGCAGGTCTTCTTTGACGGTATTCCAGACAACGGTCATGTTTGCGTCGAAATAATTGTGGATCATCTTATTGCGCATGCCGAGCATTTCGATCCACGGCAGTTCCGGGTCAAACTCGCGGATGCGCGACGTTATACTGGCTCACAAGCTGTCGCAATGCTGCACGATGGGTTGCGAGTGCGTCGGACGGTCTCATGGCGCCTCTTGTGGCCTCCCTTCATCCTAATCGTCAGATGAAATAATCGCCACTTGGCGCATCGCCCTGGATGCGCGCAGCCTAAAAACCTGCGAGCCGATTGAGCAGGAAATCCACCAGCGTCAGCAAAATCGAACCCACCACTGCAGTCAAACATCCGTCGACCCGAAACCCGGGCACCAGTTCGCCCGCGAGCTTCAGCATCGCGCCGTTAATCAGAAAGTAGACGACACCCAGACTGATCAGAATGAACGGCAACAGTATGATCTTAAGAATCAGACCGACCGTCGCGCTTACAAGCCCAATCACGAACGCCGCAATCAGAGCGGCGCCGAAGCCGTCGACCTGAATACCGGGAAGAATGTTGGCAACGATGAGCAACGCGACGCCGCTCAATAACCAGTGAATCAACCATCCGCGCATTCATCGATCATACCCGGATTGTTCGGGTGGCGGACAGCGCGTCACACCTCGAAAATCCCGTAGAACAGAATGCGCTACACTGTAATGCATGAAAACGGAAGTATATAGTTGGCGGCTCTCGCCGGACCTCAAGACCGGCCTCGAACGAGAAGCGCGTCGTCTGAATATTTCCCTTTCCGCTGTTCTTGAACTCGCTTCAATGGACTGGCTTAAGAAGATCGCCGCTGCGAACGACAGCAACGACGAGCAACAAGGGTTGCACGAGGCCGCATCGAAATGCCTGGGTACGATCGAAAGCGGTGATCCTCTGAGGTCTGAGAAAGCGCGCCTCACGGTAAGAGAGCGTCTCGCGCGGCGCCATGCGCGTTGATGCGCTCATCGACACGGGCGCCATTCTGGCGTTACTCGACCGATCCGACCGTTGGCATCCCTTCTGCGTAAAGACTTTCCAGGAAATGAGGTTGCCGCTTTTGACCTCCGAAGCTGTCCTCACGGAGCTGTTTCATTTGGTTGGCGACAGCAGGCGGGAGAGGGAAGCTGCTTGGCGATTCGTACGCTCCGGCGCGCTGGTGTTGGCGCAAATCGGGGATTCGGAGCTTGCGCCCATTCACGCACTCATGTCGCGGTATTGGGACCGCCCCATGGATTTTGCCGACGCGACCCTGGTGCATCTCGCAGAGCGTGAATCGTTATCAACCATTCTTACGGTGGACCATTCCGACTTTGAGACATATCGGATCCAGGGGCGCCGCCGATTCCGAGTGCTTCCCACGCAACGTCCCTGACCCTGCCTCTTGTCGGACGCCGATCAGCGGATCAACTCAGCAATCCTGTCCGCATCGTTAGCCACCACCACAGGTCGATTGCCGAATGTCGGTGCGATCTCCGAACCATCAGGCGCCTTCAACTGGCCCGTGTGATACCGATAAATGTAATCCGGGTCCTTAAGAACGTTCCCGGTAAGCACCGCAACCACGTCCGCATCCCGCGACATTACGCCCGCCGCAGTAAGCTTCCGGATCCCCGCCAGCGTCGCGGCGGAAGCCGGCTCGCAGCCAATCCCGCTCGCCCCGATAATGGCCTTCGCATCCGCAATCTCCTGCTCGGTAACGCTCTCAACCACCCCATTCGTACTCTCGATCTCGAACTGCGCCTTCGGCCACGAAACCGGATCGCCGATCTTGATCGCAGTCGCAAGAGTCTCCGGATGCTCCTGTGCAACGAACCGCGTGTGGCCCCTCTCGCGCATGTACTCGTAAAACGGCGAAGCCCCCTCCGCCTGCACCACGGCCAGCCGCGGAAGCCGATCGATCAGTCCCAGGCAATGCATCTCCCGCAGCCCCTTCCCAAACGCCGAAGTGTTCCCCAGATTCCCGCCCGGCAGCACAATCCAGTCCGGCGCCCGCCAGTCCCGTTGATCCATCATTTCGATCACGATCGATTTCTGTCCCTCGATCCGAAACGGGTTGATCGAATTCAGCAGGTAAATCCCCAGCCGCTCCGCCAGCACCCGCACCAGCGCCAGAATCTGATCGAAATTCGCTTCCACCTGAAACGTCCTCGCGCCATACTCCAGCGCCTGCGCCAGCTTGCCGTACGAAATATTTCCGTACGGGATAAAGATCAGCGGCTCCAGACCGCCCGCGCTCGCATAAGCCGCCATCGAGGCCGATGTGTTCCCCGTCGAAACGCACGCCACCCGCGTCATCCCGAGCCGCCGCGCCTGCGCCACACCGCCCGTCATCCCGTTATCTTTGAACGACCCCGTGGGATTGAATCCCTGATGCTTGAACGTGACCCGCTCCAGGCCGCCATACTCCGCGGCGCGCCCGGCGCTCAATAGCGGAGTGTTGCCCTCCCGAAGGGTCACGATATGCCGGCGATCCTCAATGAACGGAAATAATTCCCGGTAGCGCCAGACGCCGCTCTGTTCCAGCGGCTCGTTCGACATCCGCCGTTCGCGCCACGTCTTCCTCAGCGCCCCCGCGTCGAGGCCTCCGAACTCGTAAACGGCCTCCAGCAGGCCCCCGCATTTCGGGCAATTATAGAGGACAGCGGTAATGTCGTAACGCGCGCGGCACGCCTGATTAAAACAGGCCAGTTCGGATTGCATGGGGTTCGGATTGAAGAGAAACTATGATTCTACCGTCGCAGCACGTAGGCGCCGGGATCCAGCACCGCTTTGGCATTCGGGATCGTGACGGGAATCGAGAACGCCACCGGTTCGGACGACGTGCGAATTTCCCGCACAATCTTGCCGCGCCCAGTCTGTATCTCGACCGGCACCACTGCGGTGAAATCGTCCTTCACCCCGGACTGCGTCACCGTCCCCGTGAGCTTCAAAGCACCGGGTTTGCCCTTCACCGAATACTGCAACTTCAAATCCGGCAGACCGGTCCCATAAACCCACTGATCGAAAAAATTCTCAAGCTTCGGATCCTCTGCATTTTTCGGCACCAACTCGGCGCAGAGCAAACGGAACTGCTCTGTGTCGATGCTCTTCCACTCATAGCGGCGGCGCAACTCGGTGAGCATTTTCGTGAACTGCGCATCGCCCATGCGCCGCCGCAGCATATGAATAATCCACGTGCCTTTGCCGTATGCAATTGCGTTCCACGCGCGCGGGTTATTCGAGCTTTCGAGCCGCCGCCCATCCGTGACAGGCCCCTCCGACTCGGTCGTCTCGCCGCCCGGTCCCTTCGCCAGCAACTCGCGCCGGTACTCGCTCAAAATGTCCTCGATGAACTTCGGCC
>Ga0206810_1012_pt2 | contig 35732 bp, 27 predicted proteins | sample Alteio_BWOrgCont_56_FD_152889 | JGI IMG/M metagenome (GOLD analysis project Ga0206810, IMG submission 152889) | Enriched cells from forest soil in Barre Woods Harvard Forest LTER site, Petersham, Massachusetts, United States -... | ecosystem: Environmental > Terrestrial > Soil > Temperate forest >...
GAAGAGACGTTCTTGAACGAAGTGCCCCCTCATGATGCTGCGCTTCTGCGGGATACCCTCCACCTCATCGTCACTGGCGAGCGAGCCTTGCTTTCGAACCACGCGAAGATAGCGAGTACAGCAGCGCCGAGACCGAGTAGGCCTATGGTTTCACCCGAGCCCCATCCGACGCCGCCCGCGTTGACCAGCGCGTAGAGAATGGCAAGCAGTCCGCCAGTGACTAATACAGCACCGAGGTAGTCAACGGAGTGGTTCGTTGTTTCGGCGCGAGACTCGCGGATTATGAAAGGCGTTAACAGGGCAGTGCCCAAAACGATGGGCACATTGACGAAGAACACCCAGCGCCAACTGAGCGAACTGGTCAGCACCCCACCGAGGATCAGACCCACCACACTGCCCGATCCGGCAACCGCGCCCCAGATGCCGAGAGCCTTACTGCGCTCTTTTCCCTCCTCAAAGAGGATGGTGACTATGGACCTTGCGGCCGGAGCCAACATCGCGGCACCCGCGCCTTGTATTGCGCGAAACACGATTAACTCGCCGATCGAAGTGGACAGGCCTCCGGCCAGCGAAGCGAGACCAAAGAGAATCAGCCCTCCGACGAATAGTCGCCTGCGGCCGAAGAGGTCAGCTAGACGTCCACCGAGCATGAGCAGGCTACCGAAAGCAAGGATGTAGGTGCTCACCACCCATGCGAGCTCGCTTGTGGAGGCATGGAGGCCTCTCCCGATTGAGGGCAACGCAATATTGACGATGGTGGCGTCAAGGACGACGACGAAGTCGGCGATAGCAAGCAAACTCAGCGCAATCCATCGGCGGGAATCTGGCGAAGTCAACGGCTCTGTCTGATCAATGGCATCCATGACACTCCCTTGGTCCTGTAGTTCTGTTACGGATAGTAACAAAACTAACGATGCATTGCAAATGTTATATCATGGTACACTTGGGGAATAGCTACCGATTCCACTCCGTCTCGGCGAGAACGCCAGCGGTCTCGCACGCTCGCCGAAATCCGCGAACATGGGTACGCCCAGGTCGCTGAAGGGGGGCAAGCCTCGCTATCTCTTGCCGGGATCGCCAAGGAAATGGGCATGTCCGGACCAGCCCTCTATCGTTATTTTGCCTCACGCGACGATCTTCGGCTAGCCCTCATTGCTGAGAGTTACGAGGATTTTGCAGACGCACTCACCGAGATTGCTGAGCGAACCCGCTCCGACACGCCCGAAGAACGCCTCCGCGCAGTACTTAATGGAGCCCGCCATTGGGCCCTTAGCCAACCCCATCGCTATCGACTGATCTTCGGTAGTTCCTTTGGATCGCGACCACTGGAATATCGGGCCATGAATATTCTCTTGGCTGTTCTCTCTGAGCTTGGACCGGTCGATCAGGCCGCGACCGTGGACGACGCTGTTCTGCGCAGTGACCTCGCTAACTGGGGTGACAGATCAGGCGCCTCACCCGATCCTCGTGTGCTGTTGAGTGCGCTTCTCACTTGGACCCGAATGCACGGGATCATCAGTATGGAGATCGAAGGGTTCTTCGAGCACATCGGGGTAGATCCCGATCGACTCTACGATGCAGAGATTGACCACGTCGTGGCGCAGCGCACTGGTCGATGGGACTCGCAATAACGAGAGCTGGCTCGACACCGTGCCAAACTTCGGCGCAGACGGGCGTCAACTCAAGACTTGAGTCGCTCGCCAGTGACGATGAGGTGGAGGGTATCCCGCAGAAGCGCAGCATCATGAGGGGGCACTTCGTTCAAGAACGTCTCTTCCGCGGCTTTCGCTGCGGCTTCGGCCTGGGCGAAGATATCGGAGCCCTTGCTGGTCAGTTCAATAACGTTGCGGCGTCGGTCGTCGATAGAGGCGTGTCGCGACACGAGTTCCGCGTTCTCAAGTGCGTCGATCAGCGCGACCATCGTCGTCCGGTCCACCCCGAAAAGATGCGCGATCTCTTGCTGAGAATTCGGCTCGCGACTGGCAAGGACTCGGAGCACTCCGAGCGAACGCGGATCGAAACCGAACGGCTCCAAAGCACGGGTCGTCGCCGCATCGAGCTCGAGATGCGCGTGCTTGAGTAGATAGCCCAGGGAACTGGTTACTTCGCGGCCCAACTCCAATGAATTAGCCATGTCAGGACTCTAGCCTTATACTGATCATCAGTACACCTGATCATCAGACGAGCAACGAGGGGTTTCTCATGATTCTTGTTACCGGCGGATCCGGCTTTATCGGCTCCCACACTGTTCGCGCTCTTCACGACCTCGGCGAGGAGGTACTGCTCGTCCAACGCCGCTCGGGCGACGTGCCTACCCACCTCGCCGACCTGCCGGTCACCGCCGAGCGAGGCGACGTCTCCGACCTCAAGTCCTTGCGCGAGATCGGCTCACGCTACACAATCTCCGGCATTGTCCACCTAGCCGGTTACGACCGCGCCGGACCAGTCCAGCCGGCCGTAGATGGCGCGCGAAAAGTATTGAATGGGCTTTTCAATGTTGTTGAGGTAGCACAGGAGTGGGGCGTTCAGCGCATAGCAATGGCAAGTTCAATCGGGGTCTACGGCGGTCTGCGAGTCGACGGGGCGCTTCGCGAAGACATGCCTGTGCTCTTGTCTGCGGCTCACCCAATTCCGCGCTACAAGAAGATCAACGAACTTCTCGGTGAACAGTTGGCTGAGTCGAGCGGCGTCCAGATTATCAACCTCCGCATTTCTGGCACATGGGGACCGCTTGGGCACGAGGATCCGTTCTTCGCCGCGCCAGCACTGATCCATGCCGCCGCGGCGGGAACCGTACCGGACCTAACGGGGATCCTGATACCTGTCCACTCTGATGACGCACTCGATCTCACCTACGTGAAAGACACGGGACGCGCGATCGCCTTGCTGCAGCTCGCCGAAATACTCAACCACCGCACTTACAACGTCGGCTCGGGTCGCGCCACCACCAACTCGGAGATCGTCACCGCAATCAAGACCGTCGTTCCCGGGTTCGATGTCGAACTACCGGTAGGAAGCACCCGCCCGACGAACTGGCTCGATATCACACGCATCCAGAAGGACACCGGGTACCAACCCAAGTACGACACCGAATCCGCTGCAAGCGACTACCTAAAGTGGCTCAAAGCTGGCAACACCCGGTAATTCAAGTCAACATGCCTGAACCTGGGGGCCCGAACAGTTAGAGCTTTCCGAGACAATCGGATCCTTAGAGCAGTCCGACACATTCGGCGCCATCGACCATGACGGCCGTTCCCGATATGTACGCAGATTGTTGGGAGCAAAGAAAGGCCACAATCTGCCCAAAGTCAGACGGATCTCCCGACTTGCCATCTAGGTCAAAACCCAGTTCATGTGCTCTCTCAGTAGCGTGAAGGCCCGGACAAATCAGGTTGAGTGTCACGCCGTACGGAAAGAGATCTTGCGCCGCAGTCTTAGCCCACGCCCACAAACCTGTGCGTGACAGATTGGAAAGTGCCAACGTTGGGATGGGTTGCTTGATGGAAGAAGAAGTTATGCAACATATCCGTCCCCATCCCGCTTCCGACATGGTCGGAACGGCAGCACGAACGAGTCGAATTGACGTTGTTAAGTTGGCGTTAACGGCGGCGGCTATTCCCTCGTCAGTCACGTCGAGCGCCCTAGCAGAGGGAGGGCCTCCAGCGTTAGCCACCAAGATGTTGAGTGACCCGAATGTGTAGATGACCTCGTCAATGAGCCGTTGCGGGGCATCTGGTTGCGTTACATCGATCGCGATACCCAACACCGATCCACCTCGTGACGCCAAATGTCGTTCAGTCGCTTTAACAGCATCGATGTTGCGCCCGCAAATGGCGACCTTTACCCCTGCGTCAACAAGTGCTTGTGCCGAAGCTCTACCTAAACCCCTCGACGAAGCCGTGACGAGCGCGACCTTATCGGTAATTCCAAGATTCATACGATGCCGACACCTATTGAATTCTTCATCTCATGAACAAGTTGTTCGGACCGATCACGAAACCGCTGAACGTTTTTGAGTTTGAGTTCCTCGTACCCGCGTACCACATCTGGAAGTTTGGCGAGCTCCATCATCACTTCGTGAGTGTCGGGCGTAAGATTCAAGATCGCTTCGTCAACCGCAGCGACGTATTCCCTGATTAGTCCTCGTTCGAGACGGCGCATCGGCGACCGGCCGAACGGATCGAGAGCTGTCCCACGCAGCCCACGAAGTGATCGCAAGGTCGCAAAGGTGAGGCGAGCAGTCCGACCTAGGCGAATCTTTCGTTTTAAACCGAGAGATTTGAGAATCGGAGGGTCCAGCAGTACTTTCGTCCGCGCGCCAGGACCGTATTCCTCACGCACCTTCCGGAGACCTTCCAGATGCAGGCGTGCAACCTCGTACTCGTCCTTGTATGCCATCAGTTTGAATAGTCCGGCCGCGTACGCTCGTGTGATATCGAGGGCTCCGTTTTGAAGGCAAATCCTCTCAACTTCGGCGATTTCACTTACACGATGCAGATAGAGCAACCCATATTTGGCATTTTGGTAGGCGACTAACTCACGTAGAAACTCTTCAACTTCAGTGTTCCAGTCTTGGGGTAGTTGCAGCGCAATCATTGCGGTTTTCGCATCACCGGGTAACACCAGTCGCTTTTCTGCTTCGGCCGTGCCTTTGCCGTCAGTCCCCTCGATCAGTGTGGGGTCGTTAGCAATCGCGCGGCCCAACCTAAAGGCGTCAAGGTTGGCTTCTACTGCCCTCCCGTTTAAGAGTATTGCTTCTTCGATCGCTGATTCCGAGACCGGCAAACAACCGTGTTGGTAGGCCGCTCCGACGACAATCATGTTGCTCAAGATATGGTCACCGAAACTGGAGAGGGCCAATGCATCAGCATCGATAACGAGATTCTCGTCCGATCGGGTTACAGAATTAATGCGCTCTATCGCTTCATTGATATCAAGAGCAGCGGCGTCGACATCAGTGACCATGGCCGCAGTGGGAGTAACTCCAGTATTAAGAATTGCGATGGTTCGCTCCGGGTCAGCGACCATAAGAGTTTGCTGAGACATCGTGCCGACGAGGTCGAGGCCCAAAACTACGTCCACTGAGGCCGCGCTGGCGCGCATCTGGCCGTTGATGGGCTCGATGCTCAACCGGACATCAGATACAACGGGGCCCCCTTTTTGGGCGAGACCGATCTGGTCCAGGCCAGACGTGTACAACCCGTCAATGTGACCAGCCATCTGCAGTATTGCTGACACTGTGACAACACCTGTCCCGCCGACTCCCTGCAGTCGGATGGTTACGTCGGAGGACGTCCTTGGTGTCGGTAGGGGAAGCGCGTCTGGTATTGGTGGCATTTTGCTCGTCCGCGGCGGCTTCGAACCCTGTGTCACCAACATGAAGGAGGGACAATCGCCCTTGAGGCACGACATGTCATAGTTGCAAGACGATTGGTGGACTCGCGTCTTCCTCCCGAATCGGGTTTCGACGGGGATCAAGGAGAGGCAGGTGGATTTCTCACCACAGTCGCCACATCCTTCGCAGACTCGTTCATTAATCACGACTTGTTCGGCAGGTGTTTCCAGCTTTCCGCGTTTTCGCATTCGACGCTTCTCGGTGGCGCATTGGTCGTCATGAATTATCACGGTTACTCCACGAACTGTCGCTAGCTCTCGTTGCACTTCTTGGAGATCATCGCGGTCGTGAACCTTTGCGATCGGGTCCAGGCGAACCTTTGAGTAGCGAGCTGGATCGGGCGTCGTAACGACAATCCGTGCCACGCCCTCAGCTGCGAGGAGTCGAGTAACGGCAGCAACGTCGAGTTTTCCCTGAGGTTGTTGGCCCCCTGTCATTGCGACCGCGTCGTTGTAGAGAAGCCGGTACGTCATGTTCACTCGGGCGGCGACAGCAGCTCGAATAGCAAGCGAACCGGAATGATGAAACGTTCCATCACCGATGTTCTGAATGAAATGGGCGTCCTCGGTGAAAGGAGCAATACCAATCCACTGCGCCCCCTCACCTCCCATTTGAGTTAACCCTGTTATGTTTCCCCGGCGATCCCCACCGTCAAACGTCACTAACGCATGGCAACCGATGCCGGCACCCACGAGTTGGTCTGGTTCTGCACGAGTAGATACATTGTGGGGGCAGCCCGAACAAAAATATGGGGTGCGGGTCACCGTCGATACGAGTTGCAGTTTGTCGCCGCTTCTTTGCCGACGGATGAGGCTGAACCGCCGTCGCGCTGACTCAGGCAGATCTTCTCCCGCGATCATCCTTTCTAGTGCCAGAGCCACATCATCTGCGGTAACAAAACTTCCCATGGGCAACAGCGGCCGCCTGTTCTCATCATGCTTTCCCACAACGGATGGGGGTCGATCAATACCGTAGAGACAGTCGCGTACCAGACCCTCTAAAAATGAAAGTTTGTCCTCGACGACGAGGATCCTCTCGACGCCTCCGCAAAGTCGAACAATCTCTCTAGAATCGAGCGGCCACGGGGCACCGAGCCGTACGATTCTGAGACCGATGCGTTCCTTCTCAACGTCGTTGATGCCCATCTCCTGAAGGGCTCGCACAATCGCTTGGTGTCCCATGCCGGAGCCCACCAGAGCGAGCCTTGCTCTTTTGGGCTCAAACGTTGCTACGTTCAGACCGGCGAATCCCGCATACTCCGAGGCTCGATCCAACCTCGTACTGAATAGGTCTAACTCTGCTTGAAGATTCCCGGGCGGAATCATTAGCGCCGGTGAAAAGTCCTGTCGCGGCTGGATGGCCATCCCCAGGATTGAATCGATTGCACCCCCAAGTTCTACGACTCCAGTAGCGTCCGCGACATCAGTGGCAATTTGCACGCCAACCCACAAACCGGCGTAGCGCGACATTTCTATGGCGTGCAATCCGAATGCAAGAATTTCTTCGACGGTGCCCGGGGACAAGACGGGAATCGCCAAACTGCGGCACATGGGAAGGCAAGAACTCGGTACTGTCGAGGATTTGCTCGCCGGATCGTCGCCTATCCATGCAACCGCGCCGCCGAGTGGAGATGTACCGCTCAGGTTCCCGTGACGTATTGCATCAGCGGCGCGATCGAGCCCCGGATTCTTTCCGTACCAGATTCCGGTGACGCCGTCAACCTTTCTGCCTGGGAAACGGTCAACGGACTGAGTTCCCGAGATAGCAGTAGCGGCAAGTTCTTCGTTTACGCCCGGCTGAAAAATGACTCCAAACTCATCGAGTCGTGCCTGGACTCGTTGCATCTCGAGGTCAAGCCCTCCGAGAGGTGACCCCTCGTATCCACTGATTAGTAAGCCCGTTCGCAATCCGCGCAATGCGTCGAGTCGACGACTATCGAGGAGCACGCGCACCAGGGCCTGAATACCGTTGAGCGGAACGCTGCCAATCTTCTTCGTGTAGCGGTCTTCGAGGGACGTCCCGACTCGCTCCAGCGTCAATTCACTCATCTCAGCAAGTCAAGTCGCACGCCGTCATCAGGGCAAGGAATGCGGCATCAACGGCAACAACTCGCAACTGTGTTGCTGGCCAACATCATCCGGTGCACGAATCCATGCCAACTGAGCACCTTTCTGTCGCGACCAACGAAGTCTGAATTGCCTTCGCCGTCTAACTCCGCGATGAAAAGGTCTCGGGTCGAATCAGGCATCGAGTACCGGGATGGACTCTGTCCGTTCAGTATTGGAGCGTCGCGCTTTTCGACGGACCATTGTCCGTGCCGCCGCCGCGTCGTTGAATCCCAGCGCGACAATCGCGGCCAGCAGAGCAGTGCCAGCAGCCGTCAGGTACGCAACGTGATACGCGGCGAGGTGAGGAACGGCTCGACCGTGATGCAGCACGGTTGGACCAATCGCGGCCACCACCGTTGACAAAGTAGCCACTCCAACTGCCCCACCTAACTGACGCAATGAAGTGAACAATGTCGATGCCCGTGCCATGAGAGAGGCGGGAATGGATGCGAAACCAGCAGCTTGGGACGAGGTAATGACATGAGCCAGTCCATATCCGGCAAAGAACATCATGAGTCGCATCCACCACAGATCAGCGACCACGTTGACTCTACTCAGGAGAGACAAGGAGACTGCAACGATCAAGAGCCCAGAGAACATCACACGACGCGGCCCGAGTGCGGGGTAAAGAACACGTGACACAATTTGAGCGCCAATCATTACTCCAACGGCCTGCGGAAATGTTGTGAGTCCGGAGTCGAGGGCCGAGAGGCCGAGTCCATTTTGGAGAAACAAAGCTGAGATGAAAGATGAGCCAAGAAGGGCCATCGCGCCGAAGCCAGACACCATATTCGACGTTCGGAACTGCGCGTCGCGGAATAGGCGGATATCCATTAAGGGATGAGAAGAACGCAGCTCTTGAAACACCAGGGCTACAAGAAGGAGCGAGCCCACTGACATCGTGGCAAGGATGACCGGATGATCCCACCCCTTGAAAGGTCCTTCCGAAACGCCGTACATGGTCAATCCGAGGCCGAGACCAGACAGCACGAACCCCATCACGTCAAGGCGACCTGCGTGATCATTCTTGTGTGGCGCGAGGAATGTGAGCCCAAAGATTAGAACGGTGGTGCCAATAGGCAGATTTACGTAGAAGACCCATCGCCACGACAGATCAGTGACGAATAAGCCACCAATCAAGGGACCCAACGCGGGAGCCAGAGCGGTAGGTATGGTCAAGATGCTCGACGCTCGCACCCGCTCCTCCGGAAGGAAGGTACGGAACATTAGGGCCATTCCGACCGGAACCATGGTGCCGCCCCCGGCCCCCTGGAGGACCCGAAAGAAAACCAGTTGCGGCAGGCTCTGAGCAAGACCGCACAAGGCCGAAGCAACGGTGAAGAGGATCATCGATCCCAACATGACCCGACGCGAGCCAATCCGATCACCTAACCAGCCCGACACCGGGATGAAGACCGCCAGACTAACTAAGTAGCCGATGGAAACGGTGTCGACGGAGTCAGCAGCCACTTTGAACTGTCGTCCAATGGTTGGTAAGGCAACATTCACGATCGTGCTGTCCATGATGCTCATGAACAGCGCAGACACATACACGACGCTCACCGCGATCTTCTGGTTCATTCGGCGGTGCATCACCGACGAACTCCAAGTAATTGGCGGTGCGGCGCCTTGGCTAAGTGCGACAGCTGATGTTGCCACATCTTCGGAGTTTGCCTTTCACGTTGCTGTCGCCTGCGCGGACGTACCCGAATAGGTGTGTGTGCCACAACCAACGTGATGCGGCTTGTAGGTCCTTAGACCGCGCTGTCGGCGAGATCCTCTTCGCTCGCATCGAACCCGGCCGCATGCGCGGCCGCGGTTAAGTAATCGTGACTTGGCAAGCCCGTGTAGAGAATCTCGGTGATCTTGTCAGCGCTGAAAGTGACCTGCTCATCGTCCGCGAGGTAGAGGTGAGTCTGCTCTCGGTACCCCTGACCGTCGACCTCGCCCTCTCCGGAGATGATCATGATCACGGCCCTGCCGCCGAGAGTAAAACTGGATCCGGGCTCGAGTTTGAATGTCGCGGCCTTCATTTTCGCGCTGGTGAAGGTTCCCAGGGCTCGCTCTGACACACCAATCCGGTCAGTGGGGATCCACGGACAGTTATTCGTGTCCATCATGACCGGGCGCTCATATTGAGGTTTTGGATAAATCAACTTTCGCTTTTTGGCATACTCCCAGACGGCTTCGGCCGAGTCCTGGTTGCGCCGTCCTTCGACCCCTTCGTTGCGCTTGAAGATACCTCCTTCGATGACGCCTTCTATTCTCATCTGTGCCTGAGCGGCGCGAGCCTCCGACCCCGTCATCTTTCCGGCACCGCTGGGGCCTCCGAATTGAAGAACCCAAACGGTTTGCCCCGTTTCAGTTTGTGGTCCGTAATACGCTCCCTCGGGAAAGTAGCCGAGCATGCCCGGAGTCATGTCCCCGTCGCCGGCGAAACCTCCCAAGCCTGCGATCTGGTAACGGTACTGATCGAAGTTGTGGTGATGGCGAGGAGAAGTGAAACTTCCGTCCGTGTAATAGATCATCAAGTTGAAGGTCTCGATCCCGATCTCCTCGTTGAAGATGGTCCGAGTTTCCCAAGTTCCTGGGCGGCCGCCGCCAACCCCCACTGCTCCCATCGGAACTTCGTCGGCATGCACAAGTATCACAGTTACCCCCATAATCGGTCGCGGGGTTCGAACGCCGCGCTCGCCAAGTAGTTAACCCGATTGACCGTAGGTTTGGCAACGGAATTAGTACGAAGAGTTCCCGGATCGCACGAGAGTTGCGGGCAGGGAGGCGCTAACGCACACTTTCACCTTCGCGACGCAAATAAGTTCACTACTTCGTACGAATGAAATCGTCCTGGCTATCATTCCGATACCCACGATCGTGAGCACTCGAGGGACGCAGTCTCGTGGGAGTTGTCTACAAAAAGAACCTATGTCGATGTACTCGCATTCGAAAACCAGCCTTGACGAGCATCGGCTTACGAAAGGAGCCCGTCGTTGTCCGTTCTTCACATTGTCATGTTCCGTTGGAAATCGTCCAGTTCGATCGAAGATCGCCAGGAGCTGATGCTTCAAATGAGAGATCTACCTGCGCAGATTTCATCCGTTCGGGAATACGTCCTGCAGGAGAATGTCGGTACTACTGCAGACAATTATGATTTCGTAGTGAGGGCAACTTTTGACGACATAGGTGGCTACCTCGACTACAAAGACCATCCCGCTCATCGAGAGATAATTCAGAAATATGGTCCATCGACTATCGATGGGCGCGCGGCTCTCCAAGTCGACAGTTGATACCAAGGGGATCGAACATCTAGCGATTGAAGGCGATAGCTAGTCTCGACTCAAGGATCGATGTTTTCCGAATTCGCCCTCTCCTTCATCACTATTGGATCACGCATCCATGTCGGTCAACCCCATGAGGATGTCCTCGGTTGTGGCGGACTCGCCGAGCATCGGAAACACGTGCGTGATGCTGCCGTCGTGAGCAATACGATTCACGTCGGTCATGGCATCGGTTACGAGTACGACATTCAATCCGTTGTCGTGTGCTTGCCGTGCAGTGGATTCGACGCCGATACTCGTGGCCACTCCAGTAACAACGACTTGGGTGACTCCATGCGCGGACAGCGTTTCCGCTAGTCCCGTATTGGAAAACGCGCCCGACGCCTGCTTAGTGACTCTGAGGTCGCTATCTTGAGGGTCGAGTTCGTCGACGATCTCGGTCCAGTCGTCGGGAAAGCTTGGGGTGAAACCGCTAGCTCGGCGTGCTTTCTGGGTATCAGTTCGCCCAGGGGGAAATCCTGAGACGTTCACCAAGACCACCGGGAGGCCCCGCTCGCGAAAGGCGTCAGCGAGTTGTCGACTTCGGCCCACGATCTCATCGAACGGGTGAGCCATGTTGAATCCCGACATACCTTTTTGTAGATCAATGATGATTAGTGCGGGCTTTTCATCCATCGTTGTCAATGACATTTATTTTCTCCTAGCTACTTTGTATCGATTGGTTTTGGAAGATTTACCTTGAAGGACGAGCGATAATATTGGGTCTGTGAGTGCTCAACGCCCGCTTGACGAGATGGATCACGAGATCCTCGGCTTGCTTCGGAAGGACGCTCGCCGTACTGTCAAAGACATCGCAATGCACGTAGGGCTCTCCCCTGCGCCCGTTCAACGACGAATCGAGCGCATGGAAAGAAGTGGACTCATTGCCGGCTACACGGTGGTCCTCGGTCAGGGTGGGGTCTCGTTGCAGGCATTCATCGAGATCCGCTACACGGGGAAATCTCAGGGTGACGATGTTCTGACAATGCTGGGTGATATTGCGGAGGTGCAAAACATATACACGACTGCGGGAGACACGGACGTTCTCGTTCATGTTCATGCCGACGACATCGCCCACTTGACGAAGATTGTCGCAAAGGTCCGCGCCCAAGGTAACCCTCTCAGCACGAAGACACTTATTGTCCTTCAGAGCCGCGACGGTCTTCGCTCCCTTTCTCCTTGACCCGGACCGTCCGGTCTGTCCGAACCCGTGGCGAGGGGGCTTGAACGCCGTCGGAGACCTATCTCGCATCGTTAGTCACTGTCGCGAGAGGTGCTTCGACGCCGAGGTAACTCTGGAGAACCACAGCGTCGTTTAATTGGGACGCCAATCCCGAAAACTCAATCTCTCCCTTGCGAAGTAGGACTACTGAGTCAGCCATCGCGATTGCTCGGTTGACATACTGCTCGACCAGAAGAAGGGCTGTGCCTGAGCGGGAAAGTCCCTCGATGGCCTCGAACATCGCATCCACCGCAATGGGTGCGAGGCCCATACTGACTTCATCGAGAAGTACGATTCGGGGATCAGACAGATATGAGCGGCCAAGAGCGAGCATCTGTTGCTGGCCGCCAGACAGATTTCCAGCAATCTCGCTCATTCGAGAACGTAGGGCCGGAAACACTTCAAGGCATCGCTCGATCGCTTCGTTCGATTTCTTAGCCGGAAGTTGGAGACGCAAGTTCTCCGCAACTGTGAGCGTTCGGAAGACTCCCCTGCCTTCGGGTATAGAACAAAGCCCTTTACCCGCACGTTTGTTCGGTGCGTCTTCTTCGATGTTCTTGCCATCAAGAAGAATTTCGCCCGACATCTGCCTCAAGACCCCCGAGATAGAGCGAAGCAATGTAGTCTTTCCGGCTCCGTTCGCACCAAGGACAGCGACGACCTGGCCAGCTTCCACTCGGAGCGACACGTCACGAATTACTGCAGTGCGCCCGTATCCAGACGTCAAACTGCGGACCTCGAGCACGGGCGCTTGCTGGACAAGGACTTCCCTCATTTGCTGATTCGTTGCCTCGTGAACGGATGAGGCGTTCTCGTGTCTGACTTGTGAAACAGAATTGAGAGTGTCACCGGAGACAAGTTCGCCGAGATAGGCCGAACGAACAATTGGGGAGCAGCCGACTTCTTCCGGCGTGCCCTTGAATAAGTGCTGACCGAAATCGACGACATATACGTCATCGCAGAGTTGATTGACAAGGGCCATATCGTGTTCGACAAGCAGAACCGTCAAGTTCCGCTCCGACACAATCCGCCGCAGGACCGCCCCGAAGGTTCGAGTCTCCGTATGGTCAAGACCCGATGAAGGTTCATCCAGGAGAAGTACACCGAAGTCGCCGGCAAGGCAGCGTGCCATTTCGACGAGTCGCCTTTGCCCGGTCGAAAGGCTGGCTGCTTCCCGGTCAGCTATCTCTGCGATGCCGCAGAGTTCTAGCGCCCATGACACCCTGCTCGACATCTCCGACCGTTCCGAGCGCCGTGAGATCAGGTGTCGAAGTGGATTCAAGTCCGCTTTCGCACCTTCATAACCAAGGCCCACATTGTCCCAAACGGTCAGCGAGTCAAAAAGCTCCATCTGTTGGAACGTTCGACCGAGACCGCGCCGAGCACGAGAAGCGGTGCTCTTGCGATCGATGACATCTCCCCCAAGGACGATCCTGCCCGACGACGCGCGCTTCTTACTCCCGCTCACTGAGTTGTCCTCCACAAATGACGCGTTGCTCACCTTTACCAATCCGGCGATCGCATTGAAGACCGTCGTCTTCCCCGCGCCATTTGGACCGATCAGTCCCGTCACGCGTCCGGGTACGGCCTGAAGTGAGATGTCGCGCGCCGCGATGTTCCCCCCGTAACGGACCGTTATCGCATTAACTGCCAACTCAGTTGGAACCATGATCGCCGGTGCAACTGCAAATGCGGGCCGAGCAAAGTTACTGTCGGAGGCTGCGCTTGGCCCCAGCCGACGATCGACGAAACGACGGACTATCGACGGAACCCCAAGCACTGAAGCTGGCGTCGAGGCATACGCCATCGCACTTACGCCAAAGAAGAGGGTGAAAGCGTACCCCACGTCTGCGCTGAGACCTAAGTACGACGGAATCAGAACCTGCGCCACGGCTGCTGCTACCGCGTACCAAGGCGCTCCTCCAACGGTGATCATGACCACTGCGAATAACTGAAGTGAAAGTAGGGGTGCGTAGTTTGCTGGCCCAACAATCCCAAGTGCGGCGGCGTCAAGTATGCCGCCGATCGCCGCAAGAGAGGCGGCTATTGCAAACACGAGGACTCGGCTGACGTTGATCGAAGTTCCCACACTCTCTAGACCTTTTGGACTATCGCCCATCGCCTTGAGCAGTCTTCCCAGTCGGCTCCCGTCTATGCCCATCACGAGACCAGCTACGAGGAGTACGACGAGTAACGCAACGTAGTAGAGGCCTTTCGGACCCACTAGTCCGAGCCAAGATACGTGTGGCGAGGGGACATTCGTTCCCAAGCCGTAGGCGCCAAACATGTAACTCTGGGAGTAAAACATTTGTTCCAAGAGGAAGCCAAAACCGAGCGTTGCGAGAGCCAGATAAAGTCCGGGAAACCGTATGGCTGGGATCGCGAGAAGGGCGCCTACCGGGGCTGCAATTGCACCTGCCACAAGGAATGCGAGCAGCCACGGCCAGTGATGCACGTAGGCGAGGTACGAGAATCCGCACACGCCGATAGCCATGAAGCTCACGTGCGCAAGCGAGACTTGTCCTGACGCTTTCACGAGCAGCCCCAAAGACAGGAAGACGACAACGTACGCGAGAGTTCGCGTCCAGTCGACGAGATAGCCACCAACGAAGGTAGGGGCCGCAAGGAGTATCACGAGGGAGATCACCAGACCTCCGATGCGGAACTGATAGGGGAACCGCCAACGTACTGAAGGATCTCTTGTGACGATCTTCGCAGAACTGGGTCGGCGTAGTTTCGGTGAAACGATGAGGAGTACGAACAAAATTAAGAATGGAAGGCTCCCCGACAGACCTCCCGCCAAGCCCGTCGAATTGAGGATGTACCTTTCAAGAAACGACTGCGCTATCCCGATCGCGAGGCCTCCGAGGTAGGAAAGGGGAATGCTCGTAAAGCGACCAATCGCGGCAGCGCCGAAGGCTGTGATTATCAAAAAAGTCAACGTCGTAGCATCGAGCGGTACTAGCGGAGCGATTAGGACGCCGGAGGCAGCAGCCGTACACGAACCTATGAGCCATGCGTAGCGCCGTGTACGCACTGGACTGGTTCCCGAGATGTCTAGAAGTTCTGGGTCGTCAACTACGGCGCGCATTGCGACGCCCGCTCGTGCGAGTCTAAGAAAAACCGTGAGTGCCGTCACTGTCACCAGACCAATAACAAAGATAATGATCCGGTAGTCTCCGACTGTCGTGCCAAATATGGTTACGAATCCTGAAGGAAGGAACTGGGGAACTTGCAGATCCGATCCCGGCGGATAGAGAAGGTCTAGAAGACCTTCGATGGCTAACAGAAGGCCGATCGTACCTACAACTTTTGTGGGCAGGTCCTTTAAGGTCATCCTGCGCGTGACCAACTCGAGAATCAGTCCGAATCCGGGCCCTGCAACAAAGACACACAAGAACGCTGCTATCGGCCAGGCGACGTGCCTCTGCACATGTAGGAAGTAGTAGAGGAACGCTGCAGCGCTCGCAAGCGCCCCGTGCGCAAAATTAAAGATCCCGGATGTCTTGTATGTGAGAACAACGCCGACGGCAGCCAAGCCGAATATAGATCCTGTGGTCAATCCCGCCACGATGTAGATGAACACGATTCACAGCTCCTTAAAAAGGCTCGTAAGTCCCGACGCCGGCGGGGGGATGCCTGACGTCGGGACCTACGAAAATTAGCCCGCGGCCTTTTCGATGAACTGGTTAATTGTGTTGAACAGTTTGGTCGGAGCGCACACGAGGTGTTCGTACTTTCCGCCAGCCTCAAATTGACCCGTCGGCCCGATCTTCCAGGTAAAGCCGCAGGGAAGCCAAGTGGGTCGATTCTTTACGAATGTCAACGGCTGAGTCAGGCCACCAAGAGTGTTGTCCTTAATGTCGTAGAGTCCGCTGGTAAGTGAGGCGCGAGTAAGCGTAGTACCAGCGTTCTTCGCCGCCGCAGCGATCAACTGCGCCGCGTCCCAGGCCCATACGGTAATCGTCGTGTCCTGCGTCGCTCCGAGGATGCTCGGGGCATACTTCTTGAGCGCGTTTCGGTATGCCTTTTGCCCGGGCGTAAGGTCAGCAAAGTATGGGGCGCTTTGGTCGAGGACCGTGTCACCGTAGAAGGCGCTGTCCGTCTTCCAATACGGCGCCGCGGATACTGCCAAGAGAAGCTGAGGAACTTTGATCCCTTGACTGACACACTGGTCTGTAATCGTTTGCTCGGTCTCGGCCGGGAAGAACATGCTCCAACTTTCCACCTGACCCGAAAGGTCCTGGCACAAAGCCGTGTAATCGGGGGCAGAAGAGGACGCCCCGGTCTCGACTGGAACGCTCTCTCCTAGGTCAGCGCCAACAGCTTTCACCAGTTGGCCATAAGCAGCGCATGCGGGAAGCTCCGTGCAGTAGTCAAAAGCAAAGTTTGGCCCCAAACTCTTGGCAACAGCCAAAACCTGATAGATGACCAGCGCGGCGTCTCCGACCACTGGGAACGCATCAGTGTCACTCATCGGGGAAATGTAGGCAGCCCCAGCGACAATTACCGGGACATTGTGCTGTTTCGCGTACGGCAACCAGGTCGCATCATCTGGCGACTCGTCTTGATCAATGATCGCGATGACATGGTCTTGATTGATCAACGTCTTTATGTCACCTAGACCTGGTTCCTCCCCTTGGGCCGCATCCTCGGTAAACATCTTGACGCGATGTCCGTCGAGTCCGCCTTCGGCGTTCATCGTGTCAGCCCAGGCCTGCAGAACTTCGGGCGTCTTCCCGGAGGCGGAGGCGTTGAAGCCCGCGTATAGTCCAATCGCCCCCACGTTCACCGTGCTGCCCAAAGCGTGCGCATTTGACTGACCGACTCTCGACGCGTTTGACGTCGCATAGCGGCTGAGTGAATATGCAGCCACTCCTCCAGTCAATGGAAACGCCGTCAGCGTGACCGCGCACAAGACAGCACCGACGACGCCGGCGCGTAGCGATTTCTTCATTTTCCCCCCTGGGATTCGTTTGGGTGATGCAACAGTGACCCAAATTAAATCAAGCGATGGCGGCAATATTGCGAAGTTGACGTATCGCACCGCAATCCGCACGATTCTTGTTGCATCTGTCGGAGAGACGAATAGATGATGCTCCCGACGGCTCTTATTCTGCTCCGCTGAGGGAGATTTAGTCCGTGAGACACTTTCGTGGAGTGAGGGTCGGGGAATCTGTGGAGACACGTCCCTAGCTATTCGCCAACATCCTCAGTGACTCCGCGAAGGCCACGGCCTAAGCGAATTCGGCTCCGCCCTTGGATCTGCCGACCCTCAATGAGCAGAACACCGGACTTGCAATTGCACTCTTCGTCGATCGCCATCAAACTCGAGATGAACTTAACCGAGTAGGTGCCTCGCCACTACGATCCGCTGTATTTGATTTGTGCCTTCGTAAATCTGAGTTATCTTTGCGTCACGCATCAATCGCTCAACTGGAAATTCGGCAGTAAAGCCATTGCCCCCAAGAAGTTGGACCGCATCGGTAGTGACACTCATCGCGGTGTCGGATGCAAAGCATTTCGCTGACGCTCCCACGTAACTCAACGTCCCATCCAGATCCCCTTCGTCGATAATCGAGCAGGCCCGATATACAAGACTTCGAGCAGCCTCCGTTCGAATGGCCATGTCGGCCAACATGAAACGCAAACCTTGGAGATCGCTGATAAACCCTCCGAATGCTCTCCTCTCTTGCATATATTCACCGGCGAAGTCGAGCGCGGCCTGAGCAATGCCGACCGCCTGCGCTCCAACCGTTGGTCTCGACCGATCAAGAGTGTGCATTGCAATCTTGAAGCCCTCCCCTTCTTCCCCGATGCGGTGGCTCACTGGTACGCGAACATCATTCAGCACAATTTCGCCGGTCGGTGAAGCGCGGATGCCCATCTTGTGTTCGTATCTGGATACCTGAATTCCCCAACCCTTCTCCACCAGAAAGCAAGTGATGCCCCTTCCTCCTGCAGTCTGATCTGTTTTGGCGAACACCGTGTACGTATCGGAGATGCCCGCGTTCGTAATCCAATGCTTCGAGCCATTCAAAATGTAGTCATCTCCGTCGCGCACCGCTTGACAGCGCATAGAAGCTACGTCCGAGCCCGCATCCGCCTCGGAAAGGCAGTAGCTCGCCTGAAGTTCACCGGTCGCGATGCGAGGTAAGTAGGTCTTTTTTATCTCCTCTGTCGCGAAATTCATGACCGGGAGCATGCCGAGTTTCGAAATCAGCAATGTTGTCGACGTTGAGGCACACCCGCGTGCAACTTCTTCAATGGCGATTGACTGTGTCACCGTGTCTGCTCCCGTACCGCCATATTCCAACGGGATACCCAGCGAAGGAATCTCCATCTCGACGCATGCCGCAAAGCTCTCGTTCGGAAATATCTGTTCTCGGTCATATCGAGCCGAGTTGGGCGTGATGCGCTCGTCGACGAACTCACGAAGAACTTCCCGGAAACTTCGCTGCTCGGGATCAAGACTAAAGGCCATAGCGAGTCCTCCTGGAATCATTCATCTTCATTGACGCGAGCGTCCCGTTCTGGCCGAGTGCCGACCGAAATCTAGGAGCACTCTGAAAATGAATCAGGCGAATGCAACAATGCTGTTCAAACTCGCAAATATTCTTCAGTTAGTCAGGCCATTCGCCCCTCATAAGGCGCGCTGTTGCTCTTATCGTCGAAGAGCGCGGCGTCCGAGTCGGGATGGTTCGAACCCAAACTCGGTTGCAATTTGGACGCAACAGATTCGCTGGAGTAGTTTCCGCCAGCCAGCGATAGTGCTGCGTAGCAGTTCACGCTGGCTGGCGATCCCATTCGGATTGATGGCGTTCAGTGGCTGCTACGCCGTCTCGGCGATCACGTCGAATTCGTTGCCCTCCGGATCCGCGAGAGTGCTCCATCGCATGCTCTCAATCTTGATATCTTCCTTGCGACTTGCGCCGAGGCCGATCAGCCGCTCGACTTCTGCCTCGAGGTCAGGGGCAATCAAATCCGGGTGCATCCGGTTCTTCACCGACTTGCCCTCGGGGACCTTGGCGAAAATCCAGCAAAGATCCGTCTGGCCAACTTGCTGTAGCCCAATGGACGCCAACTCTGTGCTCGCGCCAGGGTCAAGTTCCCGGCCGAGGACTTGTGCCCAGAACTCAGCGAGCACGGCGGCGTTCGAACAGTCGAATGTCACTGCGAACAATCGGTTTGTCATTATGGTCTTCTCCTATCGTAAAGAGCGACGGCGTGGACCACAGTGGTCCACTGCGTGCTCTCCTTTTTGATAATTGTGTTTATCGGTAAACCGTTCCAACGCGTTGCTTGGCGACGTGGCCTGAAGAGTTATCCGTCGCCGATTGATCGATTGCGAAATAGCCCAGACCCAATTGCCCCGGGCGGGTAGTTGCTTATCCGATCGCCTACGCCACGCTGCCGGTCGGCAACAGCACTTGCTTGATTCCGGCCGCCCCATCCTTCACGCTCTGATAGGCCTCGACGCTGCTTTCTATCGGCCACGTATTTGTGGCCGGAGGAGTAAGCAGGCCGCGGTCGAACAGCGGAGCGAGTTGGTCGAAGATCTTCGCGCCTTCAGCTCCGTCGATGAATACGCTCGCGAGTCCTGTGACGTGCCGGTCGTGGTCGTAGATCTCCGACGGGTCAATCTCGACCCGCTCATGGGAATGGAGCCCCGTCATTCTGCCGCCGAATCGAAGGCTTTTTACTGCCGGCTCGAAAAGAACGCCGCCAACTGTATCGAGCACCATGTCGACTCCGCGCCCACCGGTGAGTTCAAGCGCCGCCTCATTGAGATCATGCGATCTGGTGTCGATGAAGTCCACGGTGCCCTCAGGCTTACGCACATCGGCAACGATCACTTTGGCACCACGCCAGTGGGCGATTGATGTCGCGGCCTGGCCAACCAAGCCAGCGCCGCCCGTGATCAGGATCGTCTCGCCGGGCCCGAGTCCCATCATGTTGATGACCGTCAGCCACGCTGCCATGTACGGTCGGCCAACCGCGGCAGCCTCGATCATGGAGAGGCGCCCGGGTTTGGCTGACAACCACGTCTCGGGAAGGGCTACGAACTGCGCATGCGTGCCTGGTCGCCTCCAGCCCAGGTATGCCTGGCTACCCCACACCTCTTGGCCACTTAGAGCGCCGTCGGACACGACCACGCCAGCAAAGTCAATGCCGGGAATCATCGGCAACGGCGATCCAAGCAAGCCCGCGGTGATGACGATGTCGAACGGGTTCACCCCTGCAGCTTGAACCTCGACGAGCACTTCTCCCGGTCCAAGTTTCGGCACCGGTTCGGAGCGAACGACCAATGCCTCCGCAGGGGGTCCGCTGGCCTGTATGACGACCGCTTCCATCTTCTGTTCTCTGTTGATTGGCATGTTGAATTCCCTTCGCTGGTTTGTATATGACGTCGCAGTTCGGCATCGCTGCGCTGCACCGTCGGTTGGTTGCACGGCCAGTTTGGGCCCTCCCTCCGCGGGAGAGTCAAGCGGCCATCGGCCATCGGCGAAGTGGAGCTTTACTAAGTCAGGGCGCGCCCGAGTGCGAATAAGAATGCTTGACTCTCCCGCGGAGGGAGGACCCAAACTCTCCGGGTGACCGATATCGAGTTCGACTCAAATGGACACCGCGTCACTCGCTCGGCGAGGGCGTCCTCCAACAGCCTCCCGTCACCGTCAAGCGACTGAAGTGGAATCTTGGATCAATCGCGCGGCGCCCTGGACGGAGCAAACTGGCGACATGACGACACGACTATCCATCGGTGACTTCTCGCGGATGACTCGCCTAAGCGTGAAATCACTGCGCCGATACCACGACCTGGGGCTCCTCGAACCAGCAGACATCGATCGGTACACGGGGTATCGCTACTACGACGCCTCTCAGGTACCGATTGGTCAGGCCATCCGTAGGTTCCGCGATCTCGAGATGCCTCTCAAACACGTGCGGGAGGTGCTTCGGGCTCCCGATGCGTCCGCTCGCAACAAGTTGATCATCGAGCATTTGGAACTCATGGAGTCAGCCCTACAACAAACCCAGCAAACGGTGGCCTCGCTGCGTGCCCTTCTTGAACAGCCGCTCGCACCGATTACCGTCGAGTACAGAGCAGTCAGTGCGATGACGGCGATAGCGATATCCGAGCCCGTGCATATGCGCGACTTGGCGACCTGGTGGAGCGAGGCCTTCGACGAACTCCATTCGGTGCTCATTTCCATGTCGGCGGTTCGAGCTGGCCCGAATGGCGCGCTGTATTCGAATGAGTTCTTCGAGGAGGAACTAGGCGAGGTCGTGGCATTCATTCCCGTGTCAGATATGCCCATCCCCTTTGGTCGCCCAAAGTTGATTGAGATACCAGAAGCAGAGTTGGCGATCACAGTGCATAAGGGGGCAATCAGCGAACTCGACCAGACCTACGGTGCGCTCGGAACTTTTGTCGCGGAACGAGAGATTGGGGTGCAGGGGCCTATCCGGGAGTTCTACGTCGTGAGCTCAAACGAAGCAAGCGCTGAAGCCGTCCATCTCACGGAGGTGGGGTGGCCCGTATTCCACACGAAAGTTGAACTATAGCGAAACGCATGAAACACTTTGGCGCTCCACAGCAGATCAGAGTTTTTGGAGTTGCCACGAAGCTCTCGCGAAGACCCTCGAGAGGATTAGCGTCCCTGCGATACCAAGCACCATGTCGGTAGCCGCTCCCTGATATTTCAATGCCGCAACTAAGCCAACCAAAATGAAGGAGTACACGATACCGGAATTTCGGAGAAACCAAAGCAACGGACGTCGAAGTGGACCCAACTTGCATTCCAACTTTTGTCGCCTGATCCAGCTTTCAACCATGCAGGCACCGCTAAGCACGAGGTCAACTCCTTGACCAAACGCGCCAACGAACAAAATCTCTGCCGATACCCTCAAGCCGGGAACAAAGGTTGCACCCAGCCAGTTTGGGTGGGGCCAGTTGAGGGCTTCGACTCCATAGGCCGTGAGAGCCACCATTCCCGCGAAGATCCAAGCAACTCCGATCAAGGGGCTCAACATTTTATAAACCGCCCGATATCGCTCGGCGTCCTCCTTGCTTAACGTTTCTATGGCTGACGCAAGAGACGGCTTGAAGACGAGCCAACCACAAAGCACGCCGAACCAGATGAGAAGCAAAGCGAGAAAGGCTCCCAATGTTCGCCCCAGAAATATAGATTCATACACCGCTACGTACCTCCTCTCACGGGTGCCAATGCCGTTACGCCATTAGCCTCAGCCAGCCTCTTCAGCCGCTCTCTCTGACGAGATACGGCTCCAAGCAAACCACTACACGTACTGCCAAGTACAGTCCTTGCCATTGTGGTCACCCCAATGATCGCAGGGGGCAAATTTGCTCCCAGCTTGCACGTTGTCTTGGGTCCCGTTGAACTGGCTACATTCGACCTTTCCGTCCTTCGGCACGATTTCACCCGGCTTGTATGTCACTGCCATGTCGGTTCTCCTTCGCTTACTCGAGCTTCGCTCGTTCTCCACTTTCAATGACGATTCTGTTGACAGCACGTGCTTGCGCCATCTACTTGCCCTTCTTCTTTCCCGGCCGCGTACTCTCGTTTACGGTCGTCTTGGGATGGCGGGCCACAGTTGCGGGTTTTACAAATCGACCCGTAATTGCGCTTCGCCCTCGTTTCCCTGATGCCATGTTGGTCACCTCCTCTCACAATCGACGCACTGCGCCGATACTAGAACACTATCGCCCCAGATGCGAGGCATCGATTCACATCTGCAATACTGGCGAAATGGCCACAATTTCAGCGGATCGCCTCTATGAGTTCTTAAGCGCAGCCAGACTCGAACGTGGCATTTCCTGGAGAACCCTGGCAAAGCAGATTGGCGTGAGCGCTTCGCTACTCTCTCGGATCAGTAATGGTCAGAAGCCTGACGCCGACGGTTTCGCCACGATCGTGCGGTGGCTAGGGGTGCCGGCCGAAGAATTCATCGACGATGTCAATGAGACGCGGGCCGCGCCGGATGTGCTCGTTCAGCTCGCGCCACTGCTTCGGGCACAGAAGGACCTCGATGAGGTCGACGTGAAGTATCTTGAACAAGTTATTGCCGCCACTCTTGAGCGCGCCCGTTCTAAGGGCTCATGATGAGGCGTGGGTTCAAGGCGGAGGCAACACGGCTTGCACTTGAGATTCGCGCTGAATTCAATGTGCCCATTGACGGCGAATTCGATCCATACGAGTTTGCCGCCGACTACGGCATTCGAGTGGTCGCGCTAGGCACGCTAATGGGGCCAGCGCGAGACCACTTTTACTACTCAATGGGCAGGACTCTATCTGGCGCTCTCGTCAAGTGTGGCAATGGATTAGCCATCCTCGATAACGATGCTCACCCCACGACGCGTCGACGGGCAACAATCTCTCACGAAGTTTCCCATTACCTCCTGGAGCACGAGTTCATCAGCGTCTTACGGCCAAACGAACGGGGATGTGGCGTTGATGCGGACCAAGAAGAAGAGGCAAAGTTCTTGTCTGGTGAACTTCTCATTCCAACTGAAGCAGCCGTCAAACACGCCTTTAAGGACAGGGGCAACGAAGAGGTCGCGAGGTATCACGGAGTGAGCACTGGATTTGCTCGCTGGCGGATGAACGTAAGTGGGGCTCGGCTAATTGCGTCAAGAGCGCGAGGCAAATCGGCCTAGTTCTCTGCCTCGCATTCTCAATGCCGCAATCGCTTTCGAGGGACGACTAGACGGGGCGCATTGACTCCACGACGAACTCCAGTCTCCCTGCCACTTCAGCAGCATCGAAACGATCGAGGTCTGTGTCAGACTGAGCAAAGTCAAGAAGACGGAGCGCGACCCCTTCGACGATTCGAGATGCTTGATATATCCACTCTTGATCCGACCACACATGAAACAACGGTCGAGGACATACGAGACTTGAAACAATCGAACCAATGCTCCAGGAGCGCCGAAACTTGTCCGAGCGCGTCCACTCATTTTCACGACCGAAGCCCCGCGGGCGTGAACATTGCGTCAATGCCTTCGGCATCCGACGTGCCAAGCAGTATGTAATCGCCCGACACGATCGCCAAAGGTCCGGACCGGTCGACGCTTTTTAGGACCAGATCGGTACTCTCCCTCAGGCAAGCGGAAAATAGGTTGCTGAGCGAGACACCGGACATCTTCGGCGCCTCAGTCAGGTCGTGAGCCTGCACTTTGTTCAGCGCAAGAAATCGCCACCTCCAGCTGCGTCGCGGCCAGTTTGTCATAAAAAGTGGACGCAAATTTGGGGTTCAGGTCAATTAGAGGGCTGATTTTATAAGGCTTTTCGAGATTTCCCAATCGAGAAATCTCCTTCCTTGACCTCACTTCAGCAGTCACTTCAGGAGTTTGGATTTTCGCGACCGTTGGTTCAGCAGCTACCCCCATCTAAGGGCTGCTGAATCTTTGAACATCTCGCCACACATAGTCGTAGCCCTCATAGAGAGAGCTCATCCAAGCAGGCAGGGCGACGCGTTCGGCGTTCACTACCCGCTCCCCCCAAGCAACTCGAATGACCTTCCGATGTCCAGCGAATTCGGCAACCAAGTCGCGACGGACAAAAAGAAGATTCCCCTGCCACGAGCCTTCAGCGCGAAACGTCGCCGAAGCTCGCCGCCCTTTGAAGTCGACCAAGTCAAGCGTTCCGGGCAATTGACGAAGGTTAAATCTGGCCGCGAAGTCGAATGATGGGATATCGTACGAGCGATTAAGCGCGGTCGACGAGCTTCGGTCACTGGCAGTGAGTTCAACGGCAATCTGATCAACAGGTATTCCGGCGTCACACCAATCGTCCCTCAATGCGGCGTAGTCATCATCATCAGATTGGATGTGAAACCTGGGGCTCCAAGGCGCTTCTGCCGCGAATACGTTCCTTAACTCCAAAAGGCTCGGAAGAAAGTCATTACCTAAATACTTGCGGTGTTCAACTAACTCAAAGGCAGCGGCCTCCGTATCTGGATCAAGCAGAAGTGTACGAAAGAATCCGAATACTCTCCGTGCATCCCGGCGATGCTCAAGGAAACCTTCCACTAGCACCCACCCGCCAGGAACACCGTGGATCAGTTCTGGCGACCAGAGCTCAATGGGGACTCGCACCTCACCACGTCGACACCACGTCTCATCATCAAGGGGTTTTGGCAATGCCCACTCGGGAAGGGAAATCGGTACAACTGGAGGCTCCTCAGGAAATGTTGGGTCGACGTCAGGCGTCAACAGACGTCCGCCCCCCATAGACCTTTCGCGCGACCGTCCTGCATCATCAAGGCGACCGATCAGTTCGTAGTAGGCGATCCATCCATATTTCTTGCCATAGCGCTCGACTCTCGCTCGATCGCCCCCGAATCTCAAGGCTTGACGCGAGATATCTTCATCAACGACACCAAACCGATCGGCCCGCCACCCGAGATCCCAAATTCGTGTCAACACTTCAGCACGACTGTGGCGGAAAGCTGCATGGTCATAGTCGTAGTTTCTCCTGTCGTCGAAAGCAGAGCCAATCACGTAGTTCTCGAAATCAATACCAAGTGTGGGTGCAACCTGCTTCGCATTTTCGTCTTCGTCCCGGAAAGTTGGCGAAGTCTGCGGGGCGCCAAACTCTAACGAGAATGGGTCAACCTCATCGTCAACCGAGCCGGGATGGAGGGTTCCCGCGAACTCAAAGGTCGCTCGAACGTAACTACGTAGCAACTCGTGGGTCGTTGGCGTCGAACCGCCCGCAAGAAAGTGATCAGCCAGAACTCGGAGCCAACTGGCAAGTGATATCTCAAATGGTCCTCCGGGGTCAGGCATCTGATGCGCACTTGCGGCGCCGAACGCCGCGCCGACCACGCGCTCGACAATGTATGGGTCGTCTACATCCAGCATGGAGGCACCGAGTTCGAAGAGTCTCCTGGGCTCAGGGCGACCGTACCGTTGCAGAGCCTTCATGGCGAAATCACGCACTCGTCCATTTGTCGAGGTAAGAAGCCAACCAATAGCGACAGCGCTCAGGTCATCGCTCTCGGTTCGATCCGTGACCTCGCTCCAATGCACGATCAGCGTCTCGAGGTCGCTCAATAAGAATTCTCCGGCGCGATCACGGATCCACTCGGTCCACTGCAGATCGCGTTCTGAAAGAGAATACTGGCGGAGGACTCTGTCAAGGAACCGGCCATTCAGACGGTGTTTAGGGGACGAATGAAGTTCCCAAAGCCGATCAAATGGATGCCGCCGACCGCGATTGGGGGTTCTCGCGGGTCGCAATTTAGAACCGCTGATCAATAGCGCAAGTTGGTCGACGGTGTCGTCATCAAGGAATTCAGCTTCCGCACTGAATTCCTGGTCCACGGCCCAAGCCTTATGTTCATCTGGGGCGCTGCGCCAAACGTGTTGTCCACTGAATCGACGAGGAAGAAGACCAACGAGGGCGACACCAGTGTCTTCGCCAAGTGCCTCGTTATCCTCGCCAAAAATCCTGCCCCACACTGCAGTCTCTCCGATTCGAGAGCTCACCTCGTCATATGACATCCGCGAGAGAATTACGTCTGCAATTACGTACCCCGCGAAACGATCAAAGACGAACCCCACTTCGCTGTCATTACCTCCGCCGTCATCTTCACGAAAGACGACACCCTCTTCTTCCAGGCGCCGCAGGACACTTTCATCCCAACTCGTCTCGCCTCCGTCAAGCAGCGCGCGCGCTTCGTCGAAGGAAAGTCGACGCACTCCGAGGTTCCACATTTGGAGCGAAAAGGAATGAAGCCGTCGCTTGATTAGGTCGGCGGGGATCGCAATATGCGCTGGATCGACTGCGAGGCGGTGGATGATGTTTTTCAGGTACAACTCGAAGACACCTATCAGCGAGTTCGGCAGGGCTTCTACGCCCACCGGATCTTGGCGGAGAGGATTTGCCGCTTCGCAGTACATACGTAGGAAGAGCGGATTTGAGAACATTCCCATCGGAAGCCAGGCGCCCGCTGCTGAAATTAAGTAGTGGCTGAAATACGCGGCGGCAATCTGATTGACTTCAACTTGGTGCCACTCAAGGTTGGAGATCAACGCAGATTCGGGTATGGCGCGAGTTGAGAGCGCCTCGCGAAGTGTCACAATGACGAGAACATGAGGATACTGACGGAGCGCTGGTATCAGTTCGTCCAGCAAAGATCGCCATTCCGATGGCCGCTCAGCTTCATTCAGCCCATCGATAATCAAAGGGATTCGAGCACCCGCACGTTCCCCAGCTGAATTCAGGCTCTCAAGTAGATCCTCAAAGTGCTCAATTCTGAGTCCCGGTATTTTTCGGGCAAGGTCATCAAGTCCGCCGCCAGTCCGCAGGTGACTACCTTGAATGAACACCCCTGCCGTCGGGCCATCGAGCGACGAAGTTATCTGGGCAGCAAGATGCGTCTTACCCATGCCGGCTGCTGCCACGATGGCGACCATGGGAGCCTTCAAGTCAGTCTCCAGCTCATCCCGCCACTTGAGCACGTCACGAACGTCCGCTCCCAGACCGGTGACTTGAAGCGACTCTGGAAATCGCCGTTTTCGAAGTTCCTGTACGACTCTCCTGAGCCTGCGTGGTGAAGTGTCGGGAGCTTCCAACTCCGAAATGCGCTCACGCACTTCTGTCGGTCGGCCGTCGCAACCAGCTTCAACGATGGACTTCAATTCAAAGATAAATGCTGACAAATCATCGACTGCGACCTCAACTACTTCTCGTGTGCTTGCATTTTCGATGTTGGCCATCGCCCGACGCAATGATTCAACACGTTCCTCCATTACACCGACTCGTTCGTTGAGCCAGTTAAATGAATCCGGCCACAAAAGAACTTGCTCAATGCGACTTTGCACATGGTTGTAGCTGTGCACAGCTGGCGCCCATCGCGCACTCACTGCAGCTATTGAACGTTCGTGCGCTTGCTCGAGCTTGTCTGGGGTCAAAACAAGTTCCCCAAAGAATGTCGAACGAAGTTCGTCAAACCCCGCAAGTTGCGCCTCAAAATCTTCCGACGCCCACACTCGAACTGTTACACCGTTGCCGGAAGCCAGGTCATCAAACCAATCCAAATCTTTTTTTGCCGGTCTTTCAGCAAGGCACAGAACAAAGTCCGTTAGGCCGTCGACGTGCTTTAATGCCTTGGTCAAGGAATCTTCGACGAGATCTCTTTGACTTTTGTTTAGTTCATGGTTGTTTTGGAGTCGGAACCACTTGCACGACCATCCCCATACACGCCCGACAGCTCCCAACTCTCCGGCATGCTCAACCCGAACGTAGAACTCGACGCCTGGCTGTTGGCGTCGCTCCCTAACTCCGCCCAAGGACCCGTACCGCCTCGCGACGATCGCCCGTGTCAACGCCTCGAAGTTTTCGTCTGGAGCACCCGGTAATGCCTCCAAGTCGGTCAGATCAAGTGCCATGTCACTCTTCCGTCGCGATGCGACGAGTACCGTCCTCATTCCACTCGTGACGTGAGAACACCTCAACTCGAGCTCCAAGATTAATCAGTACCTTTAGAAATCCCTGTACTTCCGACTCATCTGTCCAGATACGAACATCTGTCTTGTTGCGTTCGACCTTGTGCTCGTAGACGTAATTGTCGACATCGAATCGCCCCATCTCATAGAGCTCCAATTTAAACAAGCCTTGGCGGAGAGTCTCAGGCATGCGTTCGTCGTGGTCCTGCCAAGAGTCATCGGACCATTCCGCGTCGGCCAAAGTCTTCAACGCTTCCATTTTCTCGACCGCCTGTTTGGCATTTTCGACTGCCTCGAATCTTCCGATGAGGATCAGGTCCATCGAATGCTCTGATCCAAAACTCTCCCAAATTCTCACATTGCCTCCTTGAGCGCGTGGACAGCATCCATAATGGACTGCCCAATGTTTTCTCCTAACGGCGAGTAAGCATTCGGCCGCAGAACGCCAGCAGCGTCAACATGCAGATGAGCGCTAGAAGAATTTTCATTGGGGATTACTTCAACACTTGAAACCAAGCCTTCAAGTCCAGATCTCGAGATGGCGAGCCGAATGTGCGTATCACTGGTCTCGATCCAGCGCACGAGGCGGTTGCTATCTGCCATTGATATTCCTGACGTTCCAGAGGTCCTTTGTTCGGGTAACAGTAGAAGTTCTGATGCTCCAACGTCGTTAGCGAACGCAACTATGTCATCGAGTTCCGAAATCGTGTCAGCATTGACCACCATGTTGATTCCAAATGGAGACACCGACCGCAGAAGACCCGCCGCGCCCAGAACCGATGAAAATGAGCGACGACGAAGTCGCTCATAAGTCGCACCCACTCCATCGACTGAAAGTCGAACGAAGTGGACCGAACCACGAAGGGCGTCCGCGAGATCTGCGGTTAGTCGATGCCCATGAGTTGTGAACGTTACGGCCATTGACGTCGAGGCGGCGATCTCTTTGCAGAGTTGGGAAAACTGGGGGTGATTGGTCGGCTCCCCGCCTCCAAAGCCGATACCCAGACATCCGGCACCATCAAGTTCTGTTGCCCAACGAATCACATCCCCCATTTCAAGCTTTGCGGAGTTCTTCGGGGCATAGCAGTAGGAGCAGCGAAGTCCGCATGCGTTGGTCAGCGCCATTGAAACGTAGCGCGGAGCTTTCGAAAAGTGCTCGGTGGGAACTCGGAATTCGTCGAAAAGAACGTTCAATCCCGAAGTCCTTTCAAATAAGTGCAGACCAGCCTCGGATTTGCGGACTTTGAAGGTCATTGCATTCATGATGTCACCAGTGAGAACGCAGTGTTGGCCCCAGCACGAGCAACGAAGGGTACCAAGTAGATGCTTTCAGGTGGCAAAACAGTCAGTCGACAACAGGTCGACGCTCTCGGCCGCGTAAAAGACCGGGCGCCCGACATCTCTCGGAGAGATCAGCGAGACAGGCCGATGCGCCCTCAATGATCCGACGAATTTGATGGAGACGCTCCCGTTCTGACTGCACGAGTCCCGACGGTCGAAGATCGCTCCCGATCGACGCTCAACCAATCCCGTCCACAAGGCCGGAAATCGCTTCACATAGTTCCTCCATTTTGGGCGTCACTTCGATCGCGCTGAGGGCGGAGCGCACTGCATCAATGATTTTCTCAGTGCTTTTAGCGACTCCACCTAAGGTGCTCTCGAGGTTCTCGGGGAACTCGAACAACGTGCCGTGCTTCGAGGCAGCCACTGCATTCCGAACTGCTTGAGCGCTCTTTGCGGCACTCGTATTGCTCGCATCCCCATCCTGAACCGCAAGGAATGGCAGGCCAAGTTCGTCGCAAAAGCGGACATAGTCAGGAATATTGTTTCTAGAACCGCAATCGATCACGGCGATATTTGATCCATCGAGATCTAAATCCCGACATTCAGCCACTGTGCGGACGGCCGCCTGATCGTGCGTTCCCTCCCCGAGAATCGCAGCCGAAGCGAACACGACTTTTTCGTTTCCGGATTGTCGAAGCTTCGGAACGATCTTCAACATGACCGATTCATCGACGGCCTCGGTCAGCGTCGCTGAAAAATCGTCGCGGTCAAACCGAACGACTCGGAAATGGCCATCACCATCGAGCGGGAATAAATATGGTGAATGAGTGATCACCACGACCTGCGCACTCAAGGTCTGCAAGTGGCTCATCAGCTTCCTTTGAAGATTTGGATGAAGCGCTACGGCCGGCTCATCAAGGAAGATAAATGACGACGTTTGTCGCCCCAATACGTACGCAAGGACGAGTGCTTCCCACGCGCCCGCGCCCGCGAACTCAATCGGAACCTGGGGCATCGGTTCTTCGAGGTCCTCCCCGGAAAGTGGATCAACGCTCACGAGCACGACGGCGTCCACTTCGAGACCTTGACCAGATGACGTGCCAGCCTCTTCAGACGTTGAAGTTGTGAACGAGACATCCATAACTCGCCCATGCGTAAATTCACGGAAGAGACTTTGGATAGTGCGAAACCTTTGCACCTCAGACGAGCGACCATTCTTGAGTCGAAGAAGCGCTTCAGGAATTTGACCTTCAGAATTGATCGACGACGGATTGCCGTTTGGCGCCCAACCGTGAACGGCGCTCGGCATAAGCCGCGTGTCATTTGTCTTGATTAGCGACCGGTGAAAAATCGCTCGTAGTGCGCTCGCGAGACCGAACCGTCGTCCTGTGAACACTCCAACCGGGTCAATCCCGATCTGCTCCGCAAACGATTGATACGAGTTGGGAGGTGGCTGCCTCCCAAGATCAAGAGAGCAGACGACTGCGCTTCCGGCATCGGGCAGAAGATTCGAAATGTGGAATGGCTCCTCGGGCGCTACGAATATATTGGAAGTGGGCTGCGGCTTGCCAGCGCGCAATCGAGTTCCGAGATCCTCACCGATCAAGTTCGGCTGGAACCGATCTTGCGCTCGGACTATCCAATCTTTCTGAATTCCAAGCGTGACCCACCTATACGCAGTTCCCGCACACTCCAATTCGACGGCGCATTCCCATTGCGAGTCGGTTGTGCCACCGTGATGAATTACGATCTCTGCCTCGAACAGACAGGCAAGTTCATCTTCTGTTATACCCTCCGCCCATTTCTCAACATCGCCCGTGTCGGGCCCGTAGGTATTGCCTAGCAGTGCTGATACTGCACATGCCCGGACGAGTGACGTCACGACTTCCTTTTCAAATCCCTCCGTAAGCCGGTACGCAATTCTCACTTCGATTCCGCAACGATCGAGTTTGCTCCGACGTGCGTTCAAGTATCTATCCAATAATTGTCTTGCGTCGGGAGTGTCTTGCTCGGATCTCTCCACAGCCCCAACGACAATCTCGAGTAGTCGACCCAGATTGCTCTTCCCTGCGCCATTCGGTCCGACGACGAGCGTCAGCCGACTGTCAAGGTCCAGGTGAAATTCTTCGAAGCTGAGAATCCCGCAGGCCGATATCGTTCTGATTTCCACGAAGTTAGGGCTGCGATTCGTCTTTGATTGCCATTGCCTGGAGCATAGAACTGCTCTACACGGTCAGGCTCATCGGGAAGCGTCATCCTTAACCTGCGGCACCTCGGTAATGGTGCACCGGTATTCGATGATCAAGCTGAGCAATGTCTAATTTCATCTTTCAATGAATTGAAAATTGAAATAGGTCAGTTCCGGATCTATGACTTGGACGGTGACCGCGACTTGTGAAGTTTTAACTGGTAATGGCGACTGCCCACACCACGCCTCCCGCGATTGGAAACAATCGGCACCGAGACGAGCTCACCAACAACTAATCGAAGTACGTCTTTATCCTGCCGGCCACTCACTCCTCAATGATTACCGCACTTTCCCCTGACGCTGGTGACTGCCATACAGTTCGTCCGCCCTTCGCACTCGCATCGGGCCGAAGGCATGACACAGGTCAGCGGTCTCGAATTCCCTCCTTCAGCCAAATCATGTTTGCCGTTCCCATCCGTGACGCCGGCAATTACACGATTGATCAAGTGAATCTTCGGATCGGACAATCAATCCTCGTCACTTTGCAGCAGTCGTGGAGTAGTTCATCTTTGAGCGAATCATCCTTCTCATGGACCGCATTACCGATTCGTTCAATGCTCGGCCACAACTGATGTCATCCTCTTTCCTGAATGCCGGCTTGATCGCCCAGGGTTGAGCTTTCTCGGTTTCACGGCTCGCAAAAAGATTCTGAAGTTCGGCCAGAATACGGCAAGCAGCGGTTAGCGCCCTCGAGTTCGAATGTGTCTAAGAGCTTCGTCAGATTTTCTGCTGCGTCGTCCACGGGTCGCAACTCTCGCCCTGCCAATCACTTACAAACGCTCGATTAAAAGTTGAAACTTGAACTGACGAGTGAATAAAGATCGGTCCGCGCATCAACTTGCCCGAGAGAAATTCGTAATTGCGTTATTCAGTTTTTCGTTGCTTGAGAGTGCACGGTCTGATATCAATGCCTGGCTGCGAGCGGACACAAACGGGGGGATAACCACATGGGCTCTTCATGCGACCAAGACGATTCTGTATCGACTCGGTTTGGTGGCAATTCAATAGATGCAACCCGGGTGAGTGAAATTTTCAATTCGACGAGCCCGATGAAGCGAAGTGCGACAACAATCAGTTCGTACGCGTCTGCATCGATCTCAGAGCGCTGAGTCCTCGGTGAAGCCTTCTCAGAACAGCCATCGCATTAAATTTGCGGTGCTGATGTTGGGCATTCTCCTCGTGGCAGCGCCAGCGAGCGCGCTCGCGAAGCCAACATTTGGAGCCGGCGAAGCAATCGCACCTCACTTAACCTCGTCGTCAGTTGCGCTTGTCGCGTCCCCGCAGGCGCCCCAATACGTGGGGACATCGATCACTCTCACGGCCACGGTTTCGGGAACTGGTTCGCCCGGGCCAACTGGCACCGTGAATTTTGAAAACAACGGTGTGTCAATCGCCAGTTGCTCGGCGCAGAGTCTCACCACGCAGGTCGCGACGTGCATTACGACAACGCTTCCAGCTGGTACCAATCCGCTCAAGGCGGTCTACAGCGGAGACGTAAACTTCAGTGGTTCGACGTCAACGACTCTGAACTACGTCATATCGAGCGCACCGAGTGCGCCGACTGGTGTAACCGCCGTCGCTGTCAACGGAAGTGCAACAGTGAGTTGGTCCGCGGCCGCGCCGAACGGTGGTTTACCCGTCCTCGGATACACCGTGACAGCTTCAACTGGTCAGACCTGCACGCTGTCGATGAACCCGACGCCGGCTTCGCTTAAGTGCACAGTTCCCAATTTGAGCACCACGGGCCCCGTGAGCTTTACGGTAACGGCAACCAGTGCGGGGGGTAGGGGGCCATCCTCTGCGTCATCAAACTCAGTAACTCCGTCACTCGCTGTAACCACGGTGTCGCTCAGTGCGTATCCGGTCTCAGCCTCACCCACCGCCTCTCAGAATCTCAACAACCCGGTCACCTTCACCTCCATCGTCTCGCCCGGTTCGGCGACGGGAATCGTCGATTTCGAGGTTGGGAATCCCGCCTCTGCCATCGCCGGATGCGGGAGTGAGGCGATCGCTGATGGCATCGCAACCTGTACCACCACCTCACTTCCTGCGGGTACCAATGTGATTCAGGCTGTATACATGGGCGACAGCAACGACGCGGGTTCGACGTCTTCGATGATGAGTTACGTTATCTCCTCCACAACTCTGACGGCTAACTCGCCGTTGGTGGTGACATCGCTTTCGGGCCCATTCAATTCTCCCCTCGTTCTGACTACATCTGGGGGGTCAAGTTCCGGGGCTACGACCTTTATCGCCGTGAACGGCACGGCCACTGGCTGCACCGTGACACCCAGCGGAAGCGTATTCGACCTCAGCGCAACCGATCCCGGCACGTGTCTTGTGACGGCGACGCAGCCAGCAAGTGGTACGTATCTCGGTGAGTCCTCCACGGTCGCAACTGTCGTCATGTATTCGGCCTACATCGGCACGTGGACCGGTTCAGTCTGGACGTGTCCCCAGGGGGGAAGTCTTTCCGACACGGATATATGCCTCATTAGCGGATCGGTTCCGATGACTCCGGGCGTACCGACCTCGGTCGTGGCCGCCGCGGGGTCCGGGTCCGCAACCGTGTCGTGGGTCGCTCCCAACTCGAGTGGCAGCGCCACTATCACGACCTACACGGTGACCGCGACCGATAGTACTCACTCAGCCAATGGCGGAGAGACGTGCATCGCTACCGACGGGACCGGGTGCACAGTCACGGGTCTCACCAACGGTGACAGTTACTACTTCACCGTCATTGCTACCAACGTCGCCGGTAGTTCGGCTCCTTCTGGGGCGTCCAATGTCATCGTTCCCTTGACCTCGCCGGGCGCACCCACCGGAGTCTTGGCAACCGTGGCATCAACTACTTCGGCGACCGTCACGTGGACTGCCCCGACCTCAACCGGCGGATCACCCATCTTGACGTACACCGCGACTTCGTACCTGGGAGGCGTGAGCGCCGGGCCTGTCTGCCGCTCCACGAGTGCGACAACATGCACGATCACCGGTCTAACCACGGGCGACGCGTACACCTTCCAGGTCACCGCGCGGACGGCCGCTGGTACGAGTCCTCCGAGCGCGGTCTATCCAGCCGGTCAGGACGTCTGGACCGCCGTGAACTTGCCCTCAGTTGCGGCGGGCTACGGCATCCCAGGAAGCGCATACGGCGACGGGGCCTACGTAGCCGTCGGCTACGGGAATGGCTATTCATACTATTCAACTAACGGCACCACTTGGTCGGCAGCATCGATGCCTGGTCCTGCCGACTACACGTCCGTGGTGTACGGCAATGGCGTGTTCGTGGCGGTGGACTCGGGCACGGGATACTTTGCGTATTCGTCGAACGGCAGTATTTGGAATATCGCATCGGTGCCGGGCTATTACTGGGCGGACGTCAGTTACGTGGGAGGTCTGTTTGTCGCCGAAAGCACGAGTAGCTTTTCAGAAATTGCTTACTCCTCCAACGGCGTTAACTGGACGACGGGGCCACTTCCCGCCCCAGGGTCCGGGCGCATTGTAGGCGCGAACGGAACAGATGTCATGGCGTCCTATGACAACGGCGGTGTCCTCTACTCCACCAATAACGGCGCAACCTGGACCGAAGACCAGCCCCCATTCAATGGCTATCCGGAGGTCACGGTCTCGTATGCCAACGGCGAGTTTTTCGTCACCTCAAATGGCGACACACTTTGGTACTCC
>Ga0206810_1016_pt1 | contig 32423 bp, 29 predicted proteins | sample Alteio_BWOrgCont_56_FD_152889 | JGI IMG/M metagenome (GOLD analysis project Ga0206810, IMG submission 152889) | Enriched cells from forest soil in Barre Woods Harvard Forest LTER site, Petersham, Massachusetts, United States -... | ecosystem: Environmental > Terrestrial > Soil > Temperate forest >...
ACACCATCGCCCGCTGCTAAAAAATTAATGGACGAAAACAAAGTGCCTGCTGCTAAGGTGGTTGCTTCGGGTAAGGATGGACGCATTACCAAAGGCGATGTATTAACCACACTGGCTGCCGGTTTCGATTCTTCGGCCGTTTCGTCGTGGGGAGGAAGCAGAGATACCGAGCGTGCAAAAATGAGCCCATTACGTAAAAAACTGGCCCAACGGTTGGTTGCTGTTAAAAATGAAACAGCTATGCTCACTACTTTTAATGAAGTGGACATGAGTGCCATTTATGCCATACGTGCCAAATACAAAGATAAGTTCAAAGAAGTGTATGGAGTGAATGTAGGCTTTATGAGTTTTTTCACCAAAGCAGTTACAGAGGCACTAAATCTTTTTCCGGCTGTAAATGCTATTATTGATGGTGATGAAATTGTTTATAACAAGTATGCCGATGTTGCCATTGCTGTTAGTGCGCCAAAAGGCCTGGTTGTTCCGGTACTGCGTAATGCAGAGCAAATGAGCCTTGCCCAGATAGAGTCGGCCATCAAAACCCTGGCAACCAAGGCCCGTGATAATAAACTTACATTAGAAGAAATGAGTGGCGGTACTTTTACCATTACCAATGGCGGTGTTTTTGGTTCGATGATGAGTACGCCTATTATAAACCCTCCGCAAAGCGCTATTTTAGGAATGCACAATGTTGTTGACCGCCCTGTTGCCGTTAACGGCCAGGTGGTGATACGTCCTATTATGTATGTTGCTTTGTCATACGACCACCGTATTATTGACGGTAAAGAGTCGGTAAGCTTTTTGGTGAAAGTAAAAGAGATGCTTGAAAACCCTTCGAAAATGTTGTTTGGTGGTAAAGATCCTAATGAAGTAATTTTAGGTTTATAATACTGCGTTAATGACTATTCAATCGGATCATCATGAGGAACACCTGAAAAGTTCCCAATTTATTACTGATGTTGTTATTGGTATGGCCGACGGACTCACTGTTCCGTTTGCATTGGCTGCCGGACTTAGTGGTGCTGTGCACGATAATACCATTGTTATTACGGCAGGCATAGCCGAAATTGTTGCAGGCAGTATTGCCATGGGGTTGGGAGGTTATCTTTCTGGTCAAACCGAACAGGAGCATTATCAATCGGAATTGAGACGAGAATATGATGAGGTGGAACGTAAACCCGAAATAGAAAAAGCTGAAGTGAAAGAGGTGTTTGCCGATTATGGTTTTAGTGAAGAAATTCAAAATGTGATTGTTGATGAGTTGGTGAAAGATAAAGATAAATGGGTTGATTTTATGATGAAGTTTGAACTGGGTTTAGAAAAACCAGAAGCTAACAGGGCTCGCAATAGCGCTGCAACCATTGGTTTGTCGTACATTGCAGGGGGGCTGCTTCCTTTATCGGCCTACTTTTTTACATCCAATCCTCACCAGGGCTTAATAGTATCCAGCTCATTTACCATTGTTTGTCTTTTTATTTTTGGTTATTTTAAAAGTAAAGTAACGGGACAGGACCCTGTAAAAGGCGCTTTAAAAGTAACGCTTATTGGTGTGTTGGCCGCTGCTGCGGCTTTTGGCGTTGCAAAGTTTTTTGACGGCGCTGTATTATAATTCAATAACCTTTAAAATTTAATTAACGTGCAAAGTTCTAAAGTTGCAATATTCGGTACAGCGGGTTCATTTCATTATTTGGCGGCTAAGGCATATTATGGCGAAGATGCTGACCTTTTAGAGTGTTATACCTTTATGCGCTGCTGCGAAGCATTGAAGAAGGTGGAAGCCAAATACGGGGTGCTTGCTATTGAAAATTCACTGGCAGGTAGTATTTTGCCCAATTACAATTTAATAAATCAATACGGGCTTAAAATTATTGGTGAACAATACCTGAAAATAGAATTGAACCTGCTCGTATTAAAAGGTGTGAAAATTTCTGACATTGAATTTGTTCATTCTCACCCTATGGCGTTGGCACAATGTTCGGTATTTTTAAATCAGTATCCGCACATTAAAATGGTGGAACAGGGTGATACTGCTTCGTGTGTAAAAAATATAAGTGATAAAAATTTGCGCAATACGGCCGCTGTTGCTAATCAATATGCTTCTAAATTGTACAATGTACCTGTTTTGTTCAAAGGGATAGAAAATAACAAACACAACTACACCCGCTTTTTTATTTTAACAAAGGGGGATGAAACACCTGCAAATACTGATAAGGCATCCATCTGTTTCAGGTTAAAGCATAAAGTGGGTTCGCTAAGCGATGTGCTGAACATAATTAAAGAAGAAAACTTAAACTTATCAAAAATTCAAAGTGTTCCCGTTCTTGGAGAACCCGGTCAATACTTTTTTCATTTAGATGTGGAATGGAAAAAAAATCATCATGACCATTTAAAAAAGGCAGTGGCTCAAATTGATGAAACAACCGATGATTTTTCGGTATTGGGCGAATATGTAAAAGCAAGTTTGCCAAAGGACTGATAACGATTTATGCCCACACTTTGGTACCTTCGGTACAGTTTTTACAAATATCAATTTCGGAGCGGGCGTTTAATACACTTGCCCGAAAGTGATTGTACTCATCACTGTTCCACACTTCTTTAAACGATGTGTTTTTTAAATTGCCCAATGGATGTTTGGCATCTTTATCAAAACAACAAGGTACTATCAGTCCGTCCCAGGTAATAACCGTTGAGTGCCATAGTTTCCAGCAATGGTTCAGCATTTTATTTTTTATGGTGTAAGTACCATCATTTTGTTGTTTATAACGGCTATATTTTTTAATGCTTGGTATCAATTTATTGCCGTTTTTATAATCGTATATCTGGGCGGTTTTATAACGAACTTCGTTCACTTTTAATTTTTTTGCCAACAGCTCCACTTCATTTATTTGGTGCTCGTTGGGCTTTACCACCAAAAACTGAAAAATAATATGAGGTGTTCTCGATTTTAATTTCTCCTTCCATTTTACAATGTTTTCGGTGCCTTCAATTACCTTTTTTAAATTGCCGCCAACACGGTATTGTTCGTAGGTTTCCTGTGTTGTTCCATCAATGGAAATAATCAATCGGTCGAGGCCGCTTTCAATGGTTTTTTTTGCGATGTCGTCGGTTATAAAATGGGCATTGGTGGAGGTGGCGGTGTATATTTTTTTTGATGAGGCATAGCTTACCATGTCCAAAAAACCGGGATTCAAGTAGGGCTCGCCTTGAAAGTAAAAAATCAAATAGATAATATCTTTATACAATTCATCAATTGTTTTTTTGAAAAAGCCGGTGGTTAACATACCTGTATCTCTTGTAAATTCACGCTTTCCACTGGGGCATTCGGGGCAACGTAAATTGCAGGAGGTGGTAGGTTCAATGCTAATACTGATGGGTAGCCCCCATTGAACGGGTTGTTTGCTTATTCTGGCCGCATAATAACCGGACAGTACTTTCAGGGAATTAAAAAACCTTCTAAAGCTAAGTTTAGAAAAAAAGTTAAGTCCGTCTAAAACATGGATGCTCACCGTATGAACGTTTTTACGAATATAGATAATAATTTTAAGCGGTTTTTAATTTATAGCTTGAATGATTTAAAAAACTCTTAGTTTTGTGTTAGCATTATGAGAGACGTATTTTACACCATATTGGTTGTTTGGATTATCTGGCGGATAATGGATAGTGTTAATGCATATGCTAACAGGCGTGGCAAAAATACGGCTGATACTTACACGCAAGATAATAGGGAAGAAGGCAAAACAACCATAAAACACAGCCCTCCGGTTCATAAAAAAATTAACGATGACGAAGGCGAATATGTTGATTTTGAAGAAATAAAATAAACAGAAGTACTTATCCTATATTTAAAATTCCAATGAAGAACATTCAGTTAAAGTCCCTTATTCCTTTTATTTCGGCAATTGCAATATTTATAGCTATTACCTTTATTTACTTTGCCCCCTTATTAAAAGGTAAGGTAATTCAACAAAGTGATATGATTGCCAGTAAAGGGATGTCGAAAGAAATTAACGATTTCAGGGACAAATATCATGAGGAGCCTTTATGGACTAACTCCATGTTTGGCGGTATGCCGGCTTATCTTATTTCGGGGCAGTCTAAAATAGGCACCTTGCTGCCTTATGTCAGAACACTATTAACCTTAGGAATGTCGGGCCCTGCAATTATTTTATTCAGTTATATGATGGGCTTTTTTATTCTTTTACTGGTGCTGCGTATTAATCCGTGGCTGAGTATTGTGGGTTCAATAGCATTTGCTTTTACGTCATACACATTAATTATAATTGAAGCGGGCCATATAACCAAGGCCATGTCCATCAGTTACATGGCACCTGTGTTTGCGTCGGTAATACTTATTTGCAGAAAAAAGTATTTGCTGGGTACAGCTTTGTTGTCGCTTTTTATGGGGCTCGAACTTTATTCGAGCCACGTACAAATTGCGTATTATTTAATTATGTTATTGGCAATATATGTGGCGTTTCAGTATGTTGGTTATGTTAAAGCAAAAGAATATGATGCTATAGGAAAAACCATTCTTTCGTTTGTTATTGCCGGAGTTATAGCATTTGGTTGTGTTGCATCTAATTTGTTAAACACGATGGATTATGTAAAGTACACTATTCGAGGTAAGTCGGAACTGACGGATGATGCATCAAATAAAACGAGCGGTTTGGACAGGGACTATGTTGTGCAATGGAGCATGGGAAAGGCTGAGACGATGTCGCTGATGATTCCGGGATTTAAAGGGCGTTCTTCGGGAATGCAGATAAACGAAAACCCAGGTGCAGTGAAAGAGGTGGACGATAACATGAAAGAATACATTGGTAACATGCCGCAATATTGGGGCGATCAGCCATTTACTTCTGCACGTTATGCCGGAGCTGTTGTAATGTTTTTATTTGTGTTGGGTTTATTTATTGTAGATGGTGGTATCAAATGGTCGTTGCTGATAGCCTCCGTATTATCTATGTTTTTGTCGTGGGGCAAAAACTTTATGTTTTTAACCGATTTGTTTTTAGATTATTTACCTGGTTATAATAAATTCAGGGCAGTGTCCATGATATTGGTTATTGCCGAATTTGCAATACCACTGTTGGCAGTATTGGCGGTTGACAAGCTGTTGAAAACACCTGACATTATCAATAAAAAAGTGAGGCTTGCTTTTGTAAACAAAGAAATAACCATGCAAAATGTACTTATTGTTTCATTTGCGTTGACGGGTGGTTTATCATTACTCTATTTTTTTGTTCCAGATTTAACAACATTTACTGGCGCTTCGGATGACGGTATTTACCAACAGGTTGCCCAAAGTAACGGTGCTGAAATAGCCCGTACCTTTATGGATAATTTAGAAGAGGCGCGCAGGGCCTTGTTTAAAGCCGATGCTATAAGAAGTTTCTTTTTTATACTATTGGCCACCGTACCTGTATGGCTGTATATGAAATTAAAAATTAACCAAACCTTGTTGATTGTTATTTTGGGAGTTCTTGTATTGGTTGATTTGTGGACCGTTGATAAAAAATTTCTAAACGATAAAAATTTTGTAAATAAACAGGAAGCTACCGATCCTTTTCCTGAATCAGTTGCCGACAAAGCTATTTTAACGGATACAGACCCCGATTACAGGGTTTTAAATCTGGCTGTTAACACGTTTAACGATGCAAGCACCTCGTTTCGTCATAAATCAATAGGCGGGTATCATGCGGCTAAATTAAGGCGTTATCAGGATTTAATAGAGCGGCAAATAGGCCCTGAAATTCAAAACGTAATTGGTACACTTCGGTCAGCAAATCCAACTGATTCGGCCTTGCGTGTGGCTTTTTCCAAAAGCGGGGTTTTAAATATGTTGAATGCCCGATATATTATTTATAATCCAAGTTCAGAACCATTAAGAAATCGTTATGCTCTTGGTAATGCCTGGTTTGTAAATACCGTTTTAAATGTAAAAAATGCAGATGAAGAAATAGCCGCTTTAGGTAAAATCAACCCTGAAACCACAGCGATAGTGGATGAGCGTTTTAAAGGTGAGTTGCAGGGTTTTACTATTAAACCTGATTATACGGCAACCATAAAACTTACAGATTATAAACCCAACCATTTGACTTATGAAGCTAAAACATCTTCGGAACAATTGGCTGTGTTTTCCGAAATTTATTATGAAGACGGCTGGAACGCTTATGTTGACGGGCAATTAAAACCGTATTTCCGCACCGATTATGTGTTACGTGCAATGCGCGTTCCTGTGGGCAAACATACAATAGAGTTTAAATTCGAACCGTCAAAATACCATACCCGCCAGGAGATTTCATTTGTTTCGAGTTTGGTATTGTTTGGATTTCTGGGTTTCTCCATTTTCAAAACCATTGAACAAAAGGAGTGATTTTTATCCAATTACAGGGAGAATAACTTTAGGCAAATATTAAAAATTTAATGGCTTCCTAAAAAGTTGTATTAAATTGTAGTTAAATGTGAAAATAATTTATAATCGTCCCCCCTGTTAATTGATTTATTTCGTTAATAAGAGTAAAATAGTTTTTGTTTTATTACATAAACGTTTTAATTGTAATCTTAATCACCAAAATAAAAATTGTGAACATAAAATCGTTTTTCTATACCATTATTGCTATCATAAGCATATTTGTAACAACTCAACTATACTCACAAACATGGACTCCATTAACCAGCGGAACAACAAATGATTTATTAGGTGTTTCCGCCCCAAGTACCTGTGTGGCTTATGTGTGTGGAGGTAACGGTGCCATTTTAAAAACTACTAATGGGGGAGCAAGTTGGGTTGCACAAACGAGTGGAACAACCCAGGAGTTATATTCTATCTGTTTTACGAATATTGATACTGGATTTGCCGTGGGAAATGGCGGTGCTGCACTACAAACAACAAATGGCGGTGCGACTTGGACCCCGATGTCGTTAAATACAACGTACAATTATAGACAAATTAAATTTTTCAATTCAAATGTAGGGTATATATCAGGAGGAACACCGGGTGGAACGAGCGGAGTTGTTTTTAAAACAACGGATGGAGGTGCAACATGGACAAGTGTTTTAACAACTCCCAACGGCGGTGTCTACTCAACATATTTTACGTCGTTAAATGTTGGTTATGCTTTTGAAGGTACTTCTGGTCTTATATATGAGACTACTAACGGAGGGACAACTTGGACTACGGTTTCGTCAGGTTTGAATTATTCAGGGCAATTATGGTTTACGAGCCCAACAACTGGTTTTGTGTCGGGTGATTTGGCGACAACATCGAATGGTGGAATAGTAGCAACCAGTAATAGTGGGGCTTCATGGTCGACTACCACAGGTAGCACTTCAACTAATGCGTTAACAGGATTGGGATTTTATAATGCCAACAACGGATTTGCGGTAGGGGGGAATGTATCGGCAAATACAGGATTATTATTACAAACGGTAAACGGAGGAACAATATGGACCCAAGTAGCTTTACCTTTGGGGACACCAAGATTATATAGAATAAGTTTTTACAACCAAACTACGGGTTATATTGCGGGACTCAATGGTACTATTTTAAAATATTTGCCACCGGTAGCCGCTTCAAATATAAGTATCACAGGAGTCACTACTGTTTGTGCCGGACAAAGTACCACTCTTACTGCTGCAGGTGGTATAAGTTATGTTTGGTCCACAGGCGCTTCAACAGCTGCTATTACTGTTACTCCTGCTGCTGCTGCTACCTATACCGTTATTGGCACCGGAGCTTGTTTTACAGACACTGTATTGTCCACAGTAACTGTATTTGTACAACCAATAATAACCGTAAATTCAGCAACTATTTGCGATGGTTCGTCGGTAACGCTAACAGCGAATGGTGCAAATACCTATACATGGTTACCCGCAACGGGTTTAAGCAGTACTAGTGGTTCATCTGTAACAGCTATGCCTTCTGTCACCACTACTTACACCGTTATGGGCAGTAATTCTAGTAGCTTGGGTCCAGAACAAGTATATAATGGTGATTTTACACTTGGTAATACCGGTTTTACAAATAATTATACCTATACACCATCTGTGTTTACAGATGGGACTTATTTTGTTGGAAACGATTTATATTCTAACGACGCAAACCCAACATATCCGGGTCATACCGGCAATGGGCTTGCAGATAAATTCATGACAATTCAGTTGTCGGCCAATCCCGATACAATTTGGGAACAAACAATAACTACACTTCAAACAAATCAAAATTATCAATTTTCGTTTTGGTCTACACTGGGAGCCAGAGGGCCACAATATACCGTGGGACATTATCAGGTACATTTTATAACGAGTTCTCTTGGAGATCAAATGGTGAGTGATGTTGTTGTTCCACAAATCACTGTGCTTGCCTGGCAATGGTGGCAATGTTGCAATATTACTTGGAATTCTCAGGGAAATACAAGTTTAACAATTAAAATAACGAATGTGGCAACAGTTGGAACTTCCCCCAATCAGTTTGGTATTGATGATATTTCTTTGAAGCCAATAAATGGAAATTGTCCTGCAACGGCTGTTTCTAACGTGGTGGTAAATTCTCTTCCATCTATAACAGTAAATTCGGCAACAATATGTCAGGGTCAATCAACAATACTTTCCGCATCTGGCGCAAGTACCTATACTTGGACACCGGGAACAGGTTTAAACTTCACTTCTGGTTCCAATGTGTCCGCAAATCCGGCAACAACAACAAATTATACGGTTACCGGAACCGATTTAAATGGTTGTAAAAACACTGCGGTTTCAGTGGTTTCAGTTTTAAACGCTCTTCCAGTTGTAACAGTGAGTTCGGCGACAATCTGTCAGGGCCAATCAACAATACTTTCCGCATCTGGCGCGAGTACCTATACTTGGACACCGGGAACAGGTTTAAGCAGTACGACGGGTTTGTCCGTAATAGCTAGTCCGACCACCAGCACTACTTATACCGTAACAGGTTCTAATGGTTGTTTTTCAAATACGACTACCTCAACAGTCACAGTATTAACTACACCAATAGTAGTAACCATAAATTCATCAACTATTTGCAATGGTTCATCAGCAACATTAACAGCAAATGGTGCAAATACCTATGTATGGTCACCGGCAACAGGTTTGAGTAGTACAAACGGTTCATCCGTAACAGCCAGCCCAACTACCACCACTACATATACTGTAGCCGGTTCTAATAATTGTTTTTCAAATACAGCTACTTCAACAGTTACCATTTATCCGATACCGGTAATCAGTGTCAACTCGGCAACAATTTGTATTGGTGCATCGGCTACGTTAACAGCCATCGGGGCAAATACCTACACATGGACACCTGTAACCAATTTAAACAGCGTAACGGGAGCGGTTGTGGTAGCTACACCTACAATTACTACATCATACATTGTATCGGGAACAAATGCAAACGGTTGCTTTAATAAAGCAACATCTGTTGTAACCATTAGTACACCTTCTTCAGGTATTATGGTTAATTCTGCAACCATATGTGCGGGCGATAGTGTATTATTAACAGCTACCGGAGGTACTAATTCGTATAGTTGGAGTCCTTCAATAGGCTTAAGTGGTATTACAGGTGCTACGGTGACAGCAACTCCATCTTCAACAACAAATTACACAGTTGTGGCCTCCGGTGGTTGCGGAAATACCAATGCAATTTCTATGGTTGCAGTTAACCCATTGCCTTCTGGAACTAGTAGTAGCAGTGGTAAAGGGTGTCAATCAATTCAGGCTCTGTTCACCGGTTCAAACGGAACACCACCTTATCGTTTTACTTTTCAACTAAATGGCGCTTTGCAATCAATTAAGGGTAAAGCGGGCAATACGGCAAATCTGTCTATTCAAAATGTTGCATTGGGTACTTATACTTGTTCTTTGATCAGTGTTCAGGATTCTAATTTTTGTTCTTCGACCATCATCAACGATTCAACGGTAATAAATGTATATCAAAATCCAATAGCTCTTTTTACTGCGAGCCCTATACAAACGGATATTTTAACACCAAAAATAACTATTACCGATGCTTCGGCAGGGGCCGTTGGCTGGTTATGGAACTTTGGCGACAGTTCTACATCCGTTTCGCCTAATCCTTTAAGCCACAGTTATAAAGATAGCGGTGTTTACACTATAAAATTAGTTATAAACAGCAGTGTGGGCTGTAAAGATTCCTCTTACCAAACGGTAACCATCACCCCGTTTTTTGCAATTTGTATCCCCAATGCTTTTACTCCTAACGGTGATGGTATTAACGACTTTTTTACACCAAAAGGTGAAGGTGTTTTGAATTATGAAATGAATATATACGACCGTTGGGGCAATATGATATATTCTACAAATGACATGAATAAGGGGTGGGACGGCAAAGCTAATGGGGGAAGCCAGGTGGCACAAATGGATGCTTACGTTTATACGATAACCCTCACAGCCGCTAGCAATAAAGATGAATATGTTTATCGGGGAAGTTTTTATTTGCTGGGCAAATAAAATAGTTGATGTTGCTGTTCTTTATATTGAGATGGAAAAACGTTTTAAGTTTTTCCGTATTTTATTATTTATTTCGGGTGTTGCTTCCCATTTTAATATCAGTAATATAAATAGGCCTCCTGCAACAGAACTTCTGACTAAAATATCAATTAAAAAATTACTGATAGCAGGGATGAACCATCCGATTAAAAAAACGGCAATAGAGATCACTACTATTTTAATGGAATTAAGATCGAAGGGTTGCATTTTATATTTTGCCAGAACAAATCCGCACCTTAAAATATTACTCCATACTACCGTTGCAGCTGTTGCAATGGCTGCACCCATTATCCCGTAAACCGGGATTAAGTAATTGTTTAATAATACTGTTATAAATACTATTGATATAACAAAAAAGGTATCGTAATAATAATGTTTGGAGTTTATTATTATTGTTTGATTAATGCTGGTGCCTATATCTATTAAATAGCCGGCGCTTACTATCAGTATCACATATTTGCCCGATTCATATTGTTTAGGTAAAAAATGCATGATATTGTCAATATTTAAAGCTATACCTATAAATAAAAGTACCCCTATTGTTAACAGGCTGTTACTGGATTTTTTATACAAACTGTGAATCTCATTCAAATCGTTTTTGTTGAACGCTTCGGCTACAAGGCTGGAAGTAACCCGTCCAATAGAACGTGCAGGAATTAAAATAATGCTTCCAAAATAAAAAGCGATGCCGTAAATACCTGTTTCGCTTAATCCTAATTTGTAATTAACCATTATTATGTCTATGTTAAGAATAATGGCTCCCGAAAAAGTAGAAAACATTGAAAATACGGCCAGACTGATCATTTGAACCGACAATTTTTTATCAATAAAGCCTCTTACGGGTTTTAAGTGCCATTCGTCGTTATTAATTATTGTGTAAAGCAAAATAGCGGTGGGGATACAAGTGGCTACAACGTATAAAAACACAAATACTGGAAAGCTGATGCATTTTAAAAAATAGAGGGCTATTACTACCAGAATAAGTATTCGTTGTATAAAATCTTTGGACAAAGAGCCTATAACGGAACTGTATCCTGCCCGTAAATAGGCATCGAACACAAAAAAGAAAAGCGTAAAGAATGCCAATGGCATTACGTAAAACAAATAATCTACAAACAGTTTTGATTTTTCAATATTGCTTGCAATTATTTTGTCTCGGAATAAATAAAATCCTGCTAAACAAAGTAGAAATCCTACTAAAGAAACAATTAAAATGTATAATAAAAAGCCATTATTGCCTTTCTCTTTGTTTTTAAAGCGTGGGAAAAAGCGAATAATTACATTTGAAAAACCAAGATTGGAAAGTTGGCCAAACAACATTGACACCGACACTAAAATGCGCAGCAGGCCCACTTCGTCGGTACTGAATAAATGAGACTGCCACATAACGGTAATAAACCCTAAACCTGCTCCCAAATAGGAGTATATGGCATTACGCGTTGCTTGTTTTTCTATAATACCCAACGGAAACTGTGCTTTATGAATTAGTACCAAAAGTATGTTATTTTACTATATAATTTACACTCATTGATCTGATGCTTCATATAACGGAGTTTTGATAACTTTTGCAAAACAAACCGATGATATAAGTTTATGAAACAGAAAAGCTGGTTATCTTTAAAATCAATATATTTGTGATTATCTTAATACAATATGAAAACAGTATTAGTAACCGGCGCCGATGGTTTTATTGGAAGTCATTTAGTTGAAAAATTATTGGACGACGGAAATAAAGTAAAAGCTTTTGTTTATTATAATTCGTTTAATTCGTGGGGATGGTTGGATACACTTCCGAAAGAAAAATTAAATAAACTGGAGGTTTTTGCCGGAGACATTAGAGACCCGAATGGTGTTAGAACGGCACTAAAGGATGTAGATATTGTTTACCACTTGGCCGCATTAATAGCAATACCATACAGTTATCATTCACCCGATAGCTATATTGATACTAATATTAAAGGAACATTAAATGTTCTTCAGGCCGGCCGAGATTATGGTACCGAAAGAATTATTGTTACTTCTACCTCTGAAGTTTATGGAACGGCATTGTATGTGCCAATTGATGAGAAACATGTCAAGCAGGGGCAATCACCTTATTCTGCCAGTAAAATAGGTGCTGATGCAATAGCCGATTCGTTTTACCGTAGTTTTAATTTACCGGTTACCATTGTTCGTCCGTTTAATACCTATGGGCCCCGCCAAAGTGCACGAGCCGTTATACCAACTATTATTACCCAGCTATTGTCCGGTAAAACAGAAATTAAGCTGGGAGCATTACACCCCACACGCGATTTGTTGTTTGTAAAAGATACCGTTGCGGGCTTTACGGCTATTGCGGAATCGAGTAAAACAATTGGCCAAGAAATAAATATAGCCACTCAACAAGAAATTTCTATTAAAGATTTGGCTCAATTATTAATCGATAAAATTAATCCGAAAGCAAAAATAATATCTGACGATGTACGTTTGCGTCCTGAAAAAAGTGAAGTAGAAAGGTTATTAGGGTCGGCTGAAAAAATAAAATCGCTTACAAACTGGCAACCAACGCATACACTTGAAGAAGGATTAAAACAAACCATCGAATGGTTTTCTATTGCAGAGAATTCGAAGAATTATAAATCGGATATTTATAATGTTTAAAAAAACTGTCGACTTTATAAAATCACAATATCCTTCGCAAGGTTTTATTCCATTGCATGAACCACGTTTTAATGGCAATGAAAAAAAATATTTAATGGATTGTATTGATTCAACTTTTGTTTCATCGGTAGGACAATATGTTGATGATTTTGAAAAGCAATTGGCCCACTACACTGGTGCCAAATATGCCGTGGCTACTGTAAATGGCACGGCGGCTCTGCACATGGCACTGCTTGTTGCCGGAGTAAAAAACAACGATATTGTTATTACCCAGCCGTTAAGTTTTATAGCTACTTGTAATGCTATATCTTATATTGGAGCCTCGCCATTGTTTGTTGATGTGGATATGGATACATTGGGTATGAGCCCTAACAGCTTAAAACGCTATTTGCACGAAAATTGCATAAAAAAATCGGATGGTTTTACGTACCATAAAGTAACCAATCAAAAAATAACGGCATGTGTTCCTATGCATACTTACGGGCACCCTTGTAAAATTGACGAGATAGCTGAAATTTGTAGCCAATACACAATTGTATTGATTGAAGACGCGGCGGAATCGATTGGGAGTTTTTACAAAGAAAAACATACCGGTACTTTTGGTTTGTTAGGTACTTTTAGCTTTAATGGAAATAAAAGCATTACCAGTGGAGGGGGAGGAGCCATTATTACTGACAACGAAATGCTTGCTAAAAAAGCAAAACATTTAACAACGCAAGCAAAAGTCCCCCACCGTTGGGAGTTTGTACATGATGATGTGGGTTATAATTACAGAATGCCTAATTTAAACGCTGCTTTGGCTTGCGCTCAACTGGAACAATTGAACACCTTTTTGAAAAATAAAAGAGAATTGGCACATAGTTATATTGATTTTTTTAAAGCGACAGAAATTGAATTTGTTAGTGAGCCAAAAGGTGCGCAATCTAATTATTGGCTATGTGCTGTTTTATTAAAAGATAAACAAACGCGTGATGAGTTTTTGCAGTTTACTAACAACAATGGAGTAATGACAAGACCCACGTGGGCGTTAATGAATAGGTTGAGTATGTTTAAAAATGCGATATGCAGTAACGTAGAACATGCAGAAGGTATTGAAAACAGATTAGTAAATTTACCTAGTAGTGTTAGAGTTCATGAAAAATAAGATTAACATATTATTTTTGGGAGGGGCAAAGCGGGTATCAATGGCCAATTTTTTTATTACTGCCGGGAAAGAGCTCAAAAAAGAAGTTTGTATTTTTTCCTACGAACTCGATCCTTATGTGCCTATAGCTTCTGTTGGTAAGGTAATTATAGGTAAAAAATGGGCTGATAAGGATGTTGTTGGTCATTTATTGGAAATTATTAATGAAAACAATATCAATATTGTTATACCGTTTGTGGATCCCTCCATTTCAGTAATAGCCCAATTGAAAAAAAAGAATGCTAATGTTTTTTCATCCATTCCGGAAGAAAAATTATGTGAAATAATGTTTGATAAAGTGTTGGCCAATGAATGGTTTTTACAATACAATATTCCTGTTCCGTCAAACAACAGTGGTTTTCCTATTGTTGCAAAACCTAGAAAGGGATCTGCTTCGGTTGGAATTATAAAATTGAAAAACCAATCGGATCTTGATTGGTTTTTGGCTAATCATAAACAAGAAGATTATTTGATTCAGCAATGGATAGATGCTCATGAATACAGCGTTGATGCCTATGTTTCGGAACAAAGCGGAATATTATCGGTTGTGCCAAGAAGGCGTTTGGAAGTAGCCGGTGGAGAGGCAACAAAATCAATCACCGAAAAAAACATACAGATTATTGATTTGTCAAAAAAAATATTATCATACGGGCGTTTTATTGGTCCTGTAACACTTCAGTTTTTGAAGGAAAAAAATTCTGATAAAGTATATTTAATGGAAATTAATACTCGGCTTGGAGGAGGCGTAGTTACTTCCATAGAAGCGGGAGCTAATTGTTGTATGATGTTATTGAATGATTATATGAATATTGCTCAAAAACTATGTGAGGATTGGAAAGAAAATCTTATTATGACACGAACATTTAAAGAATATTATTTTTATGCAAATAATAATTGATATGGATGGTACAATTTGTACCGAAGAAAAAACGTACAGCCGAAGTTTGGCAAAAGTAAAGGAAGGGGCGGCTAAAAGTATTAATACGTTGTATGAGCAAGGGCACACCATTATTATTTATTCTGCACGAACTTGGATGGAATATGAAATGACTGCCCATTGGTTGAAGGCGAACAATATAAAATACCATCAGCTTATTTTGGGCAAACCCATAGGCGATGTTTGGATTGATGACAGGGCTTTGACTTTTGACAATTGGGAAAACATAGAAAAACAACTACAGATAAAACAGAAAAAGTAATAGCATGAAAAAAGTATATATAATTGCCGAGGCAGGTGTAAACCACAATGGGAGCTTGGAGAATGCTTTTAAATTAATTGAAGAGGCTAAAAAAGCAGGGGCTGATGCTGTAAAATTTCAAACATTTGTTCCTGAATTGGTTATAAGTAAACATGCTACCAAAGCTGCTTACCAAGAAGTGACTACGGGTAAAAGCGAATCTCAGTTAGAAATGGTTCAAAAACTTTATCTTGATAAAAAAGCTCATGAGGAGTTGATTAACCATTGCAAAAAAATAGGAATAGAGTTTTTGTCAACCCCTTTTGATTTAACAAGTATTGATACGTTAAATGAATTAGGGCTCAAAACAATAAAAATACCATCGGGTGAGGTGACTAATTTTCCTTATCTTAAAAAGATAGGTAAATTGAATATAAACATTATTCTGTCAACAGGCATGTGTTATTTGGGCGAAGTTGAAGCGGCTATAGAAACATTGGTAAATGCCGGTACAAAAAGAGGGTCGATAACTCTACTACATTGCAATACCGAATATCCTACACCTATGCAGGATGTTAATTTATTGGCGATGAATACCATGAAAGAAGCTTTTAAACTGAATGTAGGCTATTCTGACCATACGCTTGGAATAGAAATTCCTATAGCTGCAGTTGCTTTAGGCGCTACCATTATTGAAAAACATTTCACATTGGATAAAAATATGCCGGGGCCCGATCATAAAGCTTCTTTAGAACCTGGCGAATTGGATGCAATGGTAAAAGCGGTAAGAAATATAGAAAAAGCGTTGGGTGACGGAATCAAAAAACCTTCTTCTTCGGAGTGGAAAAATATAGTAATAGCAAGAAAAAGCATTCACATATCAAAAATTCTTTCCAAAGGGCACGTTTTATCCGAAGATGATATTTACATAAAACGTCCAGGAGATGGACTTCCTTCGTCACTATTAGAATATGTGCTGGGAAAAAAACTAATGAAGGATGTGAATGAAGACTATAAACTAAAATGGGAAGATGTTGAATGAGAATAGCTGTATTAACATCCTCCAGAGCAGATTACAGCATTTATCTTCCTCTTCTTAAAAAAATAAAGCAGGAACCGAATTTTTCGTTGAAAATAATAGCCTTTGGTACCCACCTCTCTAAATTACACGGGTACACCCTGAATGCCATTTATGAAGACGGATTTGATGTATATAAAGCAATAAAAACGCCATTCAAAAACAATGCTCCGGCAGATATTTCAAACGCCATAGGTAAAACGATTATTGAATTTGCGTCTTTTTGGAAAAGTACTCAAAACGAGATAGACTTAATTGTTTGTTTAGGAGACAGGTATGAAATGTTTGCGGCCATTACAGCTAACAGCCCTTTTAATATTCCCGTGGCCCATTTATATGGCGGGGATACTACATTGGGAGCTTTTGACAATGCTTTTAGGCATGCAATAACCTGTATGTCAACGTATCATTTTACTTCATTGGAAAGTTCGGCAAAAAGAGTTGCTCAATTGATAAACACAACTGAAAATGTACATTGTGTGGGGTCGTTGTCAATCGACAGTATTAGGGAAACCACTATTCTGACAAATGATGAATTTAAAGAAAAATTCGGTATTGAATTGCAAAATCCCATTTTGGTGAGCTTTCATCCTGAAACCATAGCATACGAAAAAAACGAATTTTATGTGAACGAATTAATTGCAGTGCTGTCCACTTTTGAGCAGCAAATTATTATAACCATGCCGAATGCCGATACTATGGGAGATATTATAAGAAAAGCATTTGTGGATTTTTCAAGAGGTAGAAAAAATATTTATATTGTAGAATCTTTAGGAACAGTAGGCTATTATTCATGCTTGGAACATTGCAAATTTGTTATAGGTAATTCGTCCAGCGGTATTGCCGAAGCGGCTTCGTTTGGTAAATACGTAATTAATTTGGGCGACAGGCAAAAAGGAAGAGAATCGGGTAAAAATGTAATTCATTGTGTTGTACAACGCAACGAAATATTGAACAGTGTACTTAAAATTAAATCATTACCAGTGCTTAACAGAGATAATATTTACGGTGATGGAAATTCTGCTGATAGAATTATTCGTATTTTGAAAACCATAAGTTAAACAACAGTTTTGTATCATGCAGAATAACTTTTCCATTATTTTAACAAAAACGGCCCGCGAAGCACTTTTGCTTATAAGTGAAATTGCTATACCTAACATTGCTGTTTTTATAGTTGATGAAAATAATAAATTGGTGGGTTCATTAACTGACGGAGATATTAGAAGAGGATTGTTAAAAGGTTTAAGCATAGATGATTCCATCAGTATGTTCATGCATACTAACTATAAGTTTTTTAAAGATGGAGAAGATAATTTTGACAAATTAAATACATACAAATCATTAGGTATTCGATTTGTACCCTACATCGATGAGCAAAACAAAATAGTTAGGATAGCTGATCTTGATGAGTACCGCTCTCTTATTCCTGTTGATGCGATATTAATGGCCGGCGGAAAGGGTGAACGGCTGAAACCCCTTACGGATAGTACTCCCAAGCCAATGCTAAAAATAGGAGACAAGCCTATTATAGTCAGAAATATTGAACGCATTGCTAAGTATGGTATAAATCATTTTCATATATCGGTAAGGCATTTATCTGAACAAATTGTTGAAGGGTTAAAAGAATGTAAAGGCGATAACGTCATCATTGATTTTGTAAAAGAGGACAAACCTTTAGGAACAATTGGTTCAGTAAAACTGATCAAGGAATTTGTGAACGATTCAGTTTTATTAATGAATTCCGATATATTGACCAATATTAATTTTCAGGATTTCTATCTGAAATTCATCGATTCAAAATCGGACATGCAGGTAGCGACTGTTCCCTATAATATTGATGTACCTTATGCCATAATGGATGTAAATGATAAAGGAGATGTGATGTCGTTTAAAGAAAAACCCCGTTACACCTATTATTCAAATGCCGGAATTTATTTATTTAAAAAAGAATTAATTGATCTAATTCCTGACAATATTGCATTTGATGCAACTCATTTTATGGAAACCGTAATTGCAAATAATAAAAAATTGATATCGTATCCTATACTTGGTTATTGGTTGGATATAGGACGAATTGAAGATTATTACAAGGCTCAGGAAGACATTAAGCATTTGATACTGTAAAATGAAAATACTGTACCTCATACCAGCTCGTGGCGGGAGCAAAGGGTTACCCAATAAAAATATTCGTTTTTTGCATGGCAAACCTTTAATAGCATATAGCATAATTGCAGCGAATAGTTCCGATTTTAAGGGAAATGTAGTTGTTAGTACCGACAGTAATGAAATTGCGGAAGCCGGTTTAAAGTATAAAGCAACTGTTCCTTTTCTGAGACCCGAAAATTTAGCTTCTGATACTGCTGCTACAATTGATGTAATAATTCATGCGTTGGAGTGGTATAAAGAAAAACAAGTGTTTTTTGATACAGTTGTTTTATTGCAACCTACGTCTCCTTTACGTACTTCAAAAGATATAGATGATGCTCTTTTACTTTTTAAATCTAAAAAGGCGGAGGCTGTTGCTTCTGTTTGTGAAGCTGAACATCATCCGTTATGGACGAATGTGTTGCCCGAAGACGGAAATATGGAAAATTTTTTAAGAGATGAAGTTAAGGGGAAAAACAGACAACAATTACCCAAGTATTTTAGATTGAACGGAGCTGTTTTCATATCAACTACCGATGCTTTATACAAACACAAATCGTTCATTCATCAACATACATTTGCGTTTAAAATGCCTGTAGAAAGATCCATTGATATTGATACTGAAATGGATTTTAAATTGGCTGAACAGTATTTGGTTTAATGAGATTCATTCAAATTCGTTGCTTATAAATCGATAGAATTCATGAACTTTTTTCTTAAGATTATTCAAACATTTTTTTCTGTAGTAAAGATCATATTAAAAGCAAAATTTGGACTTGACCTTCCTAAAGCCAATGCTAAAACAGCATTGATATTGGCTAACGGACCTTCGTTGAATGAATCTTTAAATAAAAATATCGGATTTTTTTTTAACAAGGATATTTATGCCGTTAATTTTTTTGCTCTCTCCGATAAATACGAAGAGTTAAAACCCAAACACTATGTTTTGTTTGATTTGGCTTTTTTTTCATATCACCCAGCTGAAAACCCCCATAAGGACATAGGAGGTTTTACAAAAATATTTTTGAACAAAACAACTTGGGACATTACCTTGTATACTCAATACCATAAAATTTCAAAAAAATCATATTTATTAAATGAAATAAACCTTAAGCATAAAAACATAACCGTTAAATTTTTAAACAATGTAACACTTGATGGATTTAATAGATTTAAATTTTTTGCATTTAACAAACTCTGGGGAATACCCCAATGTAGAAATGTATTGGCTTTCTCTTTATTTATTTGTATTAATAAACGATATGAAAATGTTTTTTTTGTAGGGGCTGATCATTCATGGCACGAAGATCTGAAAGTGAATGAAAACAACGAATTGATTTTCGTTGACAAACACTTTTATGATGTTAAGGGCAAAACGCATGACAATCCAACAGAAAGGCCCAAAATTCATGAACAATTTTATTCGTTGGCAAAAGCCTTTGAAAGTTATCAGGTGCTGAAGGAATATGCTGAGAGTTTAAATATAAACGTTATAAATTACAGCGAAAAATCGTACATAGACGCGTTTAAGAATAAGAAAATTAGCGATGAGTTTTAAATTAAGTGTGAATAGCTGTATCTGAAATTCTATTTTAGCAAAAGTGAATTAAACAAGTTGGCACTTACAATTAGCGTTATAACAGTTTGCTCAAATTGCTATACTATATTAATTATCAATTTGTTATTAGTGTTCAAGCCTTTCGTTTTTTTATTATTAACTTAAATTTTATCCTTTATATTTGCGACGGGTTTTAAAAGGGGCTTTATGTTTTAACTAGTTTAATTTTTAAATGGAAACAGAAAAAAAGTTATTGAATCTTGGATGTGGTAAACGTTATCATAAAGACTGGGTGAATGTTGATTTTTATTCGGATGACAAAACCATTATATCAACAAACCTGCTTAATGGAATACCGTTTCCTGATTCAACATTTGATGTTGTTTACCATTCTCATATTTTGGAGCACTTTCCTAAAAGCGAGGCACTTAATTTTATGAAAGAATGTTATCGCGTACTGAAGCCGGGTGGAACGATACGGGTGGTTGTTCCCGATTTGGAACGTATTGTTAACGAATATACCAGATTGATGGCCGGGCTTAAAAGTGGTAAAAAGGAATTAGACGCTGATTATGACTGGATACTTTTGCAATTGTTTGATCAAATGGCACGAAATGTAACCGGAGGCGAAGAGAAAAAATATCTTTCGCAAAAGCATGTACCAAATGAAGAATACGTTTATGCGCAAATGGGCGACAGTTTCAGGGAATTGCGCCAATTCCTATTCAACCAAAACTATGGCGTTCAACCTAAAAAAAGTATTTTCAAAAGAAAAATAACCTTAACCAAGTTAATTAACTTTGTAAAAAGTCATGTTCCTATTAAAGAATATCGCATTGGTAATTTTAGGTTAAATGGCGAAACACATCAATGGATGTACGATTCGTACTCATTAAACAGGTTATTGCTTAATGCCGGATTTGAAAATACGGAAGTGGCACAGGCAAACACCAGTAGAGTGGCAAATTGGAATTCATTTGAATTGGATTTTAAAAACGGAGTAGTTTACAAACCCGACTCTCTTTTTATGGAAGCAACCAAGCCGTATAAAAATTAAAAATAAGGGTGCCATTTACGAGTATCAAATAAATAATGAACCCTAAAGTTTCGGTATTAATACCTGCCTATAATGCAAGTGCCTTTATCGAAAAGGCTATTGATAGCATTTTAAATCAGTCTTTCAAAGATTTTGAATTAATAGTGGTTGATGACGGATCTACCGACAATACTGCCGATCTTGTATTAAGTTATAATGACAACAGAATACGTTTAGTAAAAAATGACAAAAACAGTGGTTTAACATTTAGCAGAAACAGATTAATAAACGAAGCTGCCGGAAAATATATAGCTTGGTTGGATGCTGATGATATCGCACATAAAGAAAGATTAAAAATTCAATATGAATTTTTAGAAAAAAATGGCGATTATATTTTAACCTCATCGTGGGCTAAAACCATTGATAAAAATGGAGATATAATACAGTCAAATTATATTTTTATTGATGACAAGTATCTTAAATCGAGCCTATTGTTCAATAATTATTTTGTGGTATCCTCAGTAATGGTCAGAAATAATAAAGATGTACTTTTATGTGATGTTACTTATACCCCTGCCGAAGACTACGAATTGTGGGTTAGATTATCAAAACTGGGGAAGTTGAATATTTACAATAAATTTTTGGTTTACTATAGGGTACACGATAAAAATTTGACAGCGACACAGTCTGAAAAAATGAAAGCTTCGGTAATTCATATTCAAAAAAATCAATTGGAATATATTGGAATACACGCTAACATTACTGATTTACATTTACATTACAAAGCATGTTACGCTAAAGCTGAGAGTATTTCTCAAATTCAACAAATTGAAAAATGGTTTGAATTTATTCTGGCTCAAAATAAAAAAGCTGCCTATTTTGATCAAAGCCATTTGGAACACATTGTAAAACACAAATGGGTAAAGATATGTACGTCCAATAGCCAATTAGGTGTAAAATCCATAAAAACATATCTGTCTTCTCCCTTAAAAAAATTATCACTAAAAAATGTATTGTTGTTAGGTAAATACATTTTATTAAAATGATTTAAAACTCTAGAGGGTTAGTTTTAAATATTCCTGTACAGTTTGTTGGGCAACGAAAGCTTGAGAAAAATAGGCGTTAACAGCGGCTACTGATTTTTGCGATTTAATTTGTGTTTCTTTCTCGTCGGAAATATATCCCCTAATACCTGTAGCAAATTGTTCAGTATCAAAACTGTTAACCAATGTGCCGGTTTCGGTTGTTATTAAATCGCCAATACCACCAATATTAAAAGCTATTACAGGGGTGCCGCAGGCCATGGACTCCATAATCATGTTGGGCAAGTTTTCTTCTTTAGAAGTAAAAATAAGTAATTCGGCTGCATTATACACGTTCACAACATTTTCATCGCCGTATACCGTTCCTATATATTTGTGCGGTACACATATTTTATTTATGCTTTCGTCATCACATTTACCAAAAATAAGTAATTCGTAATTTTCGGGCCAAGTAGCTTGTAGTTTTTTTATAATTTCTAAAAACAGGTCGAATCCTTTATATGGACTTTTAATATTGGCGGCTCCAAATAATATATATTTTTTATTGGTAGTTATTCCCAGTAAATGTTTACACTCTTCTTTGTTTTTGGGTTTATACACTTCGACGTTAATTGTATTTGGAATGGTAACAATGTTTTTATTTTTAAATAAAGAAGACATCCTTGCTTTACCTTCCAGCCAATGGCTGCAAGTAATTGTTAAATCAGGTATTTCAGAAAAATAGTTACGCTTTTTTAGCCATATTTTGTTCGACAAATCTGACTGGTTATTAGTTTTAAGATAATAACAATTGCCGCAGTTGTTTTTAAAATTCGTACAACTGCCAGCGTGGTGGCAACCACCTGTAAATGCCCACATATCATGCAATGTCCATACAATGGGTTTGTTAAGCTTTTTAAGTTGTTTTAAATTTTCAAGTGACAAAAATCCGTTGTTTATCCAGTGTAAATGTATTATATCCGCTTGTTTTACTAAAGGGTGCTTTGTAATGTTGCGGCCAAACCAACCTGTACTGAATGAAAATCGAACTGTTTTATCTTTTTCAAAAAATAAAAACAGTAGTTTTTCAAGGTATATAAATAACCAGGTAATGGACGAAAATTTGTAAGCTGAATGAATATTGGCATGATCCTTTTCTTTAAAAGCAACCAATAAGTCGGCTTTTGTGCCTTGTTTGTTTTGTGCTTTGACTAATCTAAGTGCGGCAATTGCGGCTCCTCCCGAATGTGAAGTTGTATTTATATGTAACACATTCATTATTCAGCGGCCTCTTTAAATGGTTTGTTAATTAAAGCAATGTAGTTGTTGAATAGAATCGTTCAAAAGTATCAATAAACCATAAAGTCACCAAAGGATAGTTAATTTTATTTTGAGTTGATTTAAAACCCATTAATGCCTTTTTTTAGCTTATCTCTTTTTACTACTTTTATACCACTTCAGTAGTTGGATAAATATGAAAATTTCTATTATCACTGTAACTTATAACGCAGAAAAACTGGTAGAACGTACCGTTAAAAGTGTTCTTGCCCAAACATTTTCTTCTATCGAGTACATTATCATTGATGGAGCCTCTGTTGACGGTACATTATGGATTATTGAAAAATATAAACCGCGAATTCAAAAAGTGATTTCTGAAATGGACAAGGGTATTTACGATGCAATGAATAAAGGTTTACAGGTTGCTACCGGCGATTACGTCCTGTTTTTAAATGCCGGTGATGAATTTTATTCAGATACCACATTAAACGATGTTTTCTCTTCATCATCCGATGCCGATGTTTATTATGGTAACACTAAAGTGGTGGATTTGTACGGTAATGAAATTGGTGACAGAAGATTGAAACCACCTGAAAAATTGAACTGGAAAAGTTTTATGTTCGGCATGTCGGTTTCCCATCAGTCATTTATTGCAAAACGTAGTTTGTGCGATGTGTATGATTTACGCTATAGCATAAGCGCTGATATTGATTGGGTAATAAAAATTTTAAAAAAATCGCATAAAATTGAAAATACAAAAAGGTACATATCTAAATTTTTGGAAGGGGGTACTTCTTCCAGAACCCGCCCCAAAGCACTGGCAGAACGTTTCAGTATCATGGTAAAACACTATGGTTGGTTTGTTACAATATGTATCCATGTGTACATTTTGTTCCGTTATCCGTTCCATAAATTTACCCGAAAATCTATGACCTGATAAGCTTTTTTTTTGTTAATTTGGTCTAACCTTTATTTTATGGAGCATGAAAGATATAAGAATAGACAATTACATATCAAAGGCCGAAGAGTTTGCTAAACCTATTCTTGATCATTTGAGGAGCCTTGTGCACGAAGTTGTATCCGGTGTTGATGAAGACATCAAATGGGGATTTCCGCATTTTCTATATAACGGGAATATTTTATGCAGCATGGCTGCTTTCAAAAAACATTGTGCATTTACTTTTTGGAATGGCAAATATTTAAAAGATGTCCATAAAATTTTAGAGATAGAAAATAAAACGTCGATGGGTGATTTGGGAAAAATAACAAGTTTGGCCGATCTGCCTGGTGATAAAATATTAAAGCGATATATCAAAGAAGCTTCGGTAATTGATAAACCTAAAAAAGTGGCTCCTGTTAAAAAGACGGATATTGAAAAAAAATTGATCATTCCTGATATTTTAATGGATGAATTAAATAATAATGTAAAGGCCAAAGAAACATTTTCCAATTTTAGTTATTCAAATAAAAAAGATTATGTGGAATGGATAACCGAAGCCAAAACATATGCTACGCAGCAAAAGCGCTTGCTCACTGCGGTGCAATGGTTGAGTGAAGGTAAAGACAGGAATTGGAAATACAGAAAAATAACTAAAACAAAAAAGTTATGAATGCCGATTATTTAAGCAGTATTAAAAAACTGTTTCTTTATTATAAAACATTGGCCGAAAAATCGATGGAACAATTGGAGGCACAGCAATTGTTTGAAACAGTTAATGAAGAAAGTAATAGCATTGCTATTATTGTAAAGCATTTGAGCGGGAACTTACTTTCGCGCTGGACCGATTTTTTAACCACTGACGGAGAAAAACCTTGGCGCAACAGAGATGCAGAATTTGTAAATGGCGGCGCTACAAAAGAAGAGTTGATGAAAATGTGGAACGAAGGATGTAACTGTTTTTTAAAAGCTATTGAGGAGTTAAAGCCGGAACAAATGCTGGATATTATTTATATACGTAACGAAGGGCATACTGTTGTTGAAGCTATTAATAGGAGTTTAACGCATTACTCCTACCACACGGGGCAAATAGTGTTTGCTGCAAAAATGCTAAAGAAGGGAAGCTGGAACAGTTTATCCATTCCTAAGAATGCATCGAAAGTATACAATAATGATAAATTTTCAGTAGAGAAAAACGTAAAAAATTTCGCCGATGAAGAATTAAAAAGATTGAAAAAATAAATGCAGATCAGATACTCATGAAAAGCATTAATTTGGAGCGTTAAATAGATAGTTTTAACATTAATGTTTGCAAGTTTTGATTTACTGATCTTACTTCTGCTTTTAATTGATTGATCATATTGGTTCGGGTATGTAAATCATCGGCTGTATATTTTCCTCCGTTACCAAAAAGCAATTTTTCTTTTGTTAAATCGGAAATATGTATCATACCTTCCGTTACCCATCGTTCCTTAAGGTTATGAAGCGGCTCATGTTTTCCGGTATTGCTAAATTCCTTTGTATTTAATATGGACCAAACACAAGGCGGGTAAAACGACGATGTTTTACTTTCGTACCAAATATCAGATAGCAGGTTACGTTCATGTTTAAAAACAACTGTTTGATGCGAAGAAATAGCCGCCAGTCCTCCAAAAACTCCACTTGTAATACTTCCCACTACTCCAACAACTATTTGTCCGTTAGTGGTATTATTACCTAAAGTGGCAATGGCCGTTATGGCACCTGTTACAACCGATAGTATAGTAAACCGCTGAACGCGATTGTCGTTTCTGTGGTCTAAATAATCGGCCAGCTGTTTCGATCGTTCGCTTTCACAATCAAGTTCCGCAGCAAGGCTGGCCACTTCTGTTGAAGCCAATAACAAACGATTAAATATCTGCTGTTTTTTTAATAACTTATATAATAAATTTTCTTCGCTTTTACTTTCTTCCAGGTGAGTGAGGTCCTGCAGTAAAAAAAGGGTGCCTGTGGCATTTGCAATCAATAGATCCTGATACGTGTATTGTTTGGTCAAAGCACTGTCTTCACGCAAAACAGGCATCATGTTGGCCAATGGCAAGTAGGTGGAATCGTATGTGTATGGGTTAGGTGGTGAGCAGTAACTGGTTTGCGACAGTTTAAGGTTTTTTTTTGCAGTGCTGCACGAGCCTAAAAAGGCTACTACGCTTATTGCCGCAACTATCTTTAAATGTAACTGCATAATAGTTTAAAACTTATAAAACTAATAGGTGGCCCCAAACCCCAGCTTCTCTCTTACTTTATTTAAGGTGGCGCTTGCAATACTCCGGGCTTTTATGGCACCTGCTTTTAATTTAGCATCCAGTTCATGGCGGTTATTCATATAGTGGTTGTAGGTTTCGCGCTGGGTTTTGTACTTCTCTATTATCAGGTCGTAAAAAGCGGTTTTTGCGTGCCCGTATCCATAGCCACCGCGTAAATAATTTTGGCGCATTTCATCAACCTGTTTTGTATCTGCAATTAATTTATACAGGTTAAAAACGTTGCAGGTGTCGGGGTTTTTAGGTGCTTCCAAAGGAGTGGCATCAGTAACAATAGCCATGATAACTTTTTTCAGTTCCTTATCAGGAAGAAAAATATTAATAAAATTATTCATCGATTTGCTCATTTTTCGTCCGTCCGTTCCGGGTACTATCATCACGGCTTCATCAATCTTGGCTTCGGGTAATACAAATACCTCGCCATAAAGGTTGTTGAATTTTTCGGCAATATCCCTGGTAATTTCAAGGTGTTGAAGCTGGTCCTTACCCACGGGAACAAACTCGGCATCGTACAATAAAATATCGGCGGCCATCAATACGGGATACAAAAACAAACCAGCATTAACGTCGGCCATTCGTCCCGATTTATCTTTGAACGAAACGGCATTTGCCAGCATGGGGTAGGGGGTAAAGCAACTCAAGTACCAGGTGAGTTCACTTACTTCGGGTACATCGCTTTGCCGGTAAAAAATGTGTTTATCGGTATCAAAACCAAATGCCAACCAGGTAGCTGCAACCGCGTCGGAACTGTTTTTGCGTAATTCGGCATCTTTAATGTTAATTACCGAATGCATATCGGCAATAAAAAACAAGGATTCGTTTTCCGATTTTTTCGATAATTCGATAGCAGGAACAATAGCACCTAAAATGTTGCCAAGGTGTGGTATGTTGGTACTTTGAATGCCGGTAAGTATTCTCGCCATAGTATAAAAATTCTTTTTTTGTGTATTGCTGCCAAAGGTACTATTTATTTAAAACCTAAAGAAGCAGCACGTTTTATGGGTGCTCTTTGCACACGAATCGTTGGTTAATTTTTTTGCACAAACATATAACCATAAATTAACCAATTTGTTTTTTTGATTTAATGAGTTGTTTTATGTAGCCTCGTTTTTGGTTCCTGACTCCGCCCGAAGTGATAGCAAAAAACGGGGTGTTTTTTTGAGAAAGCGGAACTTTAAAAAATGCCATGTAAAATACATGAAAAATACATGGGATTTTTAGTTTAAATTATTGATTACTAAGTATTTGTGTTTTTAAAACCACACAAAAGAATTATTTTATCACTAACTATCTGTTAAACAGGTTAATACAACAGTTTGAAAGAACGGGGTGAAGGGGTGGACAAAGGTTTAAATCTCAACCCATTAAATAAAGCGTTGTAAGCAATTATATGAGTTATTAAACATTGTTACAGCTGCCTGAATTTATTGTTTTACCTGATAAATAATCTGCATATCCTCTCGGGGATTTATGTTTTCCTGAATGTTTAGGTAACATTGGCATTGTAAAAACATTTGCAAATGGTTTATATTTGTTTAGTAAACACTAATTTTAGTCCGCTTTATAAAATTGTTAAAGCAAGCAGAAATTAATAATAAGAGTTTAGATGAAATTGTTAAGGTATGATACAGATGCGAAAATTCAAAATTTATACACGAGCAACTTTCCTTCATCTAATTCGGAAATAAACGCAACTGGTTGCGTTAATAAGAATGTTAGTGGCAAGCATAAGACAACCTAAAATTGACAACGTGAATTATATGTATCTATTGACATTTCTATTACTAATTCTTCCATTCGGACTAATTTGGTTTGTTGTTTACCGCTACCTAAAAGAATACATCAAGACAATTTTGAATTATTCAGTTTTAATATTATTTACTTTAGTTGGTTTGACAGCTTATTTTGGATTGACAGGTTTTTTATTAAGTGCCGGATTAAAACAACCAATAGGTTCATTAATATTGTCTATCTCTTGGGCTGTGTCTATATTTTCTAATATTTTAATTGCGCCGACAATTGTTGTTGTTTTAATATTAACGATTAATCATCACCTAGGCAGACATAAAAACGAAGACCTAACACATAATAAATAATGATTGGAATCGGACAAGGTTTGGGTTATGCAATTATCATTTCACTTTTATTATTGCTTTATATCCCTGCTATAACATTATATGCTTTAAAGGAAACAGTATTTTATACGACTTTAAATCAACCAAGACGAATTTTGGTTTACTTATTATCTTTTATACTATTGGGTCTGTTGACATTTTTAATACTGAGAAGTTTTCCTTTTGTTTCAATAGACTGGTTAATTCTTTACGCTTTTACATTGACAATAATTGTAATCATTAAAATGTATAAACGCAGAAAGACTGGTAAGTAGAAGAACATTATAAAAAAGAAATGCCAGCCACTAACAGCACTAAAGAAAAATGCGGAGTTCCTGCATTTGCAAACGCAAATTTTATAGGTAGAAAAATGTGTTGGCGTTTGCGATAAAGTTCAGTAACTATTTATTAAGTTTGTGCAAGGTGACATTGAAGCGCTTTTAATTCCGCACTATTTTTAGCTGCCAACCGTTAGCAGCAATTTTGAAAAACGACAATGAGGACAATTACTTTCATACTGACATTTCTATTATTTACGACTTTATTATTCGGACAGAAAGAGGAAAAAATAAAGACAATTCGTAAGACAGTTGAGAAAATCAATACCGATACAAGTTACATAGTTAAGAAACTCGACAACGACTACTTTGTAAATCAGAAGAACGAAGCCACAGACGGAGGACAGGAATTAACTGGTTATTATAAAAATGGACAAGTGAAAAAAATAATTTATGTAGTGGGACTTTCTTATGGCATGACAACATACGAGTATTACTATACAGACAATCAATTACTTTTTGTTTTTCAAAAGCAAGACACTTATGCACAAGTCAAGGACAGCTTGGGACAATTTACTGGATATAATTACACTAAACTTGAACCCGCATTTGAAGGACGCTACTACTTTGATAAAGCTAAACTATTCGAGACAAAAAAGACAGGAAAAGAATTATTTGCAGACGAAACAGACAACAAAGAAAATAAATTCATAGCGGACAGCAAATCTTTTCTTGAAGAATTAAAGAAAGTAAAAAGGTGATTTAGTATGCACATGGACAGTTTTTTCGTGTGACAGTCTCGTGGACACATTTGTGCAAGGTGGAAGTTCAGTTCTCCGAATGAAGTTTAGTGCTAAAACACCCCGTTCATCGCACCCCCGCTAAACGTTAGCTTAAGGCTATTAAAAATGACAATACATAGACTAATAACCAAAAATATTAGCATTGACCAAGTAGAAAGACCTGATATATTGTATAAATACCGGGACTGGTCATCACCATATCACGACACTATAATTAAAAACAGACAAGTATATTTAGCTCCACCTAGTTCATTTGAAGACAAGCTAGACTGCAAAAATCCTACTCGTTACGACCTTTTAACTGACGAGCAGATTTATGAGAAATACTTACACTTTTCAAAAATTCATAATAAACACTTTTCAAGACAACAGCATCGAAAATATGCTAGAGACAATTCCAAAACATCTCCTTTTAAACAAAAGGGAACAGTAGAAAAATGGAATGCAGAAACTTTTGCGGAGTATGACACCCGCTTTGGTGTATTGTGTTTAACTTCAAACCCTAAAAACAAGGCTATGTGGACAAAATACGCAAACGACCATACTGGTATTTGTGTTGGTTTAGACCCAGACATCGTTTTTAAATATATTGGAGGAGGAGGAATTGTTACCTACGTAGACGAATTACCAATTATACTTCCAGAACCATTTCAATCAATGAATGAACAACATATTTTGCAAGTGCATTTTAAGGAAATGAAGTGGAATTTTGAAGAAGAATATCGCACTCATAAATTTTCATATGAACCTTTCTCTGACCAAGACAGAACATTGACTTTGCCGCCGACAGCATTTAAAGAACTAATATTTGGAGTTCATGTTAACAATAATGACAGAGAAGAAATAATAAAAAATATTCACGAAGACCTCTCACATATTAAATTACGACAAGCAAAAGAGTTGGCAGATGGAATTGAAATTATTGACTTATAAGTAGGCCTAACAACACCCCCATTAACCGTAGCGTCTCGCTAGGGTTGCTCTTATCCTGCCTCCGACATTGTTATATTCAGTTCTTGCGCTTTACTTAAGGCGAGACTCCTTGTAAAAAACGAAGTAGCGAGACGCTACGAGGAACTTTTCTTCTTTTTATTTAAGATTTTTATCTTCATTATCACACTCTGGGGGTATCTATACGCGTACTTTCATTCCAACTCTGCAATGGCAACCAATAGTTTTTCGAGCTTCTTTTTCATTTCGGTGGGGGTGCATTCATAGTTGTTGGCAAGCACCGAAAAACACAGCATGTCACCTTTTCTGTTTTTTACATAACCCGTGTAACCTCTTGCTCCCGTTATGTAGCCGCTTTTGGCACATAAATTATTTTCGGCAAAGGTACCTGCACACAGGCCGCCCAATGAACCTGCTTTTCCGGCAACGGGCAATGAGTTGTAAAATGCCCCGAAGTTTTTATCGAGTGCCATTTTACGCAGCACCTGTACCTGTGTTTTAGTGGTAATAACGTTGGCGCGTGTAAGCCCGCAGCCGTCACTCATGGTTAAACCGCTAATGTCAACACCGCGGTCTTTCCAATAGTTGGTAATTAGTCGAATGCCTTTATCTTCTGCGCCCAGCCCTGTTTTTACATAAGCAAGGTAGTTGAGCAGGTGTTCTGCATAAAGGTTAATGCTCCTTAAATTTGTCCAGTAAACAATTTTATCCAGTGTTGGGGAATAGTGTTTGTAAATTACTTTTTTTGCTGTTACGGTATAGTTCCCATTTTCTTTCAGCTGCCTTACGGTAGTGGCTTTTTTAAGAATACTTATCCCGTTATTTTTTAGCGATTGTTCCAATGTCTGTGCGCAAAATAAGGCAGGGTCGGGCAGCGAACCTTCCACATCGTAATTTGTTTTATTGGCGGGTATGGTACCTTCCACGGTCCTGTAGTAGGTATAAGGTGCACCGTAAATAAAAGCGCTGTCCGTTCTTCCTGCTACCGTTACTTTATTTACAAGTTGCAAGCCTTCAACAGCTGGTTCCAGCTTACTGATGGTGGCAGCACTTCCATTATTTCCGGTATTAAAATAAATAGTGTAAGCATTGTCGTGATAGGACAGGCCACAGGCCCCTGCTCCGAAATAGTTGCCCATATCGCTCCATATCCATTGGGCAGGAACAAAATTGTCTTCGAATATGCTTGCGTCGGCAATTACAGCGCCTTCAATTTTTTTTATTCCTTTGTTTTTAATAATCAGTGCCCATTTGTCGGTGGTGCTTAAACTGTCGTTTTTGTCCTTAAAATATTTCGAATCAAGCGTGGGGTCGCCTCCACCTACGATGTACAAATTACCTTTGATGATTCCGTTTAAGGAATCGAAAACTCCATCATATTCCAGTTTTGTTTCAAAC
>Ga0206810_1017_pt1 | contig 32418 bp, 36 predicted proteins | sample Alteio_BWOrgCont_56_FD_152889 | JGI IMG/M metagenome (GOLD analysis project Ga0206810, IMG submission 152889) | Enriched cells from forest soil in Barre Woods Harvard Forest LTER site, Petersham, Massachusetts, United States -... | ecosystem: Environmental > Terrestrial > Soil > Temperate forest >...
CTCCGCCGGAAAATTAACGAAGCCGTAAGATCAACCACCATCAGTTGGGTAATGGAATTGTTGGGGATGTTAAATGAAAACAAGGAGGGTACAGGTTTTTTAATGGTGTGTCCTGTTTTTTTTAACCAATAGTAACCGCTTTCTTTGGCATTACCTCCGGTTGCAATAATAACGGCATCGCATTTAATGGTATTGTTTTCCTTTATTTTTAAGGTAAAAGTGCCATTGGTGTTTTTAATTATCTCTTCAATATCGGTATTTAATTTTATTTCAATGTTGTGTTGTTCGGCTTGGTACATCAAACAATTAACAATGGTTTCGGAGTTGTTGCTCGTCGGAAACATTCGCCCATCAGGTTCGGTTTTAAGTTGAATGCCTCTTTCTTCGAACCATTCAACAGTGTTTGTTGTGGTAAACCGGCTGAATACGTTGCGTAATTCCTTTTCGCCCCGCGGATAATTTTTTACCAGCAGGCCGTTATCGAAACAACTGTGTGTAACATTACATCTCCCTCCACCCGAAATACGAACTTTAGAGAGCAGTTTTGATGTTTTTTCTAAAATAATAACGCGGTAATTTTTATTTTTTTGAGCACAGTTAATGGCGGCAAAAAATCCTGCAGCTCCACCACCAATCACTATTATTTGTTTAGAACCCACTAACTGTGCTTTTACTTAAAAACAATTTCATTGATAACGTCCTTTCCTGCTGCTTCATTTAACAGTGTAATAATTTTTGATTTTGCCAACGATAATTCGTTGCGCAATGCCGAGGAATCAAGCATAACAAAAAGCTGGCGCTTGTTTATATAAATTTCTTTGGTGTGTTTTGCAATCATGCCACCCATTACACTTTCCCACGAATTAATCAAGCCCCTTTCGGCAATGCGCTCATCCAGTTTATATACTTTAAGCAAATTGTCAATGGCTTCTTTTATGGTATGCTGGTTATGTCTACTCATGGTTGATTATTATCCCCTGTATCTAAAAACTGTAAAGGTTTGTGGAAATTTTAAAAACAAAAACAATAAAATAATTAAGCTGTTTTTAAATTCTTTTTGCTTTTGTTCAAAGCCTTTTTGCGCTTATATTCTTTTATAAAATCACCGAATTCTTTTAATTCTTTTTCAGTTACTCTTCTTGTAGATACATAAAGGTCTACGTCTATGGATTCCGGTTGTAGTTTCATTTTTATTTATTTTTAAAATATTGATTTATTAATTTTTCCGATGCAACTTCATCAATAAACATTCGTTGTCCTAAACCCTTCTGTGCTCCGAGTGTTCTATGATAGTAAAACATCAATGCCGTTTTTGCCTCGAATCCTACAAATCCTCCAAACCCGACGTCTTTTGACATTTTACAAGCAAAAGCAAATAAATTACCACCCACTCCCAAATAAATTTTTTCTTTTCCCCGGTTAAACTTTGCATTTTCTACAAGGTCAACAAATATAAACCCTTCTCGTACTCTTAGTGAAATCAACCCTTGAATAATATCTTTATTTTCAACTGTTGTCATTTTGTAAACCTTCCTTTCACTCTCTCTTAGCTCCTTGTGCCAGTCAAACAACCAGTCTTTTTTCTTAATTTCTTTTTTTGATACTTCGTTGAATTCCGTTTCAAAAACTTCGCCCGTAATAACATTTTCAATCGAGTTTGTCAGCTTGTCTATTTCTATATCTATGCCTTTTTTTGCGCTCATATTTACTATACAAATTTACTGATTTTAAACATGTTTTTCAAGTATTTATGCTGTTTTATAGCGCTTCCAAAGCTAGGATAAGCCTCTAGTGCTCTAATACATTGCCCTGTTGTGGTGTGTGAAAGTTTAATTAGCAGATAGTTCTAAATTCTTTCCCTGTTTTGTTTCGGTTGCTTTGCCTTCCGAAATAGTAAATATTTTATAATTTACATCCGAAGCCCTGAATAAAGTTGCCAAACGTGTGGGGTGTGTATCGGTTATAAAAATTTGCCCGAAATTACTGCTGCATACCAGTTGCATTAATTGTTTGATCCGTAAATCATCGAGCCGGTCATAAACGTCGTCCAGCAATAAAATAGGAGTGGTGTTTTTTATGTTCTTTATAAAATCGAATTGCCCTAGTTTTAAGGCAATTAAAAATGATTTTTGCTGGCCCTGCGAGGCGTATTTTTTTAATGAATACCCGTCAATTAAAAATTCCAGGTCGTCTTTATGAATGCCAACGGTGGTATGTTCCAATATGCGGTCCCGTTCAAGTGCTTTTTCAAGCTTGTCAGCAAAAGAGGTATCATTCAAATGCGAAGTATACTCAATACCTACTTTTTCTTTTCCACCCGAAATCAATTCGTAATATTTTTGAAAAATAGGGATGAATTTATCTACGAAATTTTTACGTTTTTCGTGTATCTTCACACCATGCTCAACGAGCTGCACATCCCATATCTCCAGCGATTCTTTATCAAATGTCCCTTTCTTTGAAATTTGTTTTAATAACGCGTTGCGGTGCGACAATACTTTGTTGTAGTTTATCAAATTATCCAGATACTCTTTATCGTATTGAGCAATAACGCTGTCAATAAACCGTCGGCGGCTTTCGCTGCCTTCGGATATCAGTTCCGAATCGGCCGGGGATATCATAACTAACGGAAACAAACCAATATGGTCGGCGAGGCGCTGGTATTCTTTCTTATTTCGCTTGAATTGTTTTTTTTGGTTGCGTTTTAATCCGCAAAAAATATCTTCTTCATTGTTATTCAGGTCAAATAGGCCCTGTATCATAAAAAAGGGGGCCTCGTGCAAAATGTTTTGGCTGTCGATGGGGTTAAAAAAGCTTTTGCAAAACGACAGGTAATGGATGGCATCCAACACATTGGTTTTGCCTTCGCCGTTATTTCCCGTAAAGCAATTTACCCGGCTGCTGAGTTCCAGTTCGGCTTCGGGGTAGTTTTTAAAATTAAGTAAAGAAAGTTTCTTCAGGTACATTTTAAGTCAAATCGCTCTTGAGGATTAACCTAATATCGGTTGATTATAAACGTAAAAGTACTGAAAAAGCAGGTTAAAAAAGCAGATTATTCAATTAAATTTCAGATATGAAAAAAAAACTTACTTTTGCATCTCTAAAGAAATAGGATTCAATATCATGGCACAAGAAAAAAATGACGATTCATTAATAGATGTAGAAAATATTTTCAGCAAAACTGAACTTTATTTCGAGGAAAACAAAAGGACAATTACTATTGTTGCTTTAATAGTGATAGGATTAGTGGGTGGTTATTTCGCTTACAAATATCTTTATGTGGCAGGCGAAGAAGAGGCTGCCAGTAAAGAAATGTTTAAAGCTGAACAGTATTTTAGTCAAGATAATTATGATAAGGCCATTAATGGAGATGGCAAAGCACTTGGTTTTGCTCAAATAGTTGACGATTATGGCATTACACCATCAGGCAACCTAGCGCAGTATTATTTAGGTATTTCTCTTTTAAAAACAGGAAAATATGAAGAGGCCATTGAGCATTTGGAAGATTTTGACGGTGAGGACCAAATAGTAGGCCCGCAGGCCACAGCCGCAATAGGTGACGCCTATATGGAAATGGGAAAAACAGATGAAGCCATCACTTATTATTTAAAAGCGGCCGAACAAAATTCAAATTCGTTTACTACTCCCTTGTTTTTGAAAAAGGCGGCTTTGGCCAATGAGCAAAAAGGTAGCTGTGCAGCAGCTATTGAATTATATGAGCGTATTAAAAATGAATTCCCTAAAACAGAAATGGCCGCTGAAATGGATAAATACATTGGCAGGGCCAAGATTATGGGAAATATCCAATAATTTAAAAACAAAACGAGTTAAATGAAGGTGAATTGTTTATAGTTCACCTTTTTTATTTAAAATTAAAACTTTGTAATGTCATCATCATTAAAGAATCTATCCGATTTTAATCACACAAATATCCCTAATGGTGCCGGAATGCGTATTGCTTTGTTGGTTGCCGAATGGAATATTAAAATTACTGGTGCTTTGCGTGATGGGGCCATAAAAATATTGTTAAACAATGGCGTTGTTGAAAGTGATATTGTTGTAAAATATGTGCCCGGCAGTTTTGAGTTAAGTACGGGAGCACAGTTTTTATGTGAGGATAAAAGTGTTGATGCCGTTATTTGTCTGGGCTGCGTGATACAAGGTGAAACCCGTCATTTCGATTTTATTTGCAATGCGGTGGCAAACGGTGTTACCAATGTAAGTTTAAAGTATAATAAACCCGTAATTTTTGGGGTGTTAACTCCGGACACTTTACAGCAAGCGCAGGACAGGGCAGGAGGAAAGCATGGTAATAAGGGCGACGAAGCTGCCATTACTGCCATTAAAATGGTGCATTTCAAAAAAGGCCTGAGATAAAACTTACAAGTAGTTTTTTTTGTAAAAATAGGCTACTGATAGCATTCCGATAATAAAAGGTATCCCGGCGTAATTTTTTATTTCTTCGTGATTAAAAAACTCGCAAAGCATCCAAAAGGAATTGCCTCCTATCCAAAATAAAACGGCCAGATTTATCCAGAATTCATCGTTTTTTTCGCGTAAAGATTTAACGGCGATAATTAAAGCCACCGATACGGTGGGTACTATCATTGTAATTCCCAGTATTTTCCATTGCATCATCCAGCAAAAGTCCTTTAACAGCCAAAGAGGAATATGAATGTTTTCGTAATGTCGTAATTTTGACATAGACTAATTTTAATAGAGGAACAAAGGAATAAAAACCACACCAAAGTAAACTAATTTTTTTGAAAAAACTTATTCAAGCACTTGATTGTTATAACTGATTTATAATTTACCTTTGCACCTCGAAAAACAAAAAAACAATTACATACATATGAAAGTTTTACGTTTATACATTTTATACCGGTTACCAATAAGCATTGCGTTAATAGTGCTGGGTGTTCTGTCGCATCTGTTTTACGATGTTATAACCGCTTGGATATGCTACATACTTGCATTTTTTTCGTTGCTGTTATATTTTATGGTAGGCACCATGCGGTTGGTTCAGGAGGCCGTAACCGAAGGCAATGTGGAAGAAGCTGCGGTTTACATGAAACAAATTCGTTTTCCGCGTTTGTTGTTTAAACCTGTGCGTGCGGGATATTATATGTTGCAAAGTAATTTGGCGATGGTGTCGGACGATTTTGAAACAGCTGAGAAAAATATCAGAAAAAGTTTGGACACAAAGTCGACCATAATTGGTGATATGAAAGGGGAGAACCTGCTGCAATTAGGTTTTATACAATTACGAAAAGGAGACCATAAGCAGGCAAGGCTGACGTTGATAGAGGCGGTAAAATCTAAAATTTCGGATAAAGAATCCTTAGCGGCGGCTTATTTACAGCTATGCTCGTTAGAATTACAACGAACTCAGAATAAAGTGGCGAAGGAATATTTCAGAAAAGCCAAAGCGCTGAAGCCTAAAAGTGAAGAGATCGTGAAGCAAATTAAAACCATGGACAAACAGCTTGCGCGTATTCCGGGATAAGCTGAGTTTTTTATTACTTCATAAACCCATTTAGTGTATCCACCAAATCATTTAACAAAACTACCCTTTCGTTGGTGATAGTTTTTTTAGCATCTTTAATTTTTGTAACAGCTTGTTTCAGGTGTTCCTGTTCAAAAGGCCCTTTCATTTCCGATATTACCGTTATGGCCTCTAACGAAACCAGATAATCTTTGTCTAATACCAACAGAATAAAAAACGGCAGGTATTTACTAAAATTTATTTCCGACTCCCAGCAAGCGGCAACCAGCATGGCCATAAACGTTTTATTTTTTTGCTGTGCAATGGCCATTAGTAAAAACTCTTCTTTCTTGTCTTTTTTTAAAAACAGCAATGTTTCCTCTTTTGCATCTTTATGTTTCGGGTCGGTTATAAGCGAGGTAAGTAGGTCTATCTCTTTGTTATTGCTGGTCTCTTCCGCTTCGTTTTCGGCAACACCAATTATTTTAGTGATGTATTCTTCGGGGTTAAAAAATTTTTGAGGGTTGTCAGTTGCTTTGTTTTCCATTGCAATACTAGTTTAATTGTAAATCAATTTGTTTTAATACTTCGGTCACACTTTTCGAATCGGGGTAGAAGGATATTATCTTTTGCAATACCCCATCTACAATGGAATCGGGGCAGGAAGCCCCGCTCGTAAGAATTATGGTTACAGGCAATTTTTCCGGTAAATAACCGGTAGTTGAAAGGTGTTCCTGTTCTACAAAATGATAATGGTTGATCTTCTCTTTCGAAATGATTTCATTGGCCGATGAAATAAAATAGGTGGGCAATTTTTGTTCACATAATTCTACAATATGCGAAGTATTGGAGCTGTTATAACCACCCACCACAATTGCCAGGTCCGCATTTTTCTTTAGCAGTCCGTAGGTCGATTCCTGATTTTCGTTAGTGGCATAACACAAGGTATCTCTGGTATCGGCAAAGTGTTTTTTAATATCCTCGCCTTCATATTTCCGAGTCATCACCTTTTTAAAATAGTTGGCAATTTCCTGCGTTTCAGAGGCAAGCATGGTTGTTTGATTGATAACTCCAATGCGTTGTAAATGTTTATCGGGGTCAAAGGTTGTAGAATATTTCCCTTTAAATACTCTTTCAAATTCGTCTCTCGAAATGTTACCCAATATAAATTCTCCGAGTATTTCCGATTCTTTAATGTTCATTACGATGATTGAAGGAGCATTTTGTTTACTTCTCGAAAATGTTGCACGTGTTTCTTCATGGTTATGTTTACCATGAATAATGATGGAGTAGGCCTCTTCACCAAGTTTTTCGGCTTTTTTCCAAACACGGTCAACAAAAGGGCATGTAGTATTATAGCGGTGCACCTCAATACCCGATTTTTCAAGTTCGGCCTCAATTTTTAAAGTGGTGCCAAAGGCAGGAATAATAACAATATCGTTTTGGGTAAGCTCGCTGAAAGGTATTAATTGATTGCCCGAAGTGTCCATTAAAAACTTAACTCCGCGTTGTGTCAGATCTTTATTTACTTCGGCATTATGTATCATCTGGCTCAATAAAAAAATACGTTTATCAGGATTTTCTTCAATGGCCCTGTACGATATTTCAATGGCATTTTCAACGCCATAACAAAAACCAAAATGACGGGCAATGTAAAAACGCACGGGCCCAAAATCGAGCAAAATAGGGCTAAAGTCCTTTTTCCGCGGGTCGCTTATTTTCTGTATCTCTTTTACTTTCGAAATTACCGGACTTTTATAAAAATCGGGTATATTAAATTTCTTCATTCTATAAAAATAAAGTATAAAATTACGGTTTAGTTTTAAATGCGGGTATTTCCATACAATAAAGTTTATACACCCCTTGTTATTAATGGAGCAAACGGGGGGTGAACCACAAATTTAAAACAGCCTTTTATGCTTGCTGATATTTCTTATTATCTTTACGGCGATACATTTTTTGCAGTACATGCCATATTTTGTAAACTGCAATTTTGATTTATTATATGAAGAAACAAAAACCGTTAATTTTAGTAACCAATGACGATGGAATAACTGCTCCCGGTATTAAAGCATTGGTGGAAGTAATGAAAACGCTTGGAGATGTGGTTGTGGTGGCACCGGATAAGGCGCAATCGGGTATGGGACATGCCATTACTATTAATAATACCTTACGCATCAACAAAACGAAGATCTATGGTGTTATGCAAGAATACAGTTGCAGCGGCACACCCGTTGATTGTGTTAAATTTGCGATAAGTAAAATAATGCACCGCAAACCCGACCTATGCGTTTCGGGTATCAATCACGGGGCCAACATGTCAATAAACGTAATATATTCGGGAACCATGTCGGCCGCCGTTGAAGGAGGCATTGAAAGTATTCCCTCCATAGGTTTTTCGCTGTGCGATTTTGCAATTGATGCTGATTTTGAACCTTCAAAAAAAATTGTAAAAACAATTACACAAAAAGTTTTAGAGAACGGATTACCACTTGGTGTTTGTTTAAATGTAAACATTCCCAAGCTAAAATATGAGTTGATAAAGGGGATTAAAATTTGCCGTCAGGCAAGGGCCAATTGGGTGGAAGAGATTGATGAACGTACAGACCCAAGCGGGCATCCGTATTACTGGCTCACTGGAAAACTGGAGAATTACGATGAGGGTAAAAAGGACACTGATATATGGGCGTTAAAAAATAATTATGTGTCGGTGGTGCCTACGCAGTTCGATTTAACGGCGCACGATGCCATTGAGGGAATAACCAAGTGGAAAATGTAAAACTTAATTGGTTGTATGAAGAATTTTGATTTTGATAAAATGTGGTTAGGGGTCTTGCTGGGCTTACTGTTTCCGTTTATAATATTTATGTCGTACTTCCAAATTTGCTACAGTTTTATGGACATATACAAGTTCATCAACTATCTTAATTTGGGTAAAATATTTCCTTCGGTAGTTACATTGTGCGTTTTGGCTAATTTGGCAGTATTTTATCCTTTTTTGTGGAAAGAAAAATACTTAGGGGCACGGGGAGTATTGTTGGCCACCTTTATTTGGGGGGGGATAATTTTGTATATAAAATACGTTACTTCTACATAGTCTGTAAAAATGAACTATTATATTATTGCAGGGGAGGCATCGGGCGATTTACATGCGTCGAACCTGATGAAAGAGTTGAAGGTGTTAGATGATAGCGCTCATTTTCGTTGCTGGGGAGGCGATTTGATGAAAATGCAAGGTGCTCACCTTGTTAAACATTACAGAGAGCTTGCATTTATGGGTTTTACCGAAGTGGTGATGAACCTCAAAACCATTTTAAACAACATTGATTTTTGCAAAAAAGATATTCTGGAACATAAACCCGATGTACTCATTTTAGTGGATTATCCGGGATTTAACCTCCGTATTGCTGAGTTTGCAAAACAAAATAACTTTAAAGTGTTCTATTACATTTCCCCTCAGGTATGGGCATGGAAACAATCGCGCGTTCATAAAATAAAAAAGATAGTGGATAAAATGTTTGTTATTCTTCCGTTTGAAAAGGAATTTTACCAGCGTTTTAATTATGATGTTGATTTTGTAGGTCATCCGTTGATTGATGCAGTTGCCAGTTACCAAAACATATCCTGCAAATTAAATGTTGACACTGATAAGCCCATTATTGCATTGTTACCGGGCAGCCGTAAACAGGAAATTAAAACCATGCTTCCGTTAATGCTTTCCATGGTTGGCCGCTATAAAGATTATTGTTTTGTAATAGCGGGGGCTCCTTCCCAAAACAAGGAATTTTATCAGGAATTTATAAATGGAACCGACGTTGAGTTGGTGTTTAACCAAACGTATCAGTTATTACAAAGGGCGCGTGTTGCATTGGTTACGTCGGGCACCGCTACTCTGGAAACTGCTTTGTTTGGTGTGCCTGAGGTGGTATGTTATAAGGGGGGGGCCATATCGTATGCCATAGCCAGACAATTGGTGAAGGTGGATTATATATCGTTGGTCAATTTAATTATGGGCAAAGAAATTGTAAAAGAGTTGATACAAAATCAGTTGAATGAAATTAATTTGAAAACAGAACTGGATAAATTATTACAACCCGATACAAGAAACTTTATGATTAGTAATTATGCTGAGTTGAAACTAAAGTTGGGAGGAGCTGGGGCTTCAAAAAAAGCAGCCGGATTAATGATGGAGTATTTAAAAAAATAAGTGTGAAATTGAGATTTAGGAAATACACCGTACTACTACTTTTAATTGTTGCCGGATTAAAAACAGAGCTTACTGCCGCTTTGCCCGTTAATGTGCGGATTTTTACCACCAATATTATTAGTACATTCATATTTTCGCCTGCCGAAGGAAGTTACAGCATATATGGGGACGGGGTTTTTTTGATGGATTGCGATGCGACCGGAATTTTTCAAATAGGTATAGAAAAAGATTCCATTCATTTGAAAACCTTTGAAAATGATATTGGTAATTACGCAACTATAAAATTTGTTTCAAAGCCGGAACATGCTGCTTTTAAAATTAAATGTGTTTTCCCTTTGAGTTTGGTGCGTACGTACGACGATGATTTGGAAGTGAGGCTAATGCCCGATAAAACACAACTGCTGCTCATAAACAAAGTAGGGCTCGAAAGTTACATTGCAGGTGTTGTGCAATCGGAAAGTGGAAAAACCAATAATAGGGAATATTATAAAATGCAGGCCATATTGTGCCGTACCTATTTATTGGCGAATTTGAACCGCCATATTACGGAAGGTTTTCAAGTGTGCGACGATGTGCATTGCCAGGTATATTTAAGCCGTGCCACCGAAAATAAAGTAAAAGATGCTGTACTTACAACACAAGGGCTGGTGATTGTAGACAGCGATTTGAATTTGATTACTGCAGCATTTCATTCCAACTGTGGTGGCGAAACATGTAATTCGGAGGACGTTTGGGCCATTTCCACCACCTATTTAAAGGCGGTTAAAGACACTTTTTGCATTCATAAAACAAATGCTTATTGGGAGCGTTCTATTCCGCTCATAGATTGGCAGGTGTATTTAAAAAGCAAAGGGAAAAAAGAGAATGACAGTTTCTCTAAACCATTCAATACAAATAACTTTAATCAACAGTCCGGTAGGGCCATATATTATGTTGATGGTAGTTTTAAACTTCCCCTGAAGACCATCAGAGCCGACTTTAAATTAAAATCAACCTATTTTTCAGTTACCCCAAAAGGAAACAATATTGTATTTAAAGGGCGGGGGTATGGACATGGTGTGGGACTTTGTCAGGAAGGAGCGATGCAAATGTCAAAATCAAATTATACCTATATAGATATATTGCACCATTATTATAAAGGCATAATTGTGGTCGATTTAACTTCATTGAACTATTTTAAGCAGGAGTAACAATAACTTTTTGGTCGTTTGCTTCTTTTTACTCTTTGGTTTAGTTGGTATTTATTTATTTGATTTTCAATATTTTATAATAAGTGTCTTGATAAGGTTTTTATAATAATGTACTTTTATTATATTTACCACATGAGTGAATTTGCCATTAGCTGTATATATCGGTCCGAAGTTGAAAAAATAATTGATTGTATTTTATGTCAATGAAGCAAACATTATTAATTACTTCATTAGTAATATCTTGTTGTTTTTACGGGCAAAATAGTCATGCGATAAGGTATTTTAACCGTGGGGTAAAAAATGACGGGTCAAAAAATTATAAGCGGGCAATAGACGATTATAGCAAAGCCATTAAGGTTGACCCCAAATTTGTTTATGCTTTTTACGCCCGTGGGCTCGCGAAATATAATTTGAAGGACTATCAGGGGGCAATGGCCGATTATTCAAAAACCATAGAACTGAACCCTAAGTTCGAAAATGCTTATTATGGCCGTGGGCTCGCAAAGTATGAATTAAAAGATTATCAGGGGGCAATAGCCGATTATTCAAAAACCATAGAACTGAACCCTAAGTTTGCGAAAGCATATAATAATCGTGGGTATTTAAAAAATTATTTAAAAGATTATAGGGGAGCAATAGAAGATTACACAAAGGCACTTAAAAATGACCCCAAATTTGATTATGCTTACAATAATCGCGGACAGGCCAAATATAATTTAAAAGATTATAAAGGAGCATTGGCAGATTATACCAAAGCCATTGGTATTAATCCAACCAATGCCGATACGTTCTACAATCGTGGGAACATGAAACGAGAGTTGAAAGACAAAAAGGGGGCTTGCAAAGATTGGAAAAAAGCCTTGGAACTAGGAAATAAAGATGCCGAAGAAAATTTAAATAAATATTGTAAATAATTTCCCTGCCCTTATTTTAATATAAACAGTCAGTTATTTTACAGCCTCAATAGCCTTACGTACACTGCCATGTTTTAATAAAAGTGTATTGGCTTTTTCGTAGGAAACCTTTAATGTTTCGGCAACCATCTTAGTACCGCGGTCAACAAGTTTGTTGTTACTAAGTTGCATATCCACCATGCGGTTGCCTTTTACCTTACCCAGTTTAATCATTACCGAAGTGGAGATCATATTCAGGGCCAGTTTTTGAGCCGTACCCGATTTCATTCTTGTGCTGCCCGTAACAAATTCGGGGCCCACCACAATTTCAATTTTGTGTTTGGCAACTTTTGCCAGTTCGCTGCTTTTGTTACAAACAATGCAAGCTGTTATAATATTATGTTTATCGCAGGCAGCTAAGGCTCCAATTACATAAGGTGTAGAGCCCGATGCAGCAATACCTATCACTATATCTTTTTCATTAATTTTATATTGTTGCAGGTCTTTCCAGCCTTGTTGGGTATCGTCTTCGGCGAATTCTACGGCTTTGCGTATGGCTTTATCTCCGCCCGCAATTATACCTATAACAAGGCCCTGCGGTACACCAAATGTTGGAGGGCACTCGCTGGCATCAACAATACCTAACCTGCCGCTGGTGCCGGCACCCATGTAAAACAGCCTGCCGCCTTGTTGCATTTTTTGTGCAATTACGGTTACCAGTTTTTCAATTTTAGGAATTACTTTTTCAACCGCATTGGCAACAGTTTTGTCTTCGTTATTGATGTTAACGAGTAGTTGATGCACTGTCATTTTTTCAAGTGCCTTGTAGTTCGATTCGGCTTCGGTGGTTTTTTTCATTGGATAAGCAACATATAACAAATGCTCATATTTTTTCTTTATTCATCATGTGCGCTTCTCCACTTATACAAACCTTGCTCGTAGCTTTATCAATTACTTCGGTAGTAAAAATGCCCGTGTGTTTTTCCCGGTCAACCGATTTAACTGTTATCACCGCTTCGTAAACTACATCAACAAACATGGGGCGTTTAAACTCCAGTAACTGACTCATATAAATGGTGCCTTCGCCGGGAAATTTTATTCCGAACACGCGCGATATTACTCCTGCACCTATCATACCGTGCATAATTGGTTTTTTAAATGGGGTAGCGGCTGCATATTCGGCATTTAAATGTATGGGGTTATTATCACCGCTAAAGCGTGCAAACTCTTTAACTTGTTCCTGAGTATAAACAAATTCTTCGCGGTATTGTTGTTCCGGTTGTATCATGGGTTTAAGGTTTTATGGGTTTAATTTAACCATATTTACAATGTGTTTTGGATATTTTTTAACCGTGATAATCCATTCTTTTTCTGATTTCTTGTTCGGCTTCTTTTCCTGCCCATTTATTACACAAAAATAATCCAAGGTCGATGGAAGCCGAAACACCCCCTGCCGTTATCGTATCGCCATCCTCTACAATTCTGTTTTTTATAACTTTTTTACAGTAAGGTTCCAACGTTTTATATTCATTGTAATGTGTGGTGGCTCTTTTGTTTTTAAGAAATCCCGCAGCACCTAAAATTAAACTTCCCGTGCATACTGATATTTTGTATTTTACAGGTTCGGCCGTTTTTATCCATTCTATAAATTCAGTATTGATCGCTAATTTTCTGGTACCCAAACCACCGGGTACAATTATAACATCGTATTTATCAAGATCGGGTTTAATGGCGGTAGATTTAACTTCGAGCCCAAAAGTATCGTTAACCGATGGAGTGTAAGAACACATGTCCCATTTTAATTCGGGTAAATAGTCCAATGATTTTAGCCGGCTTATAGGGTCGTAAATACCAATAAAATCGAGCCAGGTAATATCTTCAAAAAGTATATAGGCTATATTCATTTACGGATATTAAGTGTTAGTATTAATTAACGATATACAAACGGTTAACCTTAATATATTTTTGGAAAACGTTCGGGGTCGGCTTCGTGCATTATATCATATATAGCATCGTAAATATCGTCGCTGCTCGGCTTTGAAGCATAGTCACCATCGCTTGTGTATGCGGGGCGGTGTGCTTTTGCCGATAGTGTTTTTGGTGCAGAGTCTAAATACTTGTAAGCCTCTTGTTCTTCCAACACTTTTTGTAAAATGTAAGCGCTTGCTCCGCCAGGTACATCTTCATCTACCACTAATAACCTATTGGTTTTTTTTACTGATTCCACAATCTGTTTATCCAGGTCAAAGGGTAATAATGTTTGTACATCAACCACCTCTACCGAAATACCGTCTGCTTCCAACATATTGGAAGCCTCAAGTGCAAAGCGACAGCAAGTGCCATAGGTTACAATGGTAACATCGGTACCTTCGCGTATTGTTTCAACCACGCCTAAAGGAACCCTGAATTCGCCTATGTTGGAAGGTACTTTTTCTTTTATTCGGTAACTGCTTAACGATTCTATAATTAGCCCCGGTTCATCGCCCGCCAAAAGCGTATTGTAAAATCCGGAAGCTTGCGTCATGTTACGCGGCACACACACATACATTCCTCTGATGGAATTGATGATCATGCCCATAGGTGAACCGCTGTGAAAAATACCTTCCAGCCTGTGGCCCCTTGTTCGAATAATGATGGGGGCTTTTTGTCCGCCTTTGGTACGGTATTGTAACGATGCCAAATCATCACTCATTATTTGTATGGCATAAAACAAATAATCTAAATATTGAATTTCGGCAATGGGGCGCAAACCTCTTAAAGCAAGCCCTATGGCTTGGCCTATAATGGTGGCCTCGCGTATGCCGGTATCAAATACACGTACTTCGCCGTATTTGGCTTGCAGGTCTTCGAGACCCTGATTAACACCACCAATTTTTCCGGAGTCTTCCCCAAAAATTACCACCTCAGGGTATTTTGAAAGTATCCTGTCGAAATTTTCGCGCAATAAAACGCGGGCATCAACTATCTTTGGTTCGTCTTCGTATTCAGGTTTCAACGGTTGTACTTTTGTTGCGTTGAATGCAGATTCGCTATAGAGGTGGGAACTGTAGCGATCATGATCGGCAATTTTTTCACCGGCTAACCATTCAACCAGTTGTGGCCTTGCTTCGAGGTTTTCGTACCGTGTGAGCCTCAATATTTTTTTTACCGCATTGTAAATATCTTTACGGATAGGGTCTTTAATAGACATTAGCTCGATTTTTGCTAGTGCTATTGTGTCCGCATTTTCAGATGTTGCTGCAAGTTCATCAAATAAATCGGCAACCTGCTTGCGTTCATTTAATATTGGAGTCAGGTAAGCCATCCAAGCAGCATTTTTTGCATCAATAACATTTTTCTTCGCTTTTTCTTCCAGTTCTTTTATTTCATTTTCGCTTACAATGCTGTTTTCTAAGATCCATTCCCGCATTTTTTTGATCGGGTCAAAATCAATTTCCCATTGTAACCGTTCTTTCGATTTATAACGTTCGTGAGAACCAGATGTACTGTGCCCCTGAGGTTGATTTACTTCCTCAACATGTATGAGTATAGGAACGTGTTCTTCTCTACAAATCTTAACCGCCTTTTCGTAGGTTTGACATAAATGAGGATAGTTCCACCCTTTGGTTTTAAATATCTCATAGCCGGGAATACCCGGTTCGCGCTGAAAACCTTTTAATATTTCCGAAATGCTTTCTTTGGTTGTTTGATATTTTTTAGGAACTGAAATACCATGGTCATCATCCCAAACTGATACCAACATGGGGATTTGCATTACCCCCGCGGCATTTATAGCTTCAAAAAATAATCCTTCCGAAGTGCTTGCATCGCCAATGGTTCCAAAAGCTATTTCGGTGCCTTTATTCGAAAACTTATTAAAGGGTTTTTGTTGCAGCTCCGGGTTTTGTTTGTAGTATTTACTTGCCATTGCCAGGCCTACCAAGCGTGGCATTTGGCTACCTGTACAGGAAATGTCGGCAGACGAGTTTTTTATTTTTGTAAGGTCTTTCCATGTTCCGTCGCGGTTAAGACTTTGTGTACCAAAGTGTCCGCCCATCTGACGACCCGCCGTCATTGGTTCTGCATCTAAATCGGTGTGTCCGTAAAGCCCGGCAAACCATTGTTGCAGTGTTAAATTATTGGTGGCGAACATAAAAGTTTGATCGCGGTAATAACCCGACCTGAAATCGCCATCTTTAAAATACTTGGCCATGGCCACTTGTGCCACTTCTTTTCCATCGCCGAAGATCCCGAACTTAGCTTTGCCTGAAAGTACTTCGCGTCTGCCCAATAAACTGGCCTCCCTGCTTTCAAATGCAATACGGTAGTCATTCAGGATTTCTGTAATGAATTCCTGTTTCGAAAATTTTATCGGTTCCTCTGTTAATACTGTTTCTTGAGATGTTGACATACTCCCGAATTATAAACTTGTAAGGCAAATATAAGTATTTTAGTTTCCCATTTTTATTTTTTTATTTTATATAACAGCTTGCCATTTTTTGAGCAAAAGCCGACCATGCAAGGATTTAGACCAATGTGCTAAACTACCGATTAATTTATCCTGATTTGCGAAAATCAATTAACTTTAGCCTAAAATTATTTTTATGCATTTAATACAAGATTTTTACGAGTTGTTCTCCATTGCTTCATTAATAAGCTTGCTTACACTGTCGATATTGGAAGTGGTGCTGGGGATTGATAATATTATTTTTATCTCCATAGTTGCCAATAAGTTACCACATAATGAACAACATAAAGCGCGTACAATAGGCCTGATGCTGGCTTTAATAATGCGTATTATTTTGCTGTTCAGTATTTCATGGATAGTGGGTTTAAAAGAGGCGCTGTTTACAGTTAGCGATTTTGGTGTTACCGGAAGAGATTTGATTTTGTTTGCAGGGGGGATATTTTTATTATATAAAACAATTATTGAATTGTACAATAAAGTTCAGGGGCATGAGGAAGACGAAATAAAAATTAAAAACACCAGTTTTAATGGTATTGTTTTGCAGATTGTTATGATTGATATTGTATTTTCATTTGATTCGATACTAACAGCCGTTGGGCTTGTACGTAACCTGTTGGTGATGATTTTGGCAGTGATTGTTGCAATGATAATAATGATAAAGTTTTCGGGCAAGGTAAGTGATTTTATTAATAAAAATCCCACTATTAAAGTGCTGGCTTTATCATTTTTAGTAATGATAGGGGTGGTGCTGATTTTAGAAGCTTTTCACCTGCATATAGATAAAACGGTTATTTACATCACCATTGCGTTTTCGTTATGTGTGGAACTGCTGAACATACGCATGCGCAAAAAAAGTGCTGAAAACAACCAACATCATAATAAGTAATTATAAAAGGGAGTATTATTTAGCACGTTTCTGAAGTACTTTTCTTTCTTCTTTCAGTTTTTTATGTGCAATAGTGATACTTACGTTCAGGTCGAATCCGATCAATAAAATAAGAGATACTATATATATCCAAAGCATTACAATTAACAATGCCCCAATAGAACCGTATAATCTGTTGTAAGAGCCAAAATTATTTACATAGTAGGCAAAAACCAAGGTGGCAACAAGTATTAAAAAGGTTGCTAAAATAGACCCGGGTGAAAAGAATTTTAGCCCTTGTTTTTGTTTGGGACCCAAATAATAGTTGAACGAAATAAAACAAAAACACAGTAAAATTAAAATGATGAATTTACTGAGGTGTATTAAAAAAAACGATACATAGTTGGTATGAATATATTGGGTTGCAACCACTTCGGCCACTATAATTAATGCAATGGCCAGCGAAATTAAAATGGTTGAAATAATTACCATTGCCAGTGCTACTAATCGTTGTTGCAAAAAGCTCCTCGTCTCTATTGTATGAAAAGTTTCGTTGAATGATTGTATCATGGAACTGAAACCGTTTGTGGAGAACAGCAGGGCAGAGATAAAACCGAATGACAAAAGCCCTCCATGCGGATTTTTAATAATATCAATAATGGTGTCTTTTGCTCCTTCAAATGCTGCTTTAGGAAGCACAGTTTGCATCAGGTTAAATAAAAAATCCTTAAAGTCGGGTATGGGTATGTAAGGGATTAACGTGAACAGGAAAATAATGGAAGGAAATAATGCCGTAAAAAAACTAAAAGAAAGTGATGCTGCCCGCATGGTTAATGCACCGTCCGTTATTCCCCGAAAAAATAATTTTGAAACTGCATACAATGATGAACCTTCAAAGCCGGGTAAAATAATTTTTCTGCTCGCCTTAATTTTATTTTTGATGAAGGGTGTTTTGAGTAACCGCCTTGTGTGTTTTATTTTCATGGCAGTTATATGGCTTTTAAACTTAGGTCGATACTTTTAATATTGTGTGTTAAAGCTCCTACCGAAATAAAATCGACCCCGCATTGCGCATAGCTTTTTATGTTTTTTTCGGTTATGCCTCCCGATGCCTCTGTTTCGTACTTATGATTAATAAGTTTAATTGCTTTTTTAATATCGGCAATTGAAAAGTTGTCCAACATTATTCTATGCACGTTGCCAACAGCAAGTATTTGTTTTACTTCACTCAAATTTCGGGCTTCAATTTCAATCTTCAGTCTTTTCTTTTTTTGCTTTAAATACTTGTTGGCGGCCTCAATAGCTTGTGTTATTCCGCCGGCATAATCAATATGGTTGTCTTTTATTAAAATCATGTCATACAAGCCTATTCGGTGGTTGGCTCCCCCGCCTATCAAAACGGCCCATTTTTCCAGCCCTCTTATGTTGGGTGTGGTTTTGCGGGTGTCAATTACTTTTGTGTTGGTGTTTTTGCATAATTTCACCAGCTTGTTGGTGTAAGTGGCAATACCACTCATGCGTTGCATGCAGTTTAACACCAACCGTTCAGCTAATAAAATGGAGCGGGCGCTGCCTTCAACGGTTAAAATGATGTCTCCCTTTTTTATGATCGCACCATCGTTAATCAATACGTCCACTTTTAACTTTTTGTCAACCTCATGGAATATTTCCGAAGCTAAACTCACTCCGGCTATAATGCCATTTTCTTTTACTAACAGTTGTGCTTTCCCCTTTGTAGTGGCAGGAATACAAGCCAGTGACGTATGGTCGCCATCACCCGTATCTTCTTCCAGTGCAGATAGGATAAATTTCTTTACATTAAAATTATACTGGGACTCGGGTAGCAGTTTTTTACTCATTTTCAATTCTAAATTGTTCGATCAGCGTTTTTGTACCCTCCGTTTTGCTTAAGAAATAAATTCTAAATCTCCCTTTGGTGGTTTCAAGCGTTCCTATAATATATTGCGAGCCGTTTTTAGGTGCGCTTTTGTGAGCTATTTCGAACGACTTTACAGGATGTTTTGCAAAAAAATCCTTTAAAATCATTTCTGCCTGCTGTTTACTATACACACCTCCCTGTTCAATTATTTTCAGATCAATGTTTTCTATACAATAGGTAGAAATGTTTTTTGAATTCCCCGAACGTATTGCGGTAGAAACATCATCTATCATATCCGGGGTAAAGGAAAACGATATTATTGATGCAAAAATAAAAGAAAATAAAGTGAGTCTCATTTTTAGAGGTTATTTAAGTAGCATAACATAGCAATAATTAAGCCAAACTGTATTAAATATTGAATGTCTCATTTATTTTTGCAACAAATACAAGAACCCGATTTTTTGGAATAAATCGGCTATTTTTATAATCGAATAGTTAGCATACATATATATGAAAATTACACTTATACTGGTTGGTAAAACCGATGATGATTATCTTATTAAAGGTATTGATATATATGAACAACGGATAAAGCACTACCTGTCGTTTGAAAAAATTATCATTCCCGCTCTTAAAAACACACATGCATTAAGTGTAGAACAACAAAAGCAAAAGGAGGGAGAACTTATTTTAAAAAATATCCAAACCGCCGACAAGTTTATTTTATTGGATGAGAAAGGGAAGGAGTACGGCTCTGTTGAATTTTCAGCGTTTATTCAGCAGCAAATGAATTCGGGGATTAAAAATTGTGTGTTTGCAATTGGAGGACCTTATGGTTTTTCAGATGAGGTGTATAAGCGTGCTCAAGCTAAACTATCCCTATCAAAAATGACCTTTTCGCACCAAATGGTACGTTTGTTTTTTGTGGAGCAGTTATACAGAGGTATGACTATTTTAAGGAACGAACCTTATCATCATCAATAGCTAAAGTATATTTATCGATATGCTCCCAAGCGTTAAGGTCCTGTACTTTTCTTTTTTATTTAGAATGATTCTAAAATACCGTTTTTAAGGTATTGCTATTGCTTCCTTTGTATTCTTCCTTTGTGCCGTTTTAAGTGATAAAAATAATAAGCAATAATGAAAAAAAGATATTTTTTAATTCTCTTTTTTACAGGCGTTTCTGTCTGTAAGTCACAAATCAATATAGATTCGGTACAAACATTAAAAGAAGTGAGCATTACCACCTATAAAACCATGAATGGAATAGGGCACATGAAAGATAATGACGGGCAGATTATTTATGCAGGTAAAAAAAATGAAGTATTAGTGATTGATAGTCTGGATGCGAATAAGGCTATTAACAACACGCGCCAGATCATAGGTCGTATTCCCGGTCTTAATATTGCTGAAACAGAAACAGGAGGTTTTACAGCAAACGGTATTGCCTTTCGCGGACTGAATCCAGTACAAAGTATAGAAGTGAACACACGTCAGAACGGTTATAATATTTCGGCAGATTCATACGGCTATAACGAATCGTATTATTTGCCGCCCATGGAAGCGGTTAAAGATATGACTTTTGTTAGGGGGGCTGCATCGTTGGCGTTCGGACCTCAGGTGGGTGGAATGGTCAACTATCAGTTAAAAGATGGTGGCCCTAAACCTCTTGAAATAACAACATCGCAAACAATAGGAACAAATGGTTTGTTCAACAGTTTTATTTCGGCAGGCGGTACATATAAAAAAGTTCAATATTATGGATTTTTACAATTCAGGGAATTTGCAGGATGGAGAGTTAATTCACAATCGCAACAATATTCAGGTTTTGCAAGTGTTAAATACGAGGTTACCAAAAAATTAAAAATAGGGCTTGAATATACCTGCTTGCGTAATACGGTTCACATGCCAGGTGGATTAACAGATTCTTTATTTAAACAAAATCCTCAACAATCAACCCGTGCGCGTAACTGGCTGCAAAGCCCCTGGAATATACTTGCAGCAACTTTAAATTATAAGATTAACGACAAGACTTCTTTTAGTTTAAAATCTGCTTTTAATTATAGTGAGCGCGATTTAGTGTGGAAGAATGAAGATGGGGGCCCTGAGGAAAAAGACACCATTACGCCGAGTCTTACTTATACTCCCCGCGAAGTTGAACACGAATATTTCAGAAGCATTACAAACGAGTTTCGTTTTCTTAGCAATTACACTATAAAAGAGCGAAAACAAACATTGGCTTTTGGAGTGCGTTATTCATATTCGTTTTTGGAACGTCAGCATGGTGGAAATGGTACAACAGGAAGCGATTTGGATTATACCGTAACACAACTGCCCTGGGCATTACATCTTTGGGGTGGAGATATGAAATTTAACAATACCAATATCGCCCCCTTTATTGAAAACACATTTAAAATAGGAGACCGTATTAGTGTAACCCCCGGTTTACGGTATGAATTTTTAAAATCAGTTGCCAATGGTTATGATGAAAACGTTGCTAATGACAGCAATAGCCCGTATGTTTATGCCAATAATGAGAGGCGAACAAGGTCGTTTTTATTGCCGGGTGTGGGGTTACAAATTAAAGCATTTAAAAATACCAATATTTATGCCAACTATAGTCAAAGCTACCGCCCCATTACTTACGATCAACTTACTCCTTTCGGAACACTTGCTAAAATTGACCCTAATTTGAAAGATGCCAGCGCTGATAATGTTGACATGGGGTACAGAGGAAACATTTCTACCATTTTAAATTTTGATGCAGGCCTTTTTTACATCAATTACAAAAACCGGGTGGGATTGGTTAATAGGCAGAATGACAGCACAAGCTATCCTCTGATAACAAATACCGGTAATTCGGAAAATAAAGGTATTGAAACGTATATAGAACTAAATATCCTTAACGGGTTATTACCTACATCAAAATTCGGTAAATTAAGTATTTACAACTCCTATGCTTATATTAATGCGCGTTATTATAGCGGGCCATATGCGGGTAATTGGGTTGAATATGCTCCTAAAAATATTGAACGTGTGGGGTTGAACTATAAGCTCAAAAATTTTTCAATAAATATCCAGTATTCTAAAACATCAATGTCCTTTAGCGATGCAGCCAACACTGTATATGCAGCTGATGCATTAGTGGGTATCATACCTTCGTATCAATTGGTTGATGTTTCGTCAACGTATAAGGTAAATCAAAAATATCAATTTAAATTAGGTATAAACAATTTGATGAACGAAAAATATTTCACAATGCGCACTACCGAATATCCGGGTCCGGGAATTATACCTTCAATAGGCCGGATGATTTATGCTGGAATATCTGCAACATTTTAAATTTGTTTCATAAGTTTCATAAAGCATGGTGGACATCACTAATAATACTGACATCCACCATGCTTTTGGTTTGTAGTAAAGCTATTTTTACTTAAATTTATCAGCGTATAAACTAACAATACTTAATCGACATGAAAAAGATTTTGGTTCCTATAGATTTTTCTTCCACTTCAAAAAACGCTGCAAACTATGCAGCAGTTGTGGCAAAACAACTAAAAGCCGAAATAATTTTAATGCACGCCTATATAGAACCTTTGGCAACCGGCGATTTGCCCGTGGTTTCAATATCGTTTGAAGAGTTAAAAAAAGCAGTTGACGAGCAACTTGTAAAAATTGAAAATGAACTGATAACTAAACATGGTAAGGATATTGTAATTAGCAGCATAACAAAAATCGGTTTTGTGTTTGAAGAAATTAAGGACACGGTTGAAAAAAACAACATCGATTTGATTGTGATGGGTATTACGGGTGCCGGCAAATTTTCGGAACTGTTGATAGGCAGTAATGCGACAAGAGTAGTGCATTTATTAAAATGTCCGGTTTTTATTGTACCTCCTGAAGGCAGATTTACTCAAATAAAAAATATAGCATTTGCTTGTGATTACAACCAACTTGAGGAATCGAAAGCTGTGGATAAGCTGGTGGAATTTGTTAAGTTGTTCAACGCAAAACTAATGATTGTAAATATTAGCAACGATTTAAAAAAACCGGCTCAGCCTAAAGAGTTGGCAGGTGTGTTATTGGAATATATTTTTGAAAATGTGGATGAGTCGTTGGATATACCGGATAATGTAGATTATTCGGTTTACAAAATAAAGGATGAGGATATTGTACATGGAATAAACAATTTTGTGGATAAACACAAGGCCGATTTGCTGGTAATGATTCCAAGAAAGCACAATTTATTGTCAACTTTATTTAACGAAAGCAATACCAAAAAAATGGCTTTTCATACCCACGTACCATTATTGGCGCTTCATGAGGAGCAATAAATAAGAGAGAAAACCGGCATTTGCCTAGCGGACTACTTTTTGAGATTAATGTGGCAATAATTCTCTAACATATAACCCGCAGTGGGGTCACCTAAAAGTTCGGCTTTGGCCCAGTCCGCACAAGCCTCATCTCTGTCCTGTAGCCCCTTTTTAGCAGCTCCTCTGCCACTGTATGCTTCAGCATAATATGGGTTTAGTAAAATAGCACAGTCAAAATCAGCAACAGCTCCCGTATAATTTCTCACCGAGTATTTTACAAGCCCCCTGTTAAGATAGGCTACCGCATAATTGGGTTTCAGTTCAATAGCCTTATCATAATCATCAATGGCTTCCGATTTTTTATTGAGTTTTAATTTAATGGTTGCCCTGTAAAAATAGTTGACGGCCGATTTTGGATCCATTTCAATGGCCATGTTAAAATCGTTAAGCGCACCTTCCAAATCGTTTATCGTTCTTTTTACTGTAGCTCTGTTACTATAAGCAACTTCCCATTTAGGGTCCGAAGTTATGGCCTTACTATAGTCTTCAATGGCCTCCTGATAGTTTTTTAGTTTGTATTTAGCTCTTGCACTTTCGTTATAGACCCATGCCATATTAGGTTTAAGCATAGTGGCCTTATCGTAACTGTTGCTTACGCCAATATAATTGTTGGAGTGAAATTTTGCCTGCTCCAATGCTGTTGCGGCCTTTGCAAATTTAGTATAAACGTCAACAGCTTTTTTGCAATCTTCAATGGTGCCTTTAAAATCATTTAAGCCAAATTTGGCGAGGCTCCTGTAATAGTAACTTGACGATTTGGTGGAATCGAGCGTAATGAAATTATTAAAATCGGCCAGCGCATTTTTATAGTCTGTTACTTCAAGATAAGCCAGCCCTCTGTCAAAATAATTCATCGGATAACTGGAGTCAAGCTTAATGGCCCTGCTGTACGTATCTATTATTTGCTGAAAAGCCGGGGTAATGGTAATATTGGTGTTGTTAGCACTTATTGTCTCGTCATTTTGGCCGACCAAAGTATTGATAACAAGAAACGGAATAATAAAAAATAAAAAGCTTTTCATAAAAGACAAAGTTAGCCGTAAGCATAAAAGGAAAAAAACAGATTTACTTTTTTTATTCGCTCATAGTTGTTTATAACTTATTAGTTGTGTTAGTGCTAAAAGTGCCTCCATTTTTTGAAACAATTTTTTTAATTTTCAGGTATGATTATGTTCATTGATGATATAGAATTTAATTCTTAAACTTGTATTGATTTTTAAAGCAGTATAGCCCTATTGTGAGTTTAAGAAACAAGTGTGTTAATGCTATACTAATGTATAAATAAATGTTATGGAATATAAAGACTATTATAAAGTATTGGGTGTTGAAAAATCGGCAACAGCCGACGAAATAAAGAAAGCGTATCGTAAACTTGCCGTAAAATATCATCCGGATAAAAACCCGGGAAATAAATCGGCCGAAGAGCGTTTTAAAGAAATAAGCGAAGCGAACGAAGTGTTGGGCGACCCTGAAAAAAGAAAAAAATACGATGAATTGGGAGATAACTGGAAGCAATATCAAAACCCGGGAGCACAAGGTGGTTTTGGAAGAGGGGGGTATCAACAAACGGGAGGCGGGCAACAATTTTATTCTTCCGAAGATTTTGGTGAAGCCGGCGGTTTTTCTGACTTTTTTGAATCTGTTTTTGGGCGGGGATTTGCTGGAGGAGGCCCTACTGGTGGCGGAGCAAGAGCCAATACAAAACGTAAGGGCAGAGACTATGAGGCGGAAGTACAACTTTCGTTGGAAGATGCGTATAATGGCACATCGCGGTTGATGGAAATTAACGGCGAAAAACTTCAAATGAAATTTAAAGGAGTAAAAGATGCGCAAACACTTAAAATAAAGGGAAAAGGAGGGCAAGGCAGTGGGGGAGGGGAACGAGGAGATATTTATGTAAAAGTGCATATAGCCCCTCACCCGCATTTCGAAAGAAAGGAAGATGATTTGTATTGCGATGCACCGGTTGATCTATATACATTAATATTGGGAGGTAAAGCAACCATACATACCATGAAGGGGATGATAAAAATAGATATACCCCCGGATACCGACAATGGAAAAGTGTTTCGTTTAAAAAGTATGGGGATGCCAAAGTTTGCTAAAGACAATCAGTTCGGAGATTTGTATGCCAAAGTAAAAGTTATTTTGCCCAAAAAGTTATCGGAAAAGGAATTGGAGTTGTTTAAGCAATTAGCACACTTAAAGCAATAATGTTACTATGTAGTTGGCACTTCGTAAAAAATACCATTTTAATCTTTATCTGAATATACCAAATAAATATTACTTTTATGGTAATTGATATTAAATTAATAAAATGATGGATTTAAAAACAATACTTGTTCCAGTTGATTTTTCGGCCAATGCTACTAATGCATTGCGTTATGCAATACAGTTTGCCCAGGTAACCAAAAGCAAGTTAGTGGTTTTCCACTCTAATTACCTTCCGTACACCTTTCCTTCACCCAAAATAAAAAAGATACATGAACAAAGTGAAGGGCGCAAACAATTAATGTTGGAATACATAGTAACTACTACATGTAAAAAATACAAATTAAAAAAACCTGCGGATGTCGTTTATCTTGTTGAGAGAGAAACATCAATTATAGATAATATTCTGGCGGCGGCAGAAACAACCCAAAGCGGATTAATAATAATGGGTACACATGGAGCCACCGGCTTTAAAAAAGTAATGTTTGGGAGTAATACTTCCGCGGTAATAGAAAAAAGTGAGGTGCCTGTGTTTGCCATTCCCCCCCGTCATAAATTTAAAAAAATAGGAACCATCGTATATGCGTCCGATTTAAAAAATATCGCTAACGAATTAAAAACACTTATACCTATTGCAAGGCCATTTGATGCTACGGTTGAAATTTTATATCTGGATTATTGGAACAAAGGAGTAGACGAAAAAACCTTTAAACAATTGAATGACACAATTAACAAAAGCCAGTATAAAAAAATAAAATTTATTCAAAAAGAAGTAAAAATAAAAAGAACAATGGAGGAGCATCTTAAAAGATATGTAAAAAAGCGGAAAAACTCCATTCTTACCATGTTCCCCGAAAATCAAAACTTTTTTGAAAAATTGTTCTTCAGCAGCGTCACAAAAGATTTATCATTCAATTTAAACAAGCCGTTGCTTTCCATTCGTAAAGACCTCGACAACCAATAAGCTGCCATATTTGTTTTTTGCAAGGCCATGTTGTAGGTTTGTGGTTCATAGTACTCAATTTCAATAATCATGAAATTAGTTAAGGTTGTACTTGGCATAGTATGGAAAACATGGTACATGCTAAATTTTATCGTTAGCCTTATTGTTTTATACCCACTTTTTTATGTGTTGCTGTTAAATAAAAAGTGGTTCCCAACAGTATTTAAACTTAAAAAAGTCTGGGTGGCCTGGATATTATTTATTACGGGTATTATCCCCAAAGTGAACTATCAGGTATCAAAAAATAAATTGCCCAAAACGGCTGTTTATTGCGCCAACCACATGTCGTATTTGGATATTGTACTCACCTATTATGTTGTTCCCTGCTATTTTATTTCAATGGCTAAAAAAGAGGTAGGCAACGCGCCTTTATTTAAGATATTTTTTAAAGAAATGAATATTTTGGTTGACCGCAAAAGTATAAGCGCTTCGCATAGGGCATTTATGCAGGCAGCGCAGCAAATTGACAAAGGCAATAGCGTGTTTTTGTTTCCCGAAGGAGGTATTATAACAAACGATGGGCAACTGCACAATTTTAAGAATGGGGCATTTAAACTGGCAATAGATAAGCAGGTACCTATTGTACCCATCACTTTTTTGAACAATTGGAAATTGTTTCAAAACGGTGTTTTAATGCGCACACAAGGGCGGCCGGGCCTCTCCAGAATAGTGGTGCATAAACCCATATCAACAACGGGCATGACAGCAAATGATTTAGTATCTTTGCGTACACAAGTGCACGGCATCATTGAGCAGGAACTCAATAATTATAATAAAAAGAAATAGTTGACAATGAAAGTAGATAAAGACACAGTGGATAAAATAGCGCATCTGGCGCGGTTGGAATTTGATGAAAAAGCAACGGAAGCAATTGTAAAGGACATGAACAATATGCTTGCGTTCGTTAACAAACTTGGTGAAGTGGATACTTCAAACGTAGAACCCTTAATTTACATGAGTGATGAAGTAAATGTGTTGCGCGAAGACGAAGTGAAGCAGGAAATAACGCAGGCCCAGGCGTTAAAAAATGCCCCTCAAAAAGATTCCGATTACTTTAAAGTGCCCAAGGTTATTAATAAGTAGTAGTCATGAACTATTATTACATTACCGGAACAAGTAGTGGAATAGGTAAGGAAATAGCAACTCGGCTTCTAAAACACCCTACCAACAAAATCATTGGCATTTCCCGTAAAACAACCATTACCCATGTAAACTACAAACATGTGCAACTGGATTTGTCGAACCTCGATTCCGTAGCCGGTTTTAAATTTTTTGAACACGCTGAAGCCCACAGAATATGTTTGATAAACAATGCCGGCACATTGGGTGAAGTAATAAAAACAGGTAAGTTAAGCACCCAAACAATTATTAAAAGTTACAATGTTAATTTAGTTGCTCCAAGCATTTTATGCAATGCATTCATCAACTTTTATAATTCGTCAACAGCCGAAAAAATAATTTTAAATGTAAGCTCCGGTGCAGGTAAGCATCCGCTTGACGGTTGGTCGGTATATTGTGCATCAAAAGCGGCGTTGGATATGTTTACCCGGGTGGTTGATGAAGAACAAAAATTAACCGGTGCCAACGCTGCAAATAAAAACGGGCCATTTAAAATAATGTCGGTTGCCCCCGGAAAAGTAGATACCCCCATGCAGGCGGAAATAAGAAAATCTGCGAAAGAAGATTTTAGTCAAGTGCAGTATTTTATCGACGCTAAAATGCAAAACCAATTATTGTCACCCGAAGCAGTTGCACAAAAGTATGTTGAACTGCTTGAAAATACTAGCAAAGCGAAAGAAGCTGTTTTTTCGCTGAAAAATGTTTAGAAGTTATTTACCTGTCAATTTTTTTGGCGATTCCACTCCTTTTTTTCAAGCATTTTTTGGCTCTTAAAATGTTTTTGTATTTAAAAAATAATTACCTTTGTAGGAATAATTCACTAACGTTTAATTTTTATACACAATAAAATGAAAAAAGTAAAGTTGTTTTCCAACTTCCTTTCAGCAGCTGACCAAGTGTTCAGCGTGTTTGCTGTTTTGTTTACTACGCCGATTGTAAATACTGCTTTTACAATCAGAGTACCGTTCTCTCCCAGACGCTAAGTCGTATAGCCCAGTTACCGACCACTTACGCGGTGGTCATTTCCAAAAAATTTATTTGTTGATGTTGAGATAGCAATTAAGTATTCCGCTATCTGATTGTTTCACTTTATTTTTATTTTTTTTCAAATGGAGAATAATAATATTCAATTTAATATAATAGTTGCCGATGAGCAACATGCAAAGTATGCGCAAATAATATGCGACGAGATGGAGTCTTCGGCAAAAGCCCGTGGAACAGGTATTGCCAAACGATCGCCCGATTATATTGTTGAGAAAATGCGCGAAGGCAAGGCCGTTATTGCCCTTTCCACAACGGGCGAATGGGCGGGTTTTTGTTATATCGAAACCTGGGAACACGGTAATTATGTTGCCAATTCGGGTTTAATAGTTTCGCCTTTGTTTCGCAAAAGCGGCTTGGCAAGTAAAATAAAAAGGAAAGTTTTTGAACTTTCACGTACAAAATACCCGAACGCAAAAATATTCGGCTTAACTACCGGTTTGGCGGTAATGAAGATCAATTCCGAATTGGGCTATGAACCCGTTACTTATTCGGAGTTAACGCAGGATGATGAATTTTGGAAAGGTTGCCAAAGTTGTGTTAACTACGAAATTTTAAAAAGCAAAGATCGTCAAAACTGTATGTGTACAGCAATGTTGTATGACCCTGCTGATAAAAACAATGAAAAACGTGAACAAAGCCTTTTGGCCGAAGCCAATAAAAGTTCTTCACTTTACGAACGCTTTTTAAAAATTAAAGAAGCAGTTTCATTGAAAGCGAATAAACTTGTTACAGAAAGGATGTTAATGAATTTAAAACTCTTTAAACATGAAAAACAATAAAGTAGTTTTAGCTTTTAGCGGAGGGTTGGATACAACCTATTGCGCCATCTACCTTACACAAATTAAAAAATTAGAGGTACACGCTGTTATTGTAAATACCGGTGGTTTTTCGTCTGACGAAATTTTGAAGATCGAAAAACATGCCATGGCATTGGGCGTTAAATCGTTTAAATGTATTGACGATACCGATAATTTTTATAAAACTGTTGTTCGCTACCTTATATTCGGTAATATATTAAAGAACAATACCTACCCCTTATCGGTAAGTGCCGAACGCATTGCGCAGGCAATGGCCATTGCAGGTTATGCAAAATCGGTTGGCGCCTCGTATGTGGCACATGGCAGCACAGGTGCCGGTAACGACCAGGTGCGTTTCGACATGGTGTTCAACATAGTTGTTCCTAATGTTGAAATTATTACTCCTATCCGTGATATGAAATTATCGCGCGAACAAGAAATAGCATTTTTAAAAGAACACGGAGTAGCCATGAATTTTGAAAAAGCCAAATACTCTATTAATAAAGGTATTTGGGGCACTTCGGTAGGAGGCAAGGAAACGCTGACCTCAAAAGGTTTTTTACCTGAAGAAGCTTTCCCAACTCAATTAACAAAACAAGGTTCTGAAAACATTTCGTTAACGTTCGAAAAAGGTGAACTGGTGGGAATTAACGATAAAAAATACAAATCACCTACTGAAGCCATTCAGCAATTGAATGAGATAGCTTCCGCTTATGCCATTGGCAGGGAAGTGCACGTGGGCGACACCATAATTGGAATTAAAGGACGTGTTGGCTTTGAAGCTGCTGCCCCTATATTGATAATAAAAGCACACCATTTATTGGAGAAACATACGCTTACCAAATGGCAGTTGTACTGGAAGGACCAGTTATCGGCATGGTATGGTAACTGGTTGCACGAAGGGCAGTTCCTTGACCCTACGATGCGGAACATCGAGAAGTTTTTGGAAGACACGCAAACCAATGTTTCCGGAAAAGTATTTGTAACATTATATCCTTACCGCTTTCAATTAACAGGCATTGAGTCGGATCACGATTTAATGTCGGCCAAATTCGGAAGCTACGGGGAGATGAACAATACCTGGTCGGGCGAGGATGTTAAAGGATTCTCAAAAATATTCGGCAATCCTGTTGCCATTTACCACCAGGTAAACGATTCGCTGCCGGACAATAAATAATTAAATAAAATGAAAAAGATAAAAGCAGGTGTAATTGGTGGAGCCGGATATACCGGAGGGGAACTTCTGCGCATCATTGTTAACCACCCGAATGTTGAAATATCTTTTGTTCACAGTAAAAGCAACGCCGGAAAATTCATTTATGAAATTCATACCGATTTAATTGGCGATACCGATATTAAGTTTACAAGCGAGTTGTCCGATTCAATAGATGTATTGTTTTTATGTGCGGGGCACGGTGAAGGAAAAAAGTTTTTGGCTGAGAACAAGATCAGTTCTTCAATTAAGGTCATTGACCTTTCGCAGGATTTCAGGCTCGTTGCGTCTAACAAAAATTTGGAACAACCTTTTGTTTACGGCCTGCCCGAATTGAATCGCGATGCAATTAAAAAGGCACATAACATTGCCAATCCCGGTTGTTTTGCTACCTGCATTCAGTTGGCATTATTGCCGCTTGCAAAAAATAATTTGCTGAAAGACGATGTGCATATTTCGGCTACAACAGGCTCTACCGGGGCCGGTCAATCGTTAAGCACCACTTCGCACTTTAGCTGGCGCCAGAATAATTTAAGTATTTACAAGGCGTTTGAACATCAGCATTTGGCAGAAATAGGACAAAGTTTGGTGCAGTTGCAATCGGGTTTTAAAAATAGTTTGAATTTTATACCCTATCGCGGTGCATTCACACGTGGCATATTGGCTGCTGTATACACCAACTGCAATTTGAGTATAGATGAAGTTCAAAAAATGTATGCAGATTATTATCAGTTGCATCCGTTTGTAAAAATAAGTAAGGCCGCCATCGATTTAAAACAGGTGGTAAACACCAATAAGTGTTTGTTGCAGTTACAAAAGGTGGGCGATAAATTATTAATTACCAGTTGTATTGATAATTTGGTGAAAGGCGCATCAGGACAAGCGGTTCAAAACATGAACCTGTTGTTTGGTTTGGACGAAACAGAAGGATTAAAATACCCCCCACAGGAAAACCATTTCCCATACCTTTTGCAACAGAAATAATATCAGGTTTTACGCCCGAATATTGATGTGCGAAAAATTTACCTGAACGTCCGTAGCCTGATTGTACTTCATCTAAAATCATTAATGCGCCGAACTTTTCGCATAACGATTTTATTTTTTGTAAAAAACTGTTAGTAGGAATTTGTACACCACCCACACCTTGAATCCCTTCTATAATTACGGCACACACCTGGTCGTTCATTGCCTTTTCGAGGGCCTGCTCATCGTTAAAAGGTAAAATTTCGACATTGGATGTAACGTTCACCGGTGCCCAAATTTTAGCATCGTCGGTAGCTGCAACGGCCAATGAGGTACGGCCGTGAAATGATTTGCTGAACGAAATTATTTTTTTTCTTCCGTTGTGAAACGATGCCAGCTTTAAGGCATTTTCGTTGGCTTCGGCACCACTGTTGCATAAAAACAACTGGTAATCGGTATAGCCCGAAAGTTTTCCGAGTTTGTCGGCCAGTTCTTCCTGCATTTTTATTATTACCGAGTTGGAGTAAAATGCAATGGCATTTAACTGTTCGGTAAGTTTTTTTACATAATGCGGATGTGTATGCCCGATAGATATAACTGCATGGCCGCCATACAAATCGAGGTACTTTACCCCGTTTTTATCCCAAATATAGGAACCCTGAGCCTTAACAGGTTCTACATCAAATAAAGGATATACGTCAAATGATTTCATTGTTTATAATTGTAAAT
>Ga0206810_1018_pt2 | contig 30767 bp, 23 predicted proteins | sample Alteio_BWOrgCont_56_FD_152889 | JGI IMG/M metagenome (GOLD analysis project Ga0206810, IMG submission 152889) | Enriched cells from forest soil in Barre Woods Harvard Forest LTER site, Petersham, Massachusetts, United States -... | ecosystem: Environmental > Terrestrial > Soil > Temperate forest >...
ATCCGGCGAACGCCGAGGGCGGCATCGCGTTCGGGTCTGGTTCGGCGTGGGTGCCTACCGCTCCCGGTGACGTGGTTTCGCGGATCGATCCCGCGACCAATATGGTTTCGGCGGCGATTAAGGTCGCACCGGGTTCTTTCACGGCGGTGTACGAATACGGCAGGGTGTGGGTTTCGAGTACCGACAAAAGCGTCGTGAGCGTGATTTCTCCTGCGACCAACAAGGTGATCGCCGAGATCCCTGTCGATAGCCAGCCCCGATTCATGGCTGCGGGCGAGGGCTATGTGTGGTCCCTCAATCAGGGCAAAGGTACGGTGAGCAAGATCGATCCAAACACCATGAAGGTGGTCGCGACGATCGAGGTCGGAGTGCCGGGCGGCGGCGGAGATATTTCCGCGGGCGAGGGTGGCGTGTGGGTTTCGGCGCGCTCCATTCCCGTTTCGCGAATCGATCCTGCTAGTGGCAAGGTGACTGCCCAGCTGGCGGGCCCGGGCGGCGATGCGCTGCGGGTGGGGCTTGGATATGTGTGGCTTTCGAACGGACGCCAGAAGACGGTGTGGCGGTTCCTGCCGCAAAAGGTGGTAGCGGCGGCGCCCCATAGCTGGAAAGACGATGCGCGCAAAGTAGATCTGGATGGTGACGGCAATCCCGATTTGCTGGTCGAGGAACTGCCGATGTTCTTGCCTGGTGAGCCGGCGCGCTTTCATGTGAAAACGCTTAGCCCGCAATTGAGCGGCGATCTGGTTTTGAAGACCACTCTTAATGGGAAGACCGCGGAGTCGCCATTTGAGCGTTCGGGCGAGGATTGGGTAGCGTCGCTTGGTCAGACCGAGCCACGATGGATTCATTATTCGGTTTGCATCGCTCATTCGAGTGTGTGCGGGCCGGAGATGGTGGCGGCGTCGCCGACTACGAGCCTGGATCGGGCGAAGGGTGCCGTGCGCTTTGTGGCGGACAGCTTCATGGTTCCTGCGCCGCCGGATGGCAAGTATGCGTGGCACATTCTTGCCCCCGAGATTCTTGTGGCCGATTACGCGGCGCTCGAGAGCGCGGGGCTGCAGACGACAATCTCAAAGAACGAAGATCTGGGCGAGTTGAAGCGCCATCGCTGGGAGTTTGAGCATCACACTGCGTTTGCGTGGGGCTTGCTTACCGCGGACGGGTCTGCGGAAGTGGCGTGCGTTTATGTAACGCCGAGCAAAGAAGAAGGCTATGATGCCGCGGTGCACTTTCTAATGACGAAACGCGGCAAGGCGGAGAATCTTCAGCCGCAGCTCGAATCCGAGGTGCGTGAATGGATGCATGCGAAGTGGCCATTTGCGAAGGTCGAATTTCCGGGTACGGAAAATTGAGGAAGGTCTTCGCGGCGGCAATTCTATTCTGCGCAGTGGGCGCGCAGGCAGTGGAGATTTCGGAACCGAACGGCGCGGGTTTGAAGCCCGGTACGCTTCCGGATCACTGGATGACGGGCGGCCCGAACTGCGTTTCGGTTCCAGACTGGCAAGTGCATGAGTATAACGACGACTTCTATATTCTGCGCGAATCGGGCTGCATTCATTTCGAGAAGCCATTTTTGTATTTGATTTTCGGGAATGAGAAGGCTCTGCTGGAGGACACTGGCGCCGGGGAAGTTCAGACCGCTCCGTTCGTTATGGATCTGCTTGCGAAGTGGGCGAAGCGGACTAAGCATGCGCCGGTGAAGCTGGTTGTGATTCATTCGCACGCGCACGGGGATCACATCGCCGGCGACAAGCAGTTCCAGGCGATGCCCGAGGTCGAGTTTATCGACCATACGCCGGAAGCGGTTTCGAAGGCGGCGGGGATTGCGAAGTGGCCGACGGATATCGGGAGTATCGATCTTGGCGGACGCGTGGTTGATGTGATTCCAATCCCGGGTCATAACGATGCGAGTATTACGCTTTATGACCGCGTGACCGGGAATCTGTTGACCGGGGACAGTCTTTATCCGGGGCGGTTGACGGTGCCGGATCTGCCTGCCGGGGCGGAGAGCGCGAAGCGGCTGGTTGCGTTCGTCGAGACGCATCCGATCGCGTATGTGCTGGGCACGCATATTGAGCAGATGCGGACGCCTTATTTGGACTATCCGCGGGGAACGACTTATCAGCCGGCTGAGCATGCGCTGGCTTTGACTCGGGGTTCGGTTTTTGAATTGAACCAGGTGTTTCTCGATATGAACGGGACGCCGCGGACGGTGGCGGAGCCGGAGTTTACGGTGATTTCGCGCAAGCCCACGGCAAAGAAGAATTAGGAACTCGCCGATTTGCGGTAGGCTCGCCAGCCTCCGAAGTGCGTGATCTGTGTTGCGCCTTCGAGTCCGATTGGTTCGCAGACGAACGATTTCACCTCGCGGTCGCTTTCGAGGCGGCAGGTTCCGATTGCGAGTGGTGGAGGCACCGCGGCGACGAACGGTCCGAAGGTCGTTTCGGGGACAGCCCAGACTTCGACTTCGATTGCACGACCGCCTTCGGATGAGAGCACAAGGCCGGGCTTGGCAATTGGGCCGCCCGCAAGTGCGTAGAGCCGGTATTCCGGTGAGGTGTTGGTGGCCTCGAGCAAAAACGAACCCGCGTCCGTGAGCTGGTGGTTCAGCGGCATTCCTGAGAGGTGCGCGCCGCAGACTGCGAGAGGCACGTATCCGATCGGGCAATAGCGCCGCCTGACAGACTCCGCAGTGGCGAGAAGTGCTTCATCGGACCAGGCAGGCCCGATCAGCGTTACCCCGAATGGCATTCCGTTCGCGCGCCGACCGGCGGGAATGGCGACCGCGGCGAGATCGAGCAGATTGACGAAGTTCGTGTAATAGCCGAGATCGGTGTTGTGCGCGATCGGCTGCTCGGCGATTTGTTCGTGGGTGTAACAGTTGCCCGCAGTGGGCAGGAGCATGAAGTCCATTCGATCCCACTCGCGTTGCGTCTGGCGGGCCAGTTCAGCGAGGCGGTAGATTGCTTCGAAGGTGTTTACTGCCGTCAGCGATGCGGCCTTTAGGATGATCTGGGCGGTTACCGGATAGAGCGATTCGGCGTGCGCTGCTGCGAATTGCCGGATCGCGGCGAGGCGCTCTGCGACCCACGGACCCGAGTACAGTAACCGCGCGGCGTCGCTGAAGGGCTCGTAGTCGAACTCGACTCTCGTGCCTCCCTGAGCTTCGAGACGGGCAGCTGATGCCTCGAAGAGCATGGGTGCCGAATCGTCTCCGAAAAAACGAAGCCATTTTGCGTCGGGTACACCGAAGCGGAAGCCGGTTTCCGGCCAGAAGCGCCGCTGCCCGGGAGAGCGCGACCACGGGTCTTTGGGATCGAACCCGCGCGCAGCTTTGAAGACGTGACCGGCCCCGGCGCAGGTGTGTGTGAGGATGGAAACGCAGTCGAGGGAACGGCAGGCCGGAACAACGCCCACGGTACTTAGTGCGCCTCGGGAGGGTTTCAATCCGACGAGTTCGTTGAAGGCGGCGGGGACTCGGCCTGAACCGGCGGTGTCGGTTCCGAGGGCGAATGAGACCAGGTCCGCGGCGACGGCCACTGCTGATCCGGAGCTTGATCCGCCGGAGATGAAGCGTTCGTCAAAGACGCTGGAGCAGGCGCCGTAGGGCGAGCGGGTTCCCACCAGACCGGTAGCGAACTGATCGAGATTGGTTTTTCCTATGGGTATTGCGCCTGCCGCGATGAGGCGCTCGACCACTGTGGCGGATTGCTCGGGAACATAGGCGTAATCGGGGCAAGCGGCGGTGGTCGGGATGCCTGCGAGATCGATATTGTCCTTGATCGCGAATGGGATTCCGAAGAGAGGGAGGCCTCCGCGGAAGGGGTCCAGATTACGCGCCCGTTCAAGAGCTTGCTCTTCCGGGACGAGATGGATCCAGATTGGGCGTTCGCCGCGTGCGCGAATGCGGCGGTAGACCTCGGCGATGACGTCTACGGGCTGCAGCGTTCCGGAGCGATAGGCTTCGAGCAAAGACGCAATGTCGAGTTTCATTTAGAGGCCTTCCGTCTTGAGGAGCAAAATGTTCTGGCCGGCGGCGACCTCGGCCCTCTGCGCGCAGAAGATCTCCGCGACGATTCCGGCCTGCGGCGCGGCTACGGCGATCTCCATCTTCATGGATTCAATGATGGCGATGCGCTGGCCGCCGGCGACTCGCTCACCGGGCTTGACTCCGATGTTCCATACGCTGCCGTGCGCGGGTGACTTCACGGCTCGATGGCCCGCGGGGACCGGGATCTCAGCGGCAGGCGGCTGCTCGGCGGGCGCTTCGACCTCGCGATCGAGGCCGGCTTCGCGCCACCGCTCGCGTTCGGCTTCGAATGCGGCCTGCTGCTTATTTTTGAACACCTCGGTTTCAGGCTTGATGCTTTCGAGGAAAGCATGATATTCGCGCAGGCGGAAGCGCTCGTCTTCGATTTTCAAGTGAAACTTGCCGTGCGTGAAATTGTCGCGCATCTCCGTCAGTTCGGCAGCTTCGACGGGATAGAAGCGGATCTGGTCAAAAAAGCGCAGCAGCCAGGGATAGCCGGGCGGGAACTCCTTCGTGGTTTTCCAGGTGTTCCACATCTGCACGGTGCGGCCCACAAATTGATAACCGCCTGGGCCTTCCATGCCGTAGACGCACAGATAAGCTCCGCCGATGCCGACCGAGTTTTCCGCGGTCCAGGTGCGGGCGGGGTTGTACTTGGTAGTGACGAGACGGTGCCGAGGGTCCACCGGAGTGGCTACGGGTGCACCGAGATAGACGTCGCCGAGGCCGAGCACGAGATAGCTCGCATTGAAGACGATGTCTTTGACTTCGGCGATGGAGTCGAGACCGTTGATGCGGCGGATAAATTCGATGTTGCTGGGGCACCAGGGCGCGTCTGGCCGCACGGATTTCATGTATTTCTCGATGGCGAGACGGGTTGCAGGGTCGTCCCAGGAGAGCGGCAGATGAACGATGCGGGAGGGGATCTCGATGTCGTCGAGCGGCGGAAGTTCGGATTCGGCGCGGTCCAGCAGCGAGAGGAGTTTGGTCCGGGGTATCACTCCGGAATCGTAATGGATCTGGAGCGAACGGATTCCTGGTGCGAGATCGATGATGCCCACCGGACGCTCACGCTCGAACCATTCGAGCAGGGATTGCGCACGGAAGCGGAGATTCAGATCGAGTACCGGATCGCCGAATTCGATGAGGAGATAGCGGTCGCCGGCGGCGCGACAGACGATGTCGCGTTTGGTGGAGATGACGGCCGGTTCCTTGGTGACAGTGGCGAACTGAATTGTGTCGCCTGCGCGAAGCTGGCCGATTTTCCATAGTTCGTCGTCGACCACCACAACCGGACAAACGAAGCCGCCGAGGCTTGGGCCGTCTGGTCCAAGGATTACGGGCATGTCGCCGGTGAAGTCGACGGAACCGATGGCGTAAGCGTTGTCGTGAATGTTGGAGGGATGCAGTCCTGCCTCGCCGCCATCGCGCCGCGCCCATTGAGGTTTCGGGCCGATCAGGCGGACTCCGGTGCGGCTCGAGTTGTAGTGGACTTTCCAGTGTGTGGCGAAGAACGTTTCGATATCGTGGGGCGTGAAGAAATCGGGCGCGCCGTGCGGACCGTACATCACGCCGACGGTCCAGTCGTGTGTCAGTTCCGGTAGTAAGATCGCCGGAACCGTGGTTGGAGGCGCTTCGGCGACGTGCAGGACATCGCCGGTTCTGAGAGTCCGCCCCGCGGCATGGCCGCCGAATTTGCCGAGCGTAAAGGTGCTCGCGCTTCCGAGATAGAGCGGCACGTCGAAGCCGCCACGCACCAGGATGTAAGCGCGCGCGCCCGGGCCGGTGGACTCGCGCAGTTCGAGCTGCGATCCCGAACCGGCGTGATGAACTTTTCCAACAGTCACCGGTTCGCCATCGAGGGTGGCGCTGAAATCAGCGCCTGTAACTGCGAACGCGGTGCCGAAACAGAAGCGCAGCGAGGGTCCGGTCACGGTGCATTCGAGGCCCGGAGCGCCTGGCTCATTGCCCAGCAGGACGTTTCCCGCGCGGAAAGAGAGCGAATCCATCGGCCCCGAAGGCGGGACCCCAACCTGCCAGTAACCGAGGCGTCCGGGGTAATCCTGAATGGTCGTCATCGTGCCGCCCTCGACGACTTCGATGGCGCGCTGCCGATACTCGAAGGTACTCAGGAAGCGCGTGGTGACGCCGCCTTCGGCGAAAGCTTCGCCGGCGACGATCTGGCGCAGATAAGGGAGGTTGGTTTCGATGCCCGCAATCGTTGTGCCGGCGAGCGCATTTTGGAGATTCGCTAAGGCTTCGTTTCTTGAACCGCCGCGCACGATGATCTTCGCCAGCAACGGGTCATAGAAGGGCGTGACCTCTGCGCCGCGTTCGATCCAGGTTTCGGTGCGCGCTTCCGCGGGGAAGGTTGCTTCGGTGATCAGGCCCGCGCTGGGTTGAAAATTCCGGCCAGGATCTTCGGCGTAAACACGAACCTGAATGGAACTTCCGTGCGCTTGAGGCTTCAGGACGGTGAGGGGCCCGAGTTCTCCGGCGGCGCAGCGAACCATCCATTCGACGAGATCGACGCCGGTGACTTCCTCGGTGACGCCGTGTTCCACCTGCAAACGCGTATTGACTTCGAGAAAGTAAAACTCCTGAGCGACCGCGTCGTAAACGAACTCCACCGTTCCGGCGGAGCGATAACTTACCGCACGGCCCAGACGCACTGCGCACTCGAGCATTTGTCCGCGGACAGCCGCGGGCAAATGCGGAGCGGGCGTCTCTTCGATGACCTTCTGATTACGCCGCTGCACGGAGCAGTCTCGCTCACCGAGTTCGATGACCTCGCCCGCACCGTCGCCGAAGATCTGGACCTCGATGTGCCGCGCGCGATCGACGAACTTTTCAAGATAGATGCCGGAATCCTTGAAACTGGCGCGGCTGGTGCGTTCGACCGCGGCGAAGGCTTCAGTCACTTCAGACGCTTCGCGGCAGAGACGCATGCCAATGCCGCCACCGCCCGCCGTGCTCTTGAGCATCACCGGGAGGCCGATACGAAGAGCTTCGCTGAGGGCTTCGTCGGCGGAGGCGAGGAGCCCGGTTCCTGGCAGCAGCGGCGCGTCGTTCGCGGCGGCGATCTCGCGCGCCGTGTGTTTCAGGCCGAACGACCGCATCTGATCAGGCGTGGGTCCGATGAACACGATGCCCGCCTGTTCGCAGGCATCGGCGAAGGCGGCGTTCTCGCTGAGAAAACCGTAGCCGGGATGAATCGCCTCGGCGCCGGTGCGGCGCGCGGCGTCGAGTACGTTCTCGGTATCGAGATAGCTTTGCGCGGCCGGCGCCGGACCGAGAAGGACCGCTTCGCGCGCCATGGAAACGTGCAGCGAGTGTCGGTCGGCTTCGGAATAGACAGCTACCGAACCGATGCCGAGCCGGTCAAGCGTTCGGATGATTCGGCACGCGATTGCGCCGCGGTTGGCGATGAGAACCTTCGTGAACACTTTACGCAGCGTCCCAGATCAGAACTTCGACGGGAGTCGGGTTATACGCGTTGCAGGGGTTATTCAACTGAGGGCAGTTACTGATCACGCAGATCGAATCCATCTCCGCGCGCATCTCAACATACTTGCCTGCTTCTGAAATCCCATCTTCAAACGTGAGGCGGCCATCCGGCGTAACCGGCACGTTCATAAAGAAGTTGATATTCGGCGTGACGTCGCGCTTTGCGATCTTCCATTTCGGATCCGAAATCGCGAGCAGAAAGCTGTTGCGGCAGGCGTGCATGTGCCGCTTTTCGATGGCATAGCGCACCTGATTGCTTTCGACGGCGCACGCGCCGCCGAGCGTGTCATGCCGTCCGCAGGTATCGGCGACGATGGTAAGCATCGGGTTGCCGAGGTTCGTCCGAAGAACCGTCCCGGTGGTCAGATAGATGTTTTTCTGACGGCCAATCGTATCCTGCGCACTGTAGCGTTCCGAGGTGTCGCGAGCGCTGTAGAAAATAGTATCGACGGCCTGATTCCCTTTGAGATCGACAATGCGGAAGGTCTGGCTTGCTTTGATTTCGTGGATCCAGTAATCTCCCGCGCCGACTATCGCGGAGTAAGCCGCATCCCCGGGGCGCAATTGGCTTGGAGTCAATTTTTGTTCGGTCATGCGGCTCCTTCGAGAAAGTATCTTTCAGTGTTGATGAAGCCGCGAGTGTTCTCGGGGCACTTCAGGCGGCATGGGTCGTCTGCGGCCGCAGGAGCGCTCTGAAGGATTGAGAACTTCACCGGCCTCGGCGCGTATTTTGGGTTCGGATCGAGCGGGTGTTGGCCAGTATCCAGAATCACGAGAAGATTCATCTCGGCGCGAAGGTCAACGTAATCGCCAGGCTTGGAATTTCCCGCAACGAAGTTCATCGACCCGTCCTCGTCGACACGCACTTTGCTGAACAAGTCCAGCGCCGGGCCGAGGTCCCGGATATCGAGCCCATATTTCATTAGTTCCTGAAGAAAGTTGTCGCGAGTGTTGCGATGCCAGTCGTTGCGGCAATCCTGGTAAGATGCAACGCCGTATTTCGCGGCAATTGACGCAGCGTCGTTATAGCCGCCGAGCGGATCGTGCCAGCCGCAGGTGTCTTCCGTGATGGAACAAAGCACCCGGCCCATGTCCGAATAAACGACGAAGCCTTCGGTGAGATGCGCGGTGTGCTGAGCCTTGAGCGTGTCCGGCATGTTGTAACGCTCCACCAGGCAATCAAAGTTGTAGAGGAGCGTCGCCACGTTGGCGCCGCCTTCGATATCTTCGATTCGCAGCGTTTTGCCGCGTCTGAGGATGAGAGACCAGCTCGCGCCTGGAGCAATCGTGTCCGACCAGAGAACAGCGGGCGAACCTGAAGCTTGAGACATAAATTACCTTCCTGATAAGTGAACAAAAAGAAAGCCCCGGCAAGGACAAAGCCCCGCGAGGATCGAAATCAGAGTGTGTGAGAGGAGATTACAGCTGGGGAGGGCCGCAGCAGACGTCCATCGCGGTAAGTCGCAGGAGTACCGCAAGCGCAATCTTGCGTTCTCCGCTATGCGGCTGGTACGTTAACACGATTTTATGATCACAAAGTCTCGGGACTCCATGCAATCGAAAATTTCTATGACCGTCATCGTCGCCAGATTGCGCACGGAAATCCACGAGGCAGGCGAGATGGCGATCGCAGAGGCCTGACGCTGAAATGATCGATCCCTCAAAAAATAAGGTATCCAATTAAATACTTGTGCTTTTATTAACAAGTCCGGGTCTGGTTTTCGGTTTCCATGCTCCTGTCTTTTCCACGGCGCTCTTCCGCTCCGTAATCCCGCGATCTCCGCTGCGGCGCTCATCGACCCGGGAAGCGTCGACTTTCAGCTTCGTTCGCCGTTCTGTTTAGCGGACAGATCGCGTGTGAACTCGACCGGACATTCCACATACTAACGACACCTTTTTCGAAATTCGTGTTTTGAAATTCGTTGATCGTTTTCTCCGGTTGCGATAGTATCGCCTCGAACACATCACCATTTCGTCAAAAGAGGTTCGCGACAATGCGACGTGGATTTGCCTTTCTATTTATGTGCCTCTGGGTGCTCCCAGTCTGCGGCCAGAGCGATCGCGGCACCATAACGGGCACCGTCTCGGACCCGAGCGGAGCGGTTGTCGCCGCCGCCCCGGTCGAGGCACGGAACGTCGAAACGGGAGCCGTCTATCAAGCAGCGACCTCAACCACGGGTAATTACACCCTGACGCAGCTTCCAACGGGCACCTATGAACTCACCGTCGCCGTCCCTGCCTTCAAGAAATTCATCCGCACGAATCTGCTGCTGCCGGTTGCGCAGACGCTGCGCGTGGATGTCACCCTCGAAGTGGGCGCAGCCACGGAATCGGTAACCGTCTCGGAAGTATCTCCGCTCCTCAAGACGGAAAGCGGGGAGTTAAGCCACAACGTCGCCACGGAGACGATGAACAACCTGCCCGTGCTCGGGATTGGCGCGAGCGCGAGTTCCGCGGGCATCCGCAATCCTTACGCGGTGCTTCAGCTCCTTCCAGGAAGCGACTGGCGGCCGGACACGAGCATCCGCCTCAACGGCATGCCCAGTAATACCGAAGCGATGCGCATCGAAGGACAGGACGCAACCAACGGCCTCTATTCCACCCAATCGCAAACCCAGCCGAGCGTTGACGCAATTCAGGAATTCGCGGTCGAGACGAGCAACTACGCCGCCGAATATGGCCAGGTGGGAGGCGGCTTTTTCAACGTCACCATGAAATCCGGCACCAATCAGTTCCACGGCAGCGCCTACGAATACTTTGTGAATGAGGCGCTAAATGCCGGCGTCCCGTTCACGAACGACGGAGACGGGCACCTGCTCCGTCCCCGCCAGCGGCGGAACGATTTCGGCGGAACTCTGGGAGGACCGGTCTGGATCCCGAAAATATTCAACGGCCGAAACAAGCTCTTTTTCTTTTTCAGCTTTGAACAATATCGCGAGACCGTCATCACCAACAACGTCCCGACCACAGTTCCCACGCTGGCCTATCGCTCCGGGAATTTCAGCCAGGCTCTGACCGGCAAAAATCTGTGCCCCGCCGCGACTCCTGGCTGCGACCCCCTCGGGCGTCCGATCATGGAGAACACAATCTACAATCCTGCGACGCAGCGCATGGTAAACGGTCAGGTTGTGCGAGATCCATTCCCCAACAACACGATTCCGCTCTCGCAACAGGATCCCGTCGCGCTGGCAATACAGAACCTCGTGCCGCTTCCGACCAGTTCCGGACTCACGAATAATTATCTGGCGTCTTACGCAAATCCGCGCCTGACCTACATACCTTCGCTCAAATTCGATTATCAGATCAGTTCGACGTCCAAATTGTCGGCGTACTGGTCCCGCACTTCCACGGCTTCGCCGAACAACATCAGCCTGCCGTTCCCGGTCACCTCGGCCATCCCAAGCGATATCGTTGCTCACACGGTTCGGATCAATTTCGATCAGACGCTGACGCCGACGCTGCTCCTGCATTTCGGCGCGGGCCTCCTTGATACGACGGTCGACCAGCCGGTTGGTTCTTATAATCCGGTGAGCGGCATCGGTCTGACCGGCACCTATACGGACTTATTTCCGGCAGTGCAGGGCCTGAGCGCGGCGCAAGGCGGGGTCGCCAACCTTGGGCCGGGATCCCAGGTCAACATCAACAATCTCAAACCCACCGCAAATACCAGCCTGACCTGGGTCCGGAGCAACCATACTTATAAGTTCGGGGGTGAGATGATTATCGAGGGCTATATCGATACCCTTCGCTCCTACGCGAACTCCTGGCTGGTGTTCAGTGCGACAGAGTCGGGACTTCCCTCCACCAACGGTCAGTCTCTCAACGGCGGCACGCCAGGGTTCCCCTACGCGAGCTTCCTGCTGGGCGCTGTCGATAACGGATATATCGGCATTCCGACCAAATCGCGTCTGGGCGCGCACTCTTTTTCCGGGTTTGCCCAGGACAGCTGGAAGATCACCCGCAAGCTGACCCTCGACTACGGCTTGCGTTACGACTTCCAGACTTACCTGAAAGAGCAGTATGGGCGTATTCCCTATTTTTCGCCGAGCACGTTGAATCCCGCCGCAGGAAACTTGCCCGGGGCCGTCGCTTTTGAGGGATACGGCCCGGATCGGTGCAACTGCGCACTGGCTCATAATTATCCCTGGGCCTTCGGCCCACGCCTGGGCATCGCGTATCAGTTTCTGCCGAAAACAGTGCTCCGCGCAGGCGCCGGAATCTCCTACTACAACACGACCGACAACGGGCTGACGTCTTACTCAACGGGTTCGCAATATCTTTACAACGCGCCCGTCTTCGGCAATCCGGCCTTCAACCTTCGCGACGGATTGCCTTACCAGATCACGTGGCCGAACTTTAATCCCGGCCAGGTGCCGCTGCCGGGAACCATCTCGTCACCCTCCCAGCAGATCGACCAGAATGCCGGCCGCCCGGCGCGGCAGATACAGTGGAGCATCGGAATTCAGCGGGAAGTGCTGCCGAACCTCATGGTGGAAGCCGCTTACGTGGGGAATCGCGGCGTGTGGTGGAACGCTCCCTTCATGGAAGGCATTAACACTCTGACACCACAAATCCTGGCTGAACATGGTCTCAGTCTGAACAATCCGGCCGATCTTCAGCTCCTCGCATCGCCGCTGAACTCCTCCATCGCAATCCAGCACGGATTCTCGACTCCCCCATACGCCGGCTTTCCTCTGGGCTCAACCGTAGCGCAGGCGTTGAGACCCTTTCCGCAATTCGGCTGCCTCTGCAACATGCACTGGGCTCCTTTGGGCGACACCTGGTACAACTCGCTGCAGGCGAAGGCGACCAAGCGTTTTTCGCATGGCTTTGACTTCAGCTCTTCTTTCACGTGGGCGAAGCAGCAGGATATCGGCGTGGAAGAGAGCATCGCGCAGGGTGGCCCGGTGTTTGCGGCCACCAACGATATCTTCAACCGCCCGCAGAACAAGTACCTTTCGGGATTCGATCAGCCGTTCCTCTTTGTATTCGCCGGCAACTATACTACGCCGAAGCTTTTCTCGGGAAAAAGCGGCCTGGCCAGAACAGCTTCCTGGGTTGCACGCGACTGGACTGTCGGAGCTGTCCTCCGCTACGCGAGCGGACTTCCGATCATGTCGCCCACCGCTTCAAACGGCCTCACGCAGATCCTTTTCCTCCAGGCCGGCGCGACGGGTTGCTGTGGCGGAACATTCATGGATCGCGTACCCGGCCAGCCCCTCTTTCTCCAGAACCTCAATTGCCATTGCTTCGATCCCAATACAACCTTCGTACTGAACCCCGCTGCGTGGGTAAATCCGCCGGCGGGACAGTTCGGAACGGCCGCGGCGTATTACAACGATTATCGTTATCAGCGTCGTCCGGTGGAAAATATGAGCCTTGCGCGCACCTTCCGCATACGAGAAACAATGAACCTGCAGATCCGGGCGGAATTTACGAACATCTTCAATCGGACGGAAATGAATAATCCGGTCTCCACCAATGCGCTGGCCACGCAAACCAGAAGCAGCACCGGGTCGACCACGGCGGGTTTCGGGTGGATTAATACCAGCACCGTATTCGCCACGCCGCGCGCAGGCCAACTGGTCGCGCGTTTTCAGTTTTAGTCTTAGGGCCGCAGTGGCGGGGACAACCGCTTCTGGCCGCCTTGACACTGCACCGCCTGCGGAATATGATTGCGGGGAAAATGAGATCCCTGCTGCTCCTTTTGACGCTTGGTCTCGGTATGGTTTGCACGACCGAGCCTTTACTTGCGCATCATTCGACTGCCATGTATGACATGGCGAGTCCGGTCACCGTAACCGGCACGGTCACGCGATTCGAATGGACTAATCCCCACGCCTATATCTATATGAACGTGAAGGGCGAGAAGGGTGAGACGGAGGAGTGGACCATCGAGATGATGAGCCTGAATCACCTCAAGGGATATGGCTGGGTGCGGGATCTGGTCAAACCAGGCGATGTCATCAGTTGCACGGGCGGACGAGCCAAGAGCGGACTACCCGCGATGCTGAGTTCCCTGGTCAAGCTGGCCGACGGCCGCATGATCAAGTCCTGACGTGATCCGACCGTCATGGCGATCCCAACAATAGTACTGCTGGCGGCGACAGCGTTGGCGCAGGTCACTCCGGGAGGCGCTCCGGCATATCAGCAGGCGTCAAAGCTTCCCGCTCGAATCATCACTTTCACCGCGGAACCGGCGTCGATCAAACCCGGCCAGACTATCCTTTTACGCTGGGCGGTAGAAAACCCGCAGGCGACGAACATCGACCAGGGCGTCGGCGTCGTGGAACCGCGGGGAAGCCTCCGTCTGTCGCCGAAAGTGACCACGACTTACACTCTTACCGTTCGCGGCCCCAATGGCGAACTCACCAAAGATGTGACGGTTACGATTCCTGGGACAGTTCCCGCTGCCGCATCTGCTGCCGCATCTCCAGCGACTGCGGGACCGAAGCCCGTTCCGCACATGGCGGACGGGAAACCCGATCTTTCAGGGGTTTATAACTCCTCGTTCGGGGGCGGTGGCCGCGGGCGTGGCGCAGCCCCGGCCGACGGCGTTGCCCATACGCCGACGTTGAAACCGGGCGCCGAGAAATACAAGGTCGTCCGCGGTCCGAACGACGCCGGCCTGACTTCGGACTGTATGCCGCTGGGCGTGCCCGGATCGTTTAACGTGCCGTATCCATTCCAGATTGTTCAGGCCCAGAGCGAAATCACCATTTTTTACGAGTACCCGAATACTTTCCGAATTATCTTCACCGACGGGAGGCCGCATCCCGCGGATCTCGATCCTACGTGGATGGGTAACTCAGTCGGTCATTGGGACGGAGACACCCTCGTCGTCGATTCGACCGGTTTCAATGAGAAGACTGAGGTCGGCGGCTATCACCACACCGAAGCGCTGCACGTGGTCGAGCGTTTCCGCCGCCCCGAATTCGGGAATCTGCAGTATCAGGTGACCATAGAGGATCCGAATGTCTTCACGGGCCCGTGGACCGAAAACAGAACCTTCGCGCTGCGCCCCGAACTGGAGAAGATCGACGAGTTCGTCTGCGAGAACAATCGCGACTACAGCAAGATGTTCAAGAAGTAAACACGCTCACCGGAACAAATCGGCGGCTCAAATTCCCGCACCGCGCAAACGGTTAAACTGGTAATTCGCCATGCCTGTTTCCACAACGCCCGCTTCGAAGAAATCCGGAGACGGTCTTCCCCAGCGTGGCGTTCGCCTTACGCGCCAGCGCAAGATTCTGCTTGATCTGATCGATAAGACAGGCCAGCATCTGGACGCCGAACGACTCTTCCAACTCGCGAAAGAGAAAGATCCCAAGCTGAATCGTGTCACCGTCTACCGCACATTGAAGCTGCTCAAGGAAGGCGGCCTGGTGGACGAGCTGGACCTGATGCATCAGGCGGGCGAGCAACACTATTATGAAACGCGCCGCAAACAGGAACATGCGCATGTGATCTGTCTCGGCTGCGGCAAAGTGGAAGAATTCTTCGGGGAACCGCTGCAGCGGCTCCGCAAGCAGATTGAGTCCCACTTCGGATTTCAGATCGTTCTGGCACGCACGGAGGTGGGTGGCTACTGTCCGCACTGTCAGATCCTTCGTGCGCAGGAATTCGAACGCGCCGCCGCAGTGTCCCGCCCGTCCGCCAACTCTCCGGAGCGAGAAAGCGGGAAAACCCGCCGCAGCGCCTGATGGCATCGGTTCCGAAAGCCTCTGCAAGTCTGGTTGTAATCGATCCCAGCGGCCGGCAGGCCCGCGTCCCGCTGGCTCCTTTGCCGTTTCGAATGGGGCGGTCTCCGGATAACAATCTCGTGGTACGCGACAGCCGTGTGTCCCGCGCGCACGCGCAGATAACAGATAACGACGGCAACTTTGTTCTCGAAGATCTGGGTAGTCGCCACGGCGTGTGGGTGGACGGCCAGCGCATCGAAAAATCAAGGACGCTGGCGGGCTTTGAACGGATTGAATTCGGTGTTCCGGATGGTTACCAGGTCCACTTTACAAGGACCGGCGATGAGCTGCAGCGGCTCCTGAACACACCGCCGCCTGAAGAAACGAGCCGCTCTGGAACCGCGAATCTGGAAAAGCTGCGCGCGGTTCTCGAAGTGGCCCGGTCGCTGCAGAGTTCCTTCTCGACTGACGACGTTTTGAATACTGTACTCGACGCGGCTCTCGCTGCGACGGGCGCCGAACGCGGCTTTCTGCTGCTTTTCGACACGGCCGCCGAAAGTTCGAGCCGCGAGTTGAAGGTGCGAAGCGCCCGCGCGAAGGGAGGCAGCGATCTTCCCCCCGATGAATTAAGGGTTCCGCGCCGTCTGATTCAGCAAGCGCTCGAAAGCCGGCGCGATCTCTTCTCTATGTCGTTCGACCCGAACGCGTCGGATGGCTCGTCAAGCAACACCATCAGCGATCTGGAACTGCGTAGTGTGGTTTCGATCCCGCTGGTGCGGGTGAGCATGAGCGGTTCGGGCACAACCCAGAAGCGGCCGGTGGCGAAGGCTAACGCCGGCGTCCTCTATATGGATTCCCGCGCCACGGTGGTCGATCTCGCGGGCGGTAATCGCGAGTTGCTGCAAACCCTGGCCATCGAGGCGTCGACGGTTCTCGAAAACGCGCGTCTCATCGAAGAGGAACGGGCGAAGCGGCATCTCGAAGAAGAGCTCGACGTGGCACGCCGCATTCAGCAAAGCCTGATGCCGCGCCGTCTTCCCTCCGAAGGCTGGTTCGTGGTGTGCGGTTCGAGCGAGCCTTCGCATCATGTCGGAGGGGATTATTTCGATGTGGTGGCGATCGGTCCCGATACCTGGTCGCTGGTCATCGCCGATGTTTCCGGAAAGGGCGTGAGCTCGGCGCTCCTCGCCAGCTTCCTACAGGGCGTATTTCTGAGCGCCTCGTCTACCACCAATATTCCCGAAGTCCTTTCGCGGATCAACTCATTTCTGAACGACCGCGCCGAACATGGGAAGTACGCCACCATGTTTTATTCGAAGCTCGATTCGTCGGGACACCTGACTTACACCAACGCGGGCCATTGTGCGCCCCTGCTGGTGCGAAAAACGGGGCTGATCGAAAAGCTCGATGCGAATTCGATGCCTGTGGGCCTGATTGCTGGCACATCGTTTCCGCTCGATCACCGGGATCTGGCGCCTGGCGACCGCATCGTCTTGTACACGGACGGCATCACCGAGGCGCAGAACGAACGGGGTCAGCTTTTCGGACGCAGGCGTCTTCGCGAAGCGGTCCAGTGCGCGGGCGGCGCCAGTTGCGCCGAACTTCATCGGGCCATTCACGAGGCCGTTCTGAGCTTTACCGCGGGCGCGGAACAGGCGGATGACCTTACTCTGGTCGTCGTTGAATACAGAGGCGCCGTTTAGGCCGCGACCGCAGCGGACGATTCCGTCCGCTCGACCGCCATCAGATCCACGCCTTCCCATCGCGCGACAACAGCCGTCGCGAGGCAGTTTCCAAGCAGATTGACCGAAGTCCGCGCCATATCCATCAACGTGTCAACGCCCAGAATCACAGCCACACCTTCGACAGGCAGATTGAACGTGGCAAGCGTTCCCGCAAGAATCACCAATGACGCCCGGGGCACGCCGGCCACGCCTTTGCTGGTCAGCATCAGAGTGAGCATCATCACCAGCTGAGTTCCGAACGGAACGTGAATGCCCGCCGCCTGCGCCACGAACATCGAAGCCAGCGCGAGGTAAAGCGTCGAGCCGTCGAGATTGAAGCTGTACCCGGTCGGCAGCACGAACGCCACAATATGTTTGGGCACGCCGAACTGCTCCATGTTTTCGAGCGCGATCGGCAGCGCCGATTCGCTCGAAGCCGTGGAGAACGCCAGCAGGAAAGGCTCGCGCACGAACCGGATAAATCGCCGCAGCGGAATCTTCGCAATCGCCGTCACCGCGCCAAACACCACCACGACAAAAAACGCCTCGGAGCCATAGAGCGTTAGCACCAGCTTACCGAGGTTCTGAAGGACTCCGATCCCCTTTTCACCAATGGTCGCCGCCATGGCGCCGAATACCCCGAACGGCGCAAACAGCATGACGTAATTGGTGTACTTGAACATGATTTCCGACAGCGATTCGCAGAGCTGAACGATCGGGCGCCCTTTCGCACCCACGGTCGCGCATGCAGCCCCAAAAATAAACGCGAAGACCACGATCTGCAGCACTTCGCCCTTTGCCATCGAATCGATGATGCTGGTCGGAAACGTGTGCTCAAGGATCTGCGAAAGATTTGTGCTGGTTTGAGCCACGCCCGGTCCCACGCCTTTTTGCAACTGGACGCCGACACCGGGCTTTACCAGGTTCACCGCGCCTAAACCGACAAACAGCGCCACCGTAGTAACGATCTCGAAATAAAGAATCGCCTTCCCGCCGATTCGGCCCATCGTCTTCACATTTCCAGCGCCTGCTATTCCGGAGACGAGAGTTCCGAACAAGAGCGGCGCGATGATCGATTTGATCAGCCTGAGAAAAATGGACCCGAGTATCGCAAGACCCGTCGCCTGCGCCGGAAACAGAGCGCCGAAGGCGATACCCGCAACGAGCCCGACAATAATCCACGTCGTGAGAGAAAAGGAAGTAAGAAATTTCACCGTCTGCTCCTGATTTGCCGCTCGTAATGCGCGATTTGGAAATACCCGCTTCGGCGCGAAAGGCAGACGACCAGGTCGCCGGTATTACAGCCAATTCTGAATTGTACCCGTTTTCAGTGGCTGTCCATCTGGTGTTTCAACCGGCCGACATCGAATGCGCTCAACGGGAGAACAGGCGCGATGAGCTGCTTTCCGGAAAGCGCGGCCTTCTCTACGCCTTCCGAACCATGCTTTTCCGATTTCGTCAGCATGTGAACCAGTTCGTGGGCGACCACCCGACCGAGAGCCCGCCCCAGAAGCTGGTCGCCGCGGTCGAAGTCACTGCCTGTAATGGCGTCGAGTACGGACTGCAGAACACGGTGGCAATCGACCTCGCCGAACGGAAGGACCTCCCCGTCGCTGGTTCGCGTCGAAGCATAGGGACCCAACTCGTCGTAACGCGGGGATGCCGGCTCAAATTCGCAGGCCCCCTTGAACGTCATGACCACGAGATCGTTATATGTCGCAGTGGGATGCTCGCCGAGGAATTCCCAGCCGAGCCGCACTCCAGAAGATTTCAGAATAGAACCCGACTCCCGCTGCATCTCTTGAATTGAGACGCGGGACCAGGGGCCCTTGAAGTCAAGAATCACGGTCACAGTCGACGGTGATTCGTTCTTGATGCCAGCACCCGGCAACAGAGCCAGGAAACCGGGCAGCAATACGCAAACCGGCAGAAATTGTCTCATACGAAGAGATACAAGCTACAGAGCTCGTGGTTATTGTATATCGCGCTGGGGCCGTCGTATACCCCCCAGGGGCGGTTAATGCAGCTGATTGGTAAGTAGTACTTTTATTTCCCCGGCGCGGCCATCTGGACTATAACGGGCGACTGGACTTTGATCATCTGCGTGGTGTCCTGTTTATTGGGCGACGTCACGAAGTTGGCATTTCGTGTCTTCTTCCTTTTTCTTCCTTTACCTTCCGACAAGCCTTGCACCAAGGGGGTTTCCTATCGGGGCTTGGATGGCCCTTTTATTCTTGTTCCGGCAATCGAGACTTCGCCTGTCCCTCCCTGTCTCCTCTGTGTTTTCGGAATGACGTCGTATACAATGCGATAAATCTAAGAGAAGCCATGGGCGCAAGCGAAATTCCCATCGTCGCAATCGTCGGAAGTGCAAAAAACGGAGACAAGGCCTCAGCTGCAGCTGAGACGCTGGGACGGGAACTAGCCAAGGCCGGATTCCGGATCCTGGTCTACTCCAGCGAGCCTGATTTTCTGGAGTGCCACGTAGTTCGCGGCTACGTGGCGAGCGGGATAGCTTTGCGCTGCTCTGTCGAGGTGCGATATCCCCTTCACGGCGTTAAGCCAGCGTTTGCCGAGCAATCGACGAATCGAGAACTCTTCGACTGGCGCCCAGACCACGCCCCAGATTGGGAAATGTCCTTCTACCAATCACTGAGCGAAGTGCAGGGTGTCATTTTGATCGGCGGCGGCCCGAGCACGTTGATCGCCGGAGCTGTAGCACGTGGGCATCAACTCGCCATAGTGGCGCTCCCGGGATTCGGCGGGAAGGCCGAGCAGGTGTGGCAGAACCTGCGACCCGGACCGGATCTCGCGAACAACGACGAGATCTCATTGATGGCACACCCAGACTGGACGGACCAAATGGGAGCTGATTGCGTGAAGGCCCTAACCGATCAGCTGGCTCGCAAGGCCGAGATCATTCGACAAAAGCGGCTGGAAGAAGTGCGAAAAGAGACCTCGATCAGACGGCATGCCGTGGTAGCCGGGCTGTTGTTCATCGCGGCATTTGCTATGGTTCCGATCTCGGCTTGGGACAAACCCGTTCCGTGGATAGTGATGGCCGCGCTGTTCGTGTGTCCGGCGTTGGCTGGAATCTCCGGTGCCACGATCCGGCTGGTTTTTGATTTGCGGCAGGGATCTGTACCTCTCTCTCCGCAGTCGGCCATCACCACCGGCGCGTTGGGACTAATTGCTGGAGGCATTGCCGGGCTGCTGTTTATCACCGCCCAAATGGCAACTGCTACAGAACCGGGCGCGCTGCCAAAGCAGGCGGCGCGGCTCGTGCCGTTCTGTTTCCTGATCGGGTTCACCGGCGGAATGACCCTAGACGCCGTCTTCCGAAAGCTTATTGCTACCGACGTGTTAGAAACCAGCGGCATCGAACCAAAGAAACGATCGTGACTAATGACAAAACTTGCCGTTTACTTCAGCCAGAGTTGGCATCCCCGAGATGTGGATCTGAATTTGCTCGTCTGGAGCGAATTCTCTCCCACCTGCGAACTTCTGGTGGACGAACCGGAAGACCCTTCCGTTGAACCAACTTATTACATCAACCGCATTGAAGAGCTCCTTCGGCGGGCAGACCTCTTCCTGGGAATATTGACATACCGCCCTGAGGAAACAGGTCTGCATTGCTCCCCGTACATGCTCTTCGAGGTACGATTGGCAGAACGACTCGACCTTCCCCGCCTTGTGCTGTATGAGCGCAAGAGTGGTTTCCGCCCGCCGCAGAATCTGCGGGTCTGGGAATGCTATATCCCGTTCGACCGCCCTGAAAACGAGTCGCTGATGGATGATGCAGCGTGGGAGAGGACGATCCAGCCCAAGGTCCGTGGCTGGATCGGATGGGCTAAGGTCCACCGGGTCCCGGCTGGCTACGAGCAATCCACAACGGCGGTGTTACTGCTGGACGGTTCAGCCGACGCCGGAGCAGTAGACGCGGTGCGGCCGGTCCTTGAACGCCGCTACGACCGGATCGTGGAATCTGACCCAGCGCATCAAAACAGCGATGCTGCGATCCGGAACTTGCGCGAGGCGGGTCTGGTAGCGGCGTTCGACCTCGCCTCTCCTCTATATGCGGCCGTGCACATGGCCGTCGTTCCCTGCATTCGGATGGTCTGCGGCGAGGTGAGCACACCGCTGCCATGGATCGTGCGCTTTGGTCCGGGCGGTTACGAAGAGGATATCGTGTACTGGTCAAGCCCGGAAGGGCTGGCGGCGCTGGTTGAGCCTCGGGTAGGGGCTATGTTCCGGCTAAGTCGTGCCAAACGAGACGGCAGGGACGCCACCTATTTAATGTCAAAACGTTATCGGGATTTTCTAATTTTTGTGAGCCATAACTTGAAGCCGCCAGATGATCTGCTAGTGCAAACTATCTGTGAGCTTCTCCGGAAACGTAGCATAGAATTCTTCGAGTACAATGACCGCAACCGCGCGGGCGTCGAGTGGCGTCCGGCAATGGACGAATCACTGCGCAAAGCCACACACTTCGTGGCCCTGGTCAGCGACAGCTACGAACGGTCAAAGACTTGCACTGAAGAGATTGAAGCCGTGCTGGCGCGCGGGCATGCAGTAGAGATCCTGCCGTTCAAGGTACTCGGCCGGGAGCCCCCGCATGCGGAGCTTACAGAGCTCCACAACGAAGCGTTGACATCGGAGGATCCAAAGACTAACGCGGAGGAAGTTGTCAGAAACGTAGTGGGGCGGCTTGATGCCGCGCTGAAGAGCAAATGATGCGGGCTCTCCGGCGGGTCTATGAAGTGGCCGAAGCCGTTGGCGTTTTCCAGTGGAACGCGACAGTAAACGCACGGAGCACGACGACACGATTGTCGTTGCTCAACGTTCAGCGGCGGTGGGACCATATAGAACACTCATCGCAACGCGGCGGTCCAGTCGTTGAAGACGCTTTCTTCGATCCCCAGGGCCTTCTGTAGTCGGCGCAACCCGTCCTCAATGCTGCGCAGATTCTCGGGCGTGGGTTGAAACCGGCGAATATCGGCCAGCTTCTGGCGGATAGCTGATGCGTCGGCTCCGGCGACGATCGCCGCATTCGCAGCGGTGGCCTGAATCCAGAGATTCGTTTCCGCAAGATTATTGATGATCTCCAGCACCTGTTTGTACGTGTTTCGTGCGGCCTGTTGGTCACCCCACTGCAACTCCATCTGGCCCAGTTGATCGCCAATGTAATAGGAGTCTGGTTATGCTGGAACGCCTTCCGGTATACTTCGCGGGCGGCAGCCGGATCGGACCCTCGCAGCCATCGCCCCTTTAACGCCGCGCACTCCACGTTGCGCTCAAAGGCCCCAGGATCGAGGTTCTCAATCTGCGCAATTACCTCGCCGGCCTTCTCTGAGCTGCCTTTGCCAAGATAAGCGCGTCCCAGCTCCCGCAGGATCAAGATGTCCCGCGGCGATAATTGTCTCGCCAGTTCGAACTGCGCTGCAGCGTCTTCGCATCTCTTAGCGTTCAGATAAAGTTCACCCATACGCCGGTGAATCCGAACATCGAGCGGTTTGTCCTCCCGGTCACGGCCAAAGGCGATGTTCAGCCAGTCATGCACGGTCCTTACCTCGGACATGCGATTTTGCGACTTGAGTTCGTCGAGCCGCACGCACCACTCCTGGACGATCCCCTCGGTCGGAATTAGCGGAGCCTTGTCCAGCGCCGCTGTCACAGTCGTGATGTATTTCTTAAGAACACCTTCCAGATTTCTTCCCGCTTTGGCGCCGGCGTTGCCGGGAAGCATTTCCATCCATTCAATGAGGATGTTCGCGACGTCGTCATAATTGTCGCCTCGTACGATTTGGATATCTCGAAAAGGGTCCGGCACCTGCTCGGCCGGCACGCGGAACACAAGCGGACGAACCTTTCTTCCGTCGGGATCGCCCGACGCGACCGCGGTGCCCGCGACGGCGCCCGCTTCCCAGAGGATCCAGGGCTTCTGCAAAGACGGGCGTAAGTAGCACCAGAGTAAAGTCCGACGTCCTGACCTGTTGATGGATCGACTCCAGCCATTGTGCGCCCTGTTTCGGGCCGTGCTCTGTGTCAGTTGAGTAGGACAGCGTCAAGTAGGAGCCGAACAGCGCCGATACCGCATCCCGGAAGGCGTCCGCGATTTCCTTATCGGCGTGCGTGTGGCTGATGAAGATGTTCCGGGCACTCATTGCCTATCCGGACACTCCAACCGCTGCGAGATGGGATTCAACTGAAGTACCCGCTTGCCCGTCCTAGCTGCATAGCCGACCACGTCCGCCGTGCCGCCGAGAGCGCGGGCAGGTTGACCGTCCCACACGGTGACGAGCAGATCCGAAAGATCGGCGACTCGCCGCCCGGCATTCAGATATGCTTCATCGTCCGTCGCGCTGGCCGGCAGAATTTCGACATGCTTTGACGCCGCTTTCAGCAGTCGATATCGGGCAAGATCCGTTTCATTGGTGAAAGTTCGCTCGTAGTCGGGAAACGGAATCACGGCTTCGAGATTACCTTTCATTCCCAGCACAACTTCCGCGAACAACTGATCCGCTCCAATCGCCAGCGACGTGACGCCGGTCAAAGGAGCGATGTCTCCCAGTAATGCGATAAGTTCGCGCCTCACCCAGGTCCATCCGGCGGGATCGTTCAGCTTTCGGTGTCCTGTGATTCCCACCGTCAAATCAATATATGCTACCGCAGCGCTCGCCCGCTACAATCTGACTGTGCCACGCACCGTTGCCGCTACTCGTTATGTGACACCGTTGCGCGAAGGCGGTTCTTTACCCGCAATTGTCGAGGCGGACGATTGCGGGCTTTACGTTCTCAAGTTTCGCGGTGCAGGGCAGGGTCCGCTGGCGCTGGTCGCGGAATTAGTTGCAGGCGAGATCGGTCGCGCGCTCGGCCTGATGGTTCCGGAAATCGTACTCATGGAAGTCGACCCGGTGCTCGGACGGAACGAACCGGATCACGAGATCCGCGAGTTAATCCTCGCAAGCGCGGGACTGAATCTGGCGCTCGATTACCTGCCCGGGTCCGTAATGTTCGACCCCGCGGCCCGGATTCCGGTAGATCCGGTGATCGCGTCGAAGGCAGTCTGGTTCGATGCCTTCGTGACCAATGTGGACCGGACGGCGAGAAACCCGAATCTCCTGTGGTGGCATAAGACTCTTTACTTCATCGATCACGGCGCAAGTTTATACTTCCATCACGACTGGAAGGACCTCGATCGGAAAGCCGAACGCCCCTTCGCGGCGATCCGCAACCACGTGCTCCTTTCTCAGGCCACCCGGATCGATGAAGTCGCGGAGGGGTTGAAGTCGTTGCTGACTCGCGACGTTCTTGCCGACATACTGGCCGGTGTGCCCGATGGCTGGCTGTGCGACCCCGAAGAGAAACGGCAGGGTTATCTGAGCTACTTTATGCGCCGTCTGAACGCCGCGCCGAAATTCTTCCAGGATGCCTGAGAGCCTGTCATTCGAGTACGCGACGATCCGCGTCGTCCCCCGGGTGGAGCGCGAAGAGTTTGTCAACGCGGGCGTAGTCGTTTTCTGCCTCGCCCGCAAGCAACTGCTGTGCAGGATGCTCCTCGAAGAGGCAAGGGTCAAGGCTTTGTGGCCCGAAATCGACCTGAACGTCGTCAGCGAACATCTCGATGCGATCGCCAGAGTATGCAAGGGCGATCCGGATGCTGGGCCCATTGCGAAACTATCTGCGAGAGAAAGATTCCACTGGCTGGTCTCGCCGCGAAGCACAATCATTCAGGTGTCGCCGGTTCACAGCGGCCTATGCGCGTCGCCCGAAGAGGCGCTGGATGAAATCTTCGAACGAGTTGGAGGCAGCCCTTGACCCTTCGCCAGGCAGATCGAAGAGGCCGAGACAGCCGCGACTCAAATGCGCGCTCTTGTTCTGGTCTCATGAACTTTCATGTTGCGGAAGCGACCGTTGACCCCTTCGGTCGGCTAGTGCTCGACCATTTACCATTCCAGCCAGGTGAGAAGGTAGATGTGGTTGTTCGTTCCCATGACCGCGGGACGGCGTCCCTTCCGATTTGCGTGGTTCCGTCCTTCGCGTTTGCCCCCGTCGCTGAGAGCGACTGGGGAAGCTCTCGGTGATCCTGATCGACACCCACACATGGATCCGGTGGTCTCGGATCCCGCTCGATTACAGCGCCCGAATGCTCAAATCCTCAATGGCTCCAGTGTCAGTCTCGGGCTTGGCGTAATCTCTTGCTGGGAGGTTGCGAAGCTGGCAGGATACGACCGGCTACGACTGGACCGTCCGGTAGAGCAATGGATCTCCGCTGCGCGATCCGGCCGATCGGATAATCGTCGCAACTGCGCGCGTTCATGAAATCCGCCTGATGAGCGAAGACGCACGAATCATCGATTATCCTCAACGTGCAACTCGCCTGAATCTTGAGCCGGGGCGGCTGTTCTTCGATGAACTTCTGGCAGATGCGGAAGCCTTGGCGTCGAAGCGACCCCACAATACCGCGCCGGATTTACCGGCCTGGTACCACAATCTTGTGCCTGTGCGGCAAAGGCTCCAGGGACCAGGCGCCGCGCTAAACCTCAAATAGAAGTCTCCTCTTTTAGTCCACTTTTCTTCGAGATAGGAATGTTCGCTCTTGAGACGTCAGCTCTCGCGACGCGTCTTACCGCGAGAGATTAAATTTCAAAGAAAAGCTTCGACGGGTGCGGCTCCAACCCAAAAAAGGTAAAATAAATCAAATCCCGTGCCGCAGAAAAGGCCGATAGAATATTGAGGTCATTCATCCAGCACTATCGGGATTGCGAACGACCGCACGGGGTCCGTGTTCCGCTCCGAGAGGCACAGCGGGGTATCCCGGGCGGCAATCGTGAATCGCAGTACAGAAACTCTCCAGTGGTATTAAGCGCACCGTCAGTTTCTGATCTATTCTACTTTTCAAACGGGATCGAACATAACTTATGCTCGGCTATATTCTAAGAACAGTTCACAAGCCCATTTACGAAACCCGCCAGAAGCGGCTCGTAAATATTATTTCTCCCCATCTTCGATCGGGCGACCGGGTTCTCGATGTCGGCTGTGGCTTCGGCCATCTGGGCGCCGCGCTGATGGAGAAGGTTCCGGGCCTCCGTGTGGAAGGCATCGAGAGCGTCCGCCGGGGTGGTGAACTGATCCCGATTACCGAGTATGAGGGCACAAAAATGCCCTTTGGAGACAAGACTTTCGATGCGGTCATTCTGGCCGACGTGCTCCACCATGATCACGATCAGGAAAGGCTCCTGCGCGAAGCCACAAGGGTTTCGAAGCGCCTCGTGATCATTAAAGACCACCTCCGCGAAGGTTTTCTCGCCCAGAAGAGAATCAGCCTGCTCGATTGGGCTGCAAATGCGGGTTATGGCGTACCGTGCCTCTACCAATATCACAACCTCGACGAATGGCACCGGGTCGTCGGAAAGGTTGCCTCGAACACGATCGAAGAAAGAACGTCAATCGACGTTTACCCCCCGGTATTCAATCAGTTGCTGGGCAAAGGGCTTCACTATTTCGTCGTGTTCGCCCGGTAGTGAAGTTAAGTTTAGTTAAGTTAAGTCAGGCCCGGGCATCGTTCAAAATCTTGTAAATCTGCGCGCCATACTTTTCGACCGAGGCAATCCCGATTCCCGGTATCTTCAGCAACTCCGCCGCGGACCGCGGCTGAGTCTGTACGATCCCAAGAAGCACTTTATCCGACATGATCCGGAACGCCGGCACGCCTAGCCGCTTCGCCTGACCGGTCCGCCAGTTCCGCAGCATCGCCTCAAGCTCCGGCCGCGGCGCTCCCGTCTCCTTCTTTGAAGCGACTTGCTTCTTCGCGACCGCCTTCTTCGCCTTTCGCTGCCGTTTTCGCGCCCCCGGCTCAACCACCGGAGCCGTATCCCGAATCGTCAGGCCGAGCGGCGTGTCCTCGTCGATATACTCCGCATCGCGCGTGAGATGCGCCTTGCGGAACGGAATCTGCTTCCCGTCCTTTTCGAACACCGCGTCGGTCAACCGCACCAGATTGGCGCGGGCCATCGCGCCCAGCAGTTCCTCGAACTCATCCCGGCTCAATCCCCGCGTTCCGCAAACCTCGGCATGCAGTTGCCCCACGGACCGCCCGTTTGAAGTCAGCGAATCGAGGACATCCCGCGCCAGATTCTCTTCACGCTCCGTCGCCGGGCGGAAGCGCTGCGCCACACACTCATCCGGTGCGCAAAAATCGCAAATCCGGCAGGGCTTCTGCCCATCCGCCAGATCGCCGAAGTGCCGGACCAGACTTGCCATCCTGCACTGATTGCTCTGCGCATACCGGATCATCCCCTCGATCTGTTTCCGCTTCTGTTCCCCCTGCGCAATATATGAATCGCGCCACGCAGCAGCTCCCGCGCCGTTCGGCCGGGTTACCTGATCCGATGCATCCACAATCGCGCCGCCGTGCGCCCAGAGCTTCTCCAGCGCCTTTTCGAAAACATCGGCCGGCACCCGGCTTTGATGTTCCAGATACTCCCGATCCTGCGGCTCCGGCCGCAGCCGCTCATAGATCTTGTCGAGCAGCCTGACATCCGGATAGTCGCGCTCGAAGAAGAAATCGTGCGTATAGCGGTCCGCGTACGAATGCATCAGGATGGCGCGGCTCATCTCCCCATCGCGCCCCGCGCGCCCCACCTCCTGGTAATAAGCTTCGATGCTGCCCGGGAGCGCGGTATGGATCACGGATCGAATATTCGGCTTGTCGATTCCCATGCCGAACGCGATTGTCGCGACGATTACCTCAAGCTTTCCGGCCAGGAATGCATCCTGCACGCGCCGCCTGCGCTCCGAATCAAGCCCGGCATGATAGGCCGCCGTCGGGAAATCCTGTGCGAGCAGGGCGGCCACGCTTTCGGCTTGTTTGCGGCTCGGTGTGTAAACGATCGCTGGCCGATGATCCGGATCCGCAAGCAAATCCCGCGCCAGATCGGGACGCTGCGAGGGGTTGGTTTCGACCACTTCGATCGCGATGTTCGACCGGCGGAATCCATGGATGAAGCTGGCAGGGTCCGCAAGGCCGAGCTGATTGCGAATGTCCTGCTGAACGATGGGCGTCGCTGTAGCCGTGAGGGCCACGACAGGCGCGGGACGAAGCAAAGGAAGATAGCCGCCCAGCAGCCGGTAATCGGGCCGGAAGTCGTGCCCCCACTGCGAAATGCAATGTGCTTCGTCGATAGCCACCAGCGCGGGTTTCCGCTTCGCGAGCATCTCGGCGAAGCCGTTCACGCGCAGCCGTTCGGGGGCGATAAAGAGGAACTGAAGCTTGCCGGCAAGGTAGTCGAGACAGACCTGCCGCGATGCCCCGCGGTCGCGTCCCGAATGGATGCATTCCACAGCAAAGCCGCGTTCCCGCAGCTTGGCGAACTGATCTTCCATCAGGGCGATGAGCGGACTGATCACCAGCGTCGTCCCGCCGCGCGCGAGCCCCGGCAACTGATAGCAGAGCGACTTCCCTGCCCCGGTTGGCATCACGAGGAGAACGTCGCGGCCATCGATTACGGTGCGGCACACCTCTTCCTGATTCGCACGAAAAGAAGAAAATCCGAACGCCCGATGCAAGAGGGCATCCAAAGCCTCCCCCTCACCAGCGGTCACCTGAGCTTCGACGCGTGGTAGCACCGGCGATCTTGTCGCCGGTGTCGTATCCGTTACCGAAACACTCCCAACCTTCCCGACAACATCCCGAACATACTGCTCAATGCCCGAAATAAACGGAGCCAGCGGAGCCGCCCCGCGCTCAATCCGCTTCAGATGGGCTTCCCACTGCCCGGTCATAGCCGGACTCTTGACCTCCGGATGCACCACCTCAATCAACCGGATTCCCTTCTCCGTAGCCTCCAGGTTCTTCCCGCTGCGCGCAATATACTCACGCTTCAGCAGCACCTCAATAATGGAAGCGCGCGTAGCCGGGGTGCCCAGACCGCTGTCCTTCATAGCATCGGACAGCTCCTTCTCATCGAGCGTCTTGCCCGCCGTCTCCATGGCGGTCAGCAAAGTTCCCTCGGTAAGCCGCTTCGGAGCCCGAGTCTTCTTCTTCACGCTCTCGGCATTCAGAACATCCTGAGCCTGTCCACGCTCGAGACCGGCCGGAAGGGCCTGTTCCTCCTCCGGCTGCCGCCTCGAAGGCTGCACATCGAGGACTTTCCAGCCAACCTGCTGGATCATCTTCCCCGAAGAGTGATACCGGTCGGTCAAATCGCCATTCACGATCGCCGTAATAACCGTCGTTACCGACCACACATGATCCGAGTGCCACGCGCTCAATAACCGGCGGCAAATCAAGTCGTAAATCCGGCGCTCGTCGGCAGAGAGGTCGGCCCCATCCGGGGAAGTGACCGTCGGGATAATCGCATGGTGGTCGCTGACCTTCGTATCGTCGACAAATCGCCGTCCCAGCGGCTTCTCCCCGGTCTCGGGCGCAAGCTGTTCCCGATAAGGCCCTGCAACCGTGCGCACAATCGCAGGCAGAGTCGAAGCCACGTCCTGCGAGAGATGCCTGCTGTCCGTTCGCGGGTAGCTGATCAGCTTGTGCCGCTCATAGAGCGCCTGCGCAATGTCCAGCGTCTTCTGCGCACTGAACCCGAACAGCCGGTTCGCGTGCCGTTGCAGTTCGGTGAGATCGTAGAGCGCCGGCGGGCCCATCCGCTGCGTCTCCAGCTTCACCGATTCGATCGCCGCCTTGCCCGAGCGCGCCCGCGCCACAATGGCCGCGGCCTTAACGCCATCTGCCGGAAGCCGCGCCGATTTCTGGATGTCTTCAACGTCCCGGACCCATGTCCCGCGATACGACTCCGCCTCTGGTTTTCCGGAAGGCCGAAACTCCGCGACCACCTCGATGTAATCTTCGGGAACAAAGTTCCGGATCGCCAGTTCCCGCTCCACCACCATGGCGAGCGTCGGAGTCTGCACGCGTCCCACGCTCAGTTCATCGCCGTAAGCGATCGTGTACGCACGCGAGAGATTCAACCCGACCAGCCAGTCGGCCCGGCTCCGCCCGCGCGCCGCATCCGCGAGCGGATCGTAATCCCGCGCCGGCTTCACTGTCTCAAAGCCTCTGCGAATCGCCTCCGGCGTAAGCGACGAAATCCACAGGCGGCTGACGGGCTTCGAGCATCCCGCGGCCTCGTAGATGTAGCGAAAGATCAGCTCGCCTTCGCGCCCCGCATCGGTCGCGCAGATAACAGAACCAATGCGTGGCGAAAGCAGGATCTTGCGCACCGTCTCGAACTGGTCTTTGGTCTTCTCATAAACGACCAGAGGCCAGGACTCGGGCAGCATCGGCAGCAGCTCGCGCCGCCAGGCCTTCCATTCGGGCCTGATCTCGTGCGGCTGGGCAAGTGCGGCCAGATGCCCGATCGCCCATGTGACAACATAGCCATTGCCATGCAGGTATCCTTCACCCCGCGCCCCCGCGCCGAGGACCTTGGCTATGTCGCGCGCTACCGAAGGTTTCTCTGTCAGCACTGCAATACTTACACCACTCAAATCACCAGTGTAATGTTCAAACGGCCCGAATCGATATAGTCTTATACCTATGGGCACGCCGCTTGTCCTTTCGATCGCGTTAATCCCGATCGTGCCGATCGTCGCGCTGGCGCAAATCGCCCCGCCACCCGCGCCATCGGTGCTCGACGCGTTAAATCAATTTCGCACCAATCCCGCCGCCTATGCCACGGTACTGGAGGAGAAGCGCAAATACTTCATCGGAAATCTTCTGGAGATGCCGGGCGAACCCAATCTCATCACCCACGAGGGCATCGCTCCTTTGGACGAAGCGATACAGCAACTACGTGCCGCGCAGGTCGCTCTCAGCCG
>Ga0206810_1021_pt1 | contig 29164 bp, 22 predicted proteins | sample Alteio_BWOrgCont_56_FD_152889 | JGI IMG/M metagenome (GOLD analysis project Ga0206810, IMG submission 152889) | Enriched cells from forest soil in Barre Woods Harvard Forest LTER site, Petersham, Massachusetts, United States -... | ecosystem: Environmental > Terrestrial > Soil > Temperate forest >...
CCATGCCGAAGCGCGGCAGATAGCGGGGGATCAGATTCAGCAGGCCAGCCATGGCGGAGGCTCCGGCAAAGGCGAGGATAAGAATCGTGCTGATGTCGTAAAGCGACCCGAAGGCGCCTCCCAGGTATTGGTGCGCAAGATAAGCCAGAGCGCGTCCGTTCGCCTCGCCGCCCTCTTTGAATTTTTCAGGGGGGATCAGCAGGGTAGTTACCAGGCTGGTCGCCATCAGAAAAATGCTCATGATGACCGCGGCCGTCGCCAGCAACTTCCGGGTATTACGAATACGATCGGCCAACTGCGAGCCGGAAATCAGCGGCATTACGGCGACGCCGGTCTCGAAACCAGACAAACCCAGAGCGAGCTTCGGGAAGAGCACCAGCGAGATTCCGATCATGGTCAGCACGTCACCATGACGTGCGAAGAGAGCTCCCTGCCAGCGTTGGATGGTCTCGGGGTGCCGCAGCACTTCACGCACGCCCACCGCTGTTACCACGACATTCAGGGCGAGGTAAATTCCGACGAGAATGACCGCGACGCCGATCGCTTCGCGGAATCCCTTCAGGAAGATTGCGCCGAGGATGGCGAGGAGCGCCAGCGTGATCGTCATCTGATTTCGCAGGATGTGCGGTGTGAAGGGATTTCGAACGAAGTGGGCCGCGGCGTCGGCGGCCGACAGCGTCATCGTAATAGTAAAGTCCGTGGTGGCGAAGCCCAGCAGAACGAGTACGAACGTCTTGCCGCTCCATGCGGGAAATAATTTCTCCAGCATTCCGATACTGCCCTGTCCGTTCGGACTGGCTTCGGCTACGCGGGAATAGACCGGCAAGGCGCCGAGGAGGGTCACCAGGACCAGAACAGAAGTGGCGACCGGGGAAAGTACGCCAGCCGCGAGGAAGGCGATGCCCGGCTGATAGCCCAGCGTTGAGAAATAATCCACCCCGGTAAGGCACATGACGCGCCACCATTCGTTCCTCGCCTCAGGCTTCTTCTCCCCGAGTTCCGGGGCCTCGATGTCGGACAGAAGCCAGCGGGCAAATCTCACGTGGAAATCCGGGCCTCGCAGGTCAGCATTTCCGTCGCGCAATGGCAATGATCGACACCGGCTCCCAGGGCAGACTGCCGTCGATTTTCCGCCAAAGCCATACAAACCGGTCAAACACGCCGAGGGCCAAACGTGAAATGGTTTTGGCCTTCAGGACCTGGCCTGTGATTCGCCAGCCGGGCATCGAGATCCGATTGAAGCTCCGCATTTCCTCGATTTCGTACCCCGCGCTCTCGATGAGCGAACGGAGACCGCTGGTTGTGTACCTGCGATAGTGTCCAATTTCCCGGTCGATCGAACCGTAAGCGTTCGGGTCATTCGGGACCAGCAGAATAAGTATTCCGCCCGGTTCGAGCACCGTCCGGATCGACTCAAGCGCGGCGGCATCATCCTCAATGTGCTCGAGCACGTTGACACAGACGACGGTATCCATCTGCCCCGCGAAAGGGATAAAGCTCTCCCGCTCCGCGACGTCCAGATCGCAGACTTTCAGGGCGGGCCGATGCCGGAACATGTTGCGTATGTGGTCGAGGTATTCGACGTTCACGTCGGTCGCGACCCAGGACTTCCTGTGTGTACAGAGATGGCGGGTCAGATTCCCCATGCCGGCTCCGATCTCCAGCACGCTGTGTCCGACAAAGGGCGAAATCGTATCAGCCAGCCAGCGATTAAACTTAGGCGCGAACGAGAGCGCCTCGAGAACGGAGTGACCGGGATCGGTGAAGATCTTGTTCGTGAATCGCGCCTGCACGATCACCCAGAGAGCTTCGAAGGCGTCTTTCATGCCGATCTTTTTTCCCTCCGCATAAGTGCGGCCGTAGTAGCTGATCGGGGTCTCATAGATGCGGGCTTCGCGCCGCGCAAATTTGATGGTGAGTTCAGGTTCGATGCCGAAGCGGTCGCTTCGAATGGGAATCGTCTTCGCGAAGGATGTTCGGAAGGCCTTATAGCAGGTCTCCATGTCGGTCAGATTGAGATCGGCGGCGATGTTGCAGAGGGTGGTCAGAATGTGGTTGGCGAGCGAGTGCCAGTAATAGAGAACACGCCGTTCTCCCGCCACCAGAAAGCGTGAACCGTAGACGACGTCGGCTTCGCCTTTCAGCAGCGGTCCGAGAAGTTTCCCATACTCGCGGGGATCGTATTCGAGATCGGCATCCTGAATGACGCTGTAATAGCCCTCTGCGGCTTGTATTGCAGTTCGGATCGCGGCGCCCTTGCCCTGGTTCTTCTGGTGCCGGATCAGGCGGATTCTGACATCGGGCGAGGTTGCCGTAAAGTTTTCGACAACCTCCGCCGATCCATCACTTGAGCAGTCGTCAACGACGACGATCTCGCGACCGAGGCCGTCGGGCAGGGGAGCTGCGACGACCCGCGAGAGGAGTTCGTGTATGAACTCCTCCTCGTTGTACATGGGCACAAGGATAGACAGGAAGCGAGAGGTCATGGACCGTTGTCATTGTAAGGCGTGACTCTTTTTTGTGGCTTCCAGGGGCCGCGGTTTCGAAGTAACGAACCTGTTTTCGACAGGGAAGGGGTATATGCAAAAGCGGTGGACAGTAGTTCTCTTTCCGTGTGTATTGATTGTCTGTTTATTCTGCGCGAGCATGGCTACCGCCGATACAATCACTTTCATGGATGGCTGGGGATTTCCGGACGAGGACTTCGGCGGCATCCCCGCGGACCTCAATGGATGGTCTCTCAGCCAATGGTTTATTGCACTCGAGCCGTCGAATCAATGGACGTCGGCGGCGAATCTGGCGACGATGAATTCCTGGCTCACGATGGTCGATGAGCTGAGTAGTGTCGATCCTTCGCTGCTTTCCCAGCTCTATGGTCTCGGGATGGTCGCGCCGCCGGTTCCAAGTCCGGCCGTGGCGAATGCGCCGGAGCCGGTTCTGATGGGATTTCTCGGGGTTGCTCTTCTTGCGCTGGGGCTTTACGGCTCTAAACGCGCGCGGGCAATCAGAGACGGCAGCGAAGCGCCGGCTGAGGTTATCGGCATCGATCGCGATTTCCAGAAGATGGGCTGAGGTTGAAGTCGGGGAAAGGCCACCGGCGACAAGATCGCCGGCGCCACCGCTGCCCCACGTACGTTATTTCGCTTTGCCTGCGCTGATCAGGTTCGCGAAGATCCGATACGCGCCGGGCACTCCGGCGGGCAGTTCCCGGAACCACGAGTAGGCAGTGAAGATATAAGCTCCTTTGCCGTATCGCGTATACAGCATCCCGCCCGGTAGTTCCGCCTGCCCTTTGTCATGTGTTTCGATCGGTGTCTGATACTTCGGGTCCCACTTGTTGGAGAAGTAAAGACCGCGCTCCTGCACCCAGCCTTCGAAATCGGCGGCGGTGATTTTGTTTGGAACGTTCAATAGCGGCGAAGCCGGCAACAAGACCTTGACCGGCGCGTCTTCGTCCGTCACACGCGCGTCGTCGCGTCCGAACGTAAAAGGATAAGGCCCGAGGTGTTCGAGAGCTTCGGCTACCGATGGACTAATACGGGCGTCGGCGCCGTTGTTGTACTGCACGACAAGCGTTCCCCCGCTCTTTACATAATCGAGCAACCGCTCTTGTGCGGCGCGCAGGTCAGCCCGCACGGAATACGCCCGCACGCCTGTCACGATTGCGTCGTAAATGGCCAGGTTGCCCGATCCCAGGTCTTTGTCGTCCAGGAGATCCACCTGACAACCCATTTGACGCAGGGCCTCCGGCACTTTATCGGACGAGCCCATGACGTAACCTACGCGGCGCGCCAGCACCTTCAGCTGAACTGCGGAGAGTTTGCCTTCCGCCGGAACGAGCACGGTCTGCGCCGGGATGTGTGAGTAGGGGATTACGTCGACGCCGCTGGAGATCTCGACGCTGCCCGCCTTAGCGGTTACTTTGAAGCGACCGGAAAGCGGTACGGGCGGGGGCGTCAGGTGAAAGCGCACCTCCTGCCCCTCTCCCACTTCCTTCAATTGAAACGGGGCGGCCGCGGGCGAGACCTTCCAGCCCTCCGGTGTTTGCAGACGCACTTCACCCGACTGGTTTGCGGCCAGCGCGCGAATCTGCACGCTGAAGTCGCGCGACGAGCCCAGCGGAAAAACGAAATTCGCGGCCGGAAGGTCGATGGAAAACGGCGGCTCGACTACGACCGGACGTACGTACTCGCCTTTGGAAGGATCGGCGCCGCGGAAGTGAAGCGGCTCGGTAATCGAGAAAGGAGCGGAGTTCAGGGTGAAATCAAAGCGCGCCACCACTTCAGGAAGAATATCGGCGCGGCCGACCAGGGTCTGATCGGTGATCGTGTAGCTGCCCGCCTCGTGCGGTTCTTTGAGCCAGAACGGCTGCGAATACGGCTGGGTGGCGGAGATCGGCAGGGGTACGGTTGTGACATCCGCCTTGTTGTACGCGAGAAGCTTGTCCTTCACCGGCGCATCCATATCCTTCCATCCGCTCAGGTGAATGTCCGCCAGGGTAATCGGGAGTGACCCGCGGTTCAACGCCGTCAGAGATAGCTTGGCCGTGTCACCGGGAATAAAGGCCGCCGCATTCGCCTCGGCCTCGGTTCGGAGCCCGGCGCAAAGGGCGATCGCCTCGTCGATTTCCTCCAGCTTCCACCTGGCCCACTGTTCGCCCTGACGGGCCAGTTTTTCGATCGCCGGGCGAGCCTGGAGCAGGGCAGGTACGCTCTTTTCCGGATGCAGATCGTCGAATTCGCGCTGCACCTTCGCCAGCAGTTCGCCGGTATCACCTGCGCCGGCGAGGCGGCTCCAGCTCGTGTCGATTCCGTCGAAAATCCCTTTCTGCGGCTGCTCGCCTTCGACGAAGGAAAGCAGGTTTTCCGAATTTCCGTAGACGATCGTGGCGCCTTGGCCCTGACTTCGGTGTTCATTGCGGCTGATCACGGAAATTTCGCGGTCGGAACGGCCGATCACGGGATCGAAGATTCCTGTGTCAACCGAGATCACGGGCTGATTCGGAAACGGATCGGGTCCACGGCCGGGGCCTGCGGCGGGCCCACCTCGTCCTGGCGTTGGAGCGGCGTTGCCACCACGTCCGGGAGCGGCCGCGGCCGTATTCCCGCCGCGGCCTGCGGGCGGAGTCAGCGGCGCGAAGCGGCTCCGCATCAGCCGGCGCGCGTGCCACGGTTTAACCCATTTCAATTGCTCAGGAAAGCGCGTGGGATCGCCCGCCGCCTCGAAAGCTTCCTTGCCGATGATTGCGGACGTCTGGTGATGTCCGTGGCCGTCGCTCGGAGTTCCGCTGAAAGAAAGGATAATGACGTCGGGCTCCTGTTGGCGGATCACCCAGACCATATCGGCCAGCGTGCGGTCATGGCCCCAGTACGACATCGTTTCGGCTACCGATGTGGTGAATCCGAAGTCGATGGCACGGGTAAAGTACTGCGCTCCCCCGTCGTCGCGTCGCGCCGCCAGCAGTTCCTGAGTCCGCAGCACTCCGAGGAGCGCGCCCTGTTCGGGGCCGAGCAGATTCTGGCCGCCTTCGCCGCGTGTGCAGGAGAGATAGCCGGTGCGCAATTTGAGACCCCGTGAGCAGTAAGCCAGCACGGCGTTGTTTTCGTCGTCGGGATGCGCTCCGATCATCAGGACACTGCCGAGCACGTTCAGCTTGTCGATTGAATATCGAATCGCCGGTGTTCCAATGAGAAATTCTTCCGCACGCAGCGGGAAAATGCAGAGCGCGCAAAGCGCAAGGCCGATAAATCCGGCTTCGGACCTACTCATTTCGCTATGTTAGTACGCGATCCGCAATAGAGGCGGTATGCGGTACAAGGTCCGCGTCTATTGCGGGAGATAAGCCTTGACTACCGGATAGAAAGCCTGGACGAAATCCGTCCCCACCTTCTCAGCCTGCGCCGTCTGTCCTTCAGGAATGGGAACTACAACTCTGACGAGAGCCGTATCGCTGCGGTGATGGCGAATTGAGTCCGAAATCAGGTAGAACTTGGCGGCGAATTCGTCCGCAATCACGCGCCCCTGGGTCTGATACCAATAGAGGACTACGCTTTGCGCCTCGCCTTTCGACACCACGTATTGATTGATGCGGATTGGGCCATCGCTTACGGGAACGTCGATACGCCCCGTGGCCGACGGCTGCCAGCCGGAACCGGGAAGGCAATTCTTGGGAGAGTGCGGGGACTGCCCCTGCCTCTGTGTCTTGAAATAGGCAACGAAAAGGTTCGCTTCTCCCTCCGGACTGCCGTAGACCCGGGTCATGATGTCGTCAGCTTTGAGAATGTCCTGCGTTTCCTGATCGATGACGCCTTCCTGGATCATCCGCCAGGGACCGACCGTAAGCGGAAAGGCCGACAAGGGGGTGGCCAGCGGAGTGATTTCGCCGTGGGATGCGGAGTAGAAGAAAACAGCCTGAACGACCAGAACCAGAGTCAGGCCATACAGGAATTTACTGCGCAGGAGCGCGTTCATGCGCGCCTCCGATTCACCAGATTGCAGGTGCGGACGATCGATTGATGGAATGCAACCAGGATGGCGAGGGCGATCACAAAGATCACCATGCCCTGGGCTTCGTGAAACCATCCCCCCGCGAGCTCGGGATTGAATTGAGAAACAACACCGGTGAAAGCTACCCGGCCCGCATTGGCGGCGATCGCCACGGGAATCGTCGAGAAAAACAGAACCGCGCGCAACCACCCGCGCTTCTCGAAGACGTAACCGTAAACAAGCGACATAAACGTCAGGGTCAACAGGGACCTGATTCCGCTGCACGCCTCGACGACGTTCAACGTTTGCTGGGGAAGAATGAGAACGTTGCCCTCGCGGATTACCGGGATCTGCAGCCAGTCGATCATCGTCTCGGCGGCCCGGCTGGCGATCAATTGCAGAGGAAATGTGAGCTGGTTATAAATGATTGCCGGAATCGGCACCATGAAGAACAGCAGGAAGAGAGGAAAGGCGAAGATCCTGACATATTCAGCGCCGCCGAGCAGGAGGACGGCGCCGATTATTGAAATTACTAGCGATGTCCGGGCGAGAAAAAGCTCCGCCCCGAGAGTCGCGATGTAAAGCTGCAGGCCCGCCCAGAGCATGATCGCCAGACCCCACCAGTTGGGTTGGGGCGCCTTGTCCGCAATCTGGTCCCGTTTATGCCAGGCGATCGCCGCGGCAATGACAGGGACGAAGAAACCGTGCCCCATGTCGGGATCGTCGACCCACTGGCGGACCAAAGCAATCAGAATCGGGCCGTAGCATGCGCCAAGGAGTGCGGAAACCCATACAATCGTCGGCCAGGAAAACGGAGCCGATGTTCTGCCCGCGCGAGCTGGCTGAGTCAGAACAGGCGTCATGCGCAACACCGCATCTTTACAATTATCGCTTACCGGCGCGACAAGCCGCGTTTGCCTATTGCCGAAGGTACCGGCAGGGCAGTGGGAAAGGCCATTCGAACACCGCTCCCTCGCGGCCGTGGCTCGGTAAGTGTGTGCAAACATTCGGATAATGTTTCCGATCCGCGCGCGGAAGCAAGCCGATTTTCTGTTTATTTTGAGCGGCTCTTCAAAGGGCGGAAAGCGCCAGTTGAAGATCCCGTTCGTTGTGAATCGCGTCTCGCACCGGGGCGTGCAGGTCGAGCACCAGTAACGTCACGCCCCTGAGAAGATGCCGTCGCTCAACGCCGCAAGACGTTCCACGCTGCGCCCGGCGATCGCGGTATACCACTTCTTCATCGTTCTGATTCAGCTTATGGGTTTGCACGTCTCGTGACATTCCAGTCACGAGGGCTCCCTCACGCATTCTGTTTCCCGCTATCCTGAAAGAAACAATATGAAGGTCGCCGACGAAAGTCCCGCCGCGGGCAAGCGAGCAAACGGGAAGCCGGCCGGACGAAAGATTCGTGTCCAGAAAGATGCCTGGCTCGTCCGGTTTTTCCTCCATCCCGCGGGCAAGACTCTGCTGGCCGTGGTGGTACTGGCTCTTGCCGCCGGCGCCGGTACCTTCGTTCATTTCTACAAGCTGTATTCGAAAACAATCGATGAGCGGCTGAATGGCGGCCCTTACAACTCGACGGCGCGAATCTTCGCGGCGCCCGATTCGGTCTCGGTTAACGACAAGAGTTCGCCATCCGAGATCGCCGCCGCACTCCGGCGTGGGGGGTACAACGAGAATCGCAACAATGCTGTCGGCTCCTACACGGTAACGCCGGATTCGATCGACATCTTCCCCGGCGCGGAGGCCTACTTCGATCAGGAACCGGCGACGATCAAGTTCGACGGCGGCCGAATCACGCGGATTGTTTCGCTCCGGGACAACACACCGCGGCCGCTTTATGAGCTGGAACCGCAGCTGATCACCAATCTCTACGACCGTAATCGCGAGAAACAGCGGATCGTGCATTACGACGACATCCCGCCGGTTCTGCGGGATGCGATCCTCTCTGCCGAAGACAAACGGTTCTTTCAGCATTCCGGGTTCGATCCCATCGGCATCGTCCGTTCGGCGCTTGTAGACATGAGACGCGGCAGGAACGCTCAGGGCGCTTCCACGCTCTCGATGCAACTGGCGCGCGACATGTTTCTGACTCCGGCGCGCAACTGGCGGCGCAAGCTGGCGGAAATGATGATCACCCTGCAGCTCGAACAGAAGCTGACGAAACAGCAGATCTTCGAGATGTACTGCAACCAGGTGGACCTGGGATATCGGGGCAGCTTCACGATTCGAGGCTTCGGCGAAGCTGCCAACGCTTATTTCGGCAAAGATCTGCGGTCGCTCACCCTGCCGGAAGCCGCCACGCTGGCGGCGATCGTGCGCGGCGCGAGTTATTACAATCCCTACCGGCACCCGGAGCGAGTTCGCGAGCGGCGGAATACCATCATCGCGTTGATGCGGCAGAACAATTTCATCGACGACCGGGAGTACGGAATTGCTGTTCAGACGCCTCTAACCCTGGCGACGGGCGCCACGGAATCGACCGAGGCGCCGTATTTCGTCGATCTCCTCAACGACGATCTCGAAAGGCGGTTCCCCGGTTACGATTTTCAGGCGCGCGCGGGCAAGATTTACACCACGCTCGATCTCGACTTGCAGAAGGCGGCAAACGAAGCGGTCGCGGTGGGAATGAAGCAGGTCGACGAGATCGTGCGAAAGCAGAAGCGGTTCAAGAATGCGCCATTCGTGGAACCGCAGTGCGCGTTGATTGCGCTCGATCCGCATACAGGGGAGATCAAGGCTCTCATCGGTGGCCGAAATTACGGAAGCAGCCAGCTGAATCGCATGATGGCGGAACGTCCGCCGGGGTCGATTTTCAAACCTTTTGTCTATGCGGCCGCAATGAATACCGCGGTTGCGGGCGGGACGCGAACGCTGACGCCGGCCTCCATCGTCGTGGATGAGCCGACGACCTTCGAATTCGACGGCCAGGAGTATGCTCCCAGCAACTTCGAACATGACTTTTACGGGCCGGTGAGCTTGCGGAAGGCGCTGGCGAAATCGTTGAACGTGGCGACGATAAAGGTCGCCGAGATGGTGGGTTATGGCACCGTCGTCAGCCTCGCGCACCGCGCGGGCATCAGCGAGGACGTGAAGGCGACGCCGGCAATGGCGATCGGTTCGTACGACGCGACGCCGATGGAAATGGCGGGAGCGTGGACCGTTTTCGCGAACCATGGGGTTCGCGTGCAGCCTTCGTTCATTTCGCTTGTGAAGGAGCCGGGCGGGAAGGTATTGCTCGATCAGAAGCCTGTTACCAAGACCGTGCTCGATCCGCGGGTGGATTACCTTGTGGTGAACATGCTCGAGGAGGTGCTGCGAACGGGTACGGCCGCTGGTGTGAGGTCGCGCGGTTTCACGGCTCCCGCGGCGGGCAAGACCGGCACGTCGCATGACGGCTGGTTCGCCGGGTTCACGTCCAACTTGCTTTGCCTCGTCTGGGTCGGTTTTGACGATAACCGCGAGCTGGACATTGAAGGCGCCCACTCCGCGCTGCCGATCTGGACCGAATTCATGAAGCGCGCCGTTGCCCTGCCCCGTTATTCGGACGTTAAGCCGTTCGCGGTGCCGGACGGCGTTGTGACAGTTACCATCGACCCGGAGTCGGGGATGCTCGCCAACACGGTGTGCCCGACCCAGGCTCCCGAAGTTTTCATCGCCGGAACCGAGCCTGTGGGCACTTGCCCGCTGCACGGCGGCAAGGGCGATCAAACGACCGTTTCAGGGTGGGAATTGCCATCCACCCCGCAGAGACCACAACCACAAACTTCACTACAGACGGGCCCTCCCGGACAGGACCCCAAGTCCGAGACCGCCGGAGTGGCTGCGGCTCAGAATCCACCTGCAGAACCTCCTCAGAAGAAAGGCTTTTTCAGGAGGTTAAAGGATGTGTTCAAATGAAAACGATCCTGAGTCTTGTGATCGGCGCCGCGCTTGCGAGCGCCCAACTTAAGACCCCTTCTCAGACTCCGCCCGTCCCTCAGTCGAAGCTGACCCCGGAGCAGATCGGCGATATTTACATGGCCCGGAAAATGTTCCGGGCCGCGGCGGATACTTACCGTGAAAACGCTGGCAATTCAGCTATTCTGTGGAACAAGGTCGGGATTGCTTACCATCAGATGGGCGACCTGAACGGGGCGAAAAAAAGCTACGAACATTCGCTCCATTTCAATGGCAAATACGCCGACGCCATCAATAATCTGGGAACTGTATATTACGCGGAGAAGAAGTTTCGGGGCGCCATTTCCCGGTACAAAAAGGCCTTGACCCTTGCGCCCAACTCCGCGTCGATCTGGAGCAATCTCGGGACTGCATATTACGCTCGGGGCAAGTTCGATGACATGACGACGGCGTACAGCCGGGCGTTGCAGCTGGATCCTGATGTCTTCGAAAATCATGGACTCGTCGGAACCAGAATGATGGACCGGAGCGTGGCCGATCGGGCGCGCTACCACTACGAAATGGCTCGGATGTACGCGGTATCGGGAAAGAACGACCTCGCGCTTCAGTACCTGCGGAAAGCTCTCGAAGAGGGTTTCAAAGAGAAGGAGAAGCTGCAGGCGAAGGAGTTCTCGGCGTTGCGGGAAACGAAGGAGTTCCAGGATCTCATGGCGGCGGAACCGCGCGTTCTTTAATCGGGAACCGCTCGCGCGCGGCTCGGAATGCTTTCCGAGCCGCGACCGCGAGCCAATGGGTGTCAGAAGTAGAACTTTACTGCGACCTGCAGGATACGGTACGAATTGGCGCGAGTGGCATTCAACGCCCCGAGGCCAAAACGTCCGCCGGTGCCGCCCAACTGGCTCGGCAGATTGATCACCTGACCGGCTGAGTTGAAAACGATGGTCGAGTTGTATGACGCAAACTGAGGATGGTTCAACGCATTGAACGCTTCGAGGCGCAACTGCGCATACGCCTTTTCGGTGACGTTGACTTTCTTGTATAACGACATATCCCACTGGTTGCCCCCCGGGCCGCGTAGCCGATTGTTGCCGGAATCATCGGCGACACTGCCGACCTGAGCCGGCGCGAAGCAGGAGGTGTTGATATATTCGTTGATGTTCCGAGCGGACATTGACTGGTTAGGGTTGCAGGTGAGAACGACCCGCGGCGCCACATCTTCGCTTCCCGTGATCATACGGTTCAGGGTCTGAGCGCCAACTCCACTGATACTGTAAGTGGGGTTTATGGGCGATCCACTGAATATATTGGCCAAGCCGCCCAGCTGCCAGCCGTTGAGAATGGTCCTTGCCACCACATTGTTGGTAAAGCCCTGCTTCGGCACGTTCGGGAGGCTGTAGACGTAGTTGATTACCAGAGTCTGAGTCTGGTCGAAACCGAGAGGTCCGTAGTTGAAGGCGCGCGTATTGAGTATCGAGCCGATTCCGGGAGTGCCGAGGGACGATCCAGGAATGCCCAGAGCTTTCTGCCAGGAGTAGGAAACTCCCAAAGTGAGGCCGTGCCCGACCCGATGGTTGGCTGCAACCTGGAGGGCGTTGTAGTTAGACGAACTGCCGAAGTTGTAGTAGGAGCCAGACGTGTAACCGGCGTAAGGACGGTAGAGCTGAGTCGGGAGTGTCGTGCTGCCGTTATATTGCGGAGTGCCCAGTGTGAGGTCCTGATTCTGCGGGAGCCATGCGCTGCCGAACGCAACGTAGTTGAACGGATCCTGTTCGGGAAGGTGGCGGGACTGAGATCCGACGTAAGAAACATCGAGCAGAGTCGCGAAGGGCAATTCTCTCTGAATGCCGAGACTGTAGTTGTAAACGGTGGGAACTTGACCCTGCTGCGATATGCCAGTGACGGTGGCGGGAACATTCACCGTCGAGGCGGTCGGAATTGTTGCCAGATTGCCATACAGAATCTGACCCTGAATCAGCGTCGGCGGGTTCGTCACGTAATTGCTTGTAGTCCCGACCTCGAATGTGGTAACGCGGTCGTAGAAGATACCGCCTCCCAGACGTATCACGGTCTTGCCGACGTTGTAGGCGAGTCCCAAACGGGGACCCCACTGAACACCGCGGTTCTCCATCAGGCCCTGGGGAGTGCCGTTCTGGCCCGAGCGGACGATGCCGTTATAAAGGGTTCCCGAGTTTGGCACGATGTCGCCGATCAGGGCCACAGGATAGAAGGCGCCCGTGAGGGGGTTCTGGGCCACGCGCTGACCGTTCTGCAGAGCTGGCACATAGTAGGAGACGGCCTGGGCCGGATTATAAGCGGACGGCAGGAAATTCGACATATCCCCGAGTGAATCATGAAAGGGGATAACGATATTCATGCGCAGTCCATAGTTAACGGTGAGGCGTGACGTGACCTTCCAGGTGTCCTGTCCGTACCATTCGATGTTCTGATAAGGGTAATTGGGAGCGAGATATGCGTTTGTCTGAGTATATGAGTTGAAATTGCCCAGCAGAGCATTGGCGAATGGCCAGTTGGTGTCTCCCGGGTTCGCGGAGTTTGTGGCGAAAGAGATCGTGGAGTTGATGGGTTTGAACGGGCTTTCGGTCTTCACCGCATACTCGTAGAAGAATCCGAATTTGAACGTATGGGCGCCGTGAACTTTCGTGAGATTGTCGGTAGCGTCCCACACAGGATTGCGATTCGCGTAGGGCAGGCCCATGAAGCTCGTGTACTGGCTTCCCGCGGGACTGGGGACTCCACCGAAGGAAAAGTTGGGAATCAGGTGGCTGGGATCCGCGTCAGGGTAGAGAAGCGGGATGGTGACGTTGGAGACGGAGCGATAGTAAGGGCTGCCGGCCGGCGGGGCGTCGCCGGGAATTCCATTCACGGCATAGCCGAAGAGGAAATCATTTGTCGTTGTCGCTCCGAGAATTGTGGCTACGTCGAAATTGAGAGCCCATCCGTATGTCGGTGCGTACAAGGGTGAGAGGCCCAGCAGGTTCCCGGAATCGGCGCGGCCGTAGGGGTTGTTCTGGGTGCTCTTGCTGATAATGGTCCGTCCGTAGAGGCGCCATTTGTCTGTGATGTTGTAATCTCCACGATAAACCTGGTCATAGGTGGGCGCCTGCGCCGGCACCTGCGACTGGTAGTTATATGCCGGATTGCCGAAGACATTCGGAAGAGGCAGCCAGTTCAGAACCTGCGTACCGTACGGGCTCCACTGGCTTTGCGGAATGATGTTGTTCGGATAGGGCGTGCCATTCGGATTCGCAGTGGTGCGCGAGCCGGGCATGTAGACAGTCTGGACTACGCCGGCGGCATTGACCGCATCCTGGAAATTGCCCTGCCGCTCCTGAGCGGATGGTACGGTGATCTGCTCCAGAGACGCGGGAGTATTCGACCTTCCCCACTCGTTCGAAGCGAAAAAGAACAGCCTGTTGCGTTCTTTGTTCAACCCGAAAGGAAGCAGCACAGGGCCTCCGATGTTGAACCCGGCCTGCATGAATCTATATATGCTGCGTGGCAGGCCGGACTCATTCCGAATGAAATCGTTGGCATTCATGAACTCGCCGCGCTTGAACCACCATCCGGTGCCATGGAACTGCTTGGTGCCGCTCTTGGTGACGGACTGGATCTGAGCGCCGGATGCCCGGCCGAACTCGGCGGCCTGGCTGTTGGTCGAAACCTTCAGTTCGGCGATGGCGTCGACATTAATCCGATAGGCGAACTGCTGATTGACGCCGATATCGGTGACGGTTTGACCGTCGACCGTATAGTTGTTCTGAAAATTGCTTTGACCGTTAAAATTAGCGTTACCGCCGAAACCTCCCGCAGCGCCGGGAATCGTCTCCAGCAGGGTTGTGTAGTTGCGACCATTCAGAGGAAGTTCAACCATCTGCGTGCCATTGACCAGTCCCGAACGTTCGGCTGAGACAGTTTCCAGCGCCACGGCGTTCGCTTCCACGCTGACAGCTTCGGTGGCCTGCCCGACCTCAAGTGTGATGGGGGGCAATCCGAGCTTGTCGTTGACGTTCAAAATTATGTTCGTTTGGGTGTATTTCTTGAATCCCGGCGCTTCGACTGTAAGAGAGTAAGTGCCAGGAAGAACGGGCGTCAGGAGAAAGTTTCCGTCAGACAGCGTGTCGACCTGACGCACCACTACACTTTCGCCGACGTTGGTCAGCGTGATTTTGGCGCCGGGTACAACTGCCTGCTGCGGATCCTGCACCACGCCGTGAATTTCGCCGGTGGTGGCTTGAGCCCGCAATGATGTGCTGAAAGACAGGAATATTCCGCCTAGTAAAGCAGCGGAGATCACGAACGGAGTGACAACAGGAAGTCTCATAAGTTTTACACTGTTCTGAAGCTGGGATTCAGTTAATGGCCCTGATTTATATCAATTTCGCTCATCAGGGTCAACGGTAAAAGCCGGGATATAAATACGGAAAACATAAACAATCGTGGGGTCCAGGCGCGGAGTTATCCGGCGATAAAAGCAAAGGTTGCCGCCCAGGTTTGTTTTTTCAGCGGATGCGACTTACAGTCCGAGATCAGGAATTTTGAGGCCTGGCAGTTTGATCCCCGCCCGGGACTTTACTCCCCTGACAGATAGGATTCGCACAAACCCTGAAGAATCATTTTCCGGGCAGCGCATGAAATCACGCCGTATCTTTGTGCGATTTCAGCGGGTTCGAACCATTCAATGTCTTCGATTCGGCCGCATTTGTTACACATGAAGTGACGGTGGGTTCGACCTGAGACTCGAAGCGAGAGGCGTCGCCGGCGAGATTCACCTCGCGCGCCAGATCCGCGTCGACAAGAGCGTGAAGACTGTTCTAAACGTCGCGCGCGACGCCCTGGGGTCACGGCGGTTGATGGCTGTGTGGATCTCGTCAACGGTCGGGCGCCTCGGAGGCTTGAGCAGGTACTGAAGAACCGCATAGCGTACGCTGTGCTGCGCAGTCCGTGTCTGCGGAAGGCATTGGTGATGCGAGCCCGCGTCGGCTTCATTCTCCGCTTAGACTAATTCTTATTTTCGATGTGGTCAACCGCGTTGAGCCGGCCAAATCCGGAGGGTCTCCGGGTTACGTACGCCTTCACGAGTTATCGGCGACGCCGTGCGAATCGGGAGGAAATCGGCGCTCTGTCAACTGGAAGCGCCTGTTGCCCGAGAGTGGGCGTCAAAAGTGTGTTGGGAAGCGGCTTCACGGAGGGCCTGCCTGCGTTTTGCGACGGTCGTCAACTCCGCGACAAGGTTATCCGACTCGCGCTCTGCACTCGAGTACTCAGCGATGCGGAGTTGACCCTGGAGTCGAAACCACTCGAGGGTAGCAGCCTCGTACGCAGCGGAGATCCGCTGGCATTCGGCGCAACCGTCCACAGGAGTCAAATCGCGCCCTCCATGGGGAGAACGGGGGGCGCCTCTATGATTTCCGGAAGCATTAACCCATACTACGTCCGATCAAGAGGAATTTCGACTGTTCTCATGTTAATTTGCTCGAACTGGTAATGTACCCAGTCTGGACCGTGTCTACGTATACAATCTGAACGAGGAAGTGCGTTTCTCCGGCGTAGCGGTCCATCGCTTCAACGCACTGCACGAAAGCCGGATCTCGATCCGGATCAATCTGAAAGGAAGTATTTTAACGTTGCGCCGTTTTGATGCCCGTGTCTTGCCCGTACTTTTCTGCTTGCTGTTATTTCCGCTCGCCGCTGCCGCCCAGAACGCCCAATCGACGGCACAAGCGCCCCCTCCTCCTCCGCTAACGCTGCCACCGCCCCCTCCTTTGCCGGCGGCGCAGAGTCAAAAGTCCACCCAGCCCGATTATCCGGACCCACGAACGTTTACGATCGGCGCTTTTTACTGGTTGACGCTTCCCGTATCCTCGCCGGATCTTCGCGGCGGCTCACAAGCCCTTTATTATTACGAATCGCTGTATAACCTTGGGGATGTGCGGCGTTCAACACCGGGAATCGAAGTCAGCTTCCCGATCACGCGCACCGGCGAGTTGCATTTTGAATATTTTCAGGCCAAGGGCGACGGAAGTCAGACTGCCCCCTCGAGCCTCTATCTTTTCGGTACTACCTTCAGCCAGGGCGATTATCTGGCGACAAATTACAAGATCCAGGCGACCAAAGTCTATCTGGACGATCTGCTGTTTCCTCACAAATTTCCGGTGGCTAAGTTCCGGTTGAAGTCGCTGTGGGAATTTCAGTATGTCCACACGAACACCACGATCGATGCCCCCTATTACTACATTCAGAACGGTGTCCCGAATACTGGAACCGGCACGCTCCAGATTTTTCTGCCGACGTTCGGAATGGCGGCGGAGTATGCGCCTGCGCATCATTTGTTGTTGCGGGTCGATGCCAGCGGTTTCGGCATCCCTCATAAGGCCGGCCTCTGGGACGCGGAGGCGACTATCTCGTACCGAATCGGCAGCTGGGAGATTCGCGGCGGAGGTAAGGCGTTTTATTTCAAGACTTCTCCGAACAGTGACGAATATTTGAGCAACACTCTTATGGGCGCTTTCGTTGGCATTCGCTGGCACTGGTCCCTTTGAGGCTGTATAAGTGTAAAAATTCGTACAAGCTGGTAATTCATCTATCTTGCCGGGCTGGCCTGAAAATCGTTCAATTGGGTCTGATGGGAGTCTACTGCACATTCAGGCGGGTCTCATTACTGGCCCTCCTCCTGATTTTCGGGATACGTGCGAGCGCGATGGACGACCCCGATCCCGTACCGACCGATGCGGCTGGCGACGAGACCGGATCCGTCCAGTGGGGCGCGCTGTTCAAAGAATCCCTTTTTTTTCTTGGTGTCGAGCATGGATTCCGGGTTTCGACCGATCCTGGGGTGCGCGCCGCGCTCGGGGGGAGTTTTTTCACCGGCTACGTGGATTCAGTCGAAAATCTGCACGGCTGGGCCGATGGCGATCCGTTCCTGGTCAACTACGTCGGTCATCCTATCCAAGGCGCAGTGTCCGGAGATATCTGGATACATAACGATCTGCGTTACCGCACCGCTGAGATTGGCCGCAACCGGCGTTACTGGACAGGCCGGTTGCGCGCCGTGGCATTCGCGTGGGCTTACAGTGAAGAATTTGAAATCGGGCCTGTCAGCGAGGCCTCAATTGGTCATAGCCAAGCCCATTTCCCGCAGCAGGGGTTCGTCGACCAGGTAATCACACCCGTGATCGGCGGCGTATGGATGATCGGCGAGGATGCGGTCGATCGGTTTATTATCAAGAAAATCGAGGCTCACACCCGGAGCCCGTGGTTGAAGATTGCGGCGCGGGGCTTTCTGAATCCTTCGCGAACTTTTGCCAATTGCATGGAACTCGAGATTCCGTGGTATCGGGAAACGAGGTCGGGCGTTTTTGGAGGAAACCTGCTCGCAAAGGACCCGCCGGTATACAAATCGATCGCGGCAAAATCGGATCCTCCGTCCGAGACCGCGGGGGTATCGGCGTTTGAATTCGCCTTGAGTTTTAACCAGATGCTCCTGGGCATCGGAAACCGCGACGTGGCCTGCGCCGGCGGCGGCGGTACGGCTCTTTTTAACCTGAACTCGGTCGTGGGAATCGAAGCCGACGTTGCCGGGTGCAAAATGTTGGGGCTTGAGGCCAACTTGAGCGGCGATGGGCTGACGTTCGCCGCGGGACCGCGTTTCAGTTACAGGAACTCCACCCGTTGGACGCCGTGGGTGAACGTATTGCTGGGAGGAGAGAAACTGACCCAGGAAGCGTTCTATCCCGAAGAGAAAGCCATTGTGAAGGCCACAGCACCTCCGGGTACATCGCCCTTCGCTTTGCACAGCCTGTACACGCAAGATTTCTCGACGGCCGGCTTCGCGGTGTCCATGGGAGGCGGCGTCGATTGGGCGATGAATCGGGTGTTGGCGTTCCGCGTCGGCAACCTGGAATATTCGCACGCCTGGCTCCACGAGTTGAACGGCGAGTTTTACCCGAACGAGTTGCGCCTGACTACAGGCGTGGTCCTTCGCATCGATTAGGCTATCGACGCGGTTTCTGCCGTCATCTGGTCGATGGTCTCAAGCGGAAGGCAGATCTTCTCCGCGACCTTCTCGCGTGGTATACCTTCCGAGACCATGCGACGTACAGCTGCTTCGTGCGTTTCGCCAATGTCGAGTATGTTGCCGTCGGGATCGTAAACTCTGAAGGTCCGTTGTCCCCAGGGTAGTTCGCGAAGGGGTGTGCGAATCGCGAATTGGCCCGCATGGCCCTTGCGTACATGGCATTCACATTTTCGACTTCAAAGGCGTTTTCCCACGCGGGTCGCTCTACTGCGGGAAAAGCCGCGGATAATGATCCGAAGATTACCTGGAAGGCATGATCCGCAGCCCAAATAGACAGCCCCGCAGCATAGGCAACGGCGATCGCTCTTCCGTTGTGCGACATGATGCGTTGAATTTTCAGACCGATCACCTCTTCATAGAACGCACGGGAACGATTGAGGTCGCGTATATAAGCGGCCGGACCTTAGAATTGAATTTCTTTCGTTTCCATAGCAAGAGTATTTCATAATTGACAGTACGCTGTCAATATGACAGCTTGGAGTATTCTATGCGATTCTGTCGGATGTGATGAGTGCGCCCGAAATAATCCCGCTATTGGTTGCGGATGTCTTCGAACTCGCCGCTGCCTTTCGCCGCGCGGGTGAGGATATTGCGAAGAAGGTCGGACAGACGCAGGCACGGTGGCAGGTTCTAAGCAACGCCTCAACCAGCGACAAGAGTGTTCCCCAGCTTGCGCGGCGATTAGGATACGCGAGGCAGAGCGTTCAGCGCGTGGTGGATCTTCTTGTTTCGGAAAGCGTCGCCGAATACGTTACGAACCCGGACCATAAGAGATCGGCGCTTGTACGCCTGACGGGTGAAGGCCACCGGCAGCTGCGGAAACTCACCGCGGCGGCGGATCAGATGCAGCGGGGGATGGCACGAGAGTTGAGCCGCGAGGATCTGACAACGACCGTGCGAGTCTTGCGGGCGCTGCGCGATGCAATGCGAAAGGGGCATGAATGAATATGCCTCTTGCGTTATAAATCGGGTTGCTGCCTGAATCGTAAAAAACAATTTACCGGGACCATGTTCGTGTTGTATTCTGGGATTGCTCTGGTCTGAATCCGCGCGCAAACGAGAGGATGCTTGCCCCGCTAAGCTCTCTGACACGCGACGATATGGAAACTCGCCGGCTCGCAGCCGCACAGGAGCTGCTGACCGGCGTCACTCAATCACAAGTTGCCCGCAGATACGGCGTCAGCCGAACTACTGCGTCCCGCTGGCATCGGTCCATTGTTCACAAGGGACTCGATGGTATGCGGAAACGAAGGGCCACCGGGCGCCCCAGCCGGCTTACCGCCGACCAGGTCGACTCGATTCGCACAATGTATTTCGAAGGCGCAATGGCCCAGGGTTTTTCAACCGACCGCTGGACCACCGGGCGCCTCGCCGCTTCGATTGAAAAACAGCTTGGAATCCGATACGACAGGGATCACGTAGGCCGCCTGATGCACAAGTTCGGCCTGCGGGAACGGCTGTTCACATACTCGCCGGCGCAATACGCTCCCGCCGCCGAGATGTCTGCGTCGGCGACGGTTTAAGCGAGATCAGGCGGAGAGACGAGATCCAGTCTCAGGCTGGGTCTCGATATTCGCCGAACGCCCTGCGGAGCGCGTCGGAAATCTCGCCCGTCGTCGCGGAAGCTTCGGCTGCTGCCAGAATTCTCGGCATCAGATTGGTGGTTCCGCGGGCGGCGGTTTCGAGGTTCGCGATGCTTGTGAGCCAGCGCTCTGCGTCTCTCGACTCCCGCAGTTCCCTGAGGCTTGCGATCTGCGTGCGCTCGTTTTCCGGATTGATGCGGAAAACCGGCACACTTCGCCGCTCATCCGTCTGAAACCGGTTTACCCCGACAATGATGCGCCTTCCCTCCTCGATTTCACGCTGGAACTCGAAGGCCGAGTTCTGGATTTCGCTCTGGATGAAGCCTGCCTCGATGGCGCGCAACGTTCCACCGATCTCGTCGATGCGGCGAATATAATCCATCGCTTCGTTTTCAATCTGGTCCGTCAGGTTTTCGATGTAGTAACTGCCGCCAAACGGGTCGGGCACGCAAGTGATTCCGGTCTCGAAGGCGATTACCTGCTGCGTGCGCAGCGCCAGTTGCGCCGACTCTTCCGTGGGCAGCCCGAGCGCCTCGTCGCTGGCGTTCGTGTGGAGCGATTGTGTCCCGCCCAGCACCGCCGACAGCGCTTCAATGGTGGTGCGCACCACATTGACCGCCGGCTGCTGCGCCGTCAGGGTGGATCCAGCCGTCTGCGCATGGAAGCGAAGCATGGTGGAACGTGGATCCTTTGCGCCAAAGCGATCGCGCATGAATCTGGCGTAAAGCCGTCTTGCCGCCCGGAATTTGGCGATCTCCACCAGGAAGTCGGAGTGAGCGTTGAAGAAGAATGAGAGCCGCGGCGCAAAGGAATCAACGTCCAGACCCGCCGCAATCGCCGATTCGATATATGCAATGGCGTTGGCGAACGTGAAGGCGACTTCCTGCACCGCCGTCGAGCCCGCTTCGCGGATATGGTATCCGGAAATGGAGATCGTGTTCCATTCCGGGATTTCCGTACGGGCCCAGGCAAAGAGGTCCGTAATGATTCGCATCGCCGGGCGCGGCGGATAAATATACGTGCCGCGAGCGATGTATTCCTTGAGGATGTCGTTCTGAATCGTACCGGTCAGCTCGCTCGGATCCGATCCCTGCTCGCGCGCCACAAGGACGTAGTATGCCAGCAGGATGGCGGCTGTCGAATTGATGGTCATCGAGGTCGAAACCCCGTCTAACCTGATTCCCTTAAACAGCTTGCGCATGTCGGCGAGTGATGCGATCGACACGCCGACCCGGCCGACCTCGCCCGCAGCGAGCGGATGGTCGGGATCGAGACCCATCTGGGTCGGGAGATCAAAAGCCACCGAGAGACCGGTGGTTCCCTGGTTGAGCAGAAAACGGTAGCGGCGGTTGCTTTCTTCGGCGGTGCCGAATCCGGCATACTGTCGCATGGTCCAAAGGCGGCTCCGATACATGTCGCGGTAAATGCCGCGAGTGTACGGGAACTCGCCGGGCCTCTCGGGAGTTTGCATGAAATCAGGAGCGGGAAATGCGCCGGGCTTTCAGGAAAGACGAGATACCGTAGCCCGCCATGACCAAAATAAATGGAACAAGAATCGCCAGGCGTACAGGCCCCAGATTGGCCGTATTGCGCGCAACTTTCCAGCCCGCTGTCGCCGCAACTACGAGAAAAATGAAGCCAATTACCTCATGCCAGAGCGAATGAACGGGCTTTACGGCCGCGGGAAGAACATGTTTGACGAACTTTCCCGCCTGTCTCGCGAGGGGCTTACCGGCCACGAGTCAATACTACCAAAGATCTAACTTGTCCCCCCGCTGCCGCACTTGTACAATCAAGGGAATATTCATACCCGCAGGTCTGGGAACCCATGGCCCTGCAGTTGCATCAACAGTAACAGGGAATTTCGGCTGATAGGCAAAGAAAGGGGCAGAACGTGGAAGAACGGCTCAAGAGCCTCATGCAGGACCTGGGAAACGCGATCAACGAGTCGCTCTCTGACTCCGAGCGAATTGCGGAAGCGATCGGCGAGATAAAGCGTGCCGGTTACGACGTCTTCTTGGTTCTCGAAGCCACCATCGGGTTCAATAAGCGCGACGCGAGCACTGCCGATGCATCGGACGACGATACGACCGATGAGGAGCAGGAAGTCGCGACGACGGGCAAAGTGCGGTTTACAACCCAGGATCAAAGGTTTCTCAAGGCTCTCCGGATTGCGGTCGAGGACGAAGCATCAAGTTAATTCGCGGTAAACGGCGAGAGTGCTCGCCACCGCGTCCACCCAGCGAAAGTGCGTTGCCCGCTCAAACCCGAGTGCGATCAGTTCCTCGCGCCGTCCCCGATCTTCTGCGAGACGAACGAGAGCTCCTGAAATTTCTTCTTCACTGGAAGGATCGATTAGTTCCGCCGCCACGCCGCACACCTCGGGCAGTGCGGAACGGTTTCCGGCAATCACCGGAATGCCTGCCGCCATAGCTTCCACGACAGGCATGCCAAAACCTTCGTCGAGCGAGGGAAATGCGAAGATGCCGGCGCGGGCATACCAGTCGCGCAGTTGCCCGTCTGTCAGGTATCCCGTCAGTCGAATGCGGCCGCTCGCGGGGCTGTTTGCTGCCGCTTGCATCGCTTCCCTGGCGCTGTATCCCTGGGAACCCGCCAGGACGAGGCTCCAATCGTCCGGCATCGCACGAAAGGCGCGAATCAGCCGCGCTTGATTCTTCCGGGCCTGTATGGCTCCCACGCAGAGGACAACCTTTTCGCGGCGGTGCGGCAAGGCGGAGACAGGGCTGGGAACAATCCCGTGGTGAATCACCCGAATGCGCGAACGCGGGACGTTCAGAAGGCTTTCCACCTGCGAGGCAGTGAAGGCGGACACGCTAATTATAAGGTCGGCGCGCGATGCGGCCTCTCTGGCCTGAATCGCGAACCGCTCACGGAACTCGGGGGTGCTGTATTCGCCGGAAAGAACGAAAAGATCGTGAAAGGTGGCGATCTGATGGCGAAACCTGCGGGACGGAAGCCGCTGGTTGAGGCCGTGGAAGAGATCCGCTGAACGGCTGCCCCACGAATCGGCCAGAAATCGGCGCTTTACGTTTGGTGGCCTGGGCAGGCCCCGAGCACGCCAGTAACGCTGCGAACGATAGAACCACTCCCACTGCGACGCAGGCTCGGCGGCCGCGAGCCCGTTGAGGATTTCCCGCGAATAGACGCCAACTCCGGACAGGGAACTGCCCAGACTGTAAGTGGCATCGAGGGCAATAGGCAAGCGTTCATTATCGAATGCGCGGAACGAATTCAGTTCTGCAACTGCATCGCACCGGACTCGATCTGATATTCCTTGAGCTTGCGGTAAAGCGTCGTACGACCAATCCCCAGCATCTGCGCCGCGATGGTGCGATCGCCGCGCGTGTGCTGAAGCGCGTGTTGAATGGCGCGCCGTTCCAGTTCCTGCAGCGGAACGATGCCATGCTGGGCCAGCACAGGGGCTGCAACCGAAACGGAGTGTCCGCCGCCCACGGCTGCGGAGGAAACGAATCCGACGGCCGATCGCGCCCGCGCGTAGTTCGCAACCTCGGTGGGCAAGTCGGCGAAATGGAGCAGAGGTCCCGAATCGAAAGACATCATCCGTTCGAGGCAATTCATCAATTCCCGAATATTGCCCGGCCAGTCGTAATCCATAATCGACTGTGTTGCTTCATGGGAAAGCGAGAACCGGCCTCCGGTCCTCTCGAAAAATCGCTCGATCAGCAGCGGGATATCTTCCTTGCGCTCCCGCAGCGGAGGAAGCGTCAGGCGCACCACATTCAATCGATGAAACAGATCCTCGCGAAAGCGTCCCGCCGCGACTTCCCGCTTCAAATCGCGATTGGTGGCGGCAATCACCCGAACTTCAATCTTGATGCGATGCAGCGAGCCGAGAGGACGTAACTCCTGTTCCTGAAGCACCCGCAGCAGCTTGACCTGCAATTCCAGAGGCAATTCCCCAATCTCGTCGAAGAACGCCGTGCCGCCGTTGGCAAGTTCGATCAGCCCGCGCTTGGCTTCATGGGCGCCGGTGAATGCCCCCCGGACATGGCCGAAAAGTTCGCTCTCCATCATCGTGCCCACGAGCGATCCGCAATCGATCGGCACGAAATATCCGCGCGGCGCCGCGTTATAGAGGGAGCGCGCCGCCACCTCCTTGCCCGTGCCACTCTCGCCTTGAATCAGAACGGGTGAACGGCGCGGCCCGAGCTTTGCGATCTGATTCCGAAGCTGCAGGATACGCGGTGAACGGCCCACGAATCCGTTGGGAAGTGGTTCGCCTTCGGCTTTCATCTAAGAGTGGTAGTGCCGCGCTCACGGAAAATTCTCTGGGGCCATTCGGCTAGGGATCGAGGCGAACCACAAAAGCTTCCGGCTCATGCTGTTCATCGCGAATCCGCTGGGCGAGCGTTTGCGCGGCCTCCTGCGAATTTTCGCGACCCGCAAGAATGCGCCAGACGGGAGGATCGCCCTGCCGCAGAACAGCCTTTGCCGCGCCGTAGGCGGCCAGCATGCTCTGTTCCGCACGATCCGCGTTCGCCTTTTCCCGGAACGCCCCAACCTGCACCGCAAACAGCGCCGGTTCAGGATTCGCAGGTACGGCGATCACCGTAACCTCAACCTCACCTGTGCCGGGTCCGATCAGACCGATCTGGATCGCCGCGGCGTGTGACAGATCAATGATGCGTCCTCCGACGAACGGGCCGCGATCGATAATGCGTACGTCCACAGTTTTATTGTTGTCGACGTTGCGAACACGCACCCAAGTCTGGAAAGGATACGTACGATGAGCGGCCACGAGCGTTTCCATGTCATAGATTTCGCCGTCCGCCGCTGGCCGACCGTGATAAGGATGCCCGTACCAGCTGGCGACGCCCCGCTCGGTGGTGCCTATGGGCGGAGCCGCGGCGGCGGTGCCGTTGCCGCCGGCGGGGACCGCTACTCTCGTCTTCTTTTTGCCGCAGCCTGTGATGACTATCGCCAGTATCATCGCGAGAGTCAACGCACGCACCGGCAAGGAGCTCATTTATGTTCGACTTTGGCGAGACGCAGCGCGTTTCGCATGAGCTTCAGACCCGTGTCCTTTGCAGCGGTAAGGATCGATTCAGGATGGAACTGAACCGCTTCGATCGGCAGATCACGGTGGCGGATTCCCATGATGATTCCGTCTTCCGACTCCGCCGTGATCTCGAGCGAAGCGGGCAGGTGTTCCTCGATTGCATAAAGAGAGTGGTAACGGCCCACCTCAATCTCTTCCGGCAAACCCTCGAAAACGCCCACGCCCTTATGGAATACCTTTGAAGGCTTCCCGTGCATGGGATAAGGCAGCACGCCCAGCTCGCCACCGAAGGCTTCCACGATTCCCTGGAGCCCGAGACATACACCAAACACGGGGGTCCCTTTGCTCGCGGCGTGCTTCACCAGCTGCGGGACGCAGAAGTCCTCGGGGCGCCCCGGTCCGGGCGAAATCAGAATCATATCGGGGTGAACCGCGTCCAGAATTTCGAACGGAGTCCCGGCGCGATAGGTAACCACTTCCGCTCCGGCCTGGCGGGCGTAGTTCGCCAGGGTGTGAATGAAGCAGTCGTCGTTATCCACCAGCAGCAGCTTCCGCTTCAAAAGCGGCTTCTCTTCCTGAACTGTGGCAGTCCTGGCCTTGTCGCCGAGCAGGCGGAAAAACCCTTCCGCCTTCAGACGTGTTTCCGCTTCCTCTGAAGCGGGCACGGAATCGTAAAGCAGCGTCGCTCCGGCGCGATAACTGGCATAGCCGTCCTTCAGATAAGTCGTTCGGATCAGGATGCCGGTGTTCATGTCGCCATTGAGCTTCAACATCCCCACCGCTCCGCCGTACCATCCGCGCGCGCTCTTTTCCAGACTCTCGATTGCTACTGACGCAGCCTTCTTGGGCGCGCCGGTCAGCGTGACCGCCCACATATGGCTCAGGAAGGCGTCAAGCGAATCGAAGCCATCCGCAAGAAAGCCCTCGACGTGGTCCACGGTGTGAAACAACGCGGCATAAGCTTCGATCAGCCGCCGCCCGATCACCTTCACCGTGCCGGGCTTGCAGACTCGACTCTTGTCGTTGCGGTCGACATCGGTGCACATAGTCAGCTCCGACTCTTCCTTGGTATCGTTCAGGAGATCGCGAATGTTCTTCTCATCCACCAGTGGATCGCCTGTCCTGCGAGTCGTGCCCGAGATGGGACAGGTCTCGACGCGGTCGCCAGTTACGCGCACAAACATCTCGGGCGACGCGCCCACCAGTTGCTCGTCGCCGAACTGCGCGAGAAACTCATAGGGACTGGGCGTTGCCCGCTGCACGCGGTCAAACAGTTCGGAGGCTTTGCCCGAAAATGCCGTCCGGAATTTTTGCGACAGCACTACTTCGTAGTAATCGCCGCGTCTCATCCCCTCGCGCACGACCTCCACGTTCGCCATATACTCTTCCGCCGTGTGGTCGGATTCGATCGGGGACGGCTCGCGCCGCCGCGCCTCCGAAATACACTCGCCCGAACGCGCGAGACCGCGAGTTGTCACGCCGTCGCGCTCGAACTCCCACGTGAAGCGTTCGATCCGCTGCCGCTCATGATCCATGTAGATGATGTCGTCGCAGAGGAAAAGCTGGAGGTCCTTATGGCCCTCGCGTGGCAGGCGCAGGGAAATCGGCTCGAACTGGAACAGCAGGTCGTATCCGAACGCGCCCATGAAGGCGAGCTTGTCGTCGTTCTCGTTGCGGAACTCGCGCGAAAGGGTGCGGAGGATGGAAAATACCGAAGGCTGTTTGCTGCGTTCCTCTTCCGGAAAGAGCTTCGGCATCGGTTTAAGAGTTCCGTAGAGGGCGCCGTTTTCTTCGCGAAAATCGTCCCAATGAGGATGATCCCGAAGAACCTTCGCCAGCAGCCGGTTGATTGCTGCGCCGCGTTCGTTTAGCGGACGAAACGTGACCTCGCGCTGAAAACTCACCAGCTCGAGCGGCGGACGGAGGGACAGAATATCCCAGCGCGCGTCATAACGTCCCGGATATTCGTATCCCGAAGAGAGATACACGCCCCGATAATTGTCGAGTTCGCGCAGAAACCGATAGAGGCGATGGCGGTACTGCAAAGCCGAGGTGACCCGAGATACTTCGATCCCCGACGGTGTCCGATAACGTACTTCCCGCATGATTTAAGGTGTAAAGACCAGTATCGCCGATGGCGCCGGCGGCTCGTGGCCGCCTTCTCACCGCACGCCGGCAAATGGTGTTCAAGACGGGCGTTTTCAGGTTTGCGTGGTACGCTGAAACTGCCGGTGATCTGCCCGACTGGCGCCCTTCTCACGTATGTATCAGGCATTTTTCGGCTTAAACAGCGTACCGTTCAATCTCAGCCCGGATCCTTCGTTCCTCTACCGCAGCGCCCAACACGAAGAAGCTCTGGCGAGCCTGATCTACGGAATCCAAAGCCGTAAAGGCTTTATCGTACTGACCGGCGAGGTCGGAACGGGCAAGACGACGATGCTCGAGTGCCTGCGCGACCACCTCGTGGCCCACCGGACACCCTTCGCGTCTCTCTTCAACTCGCGGCTGACGCCGGAACAGTTTTTCGAAACCGTGGCTTACGATTTCGATTTGCCCTGCGCGCGCAATTCGAAGACGGAAATCCTGTTCGCGTTGAATTCGGTGTTGATTCAGAGGTCGAACCAGAATCAGACGACGGCTCTCATCGTTGATGAGGCCCAGAACCTGAGTTGGGATGTGCTGGAAGAGATTCGGCTGCTCGGAAATCTGGAGACCCGGCGCGGAAAGCTGCTTCAGGTTGTCCTCTCCGGACAGCCCGAGCTGGACCGAAAGCTGGAAGCGCCTGAATATCGCCAGTTGAAACAGCGAATCGCCTTGCGGTGCCATCTTCGCCCTCTCACGGCGGTGGAAACGGCCCAGTACGTCGCCTCGCGGCTCGCCCGCGCCGGGATGAAAGACCAAAAGGTATTTCCTCCGGACGTGCTGGCGGAAATCCACCGTCGCACAGATGGAGTTCCGCGCCTGATTAATTCGGTCTGCGATAACATGCTGCTGACTGCGTTTGCGCTGGAGAGCCGCCTGACGAACCTCGAAATGCTGGACGAGGTGTCGCGCGACCTCCGCCTCAACTGGCCGGGCAGTAATCGGGTCTGGGCCGGAACCGAAAACGGCGCCCTGCACGAACCCCGGGTCTAAGCGGCTTCAACGATTTTCTTGCGAAGTATCAATTGTATCGTTTATAACAGTTTGTTGACGCGATCCCCGTTTGTCTTATTCCTTGCCAGTATAGTTACCCTCCAGGCAGCACCTCTTTCGACGGCGCCGGCAAAACTTCAGCCTGCCGTTCAAAAGTTCCTTCAATCTACAAATCCTCCGATGATGGAGTCACATGGACGTCGAATGGGTACATCCAATTGGCGGGAGAGGGGGGAATTTTAGCGGATAACTCTCGACTCAAACACCGTGTATCTATTCGGTTCTGCCCCTCCGTATGTTTTCAAGTCACTCGATGGAGGCTCGACCTTCAATCCCGCCGGTATGGGGCGGGCAGTCGACAAGGAGTTTTCCGCTCGCGGACGCCGCGTGCGGACTGCCATCTACCGCGCAAGCGTATTCGTTGAATATGACCGTGGTCCCGCAAGCTCCGACCTTCGGTTATCTCTCTACATGGCCAGCCGGAGGAACCCAGCCTGTCGTGTCCACCCTCAACGCCCTCAAAGGTCAGGTTGTCGCCAACGCGGCAATCGTTCCGGCAGGCGAAGGCGGCGCAATCAACGTCTTCGTGACCGATACGGCCCAGGTCATAATCGACACGAACGGGTACTTCGGCCAGTAGGCGCATCTGCTCTGGCCATAGACCCATTGTTTCCGAGGCAACCGTTTGATAGGCTTCACTTTATGAGGAAGAACAGGCGGACGAGCGCAGCCTGCTGCAAGGCGCTGATGATCGTCGCCGTCCCCGCCCTCTGCGGGCTCGTTGTCGCGGACTTTTTGAAGGCCCAGACCCCGGTTCACAGCGACCAGAAGGCGGCTCCCGATCCGAAAGCATTCTTCGGTCAGTACTGCGTAACCTGTCACAGCGACAAGCTCCACACCGACGGCCTTTCCCTCCAAAGTCTT